>Ga0066640_10000320_pt1 | contig 27807 bp, 24 predicted proteins | sample CryGeyCG2114_020_2_FD_59505 | JGI IMG/M metagenome (GOLD analysis project Ga0066640, IMG submission 59505) | Groundwater microbial communities from aquifer - Crystal Geyser CG11_big_fil_rev_8/21/14_0.20 | ecosystem: Environmental > Aquatic > Deep subsurface > Groundwater | place: USA: Utah... | reverse complement strand
CCGTACTTCATTACGCCGGTAATTTTCGGCGAGATGTCTCCTTTTAAGCCAAACCAGAATTGTTCGTATTTATTATCCTTAGACGGCGTGGGCTTAAGCGGATAGATCACTATTCCGTGGTTATACTCAAAGAGCAGGCTGGTTTTGGGAGTAAAATGATAATAGCCGGTAATGATCCAGAGGGTTTCATTATAGCTGTTATTCATCTTATTGTCTTTTCTATAAAAATAATCCAGGCGGCGATAACCCGGCTCAACAGAAAAACGATTCAGATCCCGGCCCACTCTGAGATCTAGCCAATTACGTTGATAACCGGAAAAACCGGCCTGATCGGTATTAATATCGCTGTTTGGTTCAAAATCATACTTGAACTGTTCGTCTAGTTTAATATAATTTCGACCAAATTTTTTATTCCAGGAAATATTGGCAAAAGGATTTTGAGTGTTGTTCTGCCAGGTATGATAATAATAAGTGAGCTTGGCTCCGGTGTCTATCCGCAGGTCGTTGTTTTCACTCAAAGAAATAAACTTAATCCCGGGAGTGTAAGTATTAACAATATCGCTCTTCCTGTAAGTAGTAAGATAAATATTATCCTCGTATTTTGTTTCCACATTCAGATATGGATGCAGATAACGCAACAAACTGCTTAATTCGCCTTCTCCGGAGCTATCGCCGCTTTGGACCGTTTCCTTTTCTTTGGCCTGTTTCAAGCCATCCTCCATGGCCCTGGCTTTTTCTAATGCAACCAAAGTCGTAGACATCTTGCTGCTTTTATCATCGGCCAGAGCCGAAGCAGTAAGCATTAATACCGCAATAATAGCTACCAGGCTGATTTTCTTCATTCTAAAAAAGCCGCAAAGAATACATAGCATCCCTTACGGCTGTTTGTCATAAAGCTTACTTTAACTTACTGTTCACAAATTTTACTACCTTATCGATAATTTTTCCTTCTTCCTCGTCAAAGTTTAAGAATCTGGCACCTATTTCGTAATATTTTTCCTTAATTTTTACTTCTCTGAAACGAACAACCTGGACTTGCGCGAGCAGCGGTACGGGATGGCCGGGGAAATAAATCTTTAAGTCTAAAATTGTGCCGGCGGGCAAATAATTATCGGACCTGAATAACACACCGACAGCGCTAATATTAATTACTGAAGTGACCTTAAATATCGCATCTTCTTTATCACCAAAAATGCGGTATTTCATTAAATGATAACCACTTAGGCGTTCTTTCAATCTTCTGTTTTCTTTATCCATAGTTTAGTCTAATATTTACATAACTAAATCAAAATGTCAAGCAAAATAACCCTAAACCTGCTTTTCCAAAACATTATTTGCGCTATTTGCAAGGCTTTGAAAGTATCCATAAGTTGTTCGGCCCATCCCTTACAAGAGACATCCGCAGAGCCATCATCAATCACCATGGTTTCTTCTTCCGCAAAAAAACTTAAGCTGCTGATAATTGATTTATGGATGCCTTCTTTAATTTCTTTGAATATTTTCATTAGCCGTAAATTTTCCATTTCGCTCCGCTGCATCTTCCCAAGGTAAGCAATTTTTTGCCTCTGCCCAAGGGAAGATAATTTTTCCAGGGCCTAGTTGTCACGCCTAAACGAAAGCCACAATCTTGCGCTATCTTAATTATCCTTTTCGCGTAATAACCATCGGGGTAGGCTATCAATACGGGAGACGTTCCTGTAATCTCCTGGATGTCTTTTTGTGCGCCAAGGATTTGTGTTTTTATCTCTTCCGAAGAGTAATTTTCCAGGACAGCGTGATCCATAGCATGATTGCCCAGAAAAACTAATTCTTCCCTAGAAAAAGCGGCCAGCTCGTCAACCGTAAAAGGCCTGTCGGCATCCCCGACCGGCCGAAGAGAATTTTCTCCGAATTGATTTACTAAATATTCCTCTATCTCTTCATGTTTTTTTAATTTTAAAAAGGCTATTTCTCTCAATATATATTCTATCTTAGTTCCGTTTTTAATCCTTTCCCTGTACAGTACATCCCACCAGAAGCTCTTGTTATATTTCAAGTTGCTGGTCGAAAAACAGAAACATGCCGGCAGGCGGTACTCCCGCAAAATAGGCAATACGCGAGAATTATTAAAATATCCGTCATCAAAAGTTATCATGATATACTTTTTACTGTTATCGAGCCCATCCAGGATGTCTTTCGGGGAAACAAAAGAATAGCCGCGCCCTGAATAATATTCAATAAAGCTGCGAAAATAATCTTTTGTAACCCAACTAATGGGCAATACATTATTTAAACCGGCTTCTTTTTCGTCTTCAAATATTCCATGAAAAAGAAAAATGGTTAATGAACTCTTGTCCGCTGAACAAACCCGATAGAAAAAAGAAAACAGCCAGTCAATTTTATAAAAAAACGATCTTAATAAAAAATTTAAAGGGTACATACGCGGCATTTGTTGATTTTTTATCTTTTCTATACACCATTGCGCGCAGTTATCTATTTTAACTACTTTCCAACCGTATTTTTTACAAAATTCATTTACCGCCCTAAAAACCCCGTGGTGCCTATGATTAGGGTCAGGACGCCAATCATCGCCGGCAATCACTCCGTTATCTTTTACCTTGTCTTTTAATATTTCCAGCTCTTTAACCGTATCTTCATAACTATGCGAGGTATCAAGATATACCCAATCAAAATAACGGTCAGTAAACTGGCGCAAACAAGTCAAATCTTCTTCGACATGAAAAATACAGGATTTATTTTTATCATATTTCTCAACCACCCCCACCGCATCATTATAGGCATCCCTTGTCCTGAGAGGCCCGGAGCTGGAACCTTTTTCCTTCCAGGGAAAAAATTCTCCGTATATTTTCCACCAGCCGTCGATTAGATGCAGCTTGCGGGGATTCACAATTTCCAGGATACCTTTAGTTAAACTCCCCCTGTAAACGCCTATTTCTGCGCCGATAGAATTTTTTGGCAAGTCTTTGAGGAATCTCTCTCTGTTATAAATACTTCGCTTGGCCTTTATAAGCACAGGATACAAAAACCCCGGGATCACCTTCTTTAATAGAGCCTTCATATCCGATTCTGATTTGGCAGTTCCAGATGCGCCTTTATCCACATATCATAATTAGGGTATTTAGAAAAAAAATTCACCAGGTCCCTGCTCTTCCCTAAAATCAACCTGGCGATTTCCCAGAAGATGGAATGCTGATACCAGTTAGGGAACAATTCACAGCGATAAAATTTTATTTTGTCGATCCTGAAGCCTAAATTTTTTAGCATGCCGGCAACAATATCCTGATTTGCGAAACTTAGATGGTCTGGTAAATTATAAGGCCGGTGATGATATTTACGCGGAAGATGACAAGAATGCCCCGTCTCGATCAATATCTCCCCCCCATCTTCAAGCGCGCCTTTTAATAACTCCAGAGTTTTCCGGGGTTCCGCCAAATGAGAAAAAACATTAAGCAAGGAAATATATTTGTATTTACCCGCACAAGCTTCGCTTTCCCGGCTAAAGACCGTCAAACCACGTTTTCTGGCGGATTCTCTTTTTTCCGTATTAGGCTCAAGGCCAGTGACACTTATTTTATCGGAAGCATAGATTTTAAGCGCCTCAATAAATTCTCCATGCCCGCAACCGACATCCAGCCAACCAGCATTGCCGCGCTTTAATGTTTCCTTATCATAAAATTCTCTTAAAATAGCCAGATAACGACGGACCTTGGCCTGGCTGAACCTCCCGATAAAGCACGAAACCTTATTGCCGGCATACGATCCTGTTTCGGCATTTTTGGCGATTTCCTGCAAGAAAGGACGCGGATTTACATAAAGCAAACCGCAATTATCGCATTTTACCAAAGTAAAGTCATTTTCGCTGTCATAATAACTGCATTGATAAGACCCGCAATTATAGCAGTTTACTCTTTCCATCCGCCCAACCCGGTTAAATTTCCCTGGTTATCTTAGTTTGCAGCCAGGAATAGATTCCTAAGCCGCAAATTTTCTCTTTTCTGACTTCCCACTTACCTAAAAATGTAATTATAAACGATAAGAATATCAATTCCAGGTCCAAGACAAATTTTCGATTTTTTACATACCACACATCATATTTGAATTTTTCTGCCCTGGGGACATCCCGCGGAGCGAATACTTGCGCTACCCCGGTCAATCCCGGGACGATCTTCGATCTTTCCGAATGAAGGAGGCTTTCGATATCTTTTTCGGGATCACCGCAAGCATGTAATTCTATTTCAAACGGCCGGAGGGCCCTTGGGCCGACAAAAGACATCTCTCCTTTATAAATATTCATTAGCTGCGGCAGTTCATCCATCGCGCTCTTTCTTAAAAAACTGCCGACCCCGGTTATTCTTGCATCATTCTCCTTGGCTTGTACAGGCCCCACATCCTTTTCCGCATCACGGATCATTGAGCGGAACTTAAAACTTTTAAAAACCAGACCACCTTTCCCGGCTCTTTCCTGTAAAAAGAATACCGGCCTTCCTTCTTTGATTAAAATTAAAAGGCTGAGCAAAAGCCATAACGGTAAAGATATGAATATACCAAATAGAGAAAAACAAATATCAAATGTTCTCTTTAACACTTAGCAACCTTTCTCTTATTATCTGCATAAGAAGCCTGAAAAGAAATTCCGGCACCAGAGACATCCGATAAATGACTTTTGCCGGCTGCTGGAACAATCTGAATAACCATTCTAAAGGCAATTTTTGTATCCATAAAGGAGGCTGCCTGACATTGCCGACGATAAAATCAAAAGCCGCACCGACACCTATTTGTACGGCATTTATTTTCCCCTTATGCCTAGCCATCCATTCTTCCTGCTTGGGGGCGCCTAAAGAAACAAAAATAATATCTGTCTTCGCTTTATTTACTTCCTCTATTATTGCCTCGTCTTCCGCAGGGGATAATTCCCTGAACGGAGGTGAAATTGCCTTGACTATGCCGATCCCGGGAAACTGGCCTTCTAAAATTCCCCTCAATTTTGAAAGCGTTTCATTCGTATTCCCGTATAAAGAAACACTCAGGTTATTTTTCGAAGCATACAAACACAGCTTCAACATAAGATCCGTCCCCCTTACCCTTCCCTTAAATTTATTTCCTAATAATCTAAGGGCCATGGCAATACCCATGCCATCCGGAAAAATAGCGCTAGCCTGAGAAATTATTTTTTTTATTTCCGGATCCTTGATTGCCTCCATGACAGGATGTATAGAACTTAAGCAAAAAAAATCGCCCTTTTTATTAGGCAGGCATGCTTTAACCTGCTCAAGCGCGCCCTCAATATCTACCGCCGAAATTTGAACGCCTAAAAGATTAACAGGATTGATCATTCGGCTAACTCGTTTTTAAGCTCATTTTTTAAAAGAGGCAACATATAGCGACTCATATTTATCCACCATTTTATCGACCCCAAAATTTTCCACGGCAAAAGTTGAGGCGGCCCTGCCGATCGAAACCATTAATTGAGGATTCTCAATAAGGCTATTTACGGCCTTGACCGAAGCCTTGATATCATCGCAAGGAACGACTATCCCATTGACTCCGTTTGTTAAAAAATCAGCTCCCTCTATCCCGTTTGTGATTACTACCGGTTTCCCGGCCGCCATTGCCTCCATAACGGCAAAAGACCTGCCTTCATAGTCGGAAAAAAGCACAAAGATATCTGCAGCAGACAGAATTTCCGGGATATCCGGGCGGTTACCTAAAAAATGGACCTTGGCGGATATTTTAAGTTTTTCCGCCTCCCGTTTCAACGAAGTCAACAAATTGCCTTCTCCAGCCAGAATAAGCTGCGCGCCGGAATGAAAAACAGAGACTTCGGCAAAAATCCTTAAAAGTAACCGGTGATTTTTTTCCGGAGACAGCCTTGCCACAGATACCAAAATCAGGTCATCCTGGCTAAAGCCTTCTTTCTTCCGCCATTCCTCGCGCGCGACGGAAGGCTTTTGAAACATATTAATATTTATACCACTGGGGATAACAACTTGCTCCCCCACCTTGCAAAAACGCCCGATACTTTCCCCCACTTCTTCCGAAACCCCCACAGGGATGACGCCGGCTTTAAAACAAAAAGAATAAATAAAATGCAAATTGAACCGGATATCTTTTTTAAAATAAGTATGCACGGTATGAATTTTTACTGGGATTTTCCTTAAAAAAATTGCGGGTAAGGAAAAAAATAATCCGGACAGATGCGTATGCACGATATCCGGATGATAAAGCCTGATAATACTATCGACAAAAAGATGCTTTCGTATATCATAACCGGGGCCGTTTTTGAAATACCACAGCGGCACCGCGTTATTTTTTAATTCTTTCAAAAGATGATCGCTGATTAAATCAGAAGTAGAAACTATCGCGGTTTCAAATTTATCTTTATTTAAATTGCACGCCAGCCCTACAACAAGCTTCTCCGCTCCGGCTGCCTGCAAACTTGTAATAACATACAAGATTCTAATTTTTTTAAGGTCAGCCATATTAATCCAATAGATTGATCTTGGTTCTTTTAATAAATTTAAATAATCCGAGTGAAATATAAGAAACTAAAGGAAAAAACAAAGCCGTCCAGATCAAAAATCTTAAAAAACTATAGTTTTTTAATAAAACTCCCTGCTCCGCCAATAGTTCTCTCAGGGGACGGCCGTCTCTTTTCTCTACTGCCGAAAAAATAGTCTGACTTATCAAATACTCCGCGGTGGACCGGCAGCCTTGCGAGGGAGGATTTTCTTCGAAAGAAAATATTTTTTTATGTTTCCTTAATAATAAAATCGCATTTATCCTCTTCCCGTAGGTAATTGACCCTTTTCTTATGCGGCGATAAACGGTTGCCGGCCAAACAAACCCTATCTTGGGGTATTTGACCGCGATCCGAAAAAAAAGGTCATAATCAACGTGGATATTGAATTTTACGTCAAATAGTCCGGCCGCCAATATAACATCCTTCCTGATAATCGTTGCGCTTAAAAGAAAATGCGCCTGCATGGCGAAAGCCTCAAAAAAATCTTTAAATAAATCTCCGTTCACTAATAATTCCCTCCACCGCCTGGTCATTTTTATTTCTTTTCCCTTTAAGCTGAGCACTTTCATCGCTCCGCAGGCCCACACAAGATCATACTTTCTAATAAGAAACATTACTTTTTCCAGGTGATCACTCATCCAAACATCATCTGAATCTAGAAAAGCTATCCAGCCGGCCGTAGAAACGGATATGCCTTTGTTTCTGGCCGCACAAACCCCCTCGTGTTCCTGATAAACATACTTCACGTTTAAATATTGGCCAATAACCTCTTTTAAATTATCGGTAGAACCATCATCTATTACTATTACTTCTTTTGGCTGCAGTGTTTGCGAATAAACGGAATCTATTGCCGCGCCAATAAAGCAACGACAATTATAAGCGGGGATGATTACTGCAATGTCCCGCTTCGAATCTTTTAAATCTATTTTATCTATACCCTGATTTAACATAACCAAAATTTGCTAAAAAAAATCCTATTTCAAAAAAAATATTTGACAAGTAGTTAATAAATATATCTTTCCCCTTAAAAGACACTAAAGGTAATATAAATAAGTACGCAAATAGATAAAACAAGTGATGCATTATTAATGCGATTTTTCGCAAATAAGACAAGCCCTTTCTTTCTATTATCAAATAAACACCCCCGCACCGTAAAAACCTTTTTAGAAGCCAGGATATTCGACAGCGGTCGAAAGGAAAGAATGCATACACTTTAGCTTCGGCACACCATATAAAATTATATCCATTCTTCCGCATCCTTAAAAAGAAATCGGTGTCCTCGCCTCCCGTTATTCCAAAAAAAGGGTCGAAATAATTTCCCTTAGAATAAAATATTTCTTTGCTGATCAGGGCGCTTCCCGTGTGAAAAGAATCTTTTATTACCAAGCCGGTTTTTTTATCCCTGCCGAAATTATAGTATTTTATTTTTTTAAACCACTCGGGAGGATTGCCCTGGAATACCGGAAAGACCGGGCCGGAAACCCCAACACAGGAAAAGCGATTGTAGGTCTTAACTAATTCCAACAACCAGCGTTCATCCGGATACTCATCATCATCAATAAAAGCCACAAGATTGCCTGACGATTTTTCAATTGCTTTATTTCTGGCTAAAGATATATTTTTTGTTTTCTCTACAAAATATTCGATCTTTATTTTTTTATTATTCCTGTAAAAACTGACTATTTCTTTTGCGGATTCTTCTAAATCATTATCCACGACAATAATAGAGTATTCAAAAAGACCTTCAGTGTTTAGCGTCAAAAGGTTCCGCAGTAAATTATCCAATAATTGCGGCCTTTTATACGTACAAACGCATACTGATATATTATCCATTGATTATCACCTGGCAATACTATCCTTGGACAACTCAACACAAAACTTACACATATCCGGAATATCTTTGTTCTTTAATAATAACTTTTTTCTTAATTCTTTAAAGCATCTTAAATTCCAAGCATCCTTATCTTTAAATACATTTCCATATTCCGCCGATGGAGGTAAAACACGATCACAAAAAGATATATTTCCTGCTGCGTCTATACTTAATGAATCAAAGCAACAGCTGCAAAGACCGCAATAGTAATCTTTATATAAAAGCACCGGCCAAAATATATCTACCGCATACTTTTTTTTCTTCATATTTTCCAAAAAAGACACTACCTCCTGGTCATCCCTGAAAAGTGCTTCCCTTCCGCCTTTTTTATCAAAATTAAATTCACCAAACGGGATTAAGTTCTGTATCCTTAAAATATCTACCCCTAACGACTCGGCTAATTTTATAACCTCTGGCAGCTGCTTTAATCGTGACTTGCACAAAATAAACGATAGCATTATTTTTGTTGTTTTCTTCTTGGCTCTTTTGCTTTCCACAAGATACCTGACTCCGTCTAAAACATTGTAATAACAACGCTCATCACAACCGGTATTTTCTTCATACTCCTGCGCTGAGATAGCCTTCAAACTTACGGAAATCGCCAGTAAGCCATAATTTATAAGCCTTTCTGAAGTTTGCCTATCTAATAAAGTTCCATTTGTTACAAGGGTCATTTCTTTTTTCAACTTGGATCCGTAATTAATCATAGAAAAAATATCTTTGTTTAAAAGCGGCTCCCCTTGTCCGATGAATTGGATATAAACAGTAAATTTAAATATTTTTAATAAATTTTGGAATGTTTCTAGCGTCATGTCCGGCAAAACTTTATGCCTATATTCAACGGTTTCGATGTTCTTAAGGCAGAAATTGCATTTTAAATTGCATCTATCCGTTATCCATAGAGTAAGTGAAAGGGGAGAATAGCAAAGCTCCGGAGATAGCGGCAACAATTTATATTTGACGCTGTTAAACAACACACCGGGCGACCCTATATATTTTAGTGCTTTTTTAAAAGACAAAGACAGTGCTAGAGATTTTAACCTTCTTAAAAAAAATAATAGCCCCGGTGGACAAATAAGTGCAATATCAAAATATTCTCTCAAATAACCCATAAAATAATTCATAGCGGCAGAAAAAGGAAAATGCCGGAAAACAATTATCAAGCGTTCAAACTTAGCTTTATTTATGTGGGAATAACAAATACCGGCACAACTATATACCGCTATGCATCTATCTACCCTTCTAATTTTTAAATTAGGATACTCAAAAACAGAAATCATCCAATCGTAATCCGCAGAAATTTTATATTTAGTATCTAACAACCCTACTTTATCATAGAGGCTTTTCTTTGCAAAGATACCTTGATGACAAAGTATATCTTTTAATAAATCATTTTTTGTGAAAATATCATACTCCTTAATAAAAGGAGGCAGATTATCTCGTAAGTTTATCCGCTTGACTTTACCATAGAGAAAATTAATGCTCTCGTCCTCGATAAACTCTTTAGCAATATCAGAAATTACATATTGATCAAATAAGGTATCATCTGAATTGAGAATATAAATTATTTCTCCTGAAGCAGCCTGAATTCCTTTGTTCATTGCATAGATATGGCCGGCGTCTTTTTCAGAAATAATTACAGAAATTTTATCCCTATATTTATTAATAATATCTAGCGTACCGTCATCTGATAGGCCATCGACGATTATATATTCTATATTTTTATAATCCTGGGAAATCACAGATTTAATACACGCCTCAATAAATTGAGCGCTATTGTAACAAACAGTTATGATTGAAAAGGCCGGGTTATCCATAATAGCTGCTTTTTATTAACAAAATATTGTTTAAGGACAGTTACAATAGACTCCGATCTCCTGTTAAAGTTACAAGCCCCTGGACATCTCGACGCAATACTTGCAACGGGGGGGCAGTTTATCTTCACCACTCAAATAATTTTTCCTGGCTTCGATGAAACATTCTGAATTCCAAATATTCCTATCTCTAAAGACATTGCCATATTTCTCTGCCGGAGGGATAACTCTGTCGCATATGCCTACGTTACCCGCTGAATCAATACAAAGATTGGTGAAACTTGACGGACAAAGTCCTTTATGGCCATTTTTTAAAAGAAGGATAGGCCCATCAATAATCAGTTTATGCGGCCTGGTTTTAATCTCCCCGATAAAGCCTCTCGCATCATCGTCTTCAAAAAATAACGATTGCTTGGTGCCTTCTTCATTAAAGGCCCCGAAAGGAATATAATTAAGAAAAACTACTTTATCAACCCCTAAAGATTCTGCCAATTCAATGACTTTCGGCATATCAAAAAGATTGTTTCTGCCGAGAACATACTGAATTGCGATTTTAGTGTCTTTGTGCAAAATTTTTTTATATTTAACCAAGCGGCCTATCCCGCTTATAATCCTTTCATAGCACTCTTCCGAGCAACCTGCAATCTTCTTATAGTCTAACACTGAAGTGGCTTTCAAGCTTATATGAATAATCTCTAAATTATATTGCATTAATCTAACAGCGACATCGTTATCGATGGTAGTCCCATTAGTAACGAGGTTAACTTTCTTTTTTCTCCTCATCAAATATTCGAACATGCGGAAAACATCATTATTTAATAACGGTTCGCCCTGCCCGATAAATGCAACATATTCAACATGGTCGAACATGGCCATTATTTTCCTAAAAACTTCATAAGTCATATCGGGCAATATCGCATGCCTATAGCTTAATTCACTCAGGTTCTTCAGACAATAGGAACATTTTAGATTGCATCGGTCGGTTATCCAAAGAGTGAGAGAAAAAGGCTTATATTTTAATATGGGCGTAATGGGATAAATTTTTGCCGTAAGCACATTTATCAGTAACTTAGGATTACTGATATAATAGATAATTTTGGCTATTTTAAATAAAATTTTTTCTGATTTTACAGCTTTATTCATAGTGCCAATTTTTATTGTTTGGAATATTAATCTAATATTTATAGATACTGAGCATTATCCAACTTTTTCTATCCAGATTGAACTAAATAAGTTCTGCCCCTTAACACAATCGCCGTAGTTTGATATAGCATATTTCAAATAATTCTCATCAAAGTATCTTATCAATGGCGCCGAAAAGAAAATCTTATAGGTATTATTGAAACTTAAAAATGCCTGCAATAGCATAGCCTCATTCCAGAAAACTGGCCATTTCTGTCCAAAAATCCAAAGTTCCGGGGGGAAAGGAACATTATAGGGAAACGGAATATCATGTATATGTAAAAATACGCCTTTTTTAAGCCGCGGGATAATCTCCAAAAATATATAGGCGACGTCTCCGTCAATTTTTAATATATGAGAAGAATCTATAGATAATATATCGCCCGCCTCTAAACATTCAAAATATCCCAAATCAATATCCTGGACTTCTTTTTCAAAGATATCGATATTTTCTACTTTTTTTAACGCAACAGTCAGATACGGATCAATTGCAATAATTTTAAGCTTTCTGCCTTCTCCATCATTTTTATTTCCTGCTAACCAAGAATAATAAGTCGAGACCCCGGCCCCAATTTCTAAATATCTTTTAGGTTTTTTATCCCTGATTATATAATATAAGATTCTCGCGTCCAAATCAGTAAAGCCCAAACCATAGTTATTTTTTACTATATTTTCATAAGCGGGAATATTATTGTATTCAACAGAAAAAAGCTCGGATAAGCGCGAAAGGCACTTTTTCATCGTGCCTAAGTCATATTCTATGCCGGAAAGGCTGCTAGCATTAAACCAACGGGGGATATTCTGTTTTAAATTCCACACCGCAGGAAGAGGAGAATAAAAATCCGAGGCCAGGGATATGTTTAAATTGTTTTTCTTTAATACTTCTATCGCTGCTTCGTCGTTTAATCCATAATAACGATTTAGCAATATGCTAAATATTTTGGCAGATAGCCTAAAAATATAAAAAATGAAAAATCTACATAACTTATTTTTTGCTAACTTCAGAATACTGAATAGTTTTATCATAATTTTTGCCCATACAGCATGCTATCTTTCTGTAAGCGATTTTTTTAATGTCTTCCTTATGTCTGCTTCTTTTTTGACAGAAAAATACCAATCAATAGTTTTATGTAATCCTTCGAAGAATTTTATTTTCGGCTGCCACCCTAATAATTTCTTCGCTAATAAATTATCGGCGACCCTATTATACGGGCCAGTAGGCATATCTGGCTGTAACTTTATCTTTGCCCGATGGCCGGTATACCGCAGTACTTCATTTACCGCATCAATTACCCGTGTCCTTTCCATTGTGCCCAAATTTACTGCAGTAGCATCTTCAATCTTCTCAGCTGCCAAAATTGTCCCCTCGGCTATATCTCCTACATAGGTCCAATTGCGGATTTGTTTACCCGTACCCCAAACAGCATAAGGATTTTGTTTAATAAAAGCTCGAGCAATCATTGCGATTACGGCATGATCCTCCTTCCCGCGTTCACCATAAACAGTAAAATAACGGCAACTTGCTGATTTTAAGCCATAATTATTATAATAAGCCTTCAGCGTCATCTCCGCCATCAGCTTCGCCCAACCATACATATTATCCGCATCATAAGGAGGCCCGACCATTTTTTCCTTTAAATATAAAATTTTCCCGGGGTCTGTTTGTAGATAATTCGGATAAACGCATCCGGAAGAAGCATAGATTATTTTTTTTATTTTATGCCTTAAGCAGGCATCAAAGACTAAACCGTCTAACATTAAATTAGAAGCACACGCGGCCTGGTGTAAATCAACATATCCCCTGCCGCCATGATCAGCCGCTAAATGAAAAACTATTTCTATACCCCTGAATACCTCATTGATTATCCCTATATCCCTGATATCACCCTTAATAAAACTAACTTTACGGGAAATTAGATGTTGCTGAATATTTTCTAACTTACCGCTACTTAAATTATCAATTATTCTTATCCTGGCCTTCTTCTTTACCAGCAAATCGACTAAATGCGAACCAATAAAAGAAGTTCCCCCGGTTACCAGTACTTTCTTATTTTCCCAAAACATCTCAACCGCCTCCTATTTAAAACATCCATAGACATATAGCCATTTCTAAAGAATTAATTAACTCCGCCCTTGTATTTTTTTAATCTCTTGTTATTCCTAAAAAATAAATAATATAATATTGGATATCTATATATTAAAAACTTGGGAATATTTATAAGCGGTTTCAGAAAAATCCGCTTCTGATATTTACTAAATATTTTTTTTTCTTCATCTAAACAAGCTCCGTATAAAATATTGGTAGCTTGTTTTTCTTGCCTGCGGAAAACTCCCAAGGGAGTATCAACTGAATATAACTCTGCCTTATTCCAAAATCTTGACCACAACTCAAAATCAGGCATCAATTTTGAACTCTTATTTATATAGCCTCCAGCGCGTTCCCAAAGTGAGCGCCTCCAAAAAGTTGATTCCTGCTGAATACAATTTCCGCTTTGTATAAGATAAAAACCCATTTTATATCCTAACCTGCCAAAGTTTATAAAAATAATCGGGCTGCTAGGCTTACCATTAATATCGCTGATAACCCTCTTTTCTGTCGTAAGCCATTCAATTTGCGGATAGGTACTAAATATCTTTGACACCACCCGCAATGACCAGGGAAAATAATAATCATCCGAATTAATCCAGGCCATAATTTCGCCGGTCGCCTGCTTAAAGCCCTTGTTGAGCGCGTCACCATGGCCTTTATCCGGCTCGCTTACCCAGTAGGCAAGTTTATCGCTGTATTTTTTAATTATATCTACACTTCCATCGGTCGACCCTCCGTCAATGACGATATACTCAAGATTAGGGTATCCTTGGGATAAAACAGATTTTATGGCATCTTCCAGGAACTCCGCCTGGTTATAAGAAGGCGTAACTATACTGATTTTAAGATAACTGGAGTTATTTTTCATTAAGCGGTAATTCCACTCCTTCTTCTTTTTGTATTGAATTAGAACTGACAGCCGCCGAAATACCAAAAATAACCCAAATCGATATGTATATGTCCGGGGCGAAGCCCTGATGTTCAAAAATTCCGAAAAACAAGAACGCGAATATGCTGCTCAACGTAGCGATAAGCAGTGTTTTATTCCTGTTTTCATTAGTTATTTTTAAAGAATGAAGATTCTTTTTGATAATCGAAAAAATGAAATAAAAATATCCGATCGTCCCGAACAACCCCGAACTTAACAGTGTCCCGACATATAAACTATGCGGGTACCTCGCTGTCACGCCTAAAGGATATGTCTCCATAAATCCGAATCCCATGGGATTGCCGAGGAACGCCTTAAAAGATAAACCCCATATATATATTCTCGTGAGAAGGCTGTCGTCTTCGACGGCGTAACGCAAATTCAAAAATCTGCTTAATACAGCCGGATTGATATGCAGGGCGCTGGTAATGCCTATAGCCACTGCCAATAAAACCGCTATCAAATAAACGTTTTTACGGAATAAGCCGATCAACTGTTTTGGAATGGAATATTTTAAAGCCAGGAAAATAACCAATATCACACTTAATGCCGAATCAACCCACGCGCTACGCGTAAGCGTATTAACGAGAGGGAATGTTAAACAAAAAATTGAAGCTAGGCCTACAAATTTAAAAAACTTGCTTTCTGAAAGGTAATAGAAAGCAAACGATATGGGAAAAATTGTAGAAATCTGCCCGCCGATCATTATGCAGGTAATAACAACAATATTACCACCAACCCAAAAATAGCCTCCCAGTCTTTCCTCAAAAACAGAACCCAGGAATCCAGACCCAAAGTAAAAATTGTAAAAAAGGAAGAGCGACAATATGCAATTCCCAATGATCAAAACAATCGCCAGCTTCTCTGCGTCTTTGATATTCCTGATCAGATTAACGGTGGCTATATAAAGTATGGGGCCATATAAACAATTCTTCCTGAATAAAATATAAGCGTAATCTCTATCCGGAGATTGGGCAAAATAAAAAGAAATAAAGGTCCCCAGAGAAAATATTAAAAGCGGAAATAAGCCGGGGGTCTTAAGGATCCCCGCTATCCTGTTCGTTTGTCTTTTTAACAGCCAAATAAAAAACAAAATAAATAAAAAAATGTATAAAAATACTTCTCCGATATACCCCGCAAGCAATACGTCCCTCAAAAAAAGATAATTAAGAATCTTGGGATACCAATAAAGGCTAACCAAAAAACAATATATATACAAAGGATCCACGAAGAATAAAATCAATATAAATCCCGCCAGTCCCGATAAAAACAGCAAACCCGTAACATGTCTAAAGCCAAAAACGGCAACCAGCGACGCAATCAAAACAATAGCGATAATCGTCCCTAAATTTCTAATTTTTACCATGCCTCCCCTTAAATTCCTCCAATGCTTGATAGTAAAAATTTAAATATTTTTTTGCCTGCTGTTCAAGGCCAAAACAACTATTTGCCTTCTTAAGCGCATTTTCCGAAAATGATGCCGCCAGGTTACTATTAGTAAGGAGCTCCGTGATGCGTAATGACATTCCCTTCGGATCATCCGGAGAAACTAAAAAGCCGCATTTACCATCATCAACCTGCTCTGGAACTCCGCCCACCGCCGAAGCCACCACGGGAATTCCGCAAGCGAAAGCCTCAAGAACAGCGTTAGGAAAAATATCCTCTTTGAGAGGATGGATATAGACATCTGCCGCGCGGTAATACTGGGCAACAACAGGGAGCTGATTCTGATAACCGATATACCACATTTCTAAATTTGCTTTCTTTTGCATATTTCTCTTCTTCCCCAGGCATATAAAAATTATCTGTTTCGCCGGAATTTTATCAGCAACCGCAGACAAAATAGCTTCTAAATTTGAAAATTTTTTCCAGTAGTTTACGCAAAGCAATACATGAGCTTCCGGGGGGATCCCCAGCTCTTCCCTGGCCTTTGAGCGATCTCCCGGGGAAAAAAGCGACAGATCTACTCCATTGGGGATAATTTCTGATTGAATAATAGCAGGGAAAAGAATTGAGTTTTTCGCTTTGCGCATAAGGTCCATCGAAGGGCAAACAATATGCAGCCGGCTTTTTTTAAAAATTATTTCTTTTTTGCGTAAATTAAATCTATTTTCGGCCATTTTTTCTCTATAAGGGTTAGCACAAAAATCACTAAACAACCATAAATCATGCAGCGATAACACTACCGGAAAATCTCTGCTTAGTTGCGGCAATACCCTAAGATCAAAATATCCGCCATGTAAATTGTGACAATGGATTATCTCCGGGGTTTCCGGGATTATGTCTAAAATATGCCTGGTGCCGGGATAATCAAAAAATTCCCTGCCCGAATTGTAAGCCAATCTAAAACGAATTTGGCCTATCTCTTTAAATAATTGAATGAGCCTCCAGTTGCCTTTCAATTTACCGTTTAACGGCAGAAAGTAATTACTGCAATTTAACCAGAATTTCTCCCATAAACCACGACACCTTTCGTTATCAAACTTGATTATCGAATCGTCTTTCTGTTGTTTATTGCCGACAAGAAGCCACGCTGAATGGCCCAGGGCGCGGTAACTCTGATGAAGATTCCAGGCTACTCTGGCAGCGCCTCCAAAATAATCTTCGGTATTTACCTGTAATATTTTCATTCTTTGTTTACCGGCATCGTTCTATGATTAACAGTTATTGGTAAAAATCCGCTTTAAAAGATGACTCTCAGCTTTCACGAAACTCGGATAGATAAAGCACTCATGAGTACAATAGCATTCTTTATTTTTTATGCTTTTTCTCATTAAATATGCGGGATAAGAATTCCATATGTCCAAAAAATCACGCTGCCTGATGTTACCCAGCGGCTCTCTTAACTCACAGACTCTCACGCTGCCATCGGAATCAAGCACACCGATCTCCCTGCCGGCTCGGCAAGGCAGCACTTGCGAACCTCGCTTCAGCGTTTCCATCTTTATCTTGAAAAGGACATCCCAAGCCTTCCTCTGGCCCTCGATATCTTTTCTATCCTTATAGAATATTTCATTTATTAATTTATACATGTCGTACATAGTCCTGATATCGGGGATAACCTGATCGCTTGATTTTGGGTCACCTCTTAAGATGGACGGCCAAAAATAATCTACTCCAGCCATCTGCTCTTTTACAAAACGAGCCAGTTTTATCACTTCTTCCGTATTATGGCTGGTAATGGTAGGATTAACCGTAATCTTCAAATGAGGGTATTTCTTCTTAAGGACGGCCAGGCCGCGGTAGGTTTCCATGACATTATCAAAAACACCCGGTATTCCGCGTAATGCGTCATGATAATCTTTCGTGCCATCAATCGATAAATTAATCGTTACATCAATATCCAACTGCCTCATTAATTGTTCCACTTTAGGCAATACAACTTGCGGCAAAGAAGCATTGGTAGGTATTGATAAATGCCTGATCCTGTTGTTCTTCCGAAAAAGAAGGCATATTTCAACCAGGTCTTCTCTTAAAAAAGGCTCCCCACCGGAAATTAAAAGGTCCTTAATTTCTCCGACACTCGCGGAGAATTTTTTGATCTCTTGGAAAGCCAAATCATTGCCGCTATTTAATTGCTGCCAATAAAAACAATGCTTACAGGCAAGATTGCAACGAGAGGTCACAAAAAATATCAGGGTTTCCGGGACGGGGAGTCCCACGGGTAACGCGCAGATCCCCGCATACCAAGCTAAAAATTCGATAAACATGCCGGGCAGGTATATAAAAACATGCTTGTAGGCTTTTGAATTTATTTTATACGATTCAAAAGTTTCCCTCGCGGCACAAATTATTACGGTCCATATCTTAAAAAACAGGCCCAGCTGCCTTTTCTTGGGCTTGAGGGAACGCATGTATTCCTGCCCCCGGGAATGCATAAAAGAAACAGTCTTATAGAAAGTATCTCTCTTGTGATCATGATAAACTACTATATCCGGCGCGTAAAGACAGCGGAATCCCCTTTGTATCAATCTTCTAGCCAAATCAACATCTTCCGCTATATCCATTGATTCATCAAAGCCGCCTACTTCGTTAAAAATATCCTTGCGGATCCCTAAAGTTGCCGAATAGAGCGTTTGAGCGTCTTTTTTTATATTGTTTTGCTGCATCCAGAAGCCGGATAAATCAAGGACTCGCGCAAAATAACACCCGGATAATCCTAACAGCCTGCCGCTGACTGCTCCGACGTCTTTATCTTCAAGCGCCTTAAGATTGGCTGCTATCCAATTCTTTGCCGGAAGACAATCGTCATCCACAAAAAGAAAAATATCTCCAGATGCAGATTTTGCACCTAAATTTCTGGCAGCTGCGGCGTTGATCCAGGTCTTTTCATTTTTTATCTTAATATTAACTTTATCCGCGTAGCTGCGCTCTAAACTGCTCAAACCCCTTCCGGCTATAATTATCTCGTCGGCAGAAACACCCTCCTGACTAAGTATGTTTTTCAATACTTCTTCCGCTTTTTTTGATTCTATCGCCGGGATAATTACAGAAATTTTCATTTAAAGCTGCTTTCTTAATATGTCTTCTTTAATTCTTCGCAAAAAACTTTTCCTGTTCCCGGAGTTTACAAAATTCACTATTTCTCGGATTATTTTCCCCTCTTCGATTATTCCTTCGGGAAACCTTAGGCTATCTTGCGCACTCGCATCGCTTGGGTGCACTCGATATTTATTAGATGAAAAACAATGAGTGCCGCTGCCGTCAAAACCAATATTCTGAATATAGCTTTTAACGGGATAGACGGAAAAAGTATTATTTAAGACCATACTTAAAAAAAACGGCATCGCCCAAGAATCTATTTTTCCCATCTCCTTTTCTATCTTTACCAAAGAAACATCCCTGCCAAAAACTGAAGTATCCAACCCTGATTTTTTCGCTTTTTCTACCAAGGATTTTAAATCAGGATCGAAATTTTGCCAGGCCCTGCGCCATGTACCCCATCCCCATGACCAGAACCTTTTCCAAAAAAATACATCATAATTATAATCTTCAAATACCGTTTTATTCAATGGATGCAAAAACGCAGAAACACAAGACACCTGTTCTACTTTCTCATAATACAAAAGGCATTGCCGCATATAGGCGTAAAATCCTGGCGCCGGGATGCAATCATCTTCAAGAACGACCACTTTATCGAAACTATGCAGCACATTGGATATGCCTTCGATAACCGAAGATGCCAGCCCTTTATGTTCATTATGAAAAAACCCTATTTTCTCAACCCAATCAATTTTATTTATCAACTCGCGTGTTTTCTCAACAAGAATATTATCCTTCGGCCCTGTTCCCGCATCTGAGAAAACATACAACAAATCAATATTATTTTTCCTTAAGGCAGACAGGACTCTCTGTGTGTGCGCTGGCCGGCGGTAAACAAACAGAACTACGGGAATCATACAGACCCGCTCTGAGTAGGAACGATATCAAAATTTTGTATCAAAAATTTAAATTTGCCGCGTTTGGTTAATAAAACGCGGTCGACAAATTCAAAGCTGGGGTCTATATTACAAATACTCTTAAACTTATTCCTGATCTCTTCCTGGTCATTCTGATTAAAATCCTTAGTTTTAACGATCTTTATTAAAATTTCACCGGGAGTGTTTTGCACTAATTGCCACTTTTCAATATTCTTAAATGCCTGGAAATGCTGGCCGAAGATCAAAGCTGTTAAGGCAATGCGTTCTTTTTCTTTAGTATAAATGAAATCCTGCGTCCTCCCGATAATCTTGTTCAGTTTGACCACGCCCTTATCTTCTCCCCCGAAAATAGCCATGTCGCCGGTACGATAACGAATGAACGGCTGGGGAAAGCTATAAAAACCGGTAACCACTATCTCACCGGGCTCATTTTCTTTAACTTGGTTACCGTTAGCATCCAAAACTTCTACTAAACCAAAAAAAGGGTAGCACTGATATTGAAAGCTATCATCAAAAGTGTGCGCCAAAGCGCACCCTTCCGTATGGCCATATTGCAAAAAAACACCACAATTGAATGCTTTTTTTATATTCGCGATCTGCCAATCAAAAATATTTTCTGACCCTAATTCAATTCCCTTGATCTTAAAAGGAATATTTATCCCTCTCTTTAACATATATACGGCTATATCATTGATAAAAGACGGGTACCCTCTAAAAACAGATGGCTTAAGTTCAAAAAGGTGCTCCAGATAATACGGCATAGTTACAGGAGTCAAATGCTGGGAAGAATAAGACAGCCTCCCAAAAGGTATGTCATCGCCGCATTTTTTCCAGTATATATGGTTCCGGAGGTCTTCTTCAGGAATAGAAGTTCCCGCAAAAGCCGCGACTTTGTCCCCGGTTCTATACCCCATAATTTTTTCATAAAAAGACCTCTGGATAGCAGCCAAAATAACTACCATAATGTTGGCTGCAAAAAATTCCAGGGGTTCTCCCGTGCTCCCCCCCGTATTTACTTTATAATAAGATAAATGTGCCAGCTCATCAGAAACAATTGACCTTCTATTCGCCCTGATTGTTCTCTTGTCTAAAATAGGCAATTTATTGAAGTTATCTAAATTATTCAAATCTAGCTTATACAAGCTAAACAATCTTCTATAATAACGGCTATGCCGGTAAGCATATTTTAATATTCGAGAGAGCTTGAGTTTCCTGTACTCAAGAAAATCAGCATCTTCCCTTAAACAAAATGCGGACAATAACGGAGCGAGCTGCTTAAGTTCCTCGTCTATCGCTTTTTGAGCCGAGTATCCATAAATCTTACCGGGCAATCGAAAAGACTTCAGGATATTTTTTAGATAGAGTGACATTCCCATATCAAGTTGTTTAAATTGCTTCCCATGAATGGTCCAGAATCACCGGGCTATGCGAGTTCATTTTGCCGCTGCCGAAAAAGTCTCCGCCTTCCACTGTTAAAATTGCCGCGCCCTCAACATAATCTTCTACAATACCGCTACAAACTAACCGAGGAGTTATTCTGTATTGGCCGCTGACCAAAGGAAGCCTGGGGATAATGCACCTTAAACGGCCGCGGTTAGGAAGCGACTTAAAATCCTGACCAGTATCTTCTGAAGACGGTCTGAATAAGTACTGCGAGATAGAATCCCTTACCGTAAAAGCGAAAGAAACATTGCGCAGTTCCTGACCGGCCTCATATTCAAACTCAATACAGCATTTTTCTCCCGATTTTAAAGAATCAGATTTAATGCCGTCTTGATTATAAAAATTAATCGCTGTTAACCGAGCGCTACCATTGCCTTTTCTATCTTTTCGTTCTTTTAGACTTTGCGAAAAATCTGCCATGAATAAATTTTTTAAATAAAAACTTACTGCATCCGCGGAACTTCCATCATAAGCGACCCGCCCGCCGTCAATCACAATCCCCCGCGAACACAATGATTCGACAGCCTGCATGTTGTGGCTTACGAACAATATTGTCCTCCCCTGCCCGGAGATATCCCCCATTTTACCTAAACATTTTTTTTGAAAAAAAGCGTCCCCTACGGACAGAACCTCATCTACTAAAAGAATATCCGGCTGTAAGTGCGCGGCAACAGAAAAAGCCAGACGGACATACATTCCGCTTGAATAATGTTTAACCGGCATATCCAAAAACCTGCTTATTCCCGAAAAATCGACGATATTATCAAACTCTCTCTTTATTTCATCTTTCTTCATTCCCAGGATCGCTCCATTAAGAAATATATTTTCTCTTCCGGTCAGCTCTTCATGGAATCCCGTTCCAACTTCCAAAAGCGAGCTTACCCTGCCGAAAATCTTCGCCCTGCCTGCAGTAGGCTCAGTAATCCTGGTAAGTATTTTTAATAAAGTGCTTTTGCCTGCCCCGTTTTTTCCGATAATCCCGACAATCTCGCTTCGTTTAATCTGAAAAGAGACGTCCTTAAGGGCCCAAATAAACTCTTTATCTTCTTTTGAGAGGCCAGTTCTACCCCTCTTGCTAAAAAGTCCGCCTTTAAAGATCGCCGGGATAACTTCCCGGACCAGATTGTATTGCGGGCCGGATAAACCGATAAAATACTGTTTACTGATATTTTCAATCGAAATTGCTGATTCTGACATAGTCATTAAATTATATCGGCAAATGTTTTTTCTGCTCTAGCAAAATAAGCTAAGCTGAATACGAAAATCAAGGAAATAACCGCGATAGACAAGGGTAATGCCGTGCTTAAAAGACAGGCATTGCCTAAAAAACACCAACGAAAACCCTCAATGATCCCGACCATAGGATTAAGAGCATAAAGAACCGACCACCTTGAGGGGACCAGGTCAAAGGCATACGCCACAGGAGTACAATAAAACAATACCTGCAGAAGGAACGGAACTATGTGCCTCATATCCCTGTATTTTACGTTTAAGGCGGACAACCACAAACTTACCCCGATCGATAACACCAAAACAAGTAAAAGAAAAAACGGCAGAAAAAATAGTTTCGCGTTAATATCTATTTTAAAAATGGCCATTATAATAACCAAGGTTATAACGGAAATGAAAAAATCTATTAAGTTTTGCACAACTATGGATAACGGAAGCAATAAGCGCGGAAAATAAATTTTCGTAACTAAACTCCTGTTACTCAAATATCCCTCTACTGAACGAGAAATACTATTAGCAAAAAATATCCACGGCAATAGAGCACAAAATACAAAAATAGAATACGGGCTACCGCCGCTGGAAAGCTTAAAGAACCTGCCGAAAATAATGCTAAATATCGCCGAAGTCAGGATCGGCTGCAAAACAACCCAGGCTACGCCGACAATTGTCTGACGATATTTGATTTTCACGTCCCTCCCAATCAAAAAATAAAGCAATTCGCGGTATCTCCAGGCTTCTTTTAGATCCGGAAATAGCCTTCCCGCCTCAGGCTGAACAATAGTTACTTCCCCGCTGTCTCGATCTTCTCTTCCTGAATCAGACATTTTATTTTAACCTCGCCAAACCATCACTGGCTTCTTTTTTTAAAGGTTCGGCATACTTACCGGTAGCAAATTTAATCGCATCTGCATAATACGCGCGCGCTAATTCTTTGGCCCCGGTCTCTTCATATACACGGCCCAATCCGATAAGACTAGCGCTTCGGGTCGGCTCAATAGCTATTGCTTTCTGAAAAGCAGACTTTGCTTCTTCGATCCGGCCGCCCTTGAGGTAACTTTCTCCCAGATTACTAATGAACCAGGCATTTTTAGAATTGAGTTTTACGGCAACTTTCAAATAATAAATAGACAGACGCAAATCTTTGTTTTCTAAAAAATACAGCCTTCCGATCATATTATAAGCATCGGCCGCAATATCTCTGCTCCCGCTTTTATGAGCCAAAATAACCGCTTTCTTATATTCTTTCAGGCTGCTTTCCATCTTTCCGCGGTTCATTAAAAAATCCGCGAAAGCGTATCTTGATTGTGCCGTATTGGGAATAATTGCGCTTAGAACATCATACCTTCCTTCAAATAACGAATATACGTTCTTAGTTAATCCGGATTGCGACCTTGCCGCCTCTAAGAATAAGGTTTTTTTATATTCATCGTACGATCTCCGATTATTAAGCTCTCCGGGACGAGAAGAATAGAACCCGGCTAATTCATAGTGGAAATAAGCGTTAGTGTAATCTAATTTTACCGCCTTGCGGAATTCCTCCTCTGCCTTTTCCGTATTATTTTCGGCAGCATAGATACGCGCAAGCTCAAGATGATAAGCCCCATTGACCGGATCTAAAAACAAGGCATTTGAGACCCGTTCCCGGGCGAGAGGATATTCTTTTTGCATAAAGAATAATTCACCGGACTTAAAAGGATATTCCGGCGCCAGAGGGTCAAGCTGAGCCGCTTTTTCTAAAAAAATAAGCGATTCTTTCTCTAACTCAGGGACCCCGCTGCTAACACCCGATTTTTCTGCCCTGATATAGATCCTGACAGCCGAATATTTCTGCCAGATAAAATACTGCAAGAAAAATACCAGGATCAAAACAACCGAGTTTTTAAGGATATACGGCACTCTTAATGTTAACATCCTGCCCTTCTTTTTTAATATTTGCGCTTTTCCAGACGACTGCCATTAAAACCACCAATAAGAGCGCGTTCGCTGGAATTTGCAGGTTAAAATCAAAAAAGCTGTGCAGAAGAAGCGAAAGCACACCGCAGCCTCCCCCTAAAACTATGCCCTTAATAAAAGGATGATGCTGGGATTGCCAAGCGACAAAAACATTTTTGAAAAAAGAATAGAGGAACCAAAATGCCAAAGCTAAGCCTAAAAACCCGGTTTCAGAAATCAGCTGCAAGAAATCATTATGCGCTTGAAGGACCGAAGCCTGGACAATAAACGTTTTATACATAGGATAAATGTTCCTGAAAGTGCCGAAACCGGCCCCGAATAACGGAAAATCCGGGATGATCCTTAAGGTATCTTTCCAAATATTCCAGCGCGCGTCAGCGCTTACGGTTTCCTTTTTAAATATAGTAGAGACCCTTTCTAAAAACGGCTCTGCTCCAACTATAATCATAAACAAGAATGTAAATGCGATTATACCCGCGATTAACAGGGATTTTCTACGGATGGCCTTACGCAGCCGCAGCAAATAAAACATTATCCCCAGGGAAAATAAAAAACATAGCAAGCCGCCGCGCGAAAGGGATAAAAATAACCCCAAAATCATTACTATTGCCACAAAAGAAAAAATTATTCTTTTCCGTTTATCCAGGCCGGTAAGCAAATAGCCTACAGCAAGAAACGAAGTCATTTCCATGTAGCCGGCAAAATGGTTTTTATTAATAAACGGATAGGTAAAATTATTAGCCATGCCGATAATAGAAACCAAAAAACCCATTGCTATAATTAGTAATATCAAGTGTTCGAGCTGCTTCTTTGTTTCCAGAATATTTAACAAAACAAAAAAAACCGATAAATAGCTTAATAATTCAAATAACTTATGAACAGTTGAAGCCTTGCAAACAGTAAGGCAATATTGGGCCTTTGGTAACGCTTCGGCCGGAATGAAAGTTGTAAAAATATATAAATGCTTGGAAGAAAAAGAACCTAAAATTACCCTGGGTAATGGCGCTAGTTGAAAATTAACCAAGAACAGGAAAAGAATGGCGGGAATCCAAAACGATGCCTTTGATATAGGCGAAGGCTGGCCGGAGATTCGCTTGACCTGCCAGATAAAAAGAATAAAAAAACTTGCCGACTCAATAATTGTCAGCGGGAAAATTTGAACTCCGCCAAAAGCAAATGGGCTAAAAATCAGAAGGAAATATAGTAAGGCCGCTATTGAATAATCGCAGGATTTTGTGAAGGAAATTGTCATGCACGGTTATGTTTTTTTTACCTGGCTATGCTGTTTGTCTTCCTCGCCGTAGTAGTAGTGGTAATAGTAATAAGAATCCTCTTTCTTCACCTCTACATCATTAAGAATTACGCCGAGAATACGCGCCTTCGCCTCTAGAAGCCGTTGCCTGGTGCGTAAAACCGGGTCCAGGTTTACAAAACCTGCGCGAATTACCTGCACTACTCCATCGGCCATATTAGCCATGATCGCCGTATCGGCCACCGTCAGGACCGGCGGAGCGTCAATAATGATCCGGTCGAATTTCTTCTTCAGCTCTTCGATCAACTCTTTAGTCTTAGCCGAAGTCAGAAGTTCTGCCGGGTTTGGTGGCGTTGGCCCTGCCGGGATAATCGATAAATTTGGCACCGCTGTTTTTTTAATTATTTTGTCGAGCTCAGAACCCCCGGTTAAAAAACTGCTTAAGCCCTCTTTATTATCCAGATCAAATGTCTTGGCAATCCTATGCTTACGCATATCCGCCTCTACCAAAACAACCTGTTCATTCTTCTGAGCAAAAACAATTGCCAGATTAATTGCATTTGTGGTTTTGCCTTCTTCCGGAATAGTGCTGGTAATCAAAATTGTTTTTAACGGGCGGTCTTCCGGAGAGGAAAATATTATAGACGTGCGGATGCTGCGGAATGCTTCGGCGATCGTAGTTGCCTGTTTAGCATAGCAGATCAAGTCCGCGTCTTTACCGCAATGCGCTTCTTTCTTTAAAGACGGTACATAACCCAAAAACGGTAACTTAACGTAAAGCTCGATATCTTCGGCATTTTTGATCGTGGAATCAAAATATTCAAGGATAAAAGCAAAGCTAACCCCCAGCAAAAGTCCCAATACGCAAGATAAAAAAATGTTTTGTGCTGTTTTTGGGCGTATCGGAATCTTAGGCACTTCGGCCGGATCGACTATTCGTATATTAGAAGTCTGCAGTTCTTCGGAAACGCTGGTTTCTTTGGCCCGTTTAAGCAACGACTCATAAAGCTCTTTATTCGATTCTACTTCGCGTTTTAAAACATTATACTGGCCCATTTTCTGGCTTAAATCCAGCAACCGGTCAGTCTCGATACCTATCTTTTCTCTCGCTGATTTAAGTTCAGAATCAAACGCGATCATTTTAGGATGCATCTCTTTATACCGCTTAGATGCCTCCTGGATACTGGTTTCTATCTTGGCCTGCTCTTTTTTTAAGGTCTCCAAAAGGCCCTGGCTTTCCTGCTGCATAGAAGGAATTGACACGATTTTATTCTTTTGGACATAGTCGTTGAGATTGTCTTCGGCCGTCTCCAATTTTTTCTTAATCCCGGCTAACTGTTCTTCCAGCCAACCCACTGCCTGCCGGGAAGCAGATGATTTATTATCCAAATCCTGCTGAATATAGAGACGGGCAAAGGTATTGGTGATCCTGGCCGCCTTTACCGGGTCTTCGCTTTCAAAACTTACATTTACTAGACGGCTCTCCCTCACCGGCTCCACAAAAAGCTTACCTAAAAAGGCGGTGGTAATATCGGCTGACTTTTGGAATTCCGGGTCCTGGCCCAATTTCAGATCATCAATGACTTTTTTCGCTAAAGTACGGCTAATGAGAATTTTATATTGTGTTTGGTAGTATTCTTTGTCGGTCACACCTGCCTGATATACTTCTTCAATAGTGACAACTTTAGGAGGGGATTTTTCAATCAGGATACTGCTGGTGGCGCGGTAAATCGGGGTCATCCGCAAGGTAACCACGGTTACCGTGCCGACGAGAACAAAAAAGAAAGTAAAAATTACCCAGAATCTCTTCTGGATTATTTTGATATAGTCCTGAATAGTTACTTCACGAACCTGCGGGCTGGGCAGCATTTATTTTGGATTTTTCTCCGCGGAAGAAATTATTTTTAAAATCTCTTTTTTGTCTTTGGCTCTTTTTAAGAGCTCAACAATGAATTTATCTTTTACCAGCCGGGAAATATCCGCCAGGATCTTTAAGTGACCGCCGACTTCTTCTTTTGGCGAGACCAGCGCGAAAAATAAATAGGTCTTTTCCCCGTCTAAAGCGCCGAAATCAATGCCAAAATCCTTCCTGCCGAAAGCCAG
>Ga0066640_10000319_pt1 | contig 27808 bp, 29 predicted proteins | sample CryGeyCG2114_020_2_FD_59505 | JGI IMG/M metagenome (GOLD analysis project Ga0066640, IMG submission 59505) | Groundwater microbial communities from aquifer - Crystal Geyser CG11_big_fil_rev_8/21/14_0.20 | ecosystem: Environmental > Aquatic > Deep subsurface > Groundwater | place: USA: Utah... | reverse complement strand
GAATTAGCATCTGTTGTTATTTGTGTAAGAGGATAATCTAAAACATAACCGCCAGTGAGTCCTCCATCACAAAATAGAAGTGCTTCTACAATGAAATTTGCTGTTTCTCCCGGGCGGACGCGTTCAGTAATATTGAAGGTAACTGGATTGTGTCGTTCGTTATATCCAAGAGGAATTGGTCCGGCAATAACATTACCATTGCGTAATAGGCGTAGTTGTCGTGTATCAAAGCGTCCTAGAGTATCTCCATCAATTGTATTTTCTGGTGTTTGTGTTTTTTGAACTGTGACGCTTGTAATTGTTACCTCACGATTTGCCGCTTGTGCGATAAATTCTAGTACTCTTTCGAAAGCACCACCGCTGAAACGTGTGCCCGCTCTGCGATAGTGAAGTTGCTGTTGTATGCCGGCACTGTCATAAATATCTTGTCGCGTTACAGTTAATGTTGATGGGCATGCGACATATGTACGCGGACGGTCGGGTTCATTAAGAATAATATTAACTGCACGACCATTGCTTGTTGATGCTACTACGTCACTTCCTCGTACAATTTTAAAATCGAGTCCGTTTGGGAGTGTTGGTAGACATGTCAAGAGCGCTTGCAGCCGATATTGTGCTTGCGTTGGCACTATTGGTTGAGGTGAACTAAAGCTAATGCGCTGTTTTACGGTTTGTGACGGTGGCCGTCCAACAAATATTTGTCTAAATGATGCCGGTACCGTGAGCCATCTATTTTGCGTTCTGTCGAACCATTGAATACGCATACGACTCGGCCCAAGAATCAATGGCAGCTGATTCGAATAGTTCAAAACATCCAGATCGATTTGTGAAATCCTCGAACTAAAATCTCCAGGATCACTGCGAACATTAAATTGATAGAGCGTTTGATAATTATTTATATCGGTACCGGCCTGCAGTGTATTTGGTTCATTTGCAGCTTCTCTTGTAATGGTAATATTACTTGGAGGACATGGCTGCGCAGTTCCAAGCGACTCCGGATATGTGAGACTTAAAGACGTTGCGGAACTGCTGACATCGCTGCGTTGAAGAATAAAGTCGCCTGTGCCGCTGCCGCACTCCGTTTCTCCCATAAGTTGAAAGCCAAATGTACCGATATTGCCGCCTCGAACTGTAAAATTTTGAAATGTGATTGGATCAGAAGGGCTACTTTGCTGACGCACGGGCTGCAAACGTGTTATGCCTGGCCCAAAAATATTATTACCATTATAAAGATATACATTTCTCAAGGGCCGTGTCAGTCTACTGTTAGCGCTTGGGCGGAACGTGAGACTCTGTATAGTTAAATTTGTGGCCGGTGCAGCAATTGTAAATGCTCCGATTTGCTGGCCAGCGAAAGCAGCTGGTCTATTGTTATAAAATTTTCCGGCAGGATTAGTATCGTTTCGGTTGATAACAAGAGGCAGTGCAGCTGTTACCGCAAAAGGCCGGGACGCACAGTTGCTGGCCGTTGTTTCATCGGATTCAGCAATCGTATTTGTACTATCTGCACAGATTTCAAATATATAGTTTCCGGCGACAGTGTTGCGCCATTGAAAACTCTCAACTTCGTTGCCGGTTGTGGCGGCTAAATTTCCAGTTTGTGTGGTACTCATAACAACCGGCGTTGTACCATTGAGAATACGGAAGCGTGTGGTCGTGTTTGTATTGATTGCAAGATCTCCAACATTGCGTACCGTACCGCTGAAGCTCATTGGAGTTCCGGCCACCGCTGTACTTGGATTCGTAGTCAGTGTATCGACAATAAGATCTGCACGTGCTGTTGTTATGACGCTAAACTGTTGCTGTGAACAGTTATTTGTTTCATCTGCTTCAGCAATATCATTATTAATGTCGGCACAAATTTCAACCGTATAGCGGCCCACGGCATCTTGCTGCCAGCGTGTTGCTGCAGTAGATGTGCCATTCATTCGCAATATGCCGGTGCGCGAAATTTGTTCGGTATTTGCTACTACCGCTCCTGTTGTATTATTTATGATTCTAATGCGAGTTGTACTGTCTGCTGGTAATGTTTGGCCCCTATTAATAACTCTTCCGCCATATACCATACTCAACTGATTAAGAATCGGAGTAGGTGGATTTGTGATAACAGCATCGATAGTTAAATCTGGCGGTGCAGGACAGTTTGGAATTGTGCGTGAATTTGTATTGGCTTCTGTATATGTTTGTTGAGCCGCAGTTGATAAAATTCCAATTTGTCCGGCATTCGTAGGATGTGCAAGTGAAAAATCGGTTGCAAGCCCGCTGGCGTTACATTGTATGTCACCGCGGATGCGGTATTCGCTCGGGGTATTGGTGATATTCGGCCAGTTCCCATTTGGTATAAATGAGAAAAAAGTTGCGTCAGCTCCGCGCTGAGGGTTTCCTGTGAATGTACCATTGATCTGCTGCCATGCCGCATTGCTGTTTGGTCTCTGTTCAAGCCGCATCGATTGAGCAAGTGCATTAATTTCAGCAGCGTTTGAAAGGTTATTATTTGTGGTATAGAGTTGTAGAATTGTTATTTGTTCATTTGCTCCTGCGCTTGCCAACTGCGCAGAGAATTGAAAAAGAATATCATCACTACCCGTGAACTGCCGTGATTCACTTGCGGTTTGACGAACAAAGTTCAAACTATTGCCGCTCGTGAAGTTAACAAGACAAGGATCTCCAGCTTGCGGTGTTGCTTGCGCGCGAACCACACTTGTATCGTTAAGATTATTAAATGTTGCTTGGAGACCGCTCTGCGTTGCGCCGACTTGGGTGCCGTTTTGCAGGTGTGTCCATGTAACGGTGCCGTTAAAGTTTGCGGGCTGAACGGTGATTGAAAATGTTTCGATAGTTGTTCCGCTTGCAAAAAAGCCGCTCGGTGGGGATGCAGCGACTAGGCCGCTACATGCATTGATTACCGTAGGGGTGCTGTTTATAAAGCCACTGCCCACATCAACTATGCCGTGCACCACAAGATCGTCGGCAATTTGCGCGGGACCTTGTTCGCTGAGCCATACCGGTGCATTGATCCCTGCAAAGCTTGGTAAGACACCGTAATTTGCTGGATTCCTCGAACCTTGAGGCGTAAAAGGACCCAGCTGTACGCCCGAAGAGAAGTCGAAACCGCCGCTTTGAAGCGGGCGAATTGATCCTTGCGCATCTAGCGTATTGGCAGGCAGCGGAGCATCTGCATTGTTGCGTACCGAGTTGCGAATCGGCGGTAAGTTATTTTGTGCAGAGACACTATTTGCGCCAAAGATTCCAAGCACAAGAAGTGTTGTACATGCAATGCTCCATAGCCGTGATTTTGTAATCATCCAAACATTTTACCAATTTTCTCCTTTACTGTAAATCCCTTTCTTCTTCGATCACAAACTTGATGTTGTCCGCGATATTGGGAATCGTTGGTGCCCAAATAGGCCATGTCTTAATTTCGACACGTGCGATTTCATCGGATTGACGCTGTAAATAGGAGAGTGCCTCATCTACTTTGAGTCCGGCAATATGGTCGCTAATTTTTTTGAGGAATCGCCGGCCATTTTCTTGATCTTCATCAAGCTCATAAATTTGTATGGCCCGCATGGTTGTGGTGAGGCGGACTTTTCCGGCTTGTACATTTTCATCCAAAAATTTGTAGGTGAAATTTTCTTCATCGATTGAGAGGATTTTTTTGTCCGGATCGGCACGGTTAGCAATTCTTGCTTTTAAGCGCTCAACAAGTTCGGAGCGATCGAAGGCAATCGAGCTGGCGCGATAGGTAACGGTGACTTCAAATTTTTCTGCATTTTGTCCAACGAGCGTTGTGTCGATTTTTATATCCGGCTCGCCGATTTTAATCACATTACTATCACTGAGGAGCGAAAGATTTCTCCGTTTTACAAGGTTATCTTCTGCAAGAAATTTTTGCAGATCTTCGACTGCCCATGTTTTAAGTTCGCGAAGCACTTGTTGCTTGGCGGCATTAATATCTTCTTCACTGACAATTTTTATTATCTGTGTAATGCCACCGCTCATCGGTGCCTTGCTCTCACCGGTAAGTTTTTCTCTGTTTTCCGAATTTTGTAAGCCGGGTAAGAAGAAGGTAGTCGGTCCGATATTTCCGCGCGCACTAATTGCCTGGTTGTTTACATCAAATTCATCGGCTATTACTTCTACATCCAGTGTTCCTGGAATTCCGCCTCGTGTTGGCGGGACGCGTACCGCTTCTTGAATGCGAAAGATAAGACCGTCTTGTGTTTGGAATCGTGTGCGTGCAACAAGATCCCATGGTGAGGTGCTCTTATTTGTTATGGTGATAATACCGCGTGCATTTTCTCCCTTAAATTCTTTGCCGGTTGCATTGTACGAAAAACTTCTGGTAAATGCGGGAGGATTTACCGGATAGCTCGCAACTACTATGTTTTCGTTCCGGCTGCTTTCTACAAGTGCGCTATTGCGCACTGCGTCGGCAAAGGTCACATTAAATGATGCATCGAGCACGCTTGAGCGTGGAGTAATGGTAATAGTCGCTCCGGGCAGCGCAATATAGGCGACAGAGAGCAGGAGTAAAACCGTTACGAGTACTAAGGTAAAAAGCGCCTGCTTATTTGGGGTGACTACAATAAAACGCCGCTCCATTTTATCTTTTTTGCGTTTTCGTATGCGCTCACGAATATTTTGAATAAAGTTCTGAAACGGACTCGTTTGCGGAGACTGAATAACTTCTGAAATTGAAATTTTTTTCTTGCTGAGCCGGACAGGTTTTTCGCCCCGGAGTGTTTTTGGCGGCAAGTCAGTTTTGGCTGCGTTCTGCTCAATAAGCTTTTCGACACACGGGAGGCCGGCTTTTGTAACAAGCTGCATGCCCTGCGCATCGGCGGTAACAATTACCACCGTTTTTTTGAGTTCGTGAATTTTCTTTTTAAGGATTTTAAGATTAATAAGACTTTGCAGCACCTGCGCGCGCTTTGGAATCACTATTGCAATATTTGTACTCGGAAGCTGTTTAATGCGATCAAAAATGTTTGTGATCTCATCGTCTATTTCCGCATAAATTACATTTTCGGGCACAAAATCATCTTCGATGTTTTGCGGAAGCCCGCTGATTTTAGTTTTTTTAATCGTAAAGCGTGGCCTCAAATTATCCATAACTTATATTTGCATTAGGCGAATGACATTTTTCAAAATTCTCGTTAAAAGATGTTCCTCACTTACATACTCAAGTCCAAGTTTTGCAAGGGCTAACGGTGTAACATCTTCGGGTTTATCGAGTTGCTTGGTCTCATCACGAACGCGAAGAATGTGACGTGGATTCAGCATACTGATGCTTGGAGTTTTTGCAAAGGGGAGATGCTCACTCCACTCGTACTGTTCGAGCGCCTGTTTTATTTGCGGCAAGTGCGCTGCGCCGCCACACAGTACGATTTTAGATGGTAAGACTTCGACATGGTAAAACTCCGACAGCGAAAAGACGACGCCTGCAATCCATACCTCGCTGTCGGCATCGAGCGCCTCGCGCACAATTTTTTCGGAATTTTTTTCGAGCTTGCCGAGCGAGTAGGCAATCTTAATATCTTCCGCCTCTTGATACGAAATGTTGAGCGTATTCGCGAGGCGTTTGGTAAAGGTACGGCCGCCAATGGTAAACATTTTTGTTCCTTCCAATACGCCGTTACGCACCACGGCAATATCCGTTGTGCCGGCTCCGATATCCATAAAGATTCCATTTAAATCAAAATCCTCTTCGTTTTCTAGACTTCGCGCTACAGCAAAAGGCTCGGATGCAATCGCGATTAGATTCATCTCGAGCTCGGCAGCGATTGTTTGCAGTGCGCCATAGTGGACCAGCGGCGCAAACGAATTAAAGATAGAGATCTGCACTTCTTTACCTTGAAAGCCGATTGGATTTGCAACGCGATAGCCATCGATGCGCACATCGACAATGGCGGCGTTTACTAGTTTTACATCGATTTCATTATAGCCGGTATCGTAAGCAAGCTGTGCGCGCGTCTCTTCAAAAGATTTGCGCTGTACCTTGTGGATAATATTTTTGAGTTCACCAAGATCGATTTTTGCTGCAGGATCTTTACGTACATAGGTCGTGCGGTTCGTCATTCCTTTTACAAGCTCGCCGGCAATGCCCATGATGAGATCGGTAGGGTAGAGCTCGGCAGCTTTCTGTGCCTCTTCCACTGCTTTCATGCAGTTCTCAATAACACTCGCAATATCCATAACTGCGCCGCTCTGCATATCGCCCGGTTTTTGGGTAACACGTCCAATGGCGCGCACGGCAATGGCACCATTGCTATGTTCGCACACCAAAGCTTTGACAACTTCCGTGCCAATATCGAGTACGATGAAACTTTGTGTTTTTTGGCGCGTTTCGCGCCGGAGAAGTTTGAGCATTGTGTGAATTACGCTTTATACCAATCTTTTGCATCGTCGTGGGTTACGCTGCGTTTTGTGCGCTGCGCGTATCGGTCCAGACCGAGCTGTATAAGTTCGCCGATAAGTTTTGGATACGTTAGGCCGGAGGCAAGCCACATGCGAGGATACATGCTGATCTTAGTGAAGCCCGGAATAGTGTTGACCTCATTGAGATAAATCTTGCCGCTCTTTTTTTCGAGCAGAAAATCGACGCGCGCCATGCCGCTGCACTGCAGTGCGCTAAAGGCTTGAATCGCCATTTTTTGTATCGTCTTTTTTTGCGTTGCAGTAATAGGGGCCGGTACGAAGAGCTGCGATGCATCATCTACATATTTTGCTTTGTAATCATAAAACTCGTTGTTCGGGACGATTTCTGCCGGTACTGAAGCCTTCGGCTCTTCGTTGCCAAGTACTGCGCACTCGATTTCGCGCGCCTCGTGTGCACTTTTTTCGATAATAAGAGAGGTGTCAAAGCGAAGCGCAAGATGAATTGCCGCGGCTAAATCGGCACTTTTGTGTACTTTGCTCACTCCGACACTTGAGCCCATATTTGCCGGCTTTACAAAGCACGGCATACCAAGTTTGCGTTCAATTTCTTTGTGAATCTTTGCGGGATTTTTTTTGTACTCATGGACCGTGCTGTGCAGATAGGGGACTTGCGGCAGACCCGCGCTTTCAAAAATCATTTTACTCGTAAACTTATCCATTGCTGCAGCACTCGCATTCACACCGCAGCCAACATAGGGAATGTTGAGCATTTCGAACAGGCCTTGAATCGTGCCGTCTTCACCATAGGGACCGTGCAGTACCGGAAAAACGATGTCGATGCCGCTAATAGCTGCCCGCTTTGCTTCGGGTTTAAGAAGAACCGGTTTGAGATTGGTAGTCTTGCCGGCGGTGAGCATCTGTAGACTCTGCGCTCCTGTTAGCCAGGCGCCTTCTTTAGTAATACCAATGGGCACTACCGAATATCCGCTCTCTTTTAAGGCAGCAATTACATTTCGTGCAGAGACAAGTGAGACCTCGTGTTCGCCTGAACGTCCTCCAAAAATAACCCCAACACGTACCTTTTTTGACATATCCCTAGCATAGTCGAGGGCCTGAAATTTTGCTATACTTTTATAATGTATGAATTAGCAAAAATTATCGGGGAAACGCGCTATCTGCTTGGTTTGAGCAATACCGATGGCGCCTGTTTGGAAATTTACGAATGGATCGATGAGCAGATCGGTGTGAGTGCTCTGCCGGAACGGATTATGCAAAAAATTCCAGTCGAAAATGCATCGGCCTTGCCGGAGCTGGTGCCCATACATTGGGTGTAGGTATTTACACGATTACTCTTGGAATACTCTCGCGAATGCGTGTGGGGATTTCGTAGTTAATGGTATCGGCAAGTGCCGCCATTTCGTCGATGCTCATGCCGGCTTTGCCATCGCGTCCCAATAAAATTACCTCATCTTCTAAGCGCGCTTCAGGAATGTTGCTCACATCGACCATAGTAATATTCATGCAGACTCTGCCACGCACCGGCGCTTTTTTGTCGCGAATAATAGCCCAGCTCTTATTTGAAAGTCCGCGATCATAGCCGTCGTAATAGCCAACGGGTAAAATAGCCAGTCGCGTGCGGCGCTTTGTTTTGTAGGTACAGCCATAGCCAACATAAGAGCCTGCGGGAATATCCTTGATTTGTGCGATGCGCGTCTTCCAGCTAAGAGCGGGAGTCAGCTGAATGCCGAATTTTTTTTGCACGCGCCGTGCAATAAGTTCGGACGGCCATAGCCCATATGTTGCAATGCCGGGCCGTACCATAGTGAAGTGCGTATTGGGGTAGAGGAGTGTCGCCGCTGAATTTGCACAGTGCAGATAGGGCGGTTCGACCCCGCACGCCTTTAAAATCTCAATTCCTTTTTGAAAATTTTCCAACTGATAGTTAGCGTACTTTTGGTCCGGTGAATCTTCGATATCGGCAAAGTGCGTGGCGGCTCCAGTAATTTCTATATATGGATACTTTTGGATGGTTTGAACAAAATCCTTAAGCGTATCAAGCAATACCCCTTGTCTGTTATTGCCGGTCTCTATCTTTATATGAACGCGCGCGTTTTTTTTCGCTTTATTCGTGTAGCGGCCGAGCGCCTGAATGCTCTCTTTATTATAGACTACAAGATCTGTATCTCTATCGACTGCCTCCGGCAGATCTTTATGTGGAACATATCCTTTAATATAAATGGGCGCTCGAACTCCGGCATTTCGCAGCGCGCCGGCTTCAAAGAGAGCATTTACACAAACCCAATCGGCACCCGCTTGCAAAATAGTTTTCGTAGTTTCAATAAGGCCGTGGCCGTATGCATTTGCTTTAACCGATGGCGCAATAATTACATTTTTGCCGACGCTTTTGCGAAATATTTGGATGTTTTTTTTAAGCGCAGCGCGGCTGACTTCTACCCATGTAAGTTCACTTTTCATACGACGCCAGGATACCGGAATTGTGCATCAGCGCCAGAGTATGGTAGAATCAAGTAATGAAAAAAAATCCCCGACGCGCAAAAACTTCTCCAAAAGTTTCGGTTAATAATAGATTGCGCATTGCAACTTCCGGTCTTTTTGCCCTGCTCCTGGTCTTTGGCGTTGCGCCGATTTTGGGTGATGGCATTCAGGCATCTTTACTTACGCGCGGTGCAGCGATTGAGCAAGAGCCTGGTTCGCAAAAGGAGGCGGTATTGGCCATCGGCGACTTTGTTGAACGCTGCGAGCGTTTGGGCCAAGAAGAGTGTGCCGTTGCAGGGCGGGAGATTTTGCAAAATATTGGTGCGGCAAGTTTTGAAGATTTATTAAATGATTTGGATGAGCTTCGCGCTGCTTATGCTGACGGATTGGCACATGCCGCGTGCCGCTTTGATCTTCGGGCATATATGCTTCGCGCCGCTAATTTACAAAAAGACCTAGATGAGTACTCGCATGCATATGGAATCCCATTTTCAGCCCTACCTGTCGATGAACTCGCCGCGGAATTGGAAAAATGCTCATGAAAACTTCACAAGCTTGGCTGGCAGTTTTTTTATTCCTTTTAGGAGGATTGCTGACATTTCACTTTACCTTGGCTTCACAAACTGTGGCGGCTCTTCCATATAGTGAGCTTCCGGAATGTGGCCCGGGCGAGGGCTTTATCTGTCCGGCGACCTCACCGGGCGGTACACAGTACCAAGCAAATCCAACATGTAAGGATCCAAGTTTTGTGCTTGATCTTACGGGCACCGAATGGGTGCACTCGCCAAATGCAGACTGTAATGCTTTGAATAGCGGCGGCACTACCAAGTGTCTGACCTTTCGCCATGAAGATTTAGAGTGGCGGAATACATTTTTAGCGAAGTGGCCGGTGACCGATCCGGCGACGCCGACGGGTATGCCGAGCTATACCGGTATAAATGCACCATACAGAAAGTACGATCCCTTTTATAAGAGAATGGTTTCATGTAATCCCGATGTGGCTGGTCCGTACTTAGGAATTCCGCGGCGCAACTATGATCCTTTATGCCGCCAGATTCCCGATGAAGATGTGGATGAGTGGGCGAAGTATTATGAGGCCGATTATGAGAAGCACAATATTGCCTGGGATGTGTGTAACCAGCCGGCCCCTCAAAATTCTGCGTCAAAGCCGCTGCAGCCGGAAATCCAGCCGCAGCAAACAAATATCGAGCAGCTCTTGGCGCTTGTGAGTACGGTCGATGCTCAAATTGAAGCCACGCAATGTACGCGCCGCTCGGTTGTGCGTTACGCAGCAAATGTGCGGAAATATGTGGTGCGGGCACAGAGCAGAATAGAAAGGGAGCGACCGCGCTCAGCCGCGGTTTTGTTGAATCGGGCATATTCTAACTATAGAAAGATAGGCAGTGTTGGCCGCCGGTGCGGTATTACAATAGATAGAACTCTGTTTAAAGACCTTATTGTAAATTAGAAGCTCGTATGCTGAACTAGTTTCTTGTTCAGTTTGACGGTTTAATAAATAACTTGTCTTCTGTGTGATGCTTGTGTACTATCGTGCCCTATGTTGATCTATGATATCGGAGGGCTTATTGCCAGTCCACAAGGCACAATCGATTCGTTTGATGTTGAGGAGCTGATCACTTTGCCAGAGCAGGACGATCCGCTTCTGACGGAGCCTATCCGCTTTCAGCTCGAGTTTATTAAGCTGCGGGATGAGGTAACTGCCCATGTTTCGAATCTTGCTGCCTCATGTGAGATGCGCTGTAACCGCTGTCTTATTACCTTTACTGCTCCGGTTGTAGTTTCTACGGCCGAACGCCAGTTTTGGATCCATCTTCCTGAAGGGAATCATGCCGAAATAGATACCTCTTATCAGATTGACCGCAAGCACGGGCGTATCGATCTTAACCAGATGATCAGAGAGGAGATTCTCTTGCATTTTCCACCTATTCCGCTATGCTCTGAAAGCTGTAAAGGGCTCTGTGACCAGTGCGGTACAGATTTAAATAAGAGTTCTTGTGCTTGTGCCAAACCAGAAGTTACAAAAGAATCTCCCTTTGCGGGCTTAAAGAGTCAGGTTATATAATCTCGAAACCGTATGGCTAAACATCCAGTACCCAAAAAGAAAACGAGTAAGGCACGAAGTGCCCGCAGATATGCAAGTTTTGCGCTCAAAAAATCACGCAAGCTTCAAAATTATCTGAACATCTCAAGCTGTTCGGCATGCGGTGCTGCAACACTTCAACACCATGCGTGTCCAAAGTGCGGTGTATACCGAGGCCGCTCCGTTCGCTCGCTCGATAAGACCGTCGAAAAGGTTACCAAGATAAAGGCCTAAAAGCTCATGTCCAGTTCCCGTCATTTGAGTAGAGTGCTCGTTTTGCAAACACTCTTCGCTTATGAATTTCACGGGGGGGAGCCAAAAGAGATTTTGCGCTTTGTGAACGATGGAGCGGCGAATCCAATGAGTGATCTCTCTTTTGCGGAACACTTGCTGGAAGGGATTTTGAAAGAAAAAGAGGCTCTTGCGCAGCACATAGAAAAGTATGCGCCGCAGTGGCCGCTCGATAAGATTGCACCAATTGATCGTGCGATTTTAGAAATCGGCTTATTTGAATTATGCAAAGATGACTCTGTGCCCGATGTTGTTGCCATTAACGAGGCAATTGAGCTGGCAAAAACGTTTGGCAGTGAAAATTCCGGTAAATTTGTGAACGGCGTATTGAATGCCGTACTAAAAAGTAAGGTATAATTTTCTTTGTATGCGCGATCTTTCGGAACTCGAAAATAAACTTCAAATACACTTTACCGACCATGAGCTCTTAGAGCGGGCGTGTATTCATGCCTCGTATATCAATGAGCATCGCGAATTGAAGATTGGGCATAACGAGCGGCTTGAATTCCTTGGCGACGCAGTCTTGGAGCTTGTTGTTACCGAATACCTCTATGCACACTTTCCGAATAAAGAAGAGGGAGAGCTGACAGCTTTGCGCGCCGCACTGGTAAAAGGCAAGCATCTTGCCGATGTGGCTCGTAGGCTGGATTTGGGAGCTTACTTGCTGCTTTCAAAGGGTGAAGAAAAGTCCGGCGGACGCGAGAAAAATTATCTGCTGGCGAATACACTTGAGGCATTGATTGGTGCAATATATTTAGATAAAGGTTTTGCTATAGCGCACGAAGTTATTACCCGCTTTATTCTTGGAAGTCTCCAAGAGATAATTGAGCATGATTTGCATGTTGATTCAAAGTCTAAACTGCAGGAAATCACCCAAGAAAAATTTTCGATTACGCCAAGCTATCAAGTGCTCCTGGAAGAGGGGCCGGATCATGATAAGCTTTTTGAAATTGGTGTGTTTATTGGAGGCGACTGTCTGGGCAAGGGTAAGGGAACGAGTAAACAAAAAGCCGAGCAAGAGGCAGCGCGCAATGCACTAAAGAGGATGGGTAAGTTGCGCGTAGCGTAGTTATACGCTGAGCTGTTTAACCTCACCAATGAGCCGGCGGTTCGTAAAGCCCTCGTCTCGAGCGTGCATATATTGCACACTCTCTTCGCCATACTTCCAGCAGTACGAGATTTCGCGGCCCGAACGCATGCTCGGAAAATCGATAATGCCCAGATTGAGATCTTTGACCAGCACGCCAATGCTTTCGAGCTCATCTATGTTGTGCTCGATTTTCGAGAGGTACTCTTGCGTCCGCTCAATCTTTTTTAACACCTCTTCTTCGGGGACATTACGATTGCCGCGGTCGCGCTTAATTTCCTCGTGCAGCTTGGTCGCTAAATTCATCGTCTCTAAAGCATCCGACAAAATCGGCTTGATGAGCTGAAGCGCTCTGTTTGCTTGTTGTAGCGTGAATATCATACAGATATATTAGCAAAAACTTGTTCTAATGTGGAGCGTGCTATTTTGCCAAAAATAAGATCTAGTTCGTCCATATGGAAAAATGCCGGTGTTCCGCGATCGCAAAATTCTACAATTTGCTTCCGTAATGGGATAGAACCCAGGAAAGAAGTATGGAGTTTTTGGGCGGTAATGCTACCGCCGCCCTCTCCAAAAATCTCGCCGCGCATATTTTCTACAATGCCAAGCATTGGTACGTCAAGCATACGAACCATATTGCCGGCGCGCCGGACGTCTATGGTAGCGAGTGACTGGGGAGTGGTCACCAGAATAGCGCCGTCTACTTGAATTTGCTGCAGAATGGTGAGGGTGGAATCGCTGGTGCCGGTAGGAAAGTCGATGAGCAGTACATCCAGTTCGCCCCAAAGACTTTCTTTGAGCAGCTGCTGGATTATTTTAGAGAGTATCGGGCCGCGCCAGACAATGGCTTCGTCTTCTGTGGCCGATAGTCCGGCCATAGAGACGATTTTGACGCCGTACTTTTCTACTGGATGGATTTGATTGTTGCTGTCTGGCGGTGTTTTCGCACTGATATCAAAAATGCGAAAGAGGCTTGGACATGCGATGTCTGCGTCTAGAATTCCCACTTTGGCGCCCATCTTTGCCATAGCCAGAGCCAAATTTGCGGTGATAAAGCTTTTGCCAACCCCGCCCTTGCCGCTCAGCACACCCATGATGCGCTTGATGCCCGGAATTTTTTCTTTATGTCGTGACAGTGCCATTTGGGAATAGTGTAGCGCGCGGGCGCTATTTTTGCCAAGATTGAGGTTTGATTTTTGCACGTTCCATGTCTTCGCGAGCAAGAATAAAGAGGAGATCGGAGAGGCGGTTGAGGTAGGTGAGGAGGTGGGGATTTTGCGGCGCTTCGCGTTGCAGCTTTACAAGCTGGCGTTCGGCACGGCGGCACAGCGTACGGGCAAAGTGCAGATTTGCCGCAAAGGGCGGCCCGCTCGGCAAGATGAATTCACGCAGCGGTGGTAGGAGCGCCTCCCTTTTGTCGATTTCGTCTTCGAGCTTTTGGGTTGCCGCAGCTTCAAGGATGAGACCAGTTTTTTTCTCGGGATCGGCAAGTTCGGCACCGATGTTAAAGAGGGTATGTTGGATTGTGGTGAGCAGTGCATGTGCCTGCTCGCCCGCATGCACCATACAAACCCCAAGCGCAGCATTCAGCTCATCAACTGCTCCAATACACTCAATCCGCACCGTATCTTTATCTACCCGCTGCCCGCCAACAAGCCCAGTCTGCCCTTTGTCGCCCGATTTTGTGTAGATGTGCATTATTTTTTATTGCTGTAAATAGCGCCGAGAATTGAGCCGATTATTGCTCCGCAAGCCATACCAAAAAATGGAGCAAATGGTTGTGGACCATCCAATCCTGGGCCCACAATGAGTGTTGTAATCCAGCCAATGAGAATGCCTAAGAGTAAACCAAAAAAGATTCCGAGTAAGCTTCCCGCTACTGCACCAAGTACCATACGCGTAAACGGCGAGTATTTTTCAAAGCACATAGATAAAGTATGGTTATATGTTAAAATCCACCTCGATTGTATCATGTTCCTTTACACATGGGCCCGTAGCTCAGAGGTTAGAGCAGTCGGCTCATAACCGATTGGCCGTTGGTTCAATTCCAACCGGGCCCACCAGTCTTAATTTTTATCCTCAAAAAACAGCTTCCGGGGCGAGGCCGCATTCTATTAAATCTTGAGCGGTCAAAACAATTTCTCGCAGACCGCTTTTTTCATCAATTACATTTGCATTTTTTATTTTTTCATCGAGCACAATATTTGTTTTCTCTGCATCGAGATGGTCGCCGGTTAATAAGTTCTTGAGTAAGATTTTTTTTGCGCGGTCGGGATCTTCTTCGTCCGGGGGGAGCAAGGGTACTGCAAGTATTAAGCGTGCATTGTGGTGGAATTTTAATTCCGGAATTTGAAAAAGAGCAGCGACATCTTGCGTATGGTATATATTTTTCTTTCCAATTCCGACTATGCTCGAAAATGCTCTTCTGAAGCCCATAACGACTTCAACAATGGGCAATCGGTTCTCTTCCACAAAAAATGTTTCCGTGCCGAATTCAAGGGTAGCGTGCAATTTTTCTCTGATGTCGGTCCGGCTTGCTTCTACCTCTCTTGCGTGTGAAGAATGCGCTAATAGCTTTTCAATGAATAATGAGAGGAGCTGGGGACAGTCGGCAGCATTTTGCATAGCCCGCAAATCATTAATAATCTCGTCTGCAGATGTGCCAGATTTTTTAAGTATTTTTTCTGCAAGAGATGCTGTATTTGTATTGTCTGTAGGTGTTTGTCCTTCACGTATAAGCCTGGCGGCAAATCTCCCAAGCTGCTCTTCGGTAGGCCTAGCCTGATGGCTCATTTGCTGTATTAAGATTTGTAGCTCAGGCGAAATACCTTCAGTGAGGAGCAGCTTAAAAATTTTGGATATAACTTCGGCAGGAATATCTACGGCTGTTTCGTCTTGGCACAATTGTGTAATCGGCTCCGGATTGTCTGAATAGCCTTGGGAAAATCTAAGTTCAATAACATTATCTTTGGCTGGATCTTTCCCTCTAAATTGAAGAATATCTGCCATAAGTGTATATCTTTACAATAACGATTTGAAAAAAGCAAGATCATTTACAAAATATAAGAATATTGTTATAATAAAAGACGGCTCTTAATAAAAAAACTATGTTTGGTATAGGAAAACTTGGTGATGGCGAATATTTTGACTCGTTGGCGCGTCAATTCAAAAAAGGCGGTCCTCAGGGTAATAGAGTTGCATTGGTAAAATTAGATACAGGTGATTATCAGCGAAAACAATGGATTGAATTTTTACGAACAGAGCATCTCCCTAATATTCGTGCCAGAATTATTTTATCTTTGCGAGAAAAGGATTCGCGCTTGAATGAAATTTTTCTTGGCAAGTGTGAAAAGAGCATTCGAGATAAAGCTCAGAAATTTGCTCAAGATGAAATGCGTAATAATCCTCCGTTGACGCTTGTAGATAAGCGTTTAGTAACTCTTGAGAGTCTGAGTGAGGAATGGAAGAAGTTTTTGCGCACGGAATGTATGGAGACGATAGAGAAGCAGGTTGCAAAGATTATTTTTAATGATTTGCCTCAGGATTTTCAAACGACTATAGATAAGCTCGCTGAAGAGGAGATTCTTAAGAGGGCTGATCGTGAAGTGAGAGATCAGGTTATTGAACAAGCCACAGCGGCTTCGAGAGCCGCAATTATTTTGAATGGTGGGCTGTCCGAATAGAATGTGATTCACGCTTTAGCGTTGGCTGCCAGTTTCTTTATAAGTGCCCTCAATAAAATGTTCAATAATGCGGCGGTCGTTGGGGGCGAGATCGTCGGGTAGGCTGCGGATCGGAAATAGACAATCGGCTGCGTCATTTGGCTCGGTTGGATTAAATTGCCCTCCAAAGACAATATCGATGCGATTTGTGGTGCTTATTTTTATGGCTGTAAGATTGCTGCGTAAAGCAATTTCGCGTCCCCCTCGGAATGCAGCCCGCATGCCTTCACTTGGACTGCAGTAGGCCGGCACCGGTCCATTGGGCAAGTTCCACATACCGTCTTGGCGGCGCAAGAGAATGGTATTGTCGTTTGTTAGTACCGCCCGCGAATATGGCGTTGGCGAGTTCCAGAAAATCCAACCGCAATTTTCTGTATCTTGGCAGCGTGAGCGGCCAATGTTTTCACTCCACCCAAGAGGTGCTCCACACTTAATACAGTATTGCGCAAGATCTACCGTATCTGCATTGGCGGCATCCGAATCAAAATCGATGTGATCGATACCGCTGCTCCATGGATATTTTCCTGCAAACCATCCTTGCCCAATAAATTTGTGAGAGCTAAAGCAGAGTTCCGGTATACGTGATTCATCCCACAGTGCTGCATCCGATGCATCATCTGCCGGAACAAGATCTCCATCTTTTTCTACAGATGCAAGCCAGCTCAGCACGATATTATTCATTGCAAACCGGGCATCTGTGTGCCGTAATGGATGACAGGCTCCAACAAAGCGCAGCAGACGAACAGCGAGGCTGACCTCTTCTCGCGCTTCGCGGACTGCCGCTTCTCCCGGATCTTCAAATGAATTTACAAAGCCTGCTGGCATGGCCCATTTGCCTTTGAAGGGTGGCGCTTTTCGCTGGATTGTTACCAGACGACTCTGTTCCGGATCCAGTGCATCCTCTCTGCGTTGAATCCGCAATGTGCCGTTTTTTTCTCTCTCTTCGACATCCTCGTGCCCCACCGGAATCATCACATTCGCAGCAGGCTGCGGAGCGTCTTCGTGCTTCCAATGGCAACGTGTACAAGCCCATCTGCAGCTGCCCTCAGCATCAAAGCTTAGTGCGGCTCCGCAGATTAAGCAGAATTTCGCAGGTGCATGTTCCGGATTGTCGTAACCTTGGGGAAGATTGCGCATTATCCAATCTCATATCATATAGATACTGTCTTGACAATAGGCACTTATTGATTTATAGTTTCGGTCTATTTTTTTAAGTATTTTCTATGAGATTATCACTCGCAATCGGCGCCTGTTCTGTAGCTGCAGCCTGTGCAGGGAGCGAATTTGAGCTGTGCCCTGAAGGAAATAATACTGTTGATCAAGCCAATGTTGTGCTTATGGATGCAACGAGCGATGAAGTGCAGGGTGTCCCTAGAATTGTTGGCGAAACCGGATCAAAAAATATCAGTCTCTTTGAAGATCTTGGTTTTCCACATCCCGGTCTAACAGAAACTTCCACGACTTATCATGATACAGAGGAACCTAGCAAATTTTCTCAGGCAGCTCGAAATGCGGCCGCAGAAAGGGGAGAGCGATTACTTGTAACAGCACAAAGTTTGGATGATAGGAGGATTCCTTTTGGTCGACTGGTCGAATGGATTCGGACTGCAGAAGATCCAGAGAGCGTGAGGCTTCTTGTTGCGCGTCGTGTGTTTGATGAATCAAATGGAATGAGTGTAGCTGAGAGAGCGACCGAGCGGGAGCTAGAGGTACGAGGGGAATCAGCTACAGTCAAAGAGGGCGCGGGCGACGGAAAGAAAATTGTGATTGAGAGATGTGTTGATGGCGGCGCACGCATTCGTGAAGATGTTGCTGCAATTCGAGCGGAAATAGATGGCCGGTTCTATTGAAGAATTCAAAGTTGCTTTTGTTTGAAGCTCGCTATCAGAACTTTGAAAATTGTTCTCATGTGATTTGCAATGAGATTATTTTCAATAATGATTCCCGATAAATCTTCCGGAGCATAAGAGATCAAAAGAGTTTTGTTCCCAACAATCGCAGTTGTCAGCGCAAAAGGGTTTTCCTGAGGATCGACCATGATAATTTCATCGTAAACACTTTCAGCTTTTTTAATATAATTTGCAGACTGCAATCCTTTATTTAAAATCATTTTATTTTTGTGCGTATGTTTTTTTGAAGCCGGAATGTAAATTTGTTCAATATACTCGCGTACCTTTGGGTGCATGTTGTTGTGGCTCGAAATAAAGTACACGCTTTTGTCTTCTTTGCAGCATTCATCGATTGTTCTATACAGGCCCTCCAGGCCCTCAAAGTACATTACCTTCGGTAACGGACTGCTTGTGTTTTGAATACTTGTAAGTAACGGGAGGACATGTTTAAAATCGGTCTCTAATTTTTTTGCCGCGGCTTTTTTTTGCTCAATGGTGAAGGCAATTAATTCCGGCGTAATGGCAGTATAGTACGTTGTATTTTCTTTATTCTGCTTGGAAGCAAAACCTTTGTGGATGAGCTCGCCAAAAATAAAATTCACGGTCGAGCGCGCAAGATCCGTTTTTAAAGCGATCGTACTTGCAGTTTGAGATCCATGCTCTAATGAGCAAAGATAGACCGTAATTTCTTTCTCGCTCAACCCTAGGTCAGTGAGAAATTGAAAGAGATTGTCCTGCATAATATGAAATTAGCGCCAATAATAGATGACGCTTATTCGGCTTGTCAACAAGCTTTTAATTTGCCTGAAGGCTGTTTGGCGGCAGTATTTGCTGCCGCATATTTATCATAAATAACAGGTGGGCTTCTTAAAAGTATTCCTTGGCAGGTTTGTCAATTATAAAGCCCAACGTATGCTAACTTTCTTATGTCTACGGGAACTGCGACACAATTGGATCTTGAAGTAGCGAGCTCAGAGGCCACCGGCCCGCTAGTGCCCACAGTGCCCACTGCAACCTTTGCCAAAGTTTCGAGAGCATTGAAAATATCCGGCACTTTTGCTGCGACTGCATTGGCAGCAAAATTTGCTATTGGCCAGTTTGTAAAAGCTGATGAGATAAGAGAGACGCCCCCAATCTCTGCCATTTCTTCCCGTTTGGATTCAACGATTGAAAATGAGCATTTACTGCTCATCGAAAAACTTTTAGCCGATATTTTTTCGGTTGCGAGCGGGATCATGTTTGCATCGGCTACCCTGATTTATCTGCAGCAAAAATTGTTGTTTTTGAGACAACGTATTTGTAAAGAGAAAATAACATTTTTGGTTGGTGAACTTGCTCAAGCTTGTCGCAATCTTGAGCAGGCACAGAGAGAAATGGAGGAGAGTGTTGAGAGACATAAGAGCCAAGTTGATGATTTAGAAGGGCATATTCAGACCCTGAAAGGTGAGCGAGATACGTTGAATGACCAAATATTAGTGCTGCAAACGCAACTAGATAGCAAAGTCGCTGAGGCAGCTGCGCTTATAACTCAGTTGCAAGGCAAAGATGCGGAAATTGCCCATTTAAAACAACTTTCAGAGCGTTTTGATGGCTATGAAGATGCTACGGTTTTGGCTTCTGCAGCGAATGTCTCTGCGAAAATGGCCGAGCTTGCACGATCATTTCATGTAGAAATTGAAAAGCTCGTGACCGATGGTCCTAAAAGAGGAGTACGCCTTATGTTTGCTGTTAATCCAGATTTGCAAGATAGAATTGAGGCAGTGCGGACGGAATTAAGTCTGCTTGTTTCTACATGGCTAAATGATGAGTTGCCTGAAGAAGAAAAAGCGTTTAACAAAACAGTGTTAGCGCCTTTTTTGGAAAAATTCGAATCGGTTGAGCGGCTGTTTAAGGCTGGTCGGTTTGTTGATGCTCTTGAAGAAGTAATAGGATTGGCGGCTGTTATACAGTACTTGGTTGCAAACAGTGCCGCTGAAGAAAGTAATGCAAATGAATTCGATCCCACTAGTTTTGAATCGCCGCAAGCTGCATGGGCTGCTTTTCAAGCCAACTATAAAAGCTCTACGGGGCATGCAGTTTCTTCGGGTTGGTTAGATGCGCAGGGAATGCTGCTTAATTTTTTTGACGTCCTTGGTTTAGTTTTTGAAGATGATTATGCATGGTCTGAGGAGTCGTATCGAGAAATAATTAAGCCCTCATACAAAAGAATGAGCCGAGAGTATCATCCAGATAAGAATCCTGGTGACTCAGAAGCCGCGGAAAAATTCAGATGGATTGCTGAGGCGAATACGGTTTTAAGTGATGAAAATAAAGCGAACGAATATCTTACATTGCTCAGGATTTATAGAAAAATATTCCCTAACCATTCTTAGATATGGCTAAATTACGTGCTCCAGGACTGGGAGCAACCGGTGCGAAGCAGTTAGCAGCTGGAGCTGCAAGTTTGACAAGAAGAGCAGTTCAGTCACCTGCGCTTTCTTCACAACTACATGATGAGCAATTTGCAGCTTTCAAAGTGGATAGCGAGAAATCTACTTTGCTTGCGCAGTTAAAAAAAGAAGGCGATGAGGAGCACAAAAAAGCCGAACAAGAGCAAGCCCAGGCTGAATTTGAAAAGCAGGTGGCGCAGGAGATAGATGCACTTTGTGAAGATTCACGCCTGAGGGTGGCATTTGTGCTCGATTATACTGCGAGTACTATCAATGATGTGCGCCAGTTTGTTAGCGACTTGGTCCGTTTGAAGGCGATGTTAGATGAGAGATTCGCAAGCGGTGTAGACTTTTTGCCAGTTGCCTCGCGCGGCCCGGCCGGTGCTCCACAAAGTTTAGTGGGTCAGGTGAATGATATGGAATTTTATGATGATGTTAAGAATGTACAGTATAATTGGCCAACTCCCATTGGGCATGGCATGGCAGAAGTGGTTAATCGAATATTTTATAAAGAGATGGCACCTTTGGCCGACGTGCAAGCAATTGTGGCAATATCTGATTCGTCCTTTGAAATTTTCGATACACATCAATCAATGATAGATGCTCTGCGAAATTCAAAAGTTGCGACCGCGTCTTTGACAAGTGCAGAGGTGCCGTCACATGTAGAAGCACTAAAGGATTTAGGAGAACTGGGATGTGTAGTAGATCGTGCTAGGCCGGAAATTGATCCTATGAAATTAGTATTTGAGTTTATTATGAATACTCGTGATGCCGCCGTGCGGCCAGTTGCTGAGGCTACTGTCAAAACGAGGATGCAGAAAAGAAGACCGAGTGCACAACTTGATGGTTTGCGCCTGCAAGGAGGCAGAACTTTTGCAGAGCATTTGAAGCTTAAGGGCCACGCTAGAGAAGCAGCGAACGTTATTGAGGGAGGACAGCTAAAGATGCTTACTTCGGGGCGATGAAGACTGATTGCGTAATAATAAATTTATTGTATAATTAAGGTATGTTTTCTAACAAAGGGCTTCGCGAGGGCGCTGCTTATCTAGATAGTGCTGTAGAGGCCATTCGCAACGGTGAATATTATCCTATTGGTTTGATGCCGCGGCAGATTGATTTGATTGATCCATTTACCAGAACCACTGATGTGGTTGCTTTGCTTCGTACGCTCCGTGCGCGGCAACATGGTTTTACTCATGCTGTTGTTGCAAATCCCTTTGCAAATATTCGCTTTGAACTTCGCCGCAACGAAAAAGAACAATCATCAGATGCCGATTATCTAATAGAGCGAGAAGCTATGTCCCGTGCTCGGCTCTTGGCTGAATACGATCGTATCCTCTATGAATCTATTCAAGATGTATTGGATGCTGATCCTCACGAAGCTGGCCGGCGGGTTCCTGTTTTGGTGATGTCAGACTTAGTCGATGATAATCTTTTCCGTGCAACTGTTGATAGAGTTTGGGATCTCTGCCGAAGTGATGAGTTTTTTGCAGAAAAGATATATTCTTGCGTGCCTGAATCTATGCGTCCGAAAAAACATAAAAAAATGAATTTGGCGGAACTAAAAGCTTTGCCGGGACAGTCTTTTCATAATGCTTGGGGGCGAATGGATTATGTGGTTCATCAAATAGCATACGTTGCGTTGATTGGAGGAAAAAAATTGGGCCACGCGCGCGAGCAAGATTATGATCAAATAACTTTTGAAGTCGCACAGCGGCTGGGATTTCGTCAGTACGATTTGTCCTTTGAGGAGATGCCTGTAGCTGAAGCCCGAAGAGAAGTTCCTTATGCTGCAGTAACTATGCAAAGCGCTGCTATACAAAATGACGCGCTCGGTGTGATGAGGTCGTTGCAGCCTCTTCACCCTCCTGAAGGCCAGTTTGATTATGATATGGCACGAGCCCAGATGGATTATTTAAGATCTGAAATCGAATTTTCAAGTCAAGTTTATGTTCAGATGCTCCGGCGCTGTAATGAGTTACAAATTGATGATAATTTGAAAGGGCAGCTTTTGGAGGCAATTATATTTCGTGCAGTACGTGAAGCAGTCTTTAGTTTATCGAACAGTCCATACCCTTGGTGGCGTTTTATCTTTCATGAGTCAGGGCTTTTAAAGTTTCTTAAAAGACGCATGACGATAGAAGAATTTGAAAACTCCGCACCACTGTTGCCATTTCGCTGTGAGCGCCTGCGTGATGAAAGTGCAGAGAGCTTTATGGCGAGATTTGTGAATGGGTTGATTCACAATAACGGTCCTGAAATTGCTGGTCTCCCAGAAAGGGGGACACGGAAAACTTTGTGCAATTTGATATATGATTTTGTGAACGCTGCTGCTGGAGAACATGCTGAAGCTGCAAAGTGGTTGCTTGACTATCGTGGCGCTTTTCATTGGCGATTATTGCACAAGGAAGTTCCCTGTGTCCCAGGCTACTCAGCAGATCAATTTCAGGAAGAGCGCTTTAAAAATTTGCAGGAATTTCTCAATGCGATTCGCGGAACTAGATTTGAAAATATTTATAGGCAATTGGTGGAGATGCCTGAAATTCCTGAGTTGGAAGAAGCTGCAGGCGATGAAGCTGCCGTGCGCCAGCTACTGCAATCGCCATTTTTAGGCGATGAAGTAAAGAAATATTTTGCTGAGCGAATGTCATAAGGCATAATACAAACTCATTTCATATGACCGCCTTCCTCACCTTCGCCACAATTCACATTCTCGGCATGATGTCGCCCGGGCCCGATATGGCCATTGTGACGCGGAATGCGTTGAAGTATAACCGGCGTATCGCGCTCTTTACCACACTTGGCATTGTGCTTGGCTTGATGGTGCACGTGAGCTACTCGCTACTTGGTTTGAGTGTGATTATTAAGCAGTCGATTCTCTTGTTTAATCTTGTGAAGTATTTGGGTGCGGCCTATTTGATATATATTGGATTGAAATCGCTTAGAGCGAAGCCGCAACCTCTGCATGAAATTCAAGCGCAAGTTGGCAAAGCGGCCCGTGCGCAAACAATTACTTCCGGCGCGGCACTCCGTATGGGATTTTTGTGCAATGTTTTAAATCCAAAAGCTACGCTCTTTTTATTTTCGCTCTTTACGCAGGTGATGGCGCCGAATACGCCGCTGCTGATTCAGTCGCTCTACGGATTTTTTATTTTGGGCACAGCATTGATGTGGTTTGGTGCGCTTGCTCTTCTCTTTTCTCATGCCGATATAAAGCAGCGCTTTGCAAAGATTCAGCACCACATCGAGCGGGCATTTGGTGCGATTTTGATTGCGCTGGGATTAAAGGTTGCGCTTAAAGAGTAGCATTATACAAAAATGCAGCAGGGCTCTTGACAGGAGTAGGTGATCGTCTATAGTTATTTGCCATGACATCACCTGGAAATCACATTTTATTGGTTACATACGATCCTCTTTTAGGTGAACTTATTCCGGAGATGTTCGTTGGCGAGGCGGATATTCCGCCCTTTGTTGTTGTACATACGCTCAAAGCAGCGCAGGATGAATTAAAGAGCCAAGTATTTGCTGTTATGATTACTGATTGGACGCGTATACCGGGGCCAAAAGCTATAGCGGCAGCACAAGAGGCAGGCGTTCCAGGTATTCTTGTTATGAATGGCGGACTGGCTACTCCAGAGGAAATTGTCCGGCTTGGTGTTGAGAGTATACCGAAACCTTGTTCCATAGAGGAATTGATCGCAGCTGTACGCAGACTGTTAGAAAAGCAGAAAAAATTATCGGCCTAGTGTTTCATGCTCGGGTATACTTATTGTATGGAATTTCCCGTAAAGCTGCCGCCGCCTATTTTAGAAAAAGCCGCTGCTTTGAAGATTCTGCCTGAGGATATTGAGGAGCGTTTTGTGCGGGGGAGCGGACATGGCGGCCAGAAGATTAATAAGACATCGAGTACTGTTGTGCTCAAGCATTTGCCGAGCGGCATTGAGGTGCGCTGCCAGAAGCATCGCGAGCAAAGCAAGAATCGCTTGTCGGCATATAAGTTATTGATTTTAAAGATAGAGGAGCGGGTGCGCGGTGCTGAATCTGAGCGGGCCAAAAAAATCTTTAAACTTAAAAAGCAGAAACAGAAGCGGAGTAAGCGTGCCAAAGAAAAAGTGCTGCGCGAGAAAAAGGCGCGGTCGGAGATTAAAGAGTCGCGTGCTAAAATCCATCCATGAAAAAGGCGATTTCAACAGAACTGGCCGGCGATCTCTTTATCTTTGCAGAGGCTTTTCTGTGGGGGCTGTTTCCGATTATAACGATTTTGGCCTATTCCGCGCTTACGCCACTCTACACCGCGGCAATTAGTACCTTAATTGCTGCCATCACTTTTGCTTTGATTTTAACGTTCCAGCGCAGGTGGCACGAAATTGCCATTAAGTCGGTATGGCCGGATATTTTAGGCGCCACGATTATTATCGGTGTATTTTTTTACATTTTGGTTTTTGTTGGATTGCGGCATACCTCAGCGGGCAATGCGAGCATCGTCGGATTAATGGAGGTCTTTTTTTGTTTTGTTGTTTTTAGTCTGCTTGGAAAAGAGCGCTTATCGGTGGGTAAAAAGATCGGTGCTGCGTGTATGGTAATTGGAGCCTTGGTAATCTTGCTGCCAAAGCATACTGCGCCAAATTTGGGTGATATCTTAATCTTAGTGGCAGCAAGTTTTGTTCCTTTTGGAAATTATTTTGCACAGCGTGCCCGCAAAAAAGTCGGATCGGTGACTATTATGTTTTTGCGCAGTATCATGAGTTTTGTGGTTTTGCTTGTCGTGGCATACTTCTTTGAGCCATTGCCCGGCCCGGACGTATTGCGTAAATCATTTGTCTTTTTAGCCATTAACGGTTTGCTCTTGCTTGGATTTTCTAAATTGCTCTGGCTCGAAGCTATTCATCGCATCCCCGTTACCAAAGCTATTTCACTCAGTTCAATCTCGCCTGCCTTTACCCTGCTCTTTGCATTTCTGTTTTTGGATGAGTTGCCGACCGTCGCACAAATTGCCGGATTTTTTCCAATCTTTGCAGGCGTATTGCTTTTGACACGAAAATCATGAGTATCTATTTTGCTTACATTGCGCGCTGCGGGGATGGATCGCTGTATTCCGGTTATACGAACGATATTGTAAAGCGCGAGCGTGAACATAATGAAGGAGCAGGTGCCAAGTACACCCGCGGACGCGCTCCGGTAAAAATTATGTATTCCGAAAAATTTGCCACTCGTTCGGCAGCCATGAAGCGCGAGTATGAATTTAAGCAGATGGGGAGGAAAGAAAAACTTGCCTTATTTTTGTAGCGTTCCGCGCATCTTAATAAGTCCTTGAATATCTTTCTGCTGCGCCGTGCTCTTTTCGACTGCCGTGGTGGCATCGTGATTTAAACCGCGCTCTTGCTGAATTGCCGGTGAGGAGCCTGCCGGCGGTTTTCCGGTGGCAATTTTAAAGCCGCGGTACTTCAGTTTAATCTCTTCCCAGAACTTGCCGGGCTGTTTGTATCCGTAGGCGCGATACTGACCGGGCGGCACTTTTCCTTTTGTATCGACATGCTCGGTAAAGTGTTTTACCCACTCATCAAACTGTTTGTAGGTTTCATCGTCGATATGCTCTGCTTGGTTTAAACTGTACGGCCCGCCGTTGCCAAACTCTGCGTAGCGCCAGAGCTGATCCGGAACTTCGATGCCGCTATACCGGCACTGCCACACCAGCGGACGGTACGCATCGCGCATATTTTCAAACGGTTCATCTTCGGGATCAAAGTACTCTTTATGTTTGAGAAATTTGGGCCGGCCGTCGCCTTGTACTTCGTCGCCGCCGCCGTCGCCATAGCAAAAAAAGCCTGCAGTGCGTCCTTCTAAATGGTTTACACTGAGTTTTTCCCACTCCGGTGACTGTTCAAGCTTCATCGCAAGTTCGGGATCTTTGTGCTTAATAAGATCTTCGCGAGGATTGCCGCCGTTCATGCACACGAGGCGGTCGAACATTAATTTAAGCGTACTGCTCGAGCTGTACCAATTGACCGGGCCGATAATTGCCCATGCATCGGCAAGATCTAAACGCGGATACATATCCAAATTCCACATAAGGTCGGGTTCGGCTTTGGAATTTTTTTCGTAGCAGTTGCACGGCCATGTGCAGAGGGCCATTGAAGTCGAGACGCAGCCGTTACACGGTGCAATGCGCGGACGCTTATAGACATTCCCCAAGTCTTCAACATCGACTTCCCATTCGGGCGGCATCATCTGTGCCATGCGCAACATGAGGGCACGCGCTTTAGAGTCGACGCCCGGGCAGTCATACTGGCGCCGGTTGCTGCCTGCAATGAGAAAGACGCGGATTCGATCTCTGCTGCTTGCTTGCCCCGCCGTGGCGGTGGCTTCAGCGGTGGTTCCACCTTGCTCTTTTGTTTCCATACTGCGTATTGTATCACAACCGCGTGGTTGTCAATTTGACTGATCAGGAAAATTGATTAATATCTCGGTATGTCAGAAAGTGAGCCGAAAATTCCTGATCTTGATGCCGAAACTGAGGCATCCGTGATTTTACGCCTGGCGCCTGGAAAGGTTACGCCAGTACGTATTTTAGGAGAAAAATTCCGCGCACGTTTAAATCATGCCGGCGGGCTTGTGGTTGAAGATGAAGAGCAGCCCAATACTTGGGTGCTTGTGAAAACCATGCGCGATAAATTGCTACGTGCAAACCCGGCTTGGGGAGAGAGAAAATTTCAGCAGGCACTTGCGGCAATAGCTAGTGTTAGGCAGAAAAGGCTAGCAGACAGTCCTGCAATAGCTTCCCGCTCATTGGTACAGATTTTAAGCGATACCATTGATCCTCCATTGCACCTGCGAACAGGAAGTATTGGAGATTGTAATTTTTTGGAATTGCGGGCGAAAGAGGGAGCGCGGGTATCAGGACCATTTGCCACACAGATGCCATTTCAAGTTGATCAGGCGATGCGAAAACTTGGTCAAGCCATGTCAGCTTATGCTGCAGAAATAGATGCTACCAAATTAGTGTGTGCATATTGGATACCACCACCTCGGCTTGAGCTGTTGCGAGATTCACTAGGCGTTGCCCCTGATTTATTTGGTAAAAAAACATATGCTTTTCTTGCTCATGTACTTGTAAAAATTCGTGACAATGATCGTACTTCTTTAGAATACTTTGTAATGAAAATTAGTTGATCTGCGCCGTTTTAAACTCGTTTGTAGATACTAAATTCATATTCAATATCTTTTTCGCTCTGCACTTCTGATCTACTTTTTTGTTCAAACTTTTGCTTATCAAATAAGGGAAAAGAAGTGTCGCAGTCAAATTTTTTATTTATTTCGGTAAGGTAAATTTGTGCGCAGTCAGGATGTGTAATCGCCTCGCTAAAAACTTTTGTTCCGCCGATGACAAAGCACTCTGCTGTATCTTTTTTTTT
>Ga0066640_10000306_pt1 | contig 28357 bp, 36 predicted proteins | sample CryGeyCG2114_020_2_FD_59505 | JGI IMG/M metagenome (GOLD analysis project Ga0066640, IMG submission 59505) | Groundwater microbial communities from aquifer - Crystal Geyser CG11_big_fil_rev_8/21/14_0.20 | ecosystem: Environmental > Aquatic > Deep subsurface > Groundwater | place: USA: Utah... | reverse complement strand
TCGCGGGCAAGGCTCATCATCATAGAAATTGCAAGCTCGGCAGTTGTGACTGAGTTGCCAAAAGGCGTGTTCATCACGATAATTCCGGCAGCCGTTGCAGCTTCGCGGTCAACATTATCAACACCAATACCGGCGCGACCAACAACCTTCAATTTTTTGGCGGCTTGAATAATTTCCGGCGTAACTTTTGTTGCCGAGCGGATTGCCAAACCATCATATTCACCGATGCACGCTTTTAGCTCATCTGGGGTCATACCGACCTTAACATCGACCTCAACGCCATTTTCTTTGAAAATTTCTGCTGCTCTTGGAGATAATTTATCTGATATAAGTACTTTTGCCATTTTTTTCCTGAATAGTTATTTAGTTAATTTGGCCGCAAACTATACCCGATTAATAGATATTTCAAGTAGGATTTATTCTGTAGGGCCGAAAATCATTACTAGCCAGCAGATGGCGGCAAATATTCTGGTCAGGAACACGGCGGCGCTGCCGATATCCTTGGCTTTCTTCGCCAAATGCGAGCGTTCGGGGCTGGCTTTATCGGTAACTGCTTCAATGGAAGTATTGACCGTCTCAATGATAATTATCGGAATTGTGCTGGCCGTGAGTATCAGCCAGAAATAGACACTTCTATCCATAGCAAAGGTCAGAATCGTGGCTAATATGAAAGCTGCCAGAACATTATATGCAGAATGCCTGAATGAGTGATCTTCCGCCCACGCCATTTTTAAGCCGTTAAGCGAGTTCTCAAGATTGGAATAAACCTTCTTTGCACCAGTTTTAGCTTTGGACTTCATACATTGTTTTTATCGCATGAATATATAAAAATTCTATATGAGTTTAGGCAGCCTTGCTAAGCGATGCCGACGCTTCGGCATACGCCCATTCAATCCACGGAGTCAGCGCTTCTAAATCGCTAGCTTCAACCGTACCACCGCACCAGATTCTAATTCCCGGAGGGGCATCACGGTAGCCGCCAATGTCATAGGCTGCACCTTCTGCATCTAGTGCTTTTACAAGGCTTTTTACAAAGGCTTGCTGTTCATCATCTGATAAATCCGCAACTTCTTTAGCCACAAACTTCAAACATACTGATGTATTTGAGCGGATGTTCTTATCTTCAGCCAGAAACTCAATCCAATCGGTTTTTGCAACCCAATCTTCGAGAACTTTTAAGTTTGCTTGTGAGCGGGCTTTTAGATCCACGGTTTTTGCCCATTCAAGCGCGTCAATCGCATCTTCAACAGCCAGCATAGACGGCGTATTGATTGTTTCACCAACAAAAATGCCATCAATTAATGCGCCTTTGCTCATTAAACGGAAGATTTTTGGCAATGGGCGAGGGGGGGTATAATTTTTGAGTCTTTCCACAGCATTCGGGGATAATATAATAATGCCATGAGCAGCTTCTCCACCCAGCACTTTCTGCCAGCTATATGTAACCACATCCAATTTTTTCCAAGGAATATCCATAGCGAAAACGGCAGAAGTTGCATCGCAAATCGTCAAACCTTTGCGGTCATCTTTTATCCAATCACCATTCGGCACTTTCACGCCGCTTGTTGTTCCATTCCATGTGAACACAACATCACGGTCTGTATCCACTTTGCCAAAATCCACGATTTGCCCATAATCAGCTTCATAGGTATTTACGTCAGCTAATTTGAGCTGCTTAACAATATCAGTTACCCAGCCTGAACCAAAACTTTCCCATGCCAGCACATCCACACCGCGCTCACCAAGCATCGACCACATCACCATTTCCACCGCACCCGTATCAGATGCAGGCACAATGCCGAGCAAATAATCATCAGGAATGCCAAGCAATTCACGCTGCAAATCAATGCAGAGCTTGAGGCGCTTTTTGCCGAGTCCGGAACGATGCGAACGTCCGAGAACTTCTAAATTTAGGTTATTTACATCATATCCCGGGCGCTTTGCACATGGGCCAGATGAAAAATTTGGGCAGTTTGGTTTTTTTGTAGGTTTTGTCATGCGCGTGTTATAAACCCGACTTACCAGCTAGTCAATATCTGAATTAGGCGCGCCTACTTCCCCGCCTTTGCTTTTTCCACGGGGATTTGCCACATGGTTTCGAGGTCATATTTCTCGCGCGCTTCAGGCTTGAAAACGTGCACAATCACATCTCCGGCATCAAGCAGCACCCATTCCGCCTGCTCTTTGCCTTCCGGTTCAATCCCCTTGATTCCATTGGATTTTAGCTGTTTGGCGACATTCTCGGCGATGGATAAAACATGCCTTCCCGAAGTTCCGCCTGCGATTATCATATAATCGGCGATTGAGGTTTTTCCCGCTAAATCAATTGTCACGATATCAATGGCTTTAGAATCCTCTAATGATGCCTCGATAATATCTTTTAAAACTATATTTGGAATAAAGCGCCCCCTTGTTCCATTGCTTGTTGAGTTTGGCGGACATTATGCACACGCACAAAATCCACATTTTGAGATTGCAAATATGCGGCAATCACCGCAGTTTCAAAATCCCGTTTATTATTTGATTTGTCGGTAAATAGGCTGAGGAATGATTTGCGGGAATGCCCAACCATAAGTTTTGCACCCGTTTCATGTATAATTGCTGCTATTTTTTTTATATTTCTAATAAGCTCCAAAGATTGTTCCGCCGTTTTTCCAAATCCAATTCCTATGTCTATTATAACATTTTCGGACGGAAAGCCAAGGTTTTTTAGGTGTGAGAGCTTATTTGCCGCCCAGTCGGAGATGGTGTTAACCGGAGGGGTTGTCAGCGTGATATTCCTGTCTGCGGGCACGGTGAGTGAATGCATCACGATTATCTTAGCATCTTTTTCGCGTGCGACCCTAGCCATTTCGGGATTCTCAAACCCGCTAACATCATTAATATACTTCACCTGTGGGTAATTTAGCGCGTTTTCTGCGGTTTCAGGGTTGCGCGTATCAATAGAGATTATGCAGGCTTGGTTTATTTTCTCCAATACCGGCTCAAGCCTTGCCCATTCTTGGCTGTAGGTGAGGGGAGTTGCATCGGGGCGCGTGGATTCCGCGCCAATATCAATTACAAATGCGCCATCAGCCAGCATTTTTTCGGCATTTTCCAGCGCATTATCAATTTGGGAATTCTCGCCGCCATCGGAGAATGAGTCGGGCGTTATATTCAAAATGCCAAAAATTTCCATAAATCCCATAATGCAGTTTTTTGCGCATGAGGGAAGGGGTTTTGCAGGAATTAGCCTATAACTACAGAAGCTTCCTCACTAAGTGGAGCTTCCCGCCTTTCTTTCTCGGCAGCTAAATGGCTTAACTCTACCTTAGTTCCCATCACCTGCACTGCATAATCCCGCGCGCGGCTCCTATAGTGACCACAGCTAGCTGCCGATACTGCAGTAAAAGCCGATTAATTTATGTCAATATTTAATTATTCAGCCATTCCCAATCCGGCGCAAGCTCGCGCAATGGCAGGATGGCAAACGGGCGGGTGAGCAATTCCTTATGCGGGATTTGCAAATTCGGCTCGTCAATCTGCAATTCGCCCCAAACGAGAATATCAATATCAATAATTCTCGGCGACCAGCGCTCAGCAGCCAAATTGCGTCCCATTTCAACCTCGATTTCCTTTATGGCGTTTAGGAATTGCTGCGGCGAAATTTCCTGCGCCAGATGCCCGCTAATTGCCATATTCAGATAATCAATATCCCATTCCGGCGGGGCATTTGCTGGCAGCAGGGCGGTGGTTTCGTATATTTTGGATTGGCGGATGTTGTTGAGCAGGCTATTCCCAATAAGGGATATAGCTTTTTGCAAATTAGCCTCTCTATTGCCGAGATTCGTTCCCAGCCCCAATATTATTAAATCATCATGCGTCATAAATTACGTCCAAAGCCAGCAATAAAAAAAGCCGCCGAGAAAACCCGACGGCTTTTAAATCTAGTGCAATTAAAGCTTCTTATCTAAGAACTTCAATTTCTACACGACGGTTAAGTGCTTCAGGAACTTCGTCACCTGTAGGCACGGCATTTTGGCTTTCACCAAATCCGGATGTTGAAATTGAGCTTGCTGGAACACCGCGAGCAATAAGCGCATTTTTCACGTTTGCAGCACGACGCTCAGAAAGAGCTTGGTTATATGATTGTGAAGCCAATGTATCAGCATGACCTGACAAATTAACGCTATAGCCGTTAAGCTCGCTAAGTCCGGCAGCTACTTCGTCAATAACTTGTTTGCCACGCGCGTTAAGAGTTGATTTATCCAAATCGAAATACACAACGTTAGGAACGCCGATATTTGCAAGTTGACCTTTACATACATCACCTGATTGCTCTGGGTAATCGTGAGTTACGCAAGCGCCACGAAAGTCCAGAACCGCATTTCCGCGTGCGTCAAGCACGATAGAGCGCTCTGTTTGATGAGCCGATGCCAATACCGGTGCAGAGATTGCAACCACAGCTGCGCATAGTGCTAATTTACTTTTAATTTTCATTTTTATCCTCGTTGTTTGTGTTATTAATTAATTGTGCAAGGCAAGCGCCTCACGAAAAATAATGCCTACTTAATATAAAACTCTGCATAAAAAATCTATAATTATTGTTAGAATGTCAAGAAAAACCGCATTTTTATCGGAAAATGACAGTAATTGTGGTTTTTACGCAAGCCTAGATTGCAGTTACCCGCTCAAATCCCTCTCGCAATCTCTTAAGCAAATGATTTTTCACGGTTTATGAAAAATCACCTCGAAAATAAAGGCGAAACTATCAATTTTGATGTATAATTTTAGTGTTTATTGGTGATAATTTTGCTCCTCTTGGCTCTAAGGATGTCAAGATAAAAAAGTGCGTTTTTTTAAAAAAAACCTCTTGTAATAATCGCCGAATTTACGTTTATTGAAAATCCTTCAGCCGAACTACTGGGAAAAGAAATTTGGCTGTTTCTATAGGTTTTAACGCCTAACTATAAGAATATACTGGGATAATATGGGAATGAGCTATAGCGGTGATTTGTCACTTGCTGAGGCATGGAATTTGTTGTCAAACAACCATGATTCAGTATTGATTGACGTAAGAACTCAGGAAGAATGGAATGGCATTGGCGTGCCGGATTTGGCATCGCTTAATAAACAAGCAATCCTCCTTCCTTGGGCGCTCGCTCCGGATTATCGCCACAATCCTGAGTTTTTGCAAAAATTCACTGCATTAGAATTACCACTAGATACAAAGCTGCTTTTTATCTGCAAAGCGGGCGGACGTTCTGCGCAGGCAGCCTCAACGATTGCTCAGCTCGGCTATACAAATTGCCATAATGTAGCTGGCGGATTTGATGGAAACGGCGTTGATACTTGCTGGAAAAGCGAAAACTTACCATGGAAGGAATGCGCATGAACCAGCTAGCCCAAAAGAATTTAGATAATGTTGATGTCTGGCAGCAAATTTGCACGGAATTAAAAAAGCGTATCGGCAATGCGACATATAATAGCTGGATAAATCCACTGAAACTGGTTAGCTTAGAAAATCACGAATTGCAGCTCTCTGCACCAACCAAATTTATTGCTGATTGGGTTGAAACCCATTTTTATCCAAAAATCCGCGCTCTATCTCCGGTAGAAATTCGCACCATCAGCATTTCAATCGGAGGTTTAAACGAGCAAACGCCACCCGCTTCGGAAGCAGTTGAAGTTGCCCCTGAAACAAAAGTAATAAATATTGATAATTACAATGAAGCTATCTCATCGCGCATAGATAAACGCTATCGGTTTGATAATTTCATCACCGCCTCATCAAATGACATCGCCTTTGCTGCGGCAAAAAAAGTGGCAGAGAAGGGCGGAGATGCTGGCTTCAATCCATTATTCCTACATGCAGGCGTGGGCTTGGGCAAAACTCATTTGCTCCATGCAATTGCAAATTATAATCTGGATAACAACACAGGGCGCAAAGTTCTATATCTTTCTGCCGAGAAATTTCTGCATTGCTTTATTCGCTCTTTGCGCGATAAAAAAATCTTGGAATTCAAGGAAGAATTACGCTCTGCCGACATTTTGATGATTGATGACTTCCAATTCATTTGCGGCAAGGAATCCACTCAGCAAGAATTTTTCCACACATTCAACGCCTTAGTTGATAGCGGCAAACAGCTTGTGATTTCCTGTGACCGCGCTCCTTCCGAATTCACCGAATTAGAAGAAAGAATGCGCTCACGCCTAGCTTCCGGCTTGGTGATGGATATTGAAAAAACTGATTATAATTTACGCCTACAAATCCTAAAATCAAAAACTGCCGAGCATGAAGCGCAGATTTCTGATGAAATTCTGGAGTTCATGGCAGAAAAAATCACCAGCAATGTACGTGAGCTTGAAGGCGCATTAAACCGCATTACCGCCCGCACTTCATTGGTAAGCCGCCAGATTGATATTGATAGTGCAAAAAACTGGATTGCTGATTTACTGAAAGTGAAAACAAAAGATATCTCAATTCAAGAAATCCAGAAAGAAGTCGCCGCAGAATTTAACATTAATCTTTCTGATATGGTTTCATCTTCACGCGCTAAGCAAATTGCCCGTCCACGCCAAATTGCTATGTATCTCGCCAAAAAGCTTACGACCAGCTCTTTGATGGAAATCGGCAAAATGTTTGGCGGCAAAGACCACACAACGGTCATGCATGCTTGCAAAAAGATTGATGAATTGCAACGCGAAGATTTAGGCTTCATGAATTCAATTGAAACTTTGACAGCAAAGCTGAAAAGCTGTTAAATCCGCCTATGAAATTCAAAAACTTTATTCCTGCATTAATATTCCTACTGCTGGCTTGGATTCTGGTATTCGTCACCGACCTTGAGGACAACCCGAATTATTACCCAACAATGATTGGCAAGGATGTTGCCGAGTTTGAAACGATATTGCTATATAATAATGGCACGCTTTCCTCGGAAGAGCTGAAAAATAACACAATCCTGAATTTCTGGGCATCATGGTGCGTTGCCTGCAAAGCCGAGCATGAATATCTCATGCAAATGAAGGAGGAGGGCTTCCCCATATATTCCATCAATAGCGGTGATAAAATTGATGCGGCAAAGGAATATTTGCTGCATAACGGCAATGCCTTCATCAAAACCGGAATTGACCCAAGGCGGAAGCTTGCGTTTTTAATGGGTGTAACAGGAATGCCGGAAACCTTTGTAATTGGCAAAGACGGCAAAATATACTTTCACCATCGCGGGATTTTAACCGAAGATATCGTAACAAAAAAAATAAAGCCGATTTTAGATGAGCTTAATAAAAAAGATTTTTAGCATTTGTTTGTTTCTTTTCGCACTCAACGCTGCTGCATTTGAGTATGAGCAGAAATTGCGTGATGAGCATCTCGAAGAAACTGCGCAGGAAGTTTTTCACGAAATTCGCTGCTTAGTATGCGCAGGGGAATCTCTGGCAGAATCCGAAGCTGACTTCTCCCGTGATTTACGCCGCGAAGTGCGCGAAAGATTAATGGTCGGCGAAAGCAAAGATGAGGTGCTGGCATTTCTGACAAAAAGCTATGGTCAACAAATCCTACAAACCCCGCCAATTGCACCTGCAACCTATCTCTTGTGGCTAACGCCGTTGCTATTGCTGATATTAGGCGTTATAGTGATGCGAAATGGACGTAATAAATCTAACCAAGAATCTGATTAATTGCCCCTCGGTTACACCGGAGGAGGGCGGCGCATTGCAGCTTTTGCAGGATGCGCTTGAGCCGCGCGGCTTCAAATGTGAACGCATGAAATTTGCCGAAGTGGATAATCTCTATGCCAAACTTGATGGCGGCGGGCGCAATTTCTGCTTTGCCGGACATACGGACGTTGTTCCTGTGGGCGATGAATCCAAATGGACATTCCCGCCATTTGAGGCAACTGAAAAAGACGGCTATTTATATGGGCGCGGCGCGGTGGATATGAAATCTGCTATTTGTGCCTTTGTTGCAGCAATTAGTGAATATCAACCCAAAACCGGCTCAATATCATTATTGATTACGGCTGATGAAGAAGGGCCGGGAATAAACGGTACAAAAAAAGTGCTGGAAGCTTTAGCTGAACGTGGCGAAAAAATTGATGCCTGCATTGTCGGCGAGCCAACAAATCCCGAAAAGCTCGGCGAGATGATAAAAATCGGACGGCGCGGCAGTATGAATGGCATAATCACAGTGCGCGGGGTGCAGGGTCATGTCGCATATCCACATAATGCCGATAATCCGGTGACGAAGCTGGTGAATATATTGCATGAATTGCAAAATAAAGTGCTGGATAACGGCACAGAGCATTTTGACCCAAGCAATCTTGAAATCGTGACTGTGGATGTTGGCAATAAGGCAACTAATGTCATTCCGGCAGAAGCGCGGGCAGTCTTCAATATTCGCTTTAATAATCAACATTCCTCCGCAAGTTTGAAGGAATGGGCAAAATCCGTGATTATCGCCAATGGTGGCGAGGTGGAATTCCACGTTTCGGGTGAATCATTCCTGACAAAACCGGGGGAATTAAGCGAGATTATGGCGAAAGCCGTTGCGGAAGTAACGGGAATAACTCCGGTGCTTTCCACCACGGGTGGCACTTCGGATGCGCGCTTTATCGCTGATTATACCGAAGTTGTGGAGTTTGGCTTAATCAACAAAACCGCGCATCAGGTTGATGAGCGCGTGTTATTGCATGAAATCCAAGCATTACAGGATATTTACTTGCGCACCCTCAAAGCATATTTTGGCTGATTGGACGGTTTATGTTGTCATCCCGTCGCATGACGGGATCCAGAGTTTGTGAAGCAATTAAGACCCCACGGGCTTATAACCCTAGATTCCAGCATAGAGCTGGAATGACAGATTTTTTATACTTAGATGGCAGAAGAGATTAAAAAATGAAAATTAAGATATATGCAATCGGAAAAATTAAGGAGAAAGAGCTGCTGGCTTTGCAGGCGGAATATCTGAAGCGAATCCCTGACTGGAAAATTGAGATTAAAGAGTTCAAAACTGAAATCAAAGATATCAATAGCAAGGATTTCGTGATTGCCCTTGATGAGCGCGGCAAAAACCTTTCCAGCCCCGAACTTGCCCGCGAATTTGGCAAAGTCACCGAGCAGGGCAGGGATATTTGCATTCTGATAGGCGGGGCAGAAGGACATTCCGACGAGCTGCGTAAAAATGCCGATTTGCTGATTTCCTTCGGTAAACTCACATGGCCGCACAAGCTGGCGAGAATCATGCTGGTTGAACAAATTTATCGCGCATGGAGCATCCTCAACAACCACCCTTATCACAAATAATTCTGTCACAAAAGCTTCATTAAAATGCTGCCGATAATATTGGGCATTTTAGTAAAATTATGCTATAATTAATTATAGTTAAGCATTTCTCGAAATATTTATTTTTACATATAAAACAATCGGTTCATCGAGGGGTTGAGCCAAAGCTTATTGTGAAGATATAGCAAAAAGGGTGGAGAAATGATTGATTATACCGAGCTTCTTGCACGAGAAGAATTTAGGAAGGAAAAAGCAAAGAATCAAAGCATGTATAACTTGGATTTTTTTATTGATGCGCACCAAAAAGAACAGGAAGATTTGCGTAAAAAACGCGGCTATCATGGGGCATCATATGGCGATGACGCTGAAGATGAATATGAGTGGATAAAGCGCTTTGCCAAGTATAACTTCAAATATGCATCTTTCCGCGATTATGAGATTGGCTATTACAAAGAGAAAAAAAGCAAGCTCTGGTTCGCCTATTTTTATGATAAAGAGTATAAAAAAATAATTTCCGGCGTAAAATTATATGTCGATAAGAACTTCCCGAATATCAAAATCATTGGCTATTATGATTTAGGAGAAGTTAAAAATAATCCGGAGAAATTTATTGATTGGGTATTCCCCAAGCTCGATATGGACTGCGTGACCTGCGGAAGTGAGCAGCGCATTCGCTCATCATTGGTGATATTGACCGGATTTATGTATAAATATTTCAATGACCTAAAAGAAAGAACCGCAAACAGCATCAAAACCGTGCATTGATTTGGTTAATTAACAAGTGTCAATCCTTCACCCAACCTGTCATCGCCTGAATGCGCCAGCATTCTAGGGCGATCTATTAGAGATTCCCCTAGAATTACTCCGCAATTCAGGGAATGACGCGTTATTGGCGGTATTCAACAAACCATTGCAACGCTTTCCGAAGCAAAAATTCGCAATTTCACGGCAAAACTTAAACAAAACTTGTCAAATTGCATAGCAGGCGTTAGACAATCTGGTATGAGTGATTTATTTTCATCAGAAAACAAGGGGCAAAAGCCCGCCCCGATAGAAAAAGAGCTATATACCGCCGAGGATATTGAGGTTCTGGAAGGGCTGGAGCCGGTGCGAAAACGCCCGGGGATGTATATTGGTGGCAGCGATGAGGGCGCGATGCATCACCTCGTTACCGAAGTTTTCGATAATTGTATGGATGAGGCGGTGGCAGGGCATGCGAGCCGTATTGAGGTGCATCTTGAGGCAGATAATACCGTCACTATCAAGGATAATGGGCGCGGAATTCCGATTGATCCGCATCCAAAATTCCCAAAAAAATCCGCACTGGAAGTGATTATGACGACCCTGCATTCCGGTGGAAAATTCAGCAACAAGGCTTACGAAACCTCCGGTGGCTTGCATGGGGTAGGGATTTCCGTGGTCAACGCACTTTCCGACTGGATGAAGGTGGAAGTAGCGCGTGGTAAAAAACTATACACTCAGAGCTTTTCTCGCGGCATTCCGCAGGAAGAATTGCAGCTTGTGGGGGAAACGAATAATCGCCGTGGGACTTCAATTACATTCCACCCCGATGCGCAGATTTTTGGTGAAAAAGCCAGCTTCCGCGCCCATCGCCTATACCAATTCGTGCGCTCAAAAGCCTATCTTTATCGCGGCGTCGAAATCCGCTGGAGCTGCTCGCCGGAAATCATCAAGCCGGAGCAAGCCGTTCCGCATCAGGAAAACATCCATTTTGAAGACGGATTGCAGAGCTTCCTCAAAGAAGAGCTTGGCGAGCGCGAAACTGTCGGCGGCATATTCTTCGGCGAAGTACCGTTTAGCGGCAATAACGGCAAGGCAGAATGGGCGGTTGCATGGCCGCGTGACGAAAATGGCTTCTTGCATTCATATTGCAATACGATTGCAACCCCGCTTGGCGGCACGCATGAAACAGGGTTCAAAACCGCATTCACCAAGGCTGTTAAGGCTTATGCCGAGATGGTCAATAACAAAAAAGCCGAAAAATTAACCGCAGAAGATATATTGGGCGATGCCTCGGTTGTGCTTTCCGTTTTCATCAAAGACCCGCAATTCCAAGGGCAAACTAAGGAAAAATTGGTCACTTCGGGAACTGCCAAAATGGTGGAAACTGCGGTTAAAGACCATTTTGAGCATTGGCTGGGTGGAAATCGTGAAACTGCCGATAGATTGCTAGAGCATTTCCTTGAGCGTTTGGATGAGCGTTTGAGCAAAAAACAGGACAAAAATGTTTCGCGCAAAACTCCGGTGCAAAAACTGCGCTTACCCGGCAAGTTGGCGGATTGCTCTGCCGATGCGCGCGCCGGTTCAGAATTATTCATTGTTGAGGGAGATTCTGCGGGCGGCTCTGCCAAGCAGGCAAGAAATCGTGAAAATCAGGCGATTCTGCCATTACGCGGAAAAATCCTCAATGTCGCTTCGGCAACGGCAGATAAAATCAAGGCAAATCAGGAATTGCATGATTTGGAAATCGCGCTTGGTTGCGGCACGGGCACAAAATACCTAAGTGCCGATTTGCGTTATGAAAAAATCGTGATTATGACCGATGCTGATGTTGATGGCGCACATATCGCTTCACTTTTGATGACATTCTTCTTCCGTCAAATGCCTGACCTTATCCGCGATGGGCATCTATATCTAGCGCAACCGCCGCTTTACCGCATTACTGTCGGAAAACAAACCGTGTATGCGCAAGATGATGCCGAAAAAGATAGAATCGTTGCCGAATCCAGAGGCAAAGTCGAAGTAGGGCGCTTTAAAGGTTTGGGTGAAATGACGGCAGCGCAGCTCAAAGAAACCACCATGCACCCGAAAAAACGCAAGCTCCTCAAGGTCAAGATTGAAGATGCCGAAGAAGCGGCAGATTTGGTTGAAAGGCTAATGGGCAAAAAGCCGGAGCATCGCTTCCAGTTTATTCAGGAAAACTCAGCCTTTGCGGGTGATTTGGTGGATGTTTAATTAATCACAAACAAATCACGCTGATTTGCCGCCCATAATCCGGATCGCCATTATGCGTAGCGCGGCGATAGCTATAAAACTTATCTGCTTGAGAATAAGTATCTTCGGCGATTGCATCAATTTTTAAAACACCGTGTTTGGATAATTTATCACCAACATATTCAACCAAATCAAACATGAGATGGCCTTCTTTATCTGAGGACGAGAAATATTTGTTATTCTCAGGAGTTTCGCTGGCGAATACCTCAAAAAAACTCTTACTCACTTCGTAGGATTCTTTGCGAATGCATGGCCCGATAACTGCCCTTATGTTCACAGCGCCGATATTTTCCATTCCACGAATGACCGAGCCGATAATTCCGAATCTTGCGCCTTTCCATCCGGCATGGGCAACGCCAATCACGCCCGCTTTCTTATCTTCCAGCAGAATCGGCACGCAATCAGCCGTCAAAACACCGAGGGCGATTCCCGGAACTTTTGTGACCATTGCATCCGCCGTAATTTCCTGAGATGGGCTATTCACCACCGCACAAATATCGCTATGCGTTTGATAAGCGGTTATTAAACTTTTGGCAGATAGCGCATTTTTCACTATATCGCGATTCATTTTCACCATTTCGGCATCATCATCCGAGCCTGCACCGCAATTCAGCGATTCATAGATTCCTTTACTGCCCCCGCCCTGACGGGTGAAGAAACCATGCTTACTTTTGATTATTTCTGATTTTAAAAACATTCTAAAAACATAAAACCTTGAATAATATTCCCATTTGTTTTGGATTCACCAGCCTATCAAAATCCCTTTCCAGTCCAAGTATTTTTGCGCGCACATCGCCACCATGACGCAGTAAAAACTCGCGCTGTGTCTCCACATTACACGGAATTTGACAAGATTTGGTTAACAAATCAAAATTCACATGCGCGGTAAGGTCGGCATCACCGGAATTTTCGAGGATATTGTGATATTTATGGCGGTGCAAGGCTTGCAAACTATCAAATTCTTCATTCTCGGTGTAGCCATAATCAATAATCAAACCCGCCTGATAAGTGTTTGAAATAAAATGCATAATTTCCTCGGCAAGCGGGCAAGCCTCCCTAACATTATTATTTTCAGCAGCTAGGTTAAATGCCAGCTCACCGTTCTGCACAATAATTTTGCACTCTTCACCATCAATAAATTGCTTGATTGGCAGCGCGTCAAAAAACTCATTGGCAATCAATATACTGGGAATTTTCAATTTCGGCGGTGCGTCATGCCACTTAACATCAATTCCGGCCAAGCTTTCCTTTTGGGCTTTGCGCAAATATGGGCTAATCTCCACCAAATGAATCTCCGGCTGGAATTCGGGGATAATCTTCACCGCACGCAGCAAATCTTTCATCAGTGTGCCACGCCCCGCGCCCAGCTCAATAATCGCAAATTCCTTTGGTTTCCCAAGCTTTTCCCATGCGGTGATTGCCCAAATCCCCACCATTTCACCAAAAACCTGACAAATCTCTGGCGCGGTGACAAAATCCCCCGCCACCCCAAAAGGGTCTTGCTTCATATAATAGCCATGCTCAGCATGAGTGAGGCAAAGCTCCATATAGCGGTCAATTCCCATCGCTCCACTTTGGACGATTTCATCAATTATTATTTTTTTGAGGCTCACTTTTCCAAACTAGGTAAATTCCAAGTAAAATCATCGGGATAGAGAGAATCTGCCCCATTGTGACATGGTTGAAGATGAAGCCCAAATGCACATCCGGCTCACGGAAAAACTCAGCAATAATCCTGAACGCACCGTAAAATATCAGATATATGGCTGAAAGCAGCATTGGGCGCTGCCATGCCTTAAAAACCTTAAATGCAACAAATAATATCACAAATAGCACCAGCCCTTCTAACGCCGCCTCATATAGCTGGCTTGGGTGACGCGAAATTTGCTCAGGGTCAGTCGGGAAAACCATACCGATGGGGCTATCCGTTGCGCGGCCATATAATTCACCATTGATAAAATTCGCCAATCTGCCCAGCCCCAAGCCGATGGGCGTTGCCACCGCCGCCATATCCATCACCGGAAAGAAGCTGATTTTATGCCGCCGCGTGAAGATATAAATCGCCAAAATCACCCCGATTGTTCCGCCGTGATATGACATCCCGCCTTGCCAGACTGCAAATATCTCCTCAGGATTATTTAGATAATGTAATGGCTTATAAAACAGCACATAGCCGAGCCTGCCACCCAGAACCACACCGAAGATTGCCCATGTCAGGATAGAATCATATTGCTCCTTACTAAGCGCTTGCGTGGTTTTATTCATCCATGAAAGATACCACCAGCCCAGCAACAACCCGCCAATATATGACAAAGAATACCAGCGTATCACCAGCGGCCCAAGCTCCAGCGCAATCGGATCAATGTTCGGATATTCAAGCAGGAGATTCAGCATAAATTTTCTGTATAGTTTTATATTGTAATTTCACTCATCATATTTATGATACCTAAAATCATAAAACACAAGGATTGATGATGGCAGAGAATAAGCTTTTGGATGATTTGGCAAAATTCGGTAATAGCACGATAACCACAATGAATTCCCTGCAAAGGCAAGTGCGCAAATGGGTGTGGGAGCAGGTGGAAACTATGGTCAAAGGCATGGATTTGATTACCCATGAGGAAATGGATATTCAAAAAACCATTACAGATAAGAAAATTGCCGAGCTGGAAGAAAGAATCAAAAAACTTGAAGGGCAGGGCGCTGCAAAAGCCTCTCCGGCGAAAAAAGCTCCGGCTAAAAAGGCTAAAAAGCCGGCAGCTAAAAAGAAGCCAACCGTAACACCAAAAAACAGTTGAAAATATTACTCATAGGCTGCGGGAAAATGGGGCAGGCCATATTAAATGGCTGGTTACGCTCTGGTTTTGATAAATCTGAAATCAAAATTGTTGACCCTTACGCAAAAAATATCACAGAAGTAGAGGTATTTGACTCACTTACCGAAATTGGCGGTTTTCAACCAGATTATATCCTGCTTGCCGTCAAACCACAAACGCTGCCCGATGTTATGGCGGAATTGCAGAAATTCAGCAAAGCCATATTTATCTCTATCGCTGCCGGAAAATCTCTTTCATTCTTTGAAAAACATCTCGACTCAGCAACAATTATAAGAACAATGCCCAATTTACCTGCCGCAATCGGCAAAGGCGTCACCGCGCTGATTAGCAATAAAAACCTGCCCGACTCGCAAAAATCCAGCATCAATAAAATGTTTGAAGCATGCGGAGAAACCATCTGGCTTGATGATGAATCGCAAGTTGATGCCGTAACCGCAATATCCGGAAGTGGGCCGGCCTATTGCTTTTTATTCATGGATGCGTTGGCTAAATCCGGTGAAGAATTGGGCTTATCCGCAGAAATGGCACGCAAACTTGCCATTCAGACCTTGGCAGGCAGTGCTGAAATGGCATGGCAAAGCGCCGAAAATTTGGTTACTCTAAAAGAAAACGTCACCAGCAAAGCGGGCACAACCGAAGCTGCCTTGCAGGTTTTTGAGGATAAAAACGCATTACGTGAATTGGTGAGTGCCGCCACTTCTGCCGCTCACAAGCGCGCCGGAGAACTCTCCGAATAATATTAATCAACATTCATGGTGCAGCGCACAAAAAGCCCCTTGACATTTATCTTACGAATGCTAATATATGCAGTGCAACATAAGGAGATAGATATGCCAAGCAATAACAACAATAAAAATAGCAACAATAATTATTATGACCAATTTGCGAACTTGTTTAACGCAAATGGTATTCAACAACCAAATTGGGATGGTGCAGCTAGCATCTTTCAGGAAACAGTAGACGCTGTAACTAAAGCAAATAAAACATTTTTTGACGGCGCACAAAGAATCGCAAAAGCACAAATGGAATTTGCTCAAGAACAAGCTCAGCAAGCTGCAAACGCAGCAAGCAAAGCATTTTCTGCAGAATCACCGGAAGAAAATCTTGAGTCTGGTTCAAAACTTGCTCAAAAAAGCATTGGTGCGAACATTCAAAATGCACAAAATCTAACCAAAGAAGCTACTGATGTAGCAACTAAAGGTTTTGATATTTTGAATAAGCAAGCTGCTGAAAATATGAATAAATTGTCTAAGATTTCGCAAGCTAGCTAAATCTAAATTAGATTATAAAAAAAGCCTCACCTTGCGTGGGGCTTTTTTGTGCGTATTTCAAAACTTAGAGAGGAAGCTTCACCTCAACCTTTAATCCCCCCAGAGATTCTGACTCATCCATTCTAACCGTTCCGCCGTGACCATTGATGATATCCTGAACGATGGAAAGCCCCAGCCCCGACCCTCCGGTGTTGCGATTGCGTGAGGATTCCACCCGATGAAACGCCCGAAATACGGCTTCTCTTTCATTTTCGGGAATGCCAGTGCCGTTATCCTCAAACCAAATATGCATATTTTGCTTATCTGCATTTATGGTAATTTTTAATTTATCAGCAAATTTCGCAGTATTCTCGATCAAATTTACAAAAGCACGCTGCATTGCATGTTCTCGCACTTCAAGCTGAGTTTCCACATCACTTATCAGCTCAATTTCCAGCTTATCCTTATATTTTGAGATTATGCCGCGCAATAATGCCGCGATATCACATCGGCTTGTTTCCTCCTCTTCATCGGCGCGCACAAAGTCAATATATGACTGTACCATTTTCTCCATATCCTCAACATCGGCAGAAAGCTCCTTAATCTCATCTTCCGAAAGCTTTTCCTTTAGCAATTCCAATTCCAGCTTCAAGCGGGTTAGGGGGGTGCGCAAATCATGGGAAATTCCGGCAAGCATTTCTGTGCGTTGGCGGATATGGCGACTGATACGATTTCTCATATTGAGAAACGCATTGGCAACCAGCTTGACTTCCGCCGCACCTTCAGGTTTATATTTTTCGGAGATTTCCTGCCCACGTCCAAAATTATCAGCCATTCGCGCCAAGCGGATTATCGGACGCACCTGATTTTTGAGAAACATAATCGCGATTGCCATGAGGATAAAAGTTGTAGCTATCATCCAGATTACAAAAACTGAAGTGGTCGAATTTGCCAATCTTTTTTTGGAAACCGATATCAGCACCTTGCGCCCATTATCAAGATTCACAATCGTCAGAACCTCATTGCCCGCACTATTTTCATAGATATTGAACTGATTAGATATCTTCAGCTTCAGATAATCTTCATATAATTCATGCTTAATCGGGCTGATTTGCGTTGAAATCTCATCACCATCGAGCATTTTTGCTTTCATGGAAAATAAAACTCCGGCAGATGAAAGAAACTTCTCCAGCCTTTGCTCGTCATCCACATTATTCACATAATTCACCACCAGAGAAACTTCGCCAGAGAGTGATTCTGCCAAATTGCGGCTAACATTTCCCCAATGGCGTTCATAAAAAATATAGATTGTTATAATCTGCGCGAATATCATCGGCAACACCAGAATCAGCAATGTTCTGCCGAAAAGCGAGCTAGGTAGATGTTTTTTTATTTTACGAAACATTTAGTTTATATCCTTCACCGCGAACTGTTTGAATATACACAGCTCTTTTCGGGTCATTTTCAATTTTCTTCCGCAACCGCATAATTTGCACATCCACTGCGCGCTCATTAATTCCACCGATTTTTGCAGCTAAATCTTCCCGCGAAATCGGCTTACTTCCCGTTTCTGTCAAAATCTTTAATAGCCCTAATTCATTTGTAGTCAGGTGCATTTCCACACCGTTTTTCTTTAAGCTCAATTTTTCATTATTAAAACTATATTCCCCGAATTTCACCTCATTCTTATTCCGGACATTTGAGCTGCGCCGCAAAATCGCTTCAATCCTCAGTAGCAATTCTTTTGGTTCAAACGGCTTTGCCATATAATCATCCGCACCAAATTCCAATCCGGTTATTCTATCGGCAGAATCCCCCAGCGCAGTCAGCATCAAAACCGGAAGTTGCGAGGTTGAGCGCAGTTTTTGCAGGAATTCATGGCCGGTTTCATGTGGCATCATCACATCGAGAATCGCTAAGTCGAACAACATATATTTCAACGCTTCGCGTGCTTCTTCCGCGCTATCCGCACTTACCACCACAAAACCATGCTCACGCAAATATTTTCCGATAAGCGCGCGCAGGCGATTATCATCATCAACAACCAATATGTGCGGTAATTCGGCTTTCATAGAAAGGCATTATACATAGGTTTTGCAAAAACTTAAGCAGCTTTCTTGTAGGCCGCGATGCGCTCTTCGATATCGCCGCGGAAATGGCGGATTAGCCCTTGCACCGGCCAAGCGGCGGCATCACCTAGGGCGCAAATTGTGTGCCCTTCAATCTGGCGCGTCACTTGCTCAAGTTTATCAATCTCATCAATTGTAGCATTGCCATCGACCATACGCTTCATCATGCGATAAATCCAGCCTGTGCCTTCGCGACATGGCGTGCATTGCCCGCAAGATTCATGCATATAGAATTTAGAAAGTCGGCAAATTGCGGCAATAACATCAGTGGATTTATCCATCACAATCACGCCCGCCGTGCCTAAGCCGGATTTCACCGCGCGCAATGCGTCAAAATCCATAGTGATATCATTGCATAATTCGGCTGGTAGCATCGGAACGGAAGAACCGCCGGGGATGATAGCTTTCAAATTATCCCATCCGCCACGAACTCCACCCGCATGTTTTTCAATCAATTCTTTTAGCGGGATGCCCATTTCCTCTTCGACATTGCATGGCGTGTTTACATGTCCGGAAATGCAAAAAACCTTAGTACCCGTATTATTCGCCTTGCCAAGTCCGGCGAACCAGCTTGCCCCACGGCGCAATATTTCCGGCACAACCGCAATGGATTCAACATTATTTACCGTTGTCGGACAGCCAAAAACTCCGGCTCCGGCAGGGAAGGGCGGCTTTAGGCGCGGTTGCCCTTTTTTGCCTTCCAGCGATTCAATCAGTGCGGTTTCTTCACCACAAATATATGCACCCGCACCGCGATGAACATATAAATCAAAATCCCAGCCGGATTTTGCTGCATTTTTGCCGAGCAAACCTGCGTCATAGCATTCATCAATCGCTTTTTGCAGCGCGTTGGCTTCATTATGAAATTCCCCGCGAATATAGATATAGCAAACATGGGCGCGGATGGCGAAGCTCGCAATCAGGCAGCCTTCGATTAATTTATGCGGGTCGTTGCGGATGATGTCGCGGTCTTTGCAAGTGCCCGGCTCAGATTCATCAGCATTTACCACCAGATAAGATGGGCGCGGGTCATCTTTTGGCATAAAGCTCCATTTCAGTCCAGTTGGAAAGCCAGCACCGCCACGGCCACGCAAGCCACTGGCCTTAACTTCCTCAATCACCCAATCATGGCCTTTTTTGATGAAGCTCGCGGTTTTATCCCAATCGCCACGTTTTTTCGCAGCCTTCAAAAAGGGCGATTCCTCACCATATAAATTTGTGAATATCCTGTCTTTAGCGTTTAGCATCTAGCTCCTCCACAACAACTTCCCTAAGTTCCGGCAATTTTTCTTTGATAACATTCCAGATTATATGCTCATCGTAATCACCAAGATAGTCATGCACAAGAACATTGCGGAAACCTGCAATATCCTGCCAATTAATTTTCGGATAATTAGCCTTTATGTCATCAGGCAATCTTCCAACAGATTCGGACATAGTCTGCAAAACCCGCAAAATAGCATTAACAGATTCCTTTATATGAATTAGATAAAGCTTTGGGTCTTTTGTCATATTGGCCTTGCCTCGCTCATAACCTTATCGCGAATATACCAATGCAAAGATTTTTCCGTGGCTATATCAACTTTTCTGCCAAGCAATTCTTCCAACTCTCTTTTTAATCCAGACCAATCTGTAAGGCTGGCATTTTCATCCCATTTGACCAAAAAATCAACATCGCTATTTTCCGTTTCCTCCCCACGCAGAAAAGAGCCAAAGAGCTTTATATCACTAGCATGATATTTATTTGCAGCCTCTAATATGCGATCTTTATTTGCTAGCATTTACTTTGTTCTCCCAAAATCGTCGTTGCGAAAAGATTGCATTGAGGAAATCCAGACTTCCAATTCTCCGCCTCTCCATCAGTCATTTTCACCCTTTCATCCATCACTTCGCCTCTACCGGCTTACTGCATTGCCGCCCGCTCATTGAGCCGACTTTCGGGCGTTTGCCTTTGCGTAAACTATCAATAATCTCATTGGTAGATTTCGCATCCACATCTTCATAATAATCATCATCAACCCATAAAATCGGCGCGTTCACACATGCGCCCAAACATTCCATTTCGCGCAATGTGAATTTGCCATCCTTGGTGGTTTCGCCAACATCCACTTTCATATTCTTTTTGCACGCGCTCAGAACTTCGTCAGAGCCACGCAGCCAGCAAGGTGTTGTTCGACACACCCACACGACATGCTCACCCACAGGCTCGGTGTTATACATCTCATAAAATGTGGCGACTTCCAGCACGCGGATTGGCGGCATTTCCAGATATTCCGCCACATATTCAATCGCAGCACTGGAAAGCCAGCCGCCATTTTGGCGTTGGGCGATATCCAGCAACGGCATCACTGCCGATTGCTTACGATTTTTTGGATATTTGGCAATATGCGCTTCTGCTGCCTTCACATTCGCAGCAGTGAATTTGAATTTCTCAACTTTCTCAACTTGTTTTTTATTTGCGGCTTTCATCGGTCAATTTCTCCAAAAACGATATCCTGCGTGGCAATTAGGGCGGTGACATCAGCCAGCATGTGCCCCTTGCTCATAAAATCCAGACCTTGCAAATGCGGGAATCCGGGTGCGCGGATATGGCATTTATACGGCTTATTTGTGCCATCACTTACCAAATAAACACCAAATTCACCTTTTGGCGCTTCCACCGCAGTATAAATTTCTCCGGCTTCCACGCGATAACCTTCCGTATATAATTTGAAATGGTTAATCAGCGCTTCCATGGAATGCTTCATCTCGGCGCGTTTAGGTGGGGAGATTTTATTATCCAGCGTTTTCACCGCACCTTTTGGCATTTGCTCACAGCATTGACGAATAATTTTCAGGCTTTGCCGCATTTCTTCCACGCGAATCAGATAGCGGTCATAACAATCGCCATTTGAGCCGATTGCGACATCAAAATCCATGCGGGAATAAACATCATAAGGCTGTGATTTTCGCAAATCCCATGGCACACCGCTTGCGCGCAACATCGGGCCGGTGAAGCCCCAATCGAGCGCTTCTTTCTCGGAAACAATGCCGATATCAACGGTACGTTGTTTGAAAATTCGGTTTTCGGTCAGCAAATCATCAACATCATCAAGGAATTTTGGATAAGTTTCGGTGAATTTATATATGTCATCAATCAATGCTTGCGGGATATCCTGCGCCACACCACCGGGGCGGAAATATGCGGCATGCAAACGCGCACCTGATGCACGCTCATAAAACGCCATCATTTTTTCGCGCTCTTCAAACAGCCAGAGCAGGGGAGTCATCGCACCGACATCCAGCGCACCTGTGGTAATATTCAAAATATGGTTCAGGATTCTGCCGATTTCCGCATACATCACACGGATATATTGCCCGCGCAGAGGCACTTCGCAGCCCAGTAATTTCTCCACCGCCAGCGCAAAAGCGTGCTCCTGATTCATTGGCGCAACATAATCCAAGCGGTCAAAATATGGCACGGCTTGCAGATAAGTTTTATGCTCAATAAGCTTTTCTGTTCCGCGATGCAAAAGCCCGATATGCGGGTCGGCGCGTTTTACAACCTCGCCATCCATTTCCAGCACAAGGCGCAAAACCCCATGTGCCGCAGGATGTTGCGGGCCGAAATTGATGGTAACGTTGCCTTCGTCGTCAACACCCCCCTCTGCCCCCCCTATTAGGGGGGAGGTAAGGGAAGTATGCTCTGCTAAATTAATTGCCATTTCTTCTAACGCTCCACATTGCTGTTTGTGCTTGTTTCTCCAAGCGTTATGCTCTCGCCGATTTTTACCGTGATTTTATCAGGATATTCAAAAGCTGCTCCGGTTGCAGTATCAACTCCCGCGCCAACGCCAAGCCCCAAAACCGCGCCGCCATATCCCCAATTAGAAACATCGGAAAGCAATTTCACGTCACCGCTTTCGCCGTCTGAGGTGCTACAAAAAACACTCGCAGTATTATATGAGCGGCGGATGGTGATTGTATCGGGTGCGGTAAATTTCCTCGTACCGTCCAAATCTGTCACGCTACATTCCGCGCTTTCAGCGCCGAGCAGATTCACCGCGATTTCTTGAGTATCACCCTGAATTATAGATGCGCAGGAAGAGATTAGAAACATAGCTGATAGCAAATATATAGGCTTCATCACTTCGCTTCCTCATTTTCAAATGCATATTTTGCACCTTCCCACGGGCTTAAATAATCAAAGCTGCGGAATTCTTGATTCAGATTCACCTTCTCATAAACCACTTTCTTTTCTTCCTCATCATAGCGCACTTCCAAATATCCGGTCAGCGGGAAATCTTTGCGCATTGGATGCCCTTCAAAGCCATAATCGGTGAGAATTCTTCTCAAATCGGCATGGTTTGCAAATTTCACACCATACAAATCCCACACTTCACGCTCATACCATCCGGCGGCACTATATATAGGTACAATTGACTCCACGGGCGTTTCTTCATCAGTGCTGATTTTCACAATCACACGACGGTTATATACAAGGCTCAGCAAGCAATAAACTATTTCAAAACGCTTTTTTCTTTCAGGGTAATCCACCGCAGTTAGCGTGATTAATTGCGAGAATTTTGAGGTGGAATCGCCCTTGAGAAAATTTAGCAAATCGCTGATATTCTCAGCGCCGGTATAAATAACTAAATTATCTTTAACCAGCCGGATATCCTTGATGGTTTTCGGCATCTGGCTAAGTAAATATTCTCTGAACTCGCTATTGGTCAATCCCTCAGGCACGAAAGCGCCTCACTTTTTTGATTTTCTTCTGCAACTGCATAATTCCGTATAAAAGCGCTTCGGCAGTTGGCGGGCAACCCGGCACATAAACATCCACAGGCACAATTCTATCACAACCGCGCACCACAGAATATGAATAATGGTAATAGCCACCACCATTTGCGCAACTTCCCATCGAAATCACCCAACGCGGCTCCGGCATTTGGTCGTATACTTTACGCAAAGCCGGCGCCATTTTATTGGTCAGCGTTCCGGCCACAATCATGACATCACTCTGGCGCGGAGAAGGGCGGAACATCACGCCATATTTATCTAAATCATAACGGCTGGCAGCAGTATGCATCATTTCCACAGCGCAGCAAGCAAGCCCAAATGTCATCGGCCACAAACTTCCGGCTTGCGCCCATTTAAACAGCTTATCGGTTTGCGTGATAATAAACCCGTTATTATTCAGCTCATCCTGAAATGCCCGCTCAAGCAGCGCATCCTGATTCTTCAAATCCTTTGGTTGTATTACTGCCATTCCAGCGCTCCTTTTTTCCACTCATATATAAAGCCCACTGTCAGCACGCCGAGAAATACCACCATTGACCAAAAGCCAAATACGCCGATTTTACCGAGTGTAATTGCCCACGGAAATAAAAATGCAATTTCCAAATCAAAGATAATGAATAAAATCGCCACTAGGTAAAATTGTATATCGAATTTTCCGCGAGAATCGCCGAAGGCTTCAAACCCGCATTCGTATGTTGAAACCTTTTCACTATCCGGCTTTTGCCCGACTAATATAAAAGGAATCACCGTCATCACTAGCGAGATTCCCAGCGCAATGCCGAGAAAAACCAGTATCGGGAAATATTCCTGTATATAAGCTTCCATAGTAATCCTTTATTTGCCTGAAGTTTATAGCCAACTCAACTCATATTTCAACGGAAAAGAAAATCTTGAAGAAAAATTGCGAATATGCTTATATGATAGAGTTAGTTTAACAACATAGTCGAGTTAATGGAAGAAAGTTCCGTAGCGCCCGAAGAGGGCAGTATATTGCCTCGACAGAGCCGTAATGGTTCTAATGGGGCAGAAAAAGCAGATAAGAAGGGAGTCGTGCACTGGTTCAAGAAGAACCTGCTGGGAAAAAGCGGCGACAACTCCCTCAAGACTGAATTAGAAGAAATCATTCAAGAGCATGAAGAGGCAGGCGATACCGCGCCCGAAGATAACATGATATTGCGCAACGTCCTGAAATTCAGCGATGTCCGCGTCACCGAGGTGATGACCCCGCGCTCCGATATTGACGCTGTGCCGATTGATATCTCTCTGGAGAATTTGAAAACCCTTGTTGCAGAAATGGAACACACGCGGCTTCCCGTATACAGAAACAACCTTGATGATGTGATTGGCTTTTTGCACATAAAAGACTTGATAAAATTCTGGGTGCAGGGCGGAAACTTTAGCTTAGAAGCCATTTTGCGCGAGCTAATCTACGTCCCGCCTTCAATGAAAATCATCGATTTGCTCGAGAAAATGAAGCTGGAACGCACCCATATGGCGCTTGTCGTTGATGAATATGGCGGCACTGACGGCTTACTTACCATCGAAGATTTGGTGGAAGAAATTGTCGGCGAAATTGAAGATGAATATGACGAAGAAGAAGTTTCCGGCATCAAAAAACTTAGCGCAAACATATTTGAAGTAATGGCGCGCGTTGAAATCGCTGAGCTTGAAGAAGAATTTGGCATGGACATATATTCTGAGGATAGCAAGGAAGATTTCCACACTATTGGCGGATTAATATTCACATTCTTGGGCAAAGTTCCGGAAATCGGCGAAGAGCTGGAGCATCCGAGCGGCCTAAAATTCAAGGTGCTACAGGCTGATAATCGCCGCATCGAAAAAGTGGAAGTTACTCGGCAAACAACAGAATAATCATATGAAATATATATCGACAAGGGGAGGGCATGAAGTTTCCTCATTCCGCGAAGTGGTTCTGGCAGGTTTGGCCGATGATGGCGGGCTTTTTGTGCCTGCATCTTATCCCAAATTCAGTGCCGAAAAAATCCAAAGCTTCGCAAATCTATCCTATAGCGAGCTGGCATTTGAGGTGATTTCCCCGTTTATTGACGGCGACATCCCTGACGAAGATTTGCGTAAAATCCTATCCGAGACTTATAGCGAAAACTTCCGTCATCCCAAAATTGCGCCACTGCTCAAAATCGCCGAGGGGGAATATTTGCTTGAGCTTTTCCATGGCCCGACTCTGGCGTTCAAAGATTTTGCCTTGCAGCTTCTTGGCAGGCTTTTTGATTATTTCCTGCGCGATAGCGATAAAAAAATCAGTATCTTAGGCGCAACTTCGGGCGATACAGGCTCAGCCGCAATTGCCGGATGCGCGGGCAGGGAGCATGTGGAAATTTACATCCTGCACCCAAAAGGCAAAGTTTCAGAAGTGCAGCGCCGCCAGATGACCACGGTTTTGGCCGATAATGTTCATAATATCGCTCTGGACGGGAATTTTGATGATTGCCAAAATATCGTTAAGGAGATTTTTGGTGATTTGGAGTTTAAAGCACAGCACAATCTCAGCGCAGTAAACTCGATTAATTGGGGCAGAATTGTCGCGCAAATCGTTTATTATTTTTATACCGCCGCACAGTTGGGCAGACTTGATAAGCCCACCGCATTTTCCGTTCCCACCGGAAATTTTGGCGATATTCTCGCGGGGTGGATTGCGCATAAAATGGGCTTACCTATTGAAAAACTCGTCATCGCCACCAATAAAAACGATATATTACATAGGTTTATGCAGAATGGCGAATATGCCAAAACAAAAGTCGAGCACAGCCTGTCGCCAAGTATGGATATCCAGATTTCCAGCAATTTTGAGCGCTTATTATTTGAATATCACGGGCGCGATGGAGATAATATATCCGCAAAAATCAATGAATTGAAAGAGCAGGGCGCGTTTAAGGTTGAGGCGGGAATCTTAAGTAAAATCAAAGGGATATTCGCAAGTAGTAATGTTGATGATGAAGAAACAATCACAACCATCTCACAAATATATAAAGAATCGGGCGAGATATTAGACCCGCACACGGCAATTGGCGTTCTCGCAGCACGAGAAAATAAAGGCGCAGCGCCCGTAGTAACATTGGCAACCGCGCATCCAGCCAAATTCCCCGATGCAGTTGTGAAAGCTTGCGGCAAACATCCGGAATTGCCCGAACATTTGGCGGGTTTACTGCACAGAGAAGAGAAATTCGCCGAATGTGAGAATTCTGCCGAAGCCGTACGTGCAATCATTTCAGCAAAAAGCAGCTAAACTCTTCTAAAGTTAATAAAACCGTAATATTTACCATATATAGTTAAAGATAATAAATTATAGATAATCTCAAAAGGGGAATAAAATGGGCGCACCACAAGATGAAAAGAATGACGAAAAGAGCGCAGCTCCAAAATCATTAAAAGACGTAATGACTCAGGAAGAGATTGAAAGCTTGGCAAAAAACTTTGGAGTTACAGCTGATGAGCTGATAGAGGCTGTGAATGCTAAAGATTCGAGCCTGAGAGAATCGAAAGAGGCGATACAAGCTTCAGTAGAAGCGATGCACGACAGCATATCTGCGGGTAATAATCTTGTACTGTATGCGCCAACTGAGGCACAGATTCAGGAACTTGCAGATTTCGTACAAATGAGTGTTGAAGAATTAAAGGCTGTACTAAAAAACACTTTCGAAACGCCAAAAGCATTAGCCGGATCAGAGCCAGGCCCGCAACCGCTAAGACGATTAGAGGGAAATCTTAGAGATTTGTATGAAAGCGGCCCAGAAGAAGAAATGGGCGAAAAAGATAGCGACGGTGTAAAAGATATAGACTCTTACATGAGCGATGGCAGCATGAGCGATAGCCACCGCCCAGAAGAAGAAATGGATGAAAAAGATATCAATGGCAGCCCAGAATTTGAGGAAGAGAACCTGAAACATACAGACGAGTTCGCACGCGGGATGAATGATATCGACAATGTACGTGCAAGTAAATTTGAGGAAGAGAATCTAAAAGATACTGATGATTTTGTTATAGATCGCGACCCCAATGAAAAGGCGGTGATGAGCAAGGAAATGACGGAAGGGCTGGACGAAACTACTTCCACCAAAATCACAGTCGCCGAAGCAAAAGAAATGCTGCTTGATGGCTTGAAAAACGATGAAAAACAGGCGGTTGAAGCGATTCGTGATAGTTTTGGCAAATCAGAGCCGAAAATTCCGCATGGTTATGTTCCGGCAACGGAATCAAAAGCTTTGAGAACGGCTAACGAAGATAATATAGCGGAAAGACTTGAAGCGGCAGTAAAAGCCATGAAGCCGGTGCCGGAAGGCGCAGCCGAATCGCAAGAAACCGGAGTGGACGCAAAATCTGCAGGGAAAGCCCAATCAGGCGCACTCGGCAAAGATTAACCTAAATATTATGCATTTATAGATTATATAGATTATGCATTTATAGCATTTAGGCTACGCAGTATTTATTTCCCATTATTTTCCATAATAATGACTATACGATTAGGATGGCTGTGTTGTATGGCTGAGTTGCCAAACCCTAAGCACATAAATGTGTAGCAAAAGAAAGTCTACAAATTAATATCTACCACCATTCCGCAATGGATTTTTTCTATCATTCGCGGCTTGCATTTCTTTGGCGATTGCATCGGCATTTTCCAGCCTGCCTTCAATATCCAGCTCCAGATTCTGCAATTCATCCAGCATTCTTATCCTATCGCCAATATCGGAAATCACCTTATTCAGTTGCGCAAAATCGGCTTGGGATAAGTCTAAATCATCAGAGATCGCTTCGATTTTCGTCCGCGCTTCCTGAAATATCTCCGCTAATTCTTCAAAGCCTCTAATATCCGTTGGATTTTCCGCGCAAGAACTTCGCGCTAACATATAGCTTAATCTTGTTGCAGTTCCTATTTCGATAGCAATCCGCCGCAAATCGTCAGCTTCAGCTCCATCAAACTCATCAAGATAGCTCCGAACCACCCCTGTTAGCTGCTCGATTCTCTCATCATCTGTGTCATCCATTGGATTATTAGCTAGCATATATCCTCATTTTTGTTTAAGCCTGATTAATATAAATCTTA
>Ga0066640_10000302_pt1 | contig 28536 bp, 24 predicted proteins | sample CryGeyCG2114_020_2_FD_59505 | JGI IMG/M metagenome (GOLD analysis project Ga0066640, IMG submission 59505) | Groundwater microbial communities from aquifer - Crystal Geyser CG11_big_fil_rev_8/21/14_0.20 | ecosystem: Environmental > Aquatic > Deep subsurface > Groundwater | place: USA: Utah... | reverse complement strand
ACTCTTCCGGAGCTTTGGCTATAGGCGGCGTTCCAATCATTGGTGGTAGCGGAGAAACCACTTCCATCTTTGGCGGAAGTTGCGGTATTGGCGGCGCTGCCTGTGGCATAGCAACAGGCGTTGGCGGCGACATAGGCGGCGACATAACCGGCATAGGCTCTGCAGCAATTTCATGTTGTTGAATATGCGGAACAGGCGCAGGAGTTACCGTAGAAGCATTCATGCTTGGAGCTCTTCTATCGGAAGGGATTTCAGCAGGATTAACCGCGATTCTTGTACTATCCGGCAAAGCTGACAATGGCGGTGCAGATGGCATCGGAGCAGAAGGCACAGAAGGTGCAGAAGGCATCATCGGTGCGGGTTCCTGCGGGAAGCCCGGAGGTGGTGGAGCTTGAAACGGCATACCGCCCATATTCGGCATCATCGGAGCTGGTGCGTTTGGCATCATTGGCGGAGTTATCCCCGGAGATGTTTGCACGCCTACCATTGCAGGCATTGGCTGGGAAGGCATTCCAAAAGCCGGAGGAACAACAGCTTGCCCACCGCTTTGCATTTGCCTATTTAACGCAGGCGCTCTTCTCGGTTCTTCCATTTTCTTGTCATCATCGCCAAACCAGCTACTTCCACAGGCGCTCACAAGCAATGTTACGCTTAAAATCAATGTCTTTTTCATAATATACTCCGCTATTGCGGGGCAATATAAACGATAGATAAACTAATGTGAAGCCGAATATTATGCTATACGTCGTTTTTTTCCTCAGCTAGCGTTCCCAGCGAAGTTGCTTTTAGCCTGTCCTTATATTTGCCCAAAATGATTTTGGTAAAATCAATGTTCAGAGTTGCAGCTAAATTCTTATAGTCTAAATCTTCTGTGTCTGTAATGAATCTGAAGCTATCAGCAAACGCGCTCTCCTTCATTAATTCGCTATATTCCAACTCAAGAGTTTTGAGCGCAGCCACATTGTCGGTTAGCTCATAAGCAATTGCGAGTTTTATAACATCTTCTTCGGTTTTATCCTTCACAAGCTTATATGTCGAAATCATTTCCTGCCATTTCTTCTCTTGCCAGAAAATCTCTGCCCGATAACGATTAGCAACAGCCGGTTGCAAATCCACCAGCACTTGCATAGCTTCGGTTGTTCTACCCAGCTTAATCAGGCTTTCTACCGCCAGAATCTCTCTTTCATCCTTCAGATATTTGGGGATATTATCGCTCATACTATCTGCTAATACTTTCAGCGCGGAATCAGCATCATTATTCATATATGACAGAATCGCGATGCGGGTCATTATTAACGCTTTCTCTTCAGGGTCTTTGGTTTTTTGGCTATATTTACGCAAAACCTTGGTGGCTTCATGCAATAAATCCACCTCAACCAGCTTTTCGGCAAGCTCCAGCGTTATCATATCACCCTCTTCGCCCGTAGGTTTCAGCTCCTCAAATTCATAATAAAGTGACAAGGCCTCAAATGTTTTATCCTGCGAAGAAAACTCCTTCCCCAAAGCCATCTTATAGGTATCCTTCATCGCGTTGGATAATTCCGGATTCTCTGGATGGTCGGGATATGCGCTGATTGCCTCCTTATAAGCTCGCAATGCAGTGATATAATTTTTATTTTCCACCTCTAATCCGGCAAAATCTTTGAGCAATTGATATTCAAAATTATCACCGCGCCAGACAACTCTCAGCTTATCAAGCAATTGCGCAGCTTCCTCCGTGCTTATGCGTGCCAACTTCAAATCTTGGCTTATCACTGCAAAGTGGGAACGGGCGCGAGATAACCTATCACTATCCCTTTTTATGACTTTTTGCCATAATTCACGGGCGCGGGCACGCTTCCCCTCTTTTTCATAAATAGCGGCTTGTAGATACATTTTATAACTTTCTTCGGCATCGGAAATATAATCCGGATATTCATTTATATAATTCTGAGCTTCAGCAATCTCTCCTTCAACTATCCTCTTTTCAGTTATTGCACTCATAAGACTAGCTGCAATATCCGTGGGATAATTTTCTAAATTTGCAGGTAATTTAAAATCTGATGGAAACTCCAGAAATTGCAAATTTTGCGGAGCTGTACGGGTTAGCATAAAATCCGAAGCCAAGCGCCATAGCTCCAACTCGTTATAATCCTCTTCCGGAGCAACACTTAGCTTATTAAAGCTCTCCAGAGCCTCTTCATATCTGCCAGCCATAAAATAACCCGCGCCAGTTAAAAAACCTGCATCAAAACCCGGCATATCTTTGAGAGTTAGCGCCGACTCAATATATAGTTTCTGCATGAATAATAAACGGCCAAGCTTATAATTATCCTCTCTGATGAACTTGCTTTGCAGCTTTTTGAACTCCTCGGCATCAATAGCTCCCCATTTGGCAAAGGCAAAGATAGGTTGCTTCACCTCAATTTCTGCATCTTCTTCAATTGCTGCAATTTTCTGCTCTTCCTGAACACGATATACTCTAAGTTCATCATTCACTATCTTGGCCTCAGGAAGCCCGACAATCGGATTTATCACCGCTCCCTGCACGGTTTTTTCCAGAATAATATCCTTATAAACCTCGCGCTTACCCACTCCAACTGCCGCTTCTTTTAACGGCACTACCAGAATATTCTCACCTAAGAAATCATCCTTAATAGTAATAACCTCGCTCGGCTCAGCAAGCTTGATTGAATTATAATCACGAAGCTCAGAGTTAATCAGGGATTTCGCCAGCTTATATTCGGATTTCTGTGCAAATTCAATTTCCCAGCTATTATCGGTTTTCTTCACGCTGGCATTCGTCCTTTTTTTCAAAGGTAGCTTATAAATTAGTGAGCCGGATTCATTCTCCACCTTCTCAATATCGGAAAAAATATCCGACTCACTAACAGGGGGGGTAGTCACATCTTTTTTCGTATCAGCCACAATCCAATAGAATCCTTGCCTTTCAAACACCGCAACTGAAATATCTTCTTCAAAATTCAGGGTAAATTTTTCCACACCATCTGCTTTGGAGAAATCTATATAATCCGCCGCCGTCGGCTGGGAAATAGGTTTTTCGGCAGGTTTAACCGCTTCCATTTTGGGTGGCTCAACCACTTTCTCTACTTCTGCGACCTCGGCTTCTTTTGGATTCTTGGCGGCTTCTGCTTTTTTCTTCTCCGCCTCTTCTTTGGCCTTTAATGCAGCAACATCAATCTTACTATCCAAGTATAAACGGCGAGAGTTCTGGCTAACATTAACTTCAACACCCGCTTTTTTTGTAACTGTTAAAATCAGATTTCCATATTTATCAGAATCCTCTTTAATATTCAGAAAGCTCTCCTTGAATTTATCAGGAATTTCCGGCGCTTCATAATCTACCGGCGAAGAAAAAACAAATACCAGCTTTTCTCCCTCATTCTTCTGCGTCATTTGTGGCCGACTGTTAAATGTAAAAGTTAGCCTCTGCCCATCTTGTCGGCTAGAAAACCAAGTAGTAGCCTTATGCGCTGATTTTGAAGCTTTGTTTTCCTGCCTTTCATGCCTTGCCGCTTCTTTGGCTTTTTGTATCTCTTGGCTAAATGACGGATTGGAGCTTTCTCCGGCAGCAGGCTCAGCATTAATCTCTTCCACCAAAGGAATGAGATTTAATTCCGCTTGCTCAATTTCTTCGGACGGCAGCCTATTGAGATATTTACTATTCTCAACAGAAACCCCGCTCCTTGCCCTCTGAAGCGCTTCCAAAACCGCAATATTAGGGTCTATTTCCGCCGAAGATGCAGGAGTTAGTGAAGTAGTAACCAAAAAAGCTAGAATTATTTTTCTCATAATGCTATTCCATATCCCTAATTTACTACACACTAGTTAAAAAATCGTTAACGCTAGGAAAATATTGCCTACCATGGAAGAAAAACAGAAATACTATGCCGAGGTCAATCCAAACCCCGATTTTGCAAAGATAGAAGAAGATATTTTATCTTTCTGGGCAGAAAATGACACATTTAAGCGCTCAATCGCCGCCCGCAACGGTGCAGAGGAGTTTGTTTTTTACGATGGCCCCCCATTCGCAAACGGCTTGCCGCATTATGGGCATTTGCTCACCGGCTATGTAAAAGATGTTTTTGCACGCTATCAAACGCAATTAGGCAAAAAAGTTGAACGTAATTTTGGCTGGGATTGCCACGGCCTCCCCGCAGAAATGGGCGCAGAAAAGGATTTGGGAATTTCCGGACGCGCGGCAATCATGGATTTCGGCATTGATAAATTCAACGATAAATGCCGCACCGATGTCATGAAATATGCTGGCGAATGGGAAAAATACGTCAACCGTCAGGCGCGCTGGGTGGATTTTGAGAATGACTATAAAACCATGGATAAAAGCTTCATGGAAAGCGTGATGTGGGCGTTTAATGAGCTTTACAATAAAGGCTTGGTATATGAAGCCATGCGCGTGATGCCATATAGCTGGGCGGCAGAAACGCCGTTGAGCAATTTTGAAACGAAGCTGGATAACGCCTATCGAGAGCGAGCAGATAAGGCGGTTACGGTGGCTTTTGAGTTGGAGGATGGGCGCAAAATTTTAGCTTGGACTACAACCCCTTGGACGCTACCAAGCAATTTGGCTCTGGCTGTTAAGGCTGATATGGATTATGTTGTCATCCCGTCGAATGACGGGATCCAGCCTGAATATATCATAGCTAAATCTGCTTTAGGCGCTTACGCTAAAGAGCTAGGCATTGATGCAAACCAGACCCCGCAACAAGTGCGGGGTGACAGCTTAGTGAGTTTAACCTACAAACCCCTATTCCCATATTTCGCCGACCAACCCAACGCATTCAAAATTATCGAGGGCGACTTTATCGAAGAAGGCTCTGGCACAGGCATCGTCCACATCGCCCCCGGTTTTGGTGAGGAAGATTTTGAAGCTGCTAAGAAAGCCGGAATAGAACTTGTTTGCCCTGTTGACTCAGCAGGTAAATTCACCGCCGAAGTAAGCTCCCCCCTTGAGGGGGAGCAGCAGAGCGCTCGCGCGATGCGTGGGGGGTATAACCCTAAACTCACACAATACGCACAAGAAATGCGTAAAGACCCAACCGATCAAGAAAATAAACTTTGGTACAAACTAAAAGGCGAGCAAATATCTGGCTATAAATTTCGCAGGCAGCAGCCTATCGGAAACTTCATTGTCGATTTTTATAATAGCGAAAAAAACATTATCATTGAAGTTGATGGCGGGCAGCATAATGCTAGTGAATGTGACAAAAAACGTGATGCTATATTAAATGACATTGGCTACAAAGTTTTGCGTTTTTGGAATAATGAAATTGATGGGAATTTGGATGGAGTTTTGCAGAAAATTTCTGAAGAACTTGAAAATACCCCCCACCAAAATTCTACGAATTTTGACTCCCCCTCAAGGGTGGAGTTGCCGGATTTGGTTGGCTTAAACGTATTCGATGCTAACGAACCTATCATCAAATACCTCAAAGACACAGGCAGCCTCATCAAGCAAGAGCAATATCTCCACAATTACCCGCATTGCTGGCGTACGGATGAGCCGCTGATTTATAAAGCTATGCCGTCTTGGTATGTTAAAGTTACCAATTTCAAAGACCGTATGGTTGAGCTTAACAAAGGCATCAACTGGCAACCCGAACATATACGTGACGGCTTGTTTGGCAAATGGCTTGCAAATGCGCATGATTGGTCAATTTCGCGCAATCGCTTTTGGGGTGCACCAATTCCAATTTGGCGCTCACCATCTGGCAAATTATTATGCTTTGGTTCAATCAAAGAACTTGAAGAAGCCTCAGGGCAAGAAGTTAAAGATTTGCATCGCCCATATATTGACGAAATAACCATAGAAAAAGACGGCGAAATATACACACGTGTTGAAGATGTTCTAGATTGCTGGTTTGAGAGCGGCTCAATGCCGTTTGCATCACAGGGCAAATGCGAGAAGCCCGACCGCTTCCCCGCAGATTTCATCGTGGAATACACCGCTCAAACTCGTGGCTGGTTTTATACTATGATGATTCTTTCAACTGCGCTTTTCGATGAAGCCCCATTCAAAAACTGCATCTGCCACGGCGTGGTTTTAGGCGAGCCAGAAAAAGACCCAAGCACCGGCAAAATGGTGAAGCAAAAACTCTCCAAAAGCAAAAAGAACTATCCTGACCCGCTGCTATTATTCAACGAATATGGATCCGATGCGCTGCGCTGGTTTATGCTTTCAAGCCCCATCATGCGCGGCGGTGAGCTGGAAATTGACAAGGAAGGCAAATTCATCCGCGACATAATCCGCCTATATATCAAACCAATCTGGAATGCGTATAACTTCTTTGTGCTATATGCAAATGCGGATGGGGTGAAGGCGGAGGAAAGCACTTCTAGCGAGAATTTGATGGATAAATATATCCTCGCAAAATGCGCCGATGCCGTTGAGAAAATCAAAACCAGCATGGATAGCTTTGATACCCCAAGTGCCTATGAAGCAATCGAACAATTTTTTGAAGTGCTAAATAACTGGTATATCCGCCGCAGCAAAGATCGCTTCTGGAAGAAGGAAAAAGATGCGGATAAGCAGGATGCGTATAATACGTTATACACCGTGCTGGTGAATATGTGCCGCGCCGCTGCCTCATTGCTTCCACTCGTCACTGAAGAAATGTACAAGACCCTAACAGGCGAGGAATCAGTTCACCTAACCGATTTTCCAACCATTCAACCATTCAACCACTCAACCACTCAACTTACGGCAGACATGGACAGAGTTCGTGATTTATGCAACGCAGCACTATCCGTTAGAAGTGCCCAAAACATAAGAGTTAGACAACCTTTAGCAGAACTTTATTATGGCGGTGCGCAGTTTAAAAGAATGGAAAGCTATATTGATATAATTAGTGAAGAATTAAATGTAAAAAAAGTAATTGTTAAATCTGGTGTAAGTAATGTTGCTGATTTTAAACTCAAAATCAACTTCCCAATCCTAGGCAAACGTTTGCCGGAGAAAATGAAGCAGATTATCCCCGCCTCGAAAAAAGGTGAATGGAAAAAATTGGATAATGGCAATATTGAAATCTTGGGTGAGGAATTAACCTCGGAAGAATGTTCACTTCTGCTTGAACCAAAAAACCCGCAAAACTCCGCGCCGCTTTCTAGCAATGATGCGCTGGTGGTTTTAGATTTGGAGCTAACTCCGGAATTAATCTCCGAAGGCTTAGCCCGCGATATCATCCGCATGGTGCAACAAGCACGCAAAGATGCTGACCTTAACATCACCGATAAAATCCATCTAACCATTGAGACTGAGGCGAATGTGTCAGACTTCACAGATTACATAGCCGAGCAAACTTTGGCGCAGAAAATTGAGCTGGGCGCAGCAACGGGCAAGCATATTTTTGAAAACAAGCTGGATGATAAACCCATCAAAATCGGGTTTAATGTGGTTTAGCCTCTTAGCTGTCATTCCCTGAATCATTAAATGATTCTAGGGGAATCCGTTTCGAGATAGATTGCCCTAGAATTGCTTGCGCAATTCAGGCAATGACGATATTCTGCACCAATGATACTCTTGATAGACAATTACGACAGCTTCACCTACAACCTAGTGCATTACTTGGCAGACATTGATGCTGAGTGTGAGGTACGCCGTAATGATGCGCTAACGCCCGATGAAGCACTTAAGTATGATGCGATAATAATCTCCCCCGGCCCGTGCGACCCAGATAAGGCAGGAATTTGCCTAGATGTTATCAAACAAAATCAATCCACCCCCATTTTGGGCGTGTGTTTGGGACATGAAGCAATTGGTCAGGCCTATGGCGGCAAAATCATCCGCACTCACCCAATGCATGGCAAAACCTCAAAAATCACCCATGGCGGCAAAGGGCTTTTTGCTGGTATCCCTTCGCCATTTACGGCAACGCGCTATCACTCGCTAATTGTTGAGCGTGAGTCATTGCCCGATTGCCTCGAAATCACTGCCGAAACTGAGGATGGCATCATAATGGGATTGCAACATAAGGATTTACCGATTCATGGTGTGCAATTCCACCCCGAATCAATCGCCAGCGAGCATGGTCATGAGATTTTGCGCAATTTTGTGAATTCGATATAAATATCCCGCTAACCATTTGTAAACCTTTTTGGATTAAGCTATCAGCATGAAAAAGGGATTTACACTGCTTGAGCTTTCTATTGTAGTAGTCATCGTCGGGCTATTGCTGGGGGGGATATTAACAGCAAAAAGCATGGTTTCTTCATCGCAGGTTACTGCTACAGTTTCCCTCATCCAACAATCAGATGCGGCAGTTATAGCATTTAAACAGAAATTTGAATATTTACCCGGTGACGCACCCAATGTCTCTACCTATGGCAATGGCGACAGGACTATTGGCTGTGGCACAGCTTGTGCAGGTCAGAACCATGTCGCAGTTTGGGGCGGGGAAATCAGAGATTTTTGGGCTAATTTATACCCCGATACATATGCAGCACAAATTAGTGACGTTTATACATCCGGCGATAATCAAAATGTTCCCCTCGTGAAAATGGGCAAAACCGGCTCTGGGCTAGTTGCCGCAGGTTTAGGACCAAATAATAGTTGGCCAGCCGTGACACCTAAAAAGAATTATTATGCAATTATTGGCCCAAATGGTACAGTTAAGTTTGGAGCTTGGAAATATTTCGCTACCACTTCCTCAACAACCGCCGCAACAACTGCCAGACAAGCAAAAGCCTTTGATGAAAAAATGGATGATGGCATTGCGAATAGCGGCTATGTGCTTTCCGGTTCATTTGGCGATTATTATACGCCCGACCTCGGTGCTATCAATATCACTGCTCCCGCCGCGTGCAGCTCGACTACGGCATATTTGGTCAATAGCTCCGCCGAAGAATGCACACCCATCATCAGAATCGGTGCGCAAGCAAAATCTCCGCAATAAAGCTGAAATAACTCTTGTTACAAAAACCCATTAGGCGTTATTGTGAAGCCTTATGAATGGCAAAGTGAAAAATCTAAGCGTTGATGAGTCATATGCGAAATTCTCCGCAATGCTTAGCGGGGAAATGGCTGAATCTGAAATTGAAGAATTTCTGCTAGCATTAAAAGAAAAAGGCGAAACCGCCGATGAAATTTTAGGCGCAGCAAAAGCTATGCGTAAGTTAGCATTAAAGTTTGATAATTCGTTTCCTGATATTATGGATGTATGCGGAACTGGCGGCGATGGACTAAGCACTCTCAACATCTCAACAGCAGTAGCATTTGTCGTTGCAGCTTGCGGAGTAAAAGTTGCAAAACATGGCAACAAAGCCGTTTCCAGTGCTAGCGGTTCTTCGGATGTAGTTAGTGAGCTAGGGATTAGGCTCGATTCCAGCACCTTAGAGGAAACAAACTTCGTTTACCTCCACGCACCAAGCTATCATACTGGGATGAAATATATTTCCCCAGTTCGCGCTAAATTAAAAACCCGCACTATCTTTAACTTGCTGGGGCCATTATGCAGCCCCGCCCAAGCCAAACGCCAACTCATCGGGGTTTATGACGCAAACCTGCTGCGTCCATTTGCTGAAGTTTTACGCGGGCTGGGTACAAAAAAAGCATGGATAGTTCATGGCGAAAACGGTATGGACGAAATTTCCATTTCGGGGAAAACTCAAGTGGCAGAGCTGGATAAAGGCGCAATTGATATATTTGAAATCTCGCCCGAAGATTTTGGGTTGCCGACCTACCCTATCGAAGAAATCAAGGGCGGCGATGCAAAATATAATGCCCAGAAAATGCGGGATTTATTTAACGGGGAAAAAGGGGCATATCGCGATATCGTATTACTAAACAGCGCCGCCGCATTAATCGTTGCCGATAAGGTTCATACAATTGAAGAAGGCATATCTCAGGCCGCAAAGGCAATTGATAGTGGAAAAGCAAATGAAATAGTTTATCGTTTATCGAACATCGTTTATCGTTGAGAAATGTCAAATAATTACAAAAATCTTGAAGTTTGGAAGATAGCCATGCAATTAGCAGAGCAAGTATATGAGTTAACAAAGAAATTTCCTAAGGAGGAGCTATACGGAATTACTTCCCAAATCAGGCGCTCCGCAATTTCCGTCCCTTCTAATATCGCCGAGGGTTCGGGAAGAAGGAGCAATAAAGACTTCATAAGATTTTTAAATATAGCTTCCGGATCTTTGGCTGAATTAGAAACCCAACTTACACTGTGCAGAAATTTAGAGTTTATAACAGATACAGATTTACAAAATACCCCTGAACTAATAAACAGAGTCGGAATGATGATCACAAAACTAAGACATTCCCTAGACGATAAACGATAAACGATAAACGATAAACGAAATACGATAAACAATTATGACATACGGCAAATTCCCAGATGTACGCTTAAGAAGAAATCGCCGCCACGCGTGGACAAGACGCATGGTTGCCGAAACTGAAATCACCACTGCCGATTTAATTCAACCGCTTTTTGTCCATGAAAAGGCCGAGGCTGACGAGATAAAATCCATGCCCGGCGTAAAACGCTATTCCATCGCGCAAATTGTCCTGATTGCAACGCGCTGCCGCGATTTGGGCATTCCCGCAATTGCGCTGTTTCCGGTTGTTGACCCTAAATTAAAAGATGAAGATGGCCGCGAAGCACTAAACCCAAAAAATCTGATTTGCCGCACAATCAAAGCTATCAAAAAACAATTAGGTGACAGCATCGGGATTATTGCTGACGTGGCGCTTGATCCTTATACCACCCATGGGCATGACGGCGTTATCAATGATAGCGGCAAAGTGCTGAACGATAAAACCGTGGAGATTCTCTGCAAACAAGCTGTGATATTAGCAGAAGCAGGAGCAGATATTGTTGCACCCAGCGACATGATGGATGGGCGCGTTGGTGCAATTCGCAAGGCGCTGGATAAAAGCGGGAAATATAATTGCCAGATTTTGTCATATGCCGCCAAATATGCCTCCAGCCTCTATGGCCCGTTCAGAGATGCGATAGGCTCTGCCAAAGCGCTTAAAGGTGACAAAGGCACATATCAGATGGATCCGCGAAATACCGATGAGGCATTGCGTGAGGTGGCGCTGGATATTGAAGAAGGCGCAGATATGATTATCGTAAAGCCAGGAATGTTATATATGGATATTATCCGCCGCGTTTCCAAAAACTTTCCGATACATGTTTTTGCTTATCAGGTTAGCGGGGAATATGCGATGATAAAAGCTGCTGCTGAAAGAGGCTGGCTCGATTATCACCAAACCATGATGGAAAGCCTGATTGCCCTCAAACGCGCAGGGGCTATAGGGATTTTTACTTATGCCGCGCTGGAAACCGCCGAGATTATCAAAAAACAACGCGTTGATGAATGCAGCTTTAGTGGTTAAACCCTTCAATGTCATTCCCTGAATTTTTACAAAAAAATTCTAGGGGAATCCATTATGTAAAATATGAGATAGATTGCCCTAGAATCGTTGACGATTCAGGCAATGACACTTTTAGGCAAAAACACAACCTTAGCAGCTGATTAAAAATTTGACAAAAATCTTTATTAATATATACAAATTATATGACAAAAGAAGAACAAGAAGTAGATTATATCAATTCTTTCAATTTAACTTCTATACGCGCTTCGGTAGATTTTGCTTTATTCGGTCTAAAATCTCTTATTTTAGTTTGCGGTGCATCCTTACTAACTTCAATTACCTTTATGGAAATCTTGTGGAAGCAAGATGAAACTAAAGCGCACTTGCTTAGGGGAGTCGAATTTGCACTTTATTTCTTTTCTTCATCTTTGATTCTATGCTTAATATCAATCGTCTTAGGTTATATTGCCCAATCGAAGTTTGTTATTCGTTTAGACTTACCCCCTACAGAGAGAATGTTAGCATTAGCCAAATATGAAGGATGGAGAATAGGAGCTCTGGTTACAGCTTGTTTAGCACTAGGATTGTTTTCCTTTGGCCTATTAAGAATCATTTTTGCCTTGTAGCTTCTCTTCATACCAGGTTTCGCCGATTTCAATCTTCTCGCGGCCTTTGGATTCGCGCCATTCATTTGTGTCGCGCAAACTATATATGCAACCGCAATATTGCTGGGCGTAGAATTCCTCGCGCTTGGCAATTTCATACATGCGCGCGCCGCCACCATCTTTGCGCCAGTTATAATCCCAATATTCAACGCCATCATAAGCTGAAGCCATGCGCTTTCCGCAATCATTTATCTGCTCCATATTCTTCCAGCGTGAAATGCCGAGGCTTGAGGTGATAACATTAAACCCGTTTTCTGCCGCATACAAAGCCGTGCGGGCAAAGCGCATATCAAAACACATCGTGCATCTGCGCCCGCGTTCCGGGTCGCGCTCCATGCCTTTGGCGCGGGCAAACCAATCCTGCACATCATAATCAGCATCAATAAACGGAATCCCCAATTTCTCGGCATAGCGGATATTTTCTTCCTTGCGGATGTTATATTCCTTGAGCGGATGGATATTCGGATTATAGAAAAATATTGTCTGTTCAATTCCAGCTTCGGCAATCGCTTCCATCAACTCGCCCGCACACGGCGCACAGCAGGAATGCATCAGCACTTTGTTGGATGGGTGCGGAAATTCTAGCTTCTCGGTTCGCGGTTGGGAATATTCTTGCATGGAAGCTACTCCCCTTCCATTATCCTATCAACCAATTCCTGCACGGTTGGCACATAGCCATTTGCATAGAATGGATCATCTTTGAATTTATACGCATTATGCCCGCTAAACATCAGCTCATTTTCGATATCATTACCATGGGCAATATTTTGCAGGGTTTTTTGAATGCAAAAACTGCGTGGGTCAGGCTTGTGACCGATTGTATAATCATCATGGTCTTTCCAATTGGAGAATTTGCAATGCGATAAACAACCCATACAATCCACCTGATCTTTGCGGATTTCTTCCGCTTTTTCCGGCGTTACGAAAATCAGCGTTTCATCAGGAGTTTTCATCGCTTCGGTAAAGCCTTGCTCAATCCAATCTTCCACCTTTTCCCTATCTTCGGGAGTAACGAACACTTCACGCCCGCGCGGGCCAAGTGCCAACGGAGTCGCCATATGGTTATCCGGTTTACGCAAATATGGAACTTGGCGCTCTTCACGCCCCTTCAATTCTTTGATAAATTCATTCTCTACCGCAGAGGAATAAAATCCAGTAGGGCTAAAGCGATTCAAATAAACATCGCCTTCTTCCAAAGTTAGCAATTTCTTTTTCCATTCATCAGAAACCGGACTTTCTTTTGTCACAATCGGACGCGTTCCAAACTGGAAAACTATCGGGCCGATTTCCGGATTATCCAGCCAATGCTCCCATTCCTTCAAAAACCAAACCCCGCCCGCCATTACGATTGGCACTTCATGTAGGCCAACCTCATTCATGAATTTACGCAATTCTGCCACGCGCGGATATGGGTCTTCAAAAACCTCTGGGTCTTCGGCATTTGAAAGCCCGTTATGACCGCCCGCTTTCCACGGATCTTCGTAAACAACGCCGCCTAGCAAATCAACGCTTTTGCTGTATGAACGCTTCCATAAAATCTTGAAGGCGCGCATTGATGAAACAATCGGATAATAATGAACTTTATATTTCTCAGCAATTTCCGCGAGTTTATAAGGCATTCCGGCGCCACAAGTTATACCGTGAATCATGCCTTTGGTTTTTTCCAAAACGCCGTGCAAAACTTCCTGACAATTTGCCATTTCCCACAACACATTCATGTGGATTCGGCCTTTGCCTTTTGAGGTTTCCCATGCAATTTTTGCCTGCGAAATCGCTGCTTTTATTGAATGTTCAATAAGCTCACGATTGCGCTCTAATCTTGTTTTGCCATTATATACGGCATATCTCGGATTGCCTTCATCATCATAATCTTCGGCATTTACGCCCGAAAATGTACCAACAGCACCGGCGGCGGCAAATGCACCCGCAGATAAACCTGTGGAAATAGACACACCTTTCCCGCCTTCAATAATCGGCAGAACTTCTACCCCTGAGATTTTGACTTTTTTAAGTTTTTCAAGCATTTGTGAAGCATATAACCATTTTTAAATAATGTAAAATGTTTAATGCAGCTACTAATGCACCTCACCCCAACAATTATTGCCTCTTGGTTTTGATTGGCAGTTTTGTGTTGCAAATTACCCCAATCATCAATATCTTTTTACCATGATAGCCAACAGCCAACAGCCAGTAGTCAACAGTCAGGCTGGATTTACCCTCATTGAATTGTCAATTGTTTTAGTCATCATCGGCTTGCTGATCGGCGGAATTTTAGTAGCACAGGGCTTGATTGAGAGCGTAAAAATAAATGGTCTAATAAGACAAATTGGACAATATCAAATATTAGTTGGTCAATTCGAGCAAAGATTTAATCAATTGCCAGGTGATATTCCAAATGCACAAGCTTTATTTGGCGCTGGCACAGGCTCAGGCGGTCAAACTTGCAACGGTAATGGCGATGGTAAACTTCAGAATACACACACGTTGGGAACTAGTGGATGTGCTGGAAATAATAACCACAGAGAACCATATTATTTTGCGGAGCATCTATATTTGAGCGGACTTTTAAAAGAGGCTTATGTTGCAGGCAATAGTACTGATTCATACCTAAATTTTGACTTTGATAAAAACTTTTATGGTAGCCCTTCATATGGCTCTAGGTTGATTACAGGAAGAGGTAATGATAATCATATGATTTTGCATAGCCAAAGCGTTACTCAGGGCGCAACCTTAACTTCGTTACAAAGTATGACCCTAGATAAAAAAATTGATGACGGAAGGGCGGGAAGAGGTGAGATTACTGCACGAGATGGCAGAATTGCTAACGGTCCCAATAGCGCTGCTACTAATGGAATATGTACAAACCCTAGGTCTTGGGGAGGATTTATGGCAAATTGGGGACAATATGTCTTAGATTCAGAAGGAAATGCCTGCTCTCTATACTTTCCTATAGTTGGGCACAGCTACTAATGCACCTCACCCCAATTATTGCCGATATTGGCCTCAACCACTAATGGCACAGAAAGCTGTGCGGCATTTTGCATGATTCTTTTGATTTTTCCGGCAGCCTGCTCTGCTTCCGATTCCGCAACTTCAAACAATAATTCATCATGCACTTGCAAGGTCATTGAGAATTTCGGAATTTCAGAATTTCGGAATCTCTGAATCTCTGAATCTCTGAAGTTCCTCTCCAGTTCAATCATCGCGACTTTGATGATATCCGCAGCACTGCCCTGCAACGGCGCATTAATCGCCGCACGCTCGGAAAATTGCCTAATCGCACCATTCTTATCATTTATACCCTTGATATAACATCTGCGGCCAAAAATAGTTTCCACATAACCATGTGCTTTGCAAAACTCAATCGTATCACTCATATATTGTCTGATGCCCGGATATTGCGCGAAATATCTGTCGATAATCTCCTTCGCTTCCCCGCGCGGAATCTTCAGGCGTTCGGAAAGCCCGTGGGCAGAAAGCCCATAAATAATCCCGAAATTGATGGTTTTTGCACGGCGGCGATGCTCATTATCAACCGCATCCAAGGGCACGCCAAAAACCTGATGTGCAGTGACAGAATGTATGTCTTTTCCTTCCTTAAACGCAATTTTCAGAGATTCAATATTTGCGACATGGGCAAGCAGCCGCAACTCAATTTGCGAATAATCCGCCGATATTAATTTATTTCCGCTTTCCACCACAAATGCAGTACGGATTTTTCTGCCCTCCTCGGTGCGAATCGGGATGTTCTGCAAATTCGGGTCATGCGAGCTGATGCGTCCGGTGTTGGTTGAAGTCATCAGGAAATTTGTGTGGACACGTCCGGTTTTTTCATCAATTTGGGTTTGCAATGCATCGCTATAGGTCGATTTTAATTTGGAAATTTGCCGCCAATCCAAAACCTTCTCGGCAATTTCATGCCCTTCTAATGCCAAATCCTGTAATATTTGCGCTCCGGTGGAAAGATTGCCAGATTTTTTGCTTTTCTTTCCGTGGCTTAACCCCATTTCCTGAAATAACACTTCACCTAATTGTGCGGGTGAGCCAATGTTGAATTCATGTCCTGCCATGGCAAAAATCTGCTGCTCCAATTTGGCAATTAATTCGGAGAAATATAAGGATAATTCGGATAGCTTCACGCGGTCAATTTTTGCTCCGCACATCTCCATTTTTTTCAATACGGCAATAAGTGGTTTTTCAATACGCTCATAAATTGTCAGCAATTTCTTATCAAATAATTCCTGCCGCAATTCACTATGCGCTTGTGCCATTACCACCGCACGCGGGCATATATATTTTGCAATTTCTTGAGGTTCAAGTTCGGCAAAAGTTTTTTTGTTCCTGCCCGTTCCGGTAACTTCCTCCTGCTTTATCAAGCTATCGTCAATATCCTCCAGCGCGCCTGAAGACAGCCCCATTTCCAGAACATATTTGAGGATGTTGATGTCATCAAATGGTTTGATTTTTTCCGCCATCAATAGCTCTGAAAGTAGCGCGGATGATTTGACATCAAAAACAATTTTCAATATTTCCGGATTTATCAAAACTGGCTGCAAAATTGCCAGAACATCTGCTTTAGAAAGTTCATTTTTACCTTCAAAATCAAAACCTTCAGACAAATTATTAGAACCATATTTGATAACACAGTTTTTACCGCTTTCGTCCACAATTGCCAACGCACCATCCACATCGAATAGTGCAATTTTTGCTGGTTTCCCCAACCATTCTTCCAGCTCGGATTTGCTGGTAATTATATCGGGTGCAAATTCTTTGCGTTCAATTCTTTTAGGCGCGACAGCTTCGGGCTGCTCAATTTTTATATTGCGCGCATTTTCCAATTTCCCAACCAGAGACTTAAATCCATGCTTCAGGCAAAATTCTATGAACTCCTGATGCATTTCGTTATCCACTTTGAGATTGTTAAAATCCCTATCAATCGGCACATCATAATGCAGCGAGATTAATTCCCGCGAGAGTCTTGCTTGGTCAGCAAATTCAATCAGACTTTCACGCCGCTTATTTTGTTTGACCTCACCAGCCCGCGCCAGCAACTCGTCCAGATTTCCATATTCATTGATTAATTCTGCTGCGGTTTTCGGGCCAATGCCGGGAACACCGGGAACATTATCAGAGCTATCGCCCATCAGCGACAGCACATCCAAAACCTTATTCGGCAGCACCCCGAATTTCTCTTTAACCTGCTCATCGGCAATCAGGCGGCTTTTCATTGCATCAAACATGGTAACGCCCTCACCCACAAGCTGCATCAAATCCTTATCGGAGGAAATTATTACAACTTCCAACCCCTCATCCTTGCCCTTTTGTGCTAGGGTGGCAATGATATCATCCGCCTCAAACCCAACCATTTCCAGAGTTTTTAACCCCAATGCCTGCGCGGCATCACGTACCAATGGAAATTGCGGAATCAAATCTTCGGGCGCGGGCGGGCGGTTAGCCTTATATTCGGGATAAATATCATTGCGGAAAGTTTTTTGTCCGGCATCCAGCACAATTGCCATATAATCGGGCTGATGGTCTTTCAGGACTTTTGTCAGCATGTTGGTGAAGCCGTAAACCGCACCGACAGGCGTGCCTTCAGAGTTTGTCAGCGGCGGCATGGAATGATATGCGCGAAACACAAAACCATAGCCATCTACCAGATATATTTTCTTAGTCATGGATGATTTGTAGCCAGAATTGAGCTAAGCCTCAACTTTATTATTATCTTGGATAAGCAAATCAAATTATCAATCTTTGTCTATATAGTATTGCAATGCACAGGAACTATTGGGATTTGTGATATCATAATCCGCTGAGGTAAGATTTGCTCCACCAACCACATTAGTCAAACATCCTGGCGTAAAAGTTGTATAGCTAGCATTGTAAACTATTACATAGCCAGAATCAGGCTCACCGTCATCCATCTTAGTATCTATTGCCACTGCATTTTGCGCCGTCATAAACCCATCAGTACATAACGAACCGGCTCTAGGTACTGCATAGGCGAGATAATTATAATTACCTCTATAGCCTACTAAAGTAACTGGCTTCCATAAACAATATGCGGCATCTTCAAAAGCTTCTGATTTTGGAACATTTTCTCCACCGACTGCGGGTATTGCGCCACCAGAAACCAACCCCGTATAACTCTCTTTTAAATCACCACTATCACTTAAATGCTGCCAAGCTCTCAACCACTCACCTTGCGCACCGCCTCCCGGATACTCAATACTGCCATCGCCATCACCAGGGTTTGGCATAACCAGACTATCTCCCGGCAAACTATTATATTTCACCTTAAAATTACTGACCAAAGCTTTATATCTTTGCATTTCTATGACTGATTTAGAAACTTTTGCAGATTCAATCAGGCTTTGTGCAGCTAATATGCCGCCAATAAGCAAACCTATAATTACTAAAACAATTGATAACTCGACTAATGTAAAACCACGTTTCATGAACAGAATATTATCACGGAATATATAACTATCAATTCCAATCACCCTTAATTGCCTGAAACACCCCTAATGCGGCGATTGCAGCAGTTTCGGCACGGAGCAGCCTTTTGCCCATTGATGCTGGATGCACAAATTTTTTGCCGCGCAGATATTCCGCTTCATCTTTGGCAAATCCGCCTTCTGGGCCAATTAATATAGCGAAATCTTTGGCGGTTTTCGGCATAGATTCCAAAACCTGTTTGATGGGTTTTCCGGTTTTTGATTCATCACAAAAGATGATTTTTTGCTTTTTATCCCAAGACTCAATCAGCTTCTCAAGGCTCATAATCTCATCAATATGCGGGAAATTTATGCGTCCGGTTTGCTCGGCAGCTTCAATCGCATTGGCAGAAAGCCTATCATAATTAATCCGCGTTATCGCCGTAAAACGGGTTTGCACAGGTTGGATTCTTGTGACCCCAAGCTCGGTTGCCTTTTGCACCATATAATCAATTTTGCCGAATTTAATCGGCGCGAATATCAGGCTTAATCCATTTTCCCTTATCGGTTCAATCGTTTGTTCAACAATTTCAATCTGCCCTTCGCCTTTGAAAATTGCTTTATATTCACCGTCATTAGGATTAAACACGAAAATCTCACGCCCAGATCGGCAGCGCAAAACGTTTTGCACATAATGTTTATGGTCTTTACGCAATTCAATAATTTCGCCGCTTGCTAAATTAACGTCAATGAATAATCTAACCTTCATGGAAAACCTCTCCGCAAATATATCGCCATATTTCAGATTAGCAAGGCTAGATAAACCTGTTGGCATCTGGCTGCTACTTATTCCATGCTACTTTGGGTTAGCTTTGTCACACTCAGGCGATTTGGGGCTTTATATGATATTCACTGCAGGAGCAATTATAATGCGCTCAGCAGGCTGTATTATCAATGATTTGGCGGATATTAAATTTGACAAAATGGTAGTGCGCACAAAATCCCGTCCTCTTGCCAGTGGCGAGTTGAAGCCGATAAATGCACTTATATTTCTGGCAGCATTGCTTCTATGCGGGCTGGCTTTACTGGTTTTCCTACCTAAGCTCTCTATTATTCTGGGGCTTGCCACTATTCCGCTTATAATCACCTATCCGTTTATGAAGCGCATCACCTATTATCCGCAATTATTCCTCGGTATAGTCTTTAATTTCGGCGTGTTAATTGCCTATTCCGCCGCTACTAGCCAGATTTCATCCACGGCAATAATCTTATATATCGGCTGTATTTTCTGGACACTGGGTTACGATACTATCTACGCACATCAGGATAAAAAAGATGATATTCTGGTGGGAGTCAAATCCACCGCCTTGGCACTAAAGGACAAAACAAAATTATGGGTTTTTGTATTTTATTGTTTATTTCTATCGGCAGTTCTTGCGGCGATTATAGCTAATTCTGCAGGTTTTATGGCTTATATATTTCTTGCCCTGACCGCCGCTCATCTTTTCTGGCAGATAAGAACTCTGGATATCAATGATTCGGAAAACTGCATGAAACGCTTTAAAGCGAACGTACTCGCAGGTTCTCTGGCATTATTTGCGCTTCTTTCAGCTTTTCTGTGAGATGCTCCACACTATCAGATTCCATTGCAGCAGTGATTTCAAAAATCTTCCTATGCAGCAGCATTTTTAGAAGCTGGATTTCCTCCTCATAATCTGCCACAAGTTCCGACACATCGCATAATGAGAAAACCGTAAAATCACGCAGACCCGTTCCCGCATATTCGGCATAATCACGCTTCTGAATTTCGCTACCGACTTGCTGCTCTAGCATGGCTAGGGATTCATGAATATCCGCAGCGGAAAACCCACGGCTTAAATTATTCTCCAACTCATCTTCTGCACAAAATAGCAGCAGATTCCCCAATAATGCAGGAAAGATTATTGTTGCCGCATCAAATTTTTTATTTCCGGTTAATTTTGGCGCAAACTCCTTGTCACCCAGCTCCTCACGCATTTCCACCAGATTTGAGAATTTATCAATATGCACAATACCATTGAATAGTTTCTCAAGAAACTTGCTGATATTCGTGCCGTTTATCATGAATATTTCCGCCCATATCACCGCATCTGAACTGCGAATTCTGGTGAAGCGCTTATATATCTCATTATCCGGCTCTTGCCCGATTGCATATCGCTTGTTATGAATCGCCATGGAATAAGCATAGGCCAGCAATTGCGGAATATGCGAAACACAGGCATAAATTTTGTCATGCTCGGCGGGAGTCATCTGCTCGGTAATCGAGCCTAAATCTTTCCATAGATTTTCTACTTCCTGAATGCTTTCCGAACGATTCTTCGGCAATGGCGTGATAATTGCTTTTTTGCCGACAAATAACTTCCCGTCACCCGCATCCAGCCCTGTGCTTTCCTTTCCGGCAATTGGATGGGCAGGCACAAAATCCACCCCCGGCGGCATATGTTTGTATATTGAAAAAACTGCATGAGTTTTGACCGAGCCAACATCAGTTACCACCGTGCCCGGCTCAAGAAATTCTGAAATCTGGGTAGCAATTTCTTCGTAAGTGCCAAGCGGCGTAGCGATTACTACAATATCAGCCCCGCGCACCGCATCTTCCAGATTTTTTGCCGCTACATCAATAACCCCGTTTTTTAGGGCTTTTTGCGTAACTTCATCGCGGCGGTTAAATCCGATAATCTTATACTTCCCCTGTAGACCCCGCGCGATGGACGAACCAATCAGGCCTAATCCTATTATAGATATAGTTTTCAAAATAACCTCAATTCCTCTTTTCTAACATTTAAAGGTTAAAACTTTATAAACAAGCAGATTGGAATAATCTTTGCTAAACTTCATATTTATGCTAACTTATAGAGATAATTATGAAAAAAATACTATTTATATTAACTTTTGCGCTTTTACCCATACCCGCTATCGCCGAGGGTGAGTGCAATATGCAAAATCGCGGCAAAGTCATGTGTATGGAACAACGCATGTGCGAATGCAAATATTTCACGGCAGGAGTTATGACAAATGATCCGGGCGGATATCGCTGGGATTGCGGAATTATGCAGGGAAATTGCTTGGATTATCAAACGATTGACAGTACAAAACCCTATGATGGCCCGCAAGCTGTTGAGTTGGATAATTCCAGCGATAATATTACTATAGAAAATCAGTAATTACTTATTGCTAGATACCCACAACTAATTATTGACCTTTCTTAACTAACCTGATATCAGGGATTTTTTTGAGAGGAATAATGATAGAATTTGACGGAACAAACTTACAAAGAGTTTATGATGACCGCTTTGCTCAAGCTGAGCGATATCTTCAAGATGGACACATAGAAGCCCTGACTCGCATTGCAAATATACCAGATGAAGCAGCACGGTCAAAACAAGCATTAATTCTATTAACTGCTGCTACCGAAAGAAATGCGGTTGCACATAAAATTAAAAGTTTTCTAAAACTTGAGAGCCCAGAATATATTGACAGGCCTGATTTAACAATGCCGGATGCCGGAGCATCTAACGAGCTAAGTGATTTAATAACACTAAGGCATGAAGTTCACAGGGCTGACACTGAAATAAGGCTGGCAACTATGGGAAAAAGAGCATATGAGCCTAGAAGTTGCTTCAGAAGCGAAATCCCATCCCAAACAGCTTGCCCAACAAAATAGCCCTACTGCGCCGTCCAGCCGCCGTCTATACTAATATGCGTTCCGGTGATGCTTTTTGCCATATCACCGCATAAAAACACTGTCAGCGCGCCGATTTCTTCCACTTGCACAAATTCCTTATCAGGATGTTTTTCTCCGACTAATTTGATTTTTTCCTCATCAAAGCTTGTGCCGTTTTCCTTTGCGCGCTTTTCTATCTGCGCTTTTACCAAATCCGTTAGCACCCAACCCGGACAAATTGCATTGCAAGTCACACCCTGCCCCGCAGTTTCCAGTGCTGTTACTTTTGTCAAACCCACCACCGCATGTTTTGCTGCCACATAGGCGGATTTTTGCGCCGAGGCCACCAAGCCATGTGCCGATGCGATATTTATAATACGCCCATATCCGCGCTTTTTCATTCCGGCAACTGCATATTTAGTGCTATGAAATGCCGAAGATTGGTTGATGGCAATTATCGCATCCCATTTTTCAGGCGGGAAATTTTCAATCAAATCAACATGTTGAATTCCGGCATTATTGACGAGTATATCCACCGCGCCTGCGCCTTCCACTATTGCTTTTATCTCATCCGGCTTGGTCATATCAGCATTGGAATATGTGCATTTTACCCCGAATTCCTTTGCTATAGATTCACGGATTTTTTCAATCTCCGCCGCGTCACCAAAGCCGTTCAACACCACATCCGCGCCCGCCTCAGCCAAGCTCCGCGCCACACCCAGCCCAATTCCACTTGTTGACCCGGTAATAATTGCTATTTTGTTTTTTAGGTTTCTCATAGTAGCTTCAGTATAAATTGTTAATATGTCACCCCGTCGCATGACGGGGTCTGGCATTTATTTTACTATTTCATTATACAAATCTTCCCAATCGGGGTTCATCTTCTCAATTGCTTCCATCTTTATCTTTCTTCGCCATTTCTTGATAAGCTTTTCTCTATTTATTGCTTCCTCAATATTATTATAAACTTCATAGTAGACAAGTATCTTTATATTATATTTTTTTGTAAAACCGTCAACAGCCTCACTCTTATGCTCGTGAACTCTTCTTATCAAATCATTTGTTACGCCCGTATAAAATGTTCCATTTCTTGCCGAAGCCATAATATACACGTAATATTGTTGCATAAATCACCACCAGACCCCGTCATACGACGGGGTGACTTTATAAAAAACAGTTACTCCTTAACATAACTTCCGGGTGCGGCTTCAATGCCGTTTTTCACCTCGCGCGCAGTGATTTTTTCACCGGAAAACTGACGATTCCACTCATCCCAGCTTTCCCACCATGAACCGTGAATTTCTTTCGCATTTTTTTCCCATTTCGCTGCTGAATCTGCCAGTTTCTTTGCGACCCAATGGTTATAACCTTTTTTGCTCGGCGGATTCACCACTCCCGCAACATGTCCGGAATCTGCCAATGTGAACACAGAATTGGCAAGCATAGAAGCGCCTTTATAAACTGTTTTCCACGGCGCAATATGGTCTTTTTTGGTTGAAAGAAAATATGCCGGATTTTTGATATTGCTTAAATCTATCTTTTTCCCCCGCACTTCCAACTGTCCCTTTATCAGCTTATTTTGCAAATACATATTGCGCAGATAAAAGCTATGCATTTTGGCCGGCATCCGCGTAGAATCACTATTCCAGAATAAAATATCGAATGGGAATGGCGTTTTACCGAGCAAATAATTATTCACCACAAATGACCAGATTAAGTCATTCGCGCGCAGCATATTGAAGGTCAGCGCCATTTCGCTGCCATCGAGATAGCCTTTCTCGCTCATGCGGGCTTCCAGATTTTTCACCTGTTCATCATCAATAAAAATCGAAATATCACCGCTATCGGAGAAGTCCAGCAATGTGGTCAGGAAGGTTGCCGCATTGATTTTCTGCTGCTTTGCATTTTCCTGATATGACATATAAATTGCCAGCAAAGTTCCGCCCAAACAATAGCCCATCGCATTGATTTTCGGCTCTCCGGTGATTTTGCGGATTTTTTCCACCGCACAATCCAAGCCTTCAAATATATAACTCTCAAATGTTTTATCGCGATGCTTTTCTGTCGGGTTGACCCATGAAATGATGAACACCGTATAGCCCTGCTCTAACAGCCATTTCACCAGCGAATTATGTGGAGAAAGGTCGGCAATATAAAATTTATTTATCCATGCCGGAATAAATAAAAGCGGAGTTTTATAAACTTTTTCGGTTAGCGGTTTATATTGAATCAACTGCAATAAATCATTTTCAAAAACCACCTCACCTTTAGTTGTCGCCAAATTTTTGCCGATTTCAAAAGATGTCATATCAGTTTGGCTGATTTTACCCTGCTCAATATCACGCGCCAGATTCTGCAAACCTTTCAGAAGATTTTCACCATTTGTTTCAATTGTTGCGCGCAAAACTTCAGGGTTTGTAAATGCAAAATTGGAAGGTGAAATACTGTTTAAAAACTGGCTGGTATAAAATTCCAGTTTTTCGCGCTCTTTCGGGCTGATATTTTTAACATCTTTGACGAGATTATTCAGCCAATCCGCATAAAGCAGATATGAATCTTTCGCAAATTTATAGAATGGCTGGTTCTCCCAATCATCTTCACGAAAACGCCTGTCATACTTCTTTTCGCTAGGCTCGCCACCCTCTTCACCATCAACAAAATCTCTGGCAGCATCAAACCACAAGCTGCTCCATTTTTGGTATAGCTCAATATTCTTTTTTGCCAGATTTTCCGGCTCGGATGCAAGCGATGCAAATGCCTCAAAAAAAGTTTTATTAACCGATGAAATGTCAAAAGGCAGGGCAGATTTTGCATCCTTATTTGCCAGATATTTTTGCAATGAATTGCTATATATTTTTATCCCCTCAGTGAGGTTATGATAAAACTCATTCATATCAGGCTTTTCAGCTTTTTTTGCCATGCACAAAATCTACAACATAATCCGTATAATGTAAATCCTATTAGCAAGAGTGAGTCTATTTACTCAATCTCAGATTACTCAAAGAATCGCCGATTTCTTCAAAAACTTCGTCCAATTCGTCATTAGACGGCGAATCGAAATAATGCGCATTACTGGTTGCGCAATCGCGGTAAACATCCCGTATACTGCCACTAGTTTGGAAGGTGATTGTGTAAATAATAATCCCCTCATCCTTCATATCCTCGCAAGTTTGGCTAAATTGCGCATTGATTTCCGCCGTGCCTTCACCTTGCGTATTAATCCCCGCGCCGATTATCTCTTCCTGTAAGCGCCCATAAGCCGTGTAGTCGGAACCGCTTGGCCCCCCACCATTATGGTCATAGAACTGATTTTGCCCATCAGTCAGGATAATCACCACTTTCTCCATCAATGGCTCATCATAATCAAAAGGCTGGGCGGCATCCACACCGCTCCAAAGCCCTTGCCATTTTGGTGATATCGCGCGCCATCCCCAACTCAAACCGATATTGGAAAATGTACCGCCGCGATGCCATGCATCCATATCATCTATCGCATCGGAAATTGTAGTTTTTGCCTGCCGGAGTGGTGTAATCGCAGGGCCACAGCCAAGATTAGGGCCCGTACCGTCATTGCGCGCGCATTGATTCTCGTTCACCCAATGTTGTTTTGAGCCGGATGTATCTTTATAAATATTGCTACTATCGCCACAATTACTACCGGAAATACTACAACCCGTGCATTTCCAATTATTATCCGAAGCATCTGCATATAAATATGGCGTCCAAAGCCCACCCACAGCAGGCGTATCATCGGTTGCTTCAGCCGCTCCCCGTGCCTCAATGCAACCTTTCCATGTTGTTGGCGAAAAATCATCTTCATCAAGCCCGCTTACCCAGCCTGTATTGTTATTCCCGATATTCACGGTTGCAGTATATGGTACTAAACCAATCCACATATTATCTACCACTTCATTTGCGCCATATAATATATTTATCAAGTTTTGCGCTGCATTTTTCATGGTTGTCATTTTGCTGCCATTCATCGAACCGGTATTATCCATCACCAGCACGATTTCCATCCCGCGCTTTTCCAGCGTAACCTCTGTGGATGCCGCTACGCCCATATCTCCGCCCAAGAAAGTTTGCAGCAAGCTATAATCGAGATTCGCCTCTACCGATGCGGTTAGCGTCTCTCCATCTTCCGACAAGGTGAAAACAAAATTATCAACGCTTGCGCCCATATAACCATCAGGGAAATTCGCGGTGAAATATTTTTGTAAAACGCCCTCCAAATCATCTGAGCTAACCGATGCTCCCGCCGCTAAAACTGCAGCATCTAGCGCCGAAGTTAATTCTGAGCGCAATAAATTTGCCCGCGCATAATCCAATGCCGCTCCGGTAACACCCACCAGCAATAGCGCCGTAAAGGCGAATATAATTATGAAGCTGCCCTCAGTATCGCCATAAAATCTTTTTAGCGAATTTTTTAATGAATTTTTTAGTGAATCTATGAACATCCCGATACCCCGCCATCATCTGAAATTGTTATTAACGCGCCTAATCTCGGCTTTGTTACCCTCACTTTATAAACACTATTTACCGCAATAAAATCCGGTGCAATCACGGGGGTAAAGCTATAAAATACCTCCGCAATAATTGCCTCCTCACCATCATCCAGCGTAAAGCCATTCGGCAAAACCGGCACATCCCCCACATCACCAATTTGGCTTGCCGCGCTCAGCGTTCCACCACCGCATCTTTGCCAATAAATTTCCACATCCCCACCATTATTAAAAACCGAGCTGATAATCACCTTGATATCGCTGTTTTGAAAATATGGCTCCATCAAATGCTGCACCGCATTGAAACTATTGCTTATTTCCGCCTCGCTCACACTAGGCAATCTTGAGATTAAATCCGACATGCTACTGGTGGTTTTACTGATTTTTTGCTGCAAAAGCACATATCTTGTAACTTCAAATCCACCCAAAAACAGAATTAAAAGCACAGGCAGAAGCAGCGCGAACTCTACCGCCATCATACCACTATTATCGCTTTTAAATCTAGAAAGGTTCATTTCTGACCACCGCACTTGTTGTTATTGTATATGTTCCATCTTCAAAGAAAAACTCACCCATAAAAGGCGTCATAAAAGTCCACGGGTAGCTCACTCTGTAAACTACGATATCTCCGCCATTTCCCTTACCTGCAAGCCCCATATCCTCATCCCATTGACCATTTCCGTTAGAATCTGTGTAAGGCTCACCAATATCATAATACCCGTCACCATTTGTATCTGTATATGGCTCGGATTGCCCGATATCTCCAAAATTGCTATAAACCAGTGTTTCAATACTTATATTATCCGCATTCAGCAATATCGCCTCTGCCTCAATCTCGGATAATATATATTCATCCCTTGTCATCCCTACCGGCGTATAACCGGTCAATCCGGAGCGCGCCGCCTGACGAACTGCCGATTCCAGAACACCTTCCGAAAGCATAAGCGTAAACACCTCAAAAATAGCAAAAATCAGATAGAAGAACACAGGCGAAATCACCGCGAATTCGATGATTACCGAACCGCTATCGGAACGCCCAAATCTTAGAAATTTTCTTCTCACATTACTAATTATACTCCCCAAATATGTTTGAAAGGTTAATCATACTCGGTATTTTAGCAAAAATTGCTTGGGATTCTCGGGTTCGAGTAGATGCTTATTGCGCCAAATTCACAACATTAGCGCTTTTTTGCCTGTAAAAACCCAGAATAATAACTAGGTTTTAATTTTTATTAGCTTTACACCGCTTTTTCCGCTATCTGGTTTTGTATGAACTTATTCACCGTCAAGAAAGCTGCGATGGTAGCTTCAACCGCAATAGTTTTGTGCGCAGCCACTCCGGAAGCTGCAAGCGCATATTCAACCGCAGATTTCTTCAGCACCGTTACGCAAGGTAACTTATCGGAAATCCAGCAACTTGTTGAGAAAATCAAACAAAAGCTCAGCCAAGACCCGCGCTATGCCGATTATGAGGTTAACCTTGATTTACGCGATGTAAATGGCAACACGCCTCTGATGACCGCCGCCGGAGCTGGGCATCTTGATGTTGTACAATATCTGATATCACAAGGCGCTGATATGAGATTGGTAAATAATTACGGACAAAATGCGGCTATGCTCGCAAATAGCGCCGGATATACAGATGTTTCAAATTACCTACTTACCGGACAACAGCCTGCATATTATTATCCCGCTAAAACCGAAACCAGAAGAACGCCTTCCGGACATTATGAAGTTACTACGCATCAAGCGCCACAATCAAAATCTGATAGCGGCTTGCTTAGCACTAATAACGCGCTGATTCTTGGTGGCGGTGTTGTTGCAGTTGGCGGCCTCGTTGCCTTTGCCACGGCAGGCGGCTCAGGCTCTAGCGTTTCTTCCGGTGGCGGTA
>Ga0066640_10000300_pt1 | contig 28611 bp, 20 predicted proteins | sample CryGeyCG2114_020_2_FD_59505 | JGI IMG/M metagenome (GOLD analysis project Ga0066640, IMG submission 59505) | Groundwater microbial communities from aquifer - Crystal Geyser CG11_big_fil_rev_8/21/14_0.20 | ecosystem: Environmental > Aquatic > Deep subsurface > Groundwater | place: USA: Utah... | reverse complement strand
TGTTTTTGACATCATCAGTCTGGAATGCTTCTTCAGTGAATGGCCGATTCTTGAATTTGAAATAATCTCTGATGAAGAAGCAATCATGCATGAAGATATTCATCAATAGTCTCTGTTGCTTACCTCGTCTCTGACCAAATGAAAAATATGTGTCTATCGCCCGTCCCATATCAAGCCCGAGCATCGAGAGCGCCCTGTTCATCATGATGATCTTGTCTTTGTATGAGATCATCTGGACCTGCTTGTCATAGATCAGGTCGTTATGTATACGGAGCATCTTCTCAGAGAATGAATTGAATGTCTCGATCATGACTCCTGGAACATCTGTAAGCCTGCTCATCATCTCCTGACGTGCTTTCCGCGTGAATGTGATCGCTAGTATCCTTTTTTGGTCGACGGATCTGTATCTCACGAGATATTCGATCCGTTTGGTCAGCACAGTCGTCTTCCCTGACCCTGCGCCTGCTATGCAGAGTATGGCTCCCTTATCCGAGATGATCGATTTTTTCTGCGGACCATTGAATCTCGCAAGGAACGGCGACAACGCATCGAACCTCTTTCTCTCTTCATCTGTTATCTCAGCCTCAGTCTCTTTGAAATCGAATGCGATCTTTGTCTTGTAAAGAGTCGGATCATCGATCTCCGCTCTTCCTTTATCTGTCAGCTCCATGACTTTCCAAAAACGGTTCCCCTTGATCGCGACAAGCTTTATCCTGCCGTTCATTATGAGGTTCTCGATCATCTCGCCGATTTCATCGTCTCCATATGCGAGGCTTCCGAAGCTCTCTTTTTTGTAGAGGTTGTTCTTGACGATCGATTCATGCTTCTTCTTGCCCTGCAGGAATTCTATCAGAAGTTTCTTTCCGACACCGAATGGTATCTCAGAAAGCGCTTTCAATACATGCACATAATCAAGCTTGTCTCCCATATGAAGATGCGATGATATTCAGTATAAGAATCTTACGACTGGCTGGCTTCGCTAGTTATAGATATATTGACCGTATCTCGCTTTGACAGCGGATCGGCACGGCTGATGCGAGAGGCGCACGTTGGCTTCATAACCAAGGTGCCCAGCAGGGATTATTGGTCCTGTCCAATCATCTCACCAATAAAACATCTACTATCAAATCGGGTGGTCTATACACTCTCGATTGTCTTCGACACGATCTCATACACTTTATCGCTTGGTTTCGCGTCAAGTATCCTCTGGAGCTGGGTCCTGACAAGCGTCTGTCTCTCTTCATCAAGTTTTGGATATTTCTTGAATCCCTTCGCGAGTCCTGCCGCCAGTGTGTTGTTGAACTTGTCGATCTCGATTATCTTGTCCGCAAGATAAGTGTATCCACTTCCATTTATATCGTGGAAATGCGTATGGTTGCCGATGAATCCTCCAAGAAGAGATCTGACTCTGTTAGGGTTTTTTTGGTCATAGGCTGGATGCTTCTCAAGAGCGATGACATCATCAAGAACATTTTCTCTTTGTGACATCGCCTGCGAGACGAACCATTTGTCCATCACAAGGGGGTTGTCTTTCCATCTGTCATGGAAACTCTGAAGCGCTTCAGCCCGTCTTTTGTTGTCATCCGAAGCAAGCAAGTACAATGCGGCGATGCTGTCAGTCATGTTATCCACTTTTTGAAATTGCTCATATGCGCGTTCAAAGTGCTCTTCTTTCCCTGTCGCGACAAGGTAGCTTAAGATGCTGTTCTTAAGTTTTCTTTTGGCGATCGACTCTTTGTCATTCGAATATTTTTTGCCGTCGTCTAATCTATCATATCCATCCAACAAAAGATCTTCATGGGACAAAGCAAGTCTTGCCATAAGGGCTTTTCTTGCAGTCGATGCAGAATCATAATCACACACCTGCATATCTTCTATAAGTTCTGCAACACTTGGCAATCCAAGACCTTGTGCTGTGAATGCAGGATCGGTTTCAGAGCATCTGATGAAATCTCCGAACGCAGTGATTATGTCATCATCCAATGGGGCACCTTTGCCTTTCTGCATGGCACCGATCATGGACTTCATCTCAGATGTCGCAAGTCGTTGTCCAGCTTCGTATCTGTTGAAAGCGTCGCTGTCATGAGCGAGCAGGAACGCAAGCTCTTCTGTTGTATAATCATATCTCACTTTGACTGGCGCAGAGAATCCCCTGAAAAGTGAAGGCACTGGCTTTTCATCGATGTCTTCAAAGACGAATGTCTGCTCTTTCTCAGTCAGCTCGAGGACTTTTGAGACAATATCCTTTCCATCTTTTCCGATCAGTCCGATAGAGAGGGGGATGTGGAGTGGATCCTGCTCTTCGCCATTCCTATCAGGGTTGCTCTGTCTGACTGTCACTGTGTATCTCTTCTCCTCTTCATCATAAGATGTGCTCACTTCGCATACTGGCGTCCCGGACTGATGATACCATCTCTTGAATTGTGTCAGGTCTTTTCCAGAGCCAAGTTCCATCGCATTGACAAAGTCTTCTGTGGTCACTGCATTTCCATCGTACAGCTCAAAATATTTGTCCATACCCTTCCGAAAATCAGAACGTCCGATAAGGGTATCTATCATACGGATGACCTCTGCTCCTTTCTCATAGACTGTAGCGGTATAGAAATTTTCCATGTTGACGACTTCAGCAGGTTTGATTGGGTGTGAATTTGGGCTGCTATCTTCCGGGAACTGTGAATTCCGTAGCATATTAACATCTTTTATCCGTTTCAATGCGACAGATGTGTGGTCTGCTGTGAATCTTTGGTCACGGTACACAGTCAGTCCTTCTTTCAGTGTCAATTGGAACCAGTCTCTGAGCGTCACCCTGTTTCCGGTCCAGTTGTGGAAATATTCATGGCCGATGACGCCTTGCACATTCTCAAAATCATCATCGGTCGCAGTTGTTGGATCAGCGAGAACATATTTTGAATTGAAAATGTTAAGGCCTTTGTTCTCCATCGCTCCGAAGTTGAATGATCCAACAGCGACAACCATATACCTGTCAAGGTCACATTCCCGACCGAACATTTTCTCATCCCATGCCATGGATTGCTTCAATGATTCTACTGCGTGCGCTGCTTTTGGTTCATCGCCTTTATCGACATAGAATCGTATGTCGATGTCCCTTCCACTCATGGTCTTGAAAGTGTCTTTGACCTCTCCGAGGTCTCCTGCGATAAGTGCGAACAGATATGTCGGCTTCAGAAATGGGTCTTCCCATATAGTATAATGTCTGTTATTCTGGAGATCGCCTGCTTCAAGCAGATTGCCATTCGACAAAAGGGTCGGAAACCTGTCTTTGTCTGCTTCGATCCTTGTTGTGAACCTTCCCATCACATCCGGCCTGTCCAGATGATATGCTATATGTCGAAAACCCATGGCTTCACATTGAGTGCATAGGATCTCTTCGGATTTATATAAGCCTTCTAAGGATTCATTCTTCGCTGGGTTTATCCTGCTCTCGATCTCTAATATAAAATTATCTGGCACATCCGGGATGACGAGCGACTTGTCTGTCAGTGTATATCTGCTCTTGTCAATGATAGCCCCATCGATCTTCACAGATATCAGCTCTTGGTTCTCTCCAAGAAGCTCAAGCGGCTTTTTCTCATCAGTCTGGGCGATGACTGTCATCTTCGATCTGACTGTTGTGTTATCTTCAGAATGTATGATGAATTCAAGGTCGACTGTCGGTATCTGGAAATCTGGTTTTTTGTAATCTTTTGCTCTAAGGATCTTTGGTCTGTCTGTCATGTTATGTCCCTCCTAATTAGTTATATTGGTCCCTTTTATGTTTAAATTTATTCGCTTTTTATGTGACATGCCTGCTATTTTTCCCTATTTTGTAGCAGTACAATGCCTATGTATATAAATGGTGTTCCTTGTCATATGGATGATGCGAAAAATACAGAGGAAACACATGATATGGATTATCAGTGCTGTAGTAGCAGCTCTGCTCTTATTCCTGTCATGGCCGACACGACTGGATGTAAGGATCGTGAATGAAAAAGGGGATCCAGTCATAGCTGGATTGGATATCGGGGGAGATATGCGAGTCTCAAATCAGGTGTCATTCTATCTATGGAAAGACACATCTGATTTGAATGCGACATCTGTCGGGTACACAGCAAGCACAACTGTCATAAAGAATCCGATCTCATTTTTCAAACGCAGGGCCTTTCGTTTGGTAATGCATCCAGAGATGATTCCGCTATCTCGCTTCACATATCTTGATCCAACAGGCACACTATCGTTACACCCAGTGTTTGAAATAGAAGGCAGGACCATACAGGGTGATCTTGTCAAGAAGAATCTCACCATCAATAACAGCATACCGTATGGTAGCTATGCTATCAAAATCCATGATGATGATTTCACCGGTAGCTTCATATTCGATGGCGACTCTTTCACAAGCGAGACAAGACTTATGCCAGATGGCGATTTTATCATGCTTTCAGATGAGGATGCCAGATACGCCCTGAATTATCTTGATGATTTCATATCGCTTCATGGTTCGCTCCCAAAACAGTTCTACTTATACAAAGAAAGTGCGATTGTCACATTGGGCCAGCTGCTTTTCCTTCATTGTGTCGATGCTATCAATTCCAGCGTCTATTTTTATCCAAAGAAGAGCGCATTCTCTTTTGGCGATGGTGTTTCGGATGAAAGCAGCTGTTATGATGAAGCGATCAAAGGCCAGATCCCATCCAATCTCGGTCGCATGTTGACCGGAAGCGAGATAGTTCCTCCGCTCAACCAGAAAAAGCGCGGACCAGACATCGCATTCACATTCGATGTGGAATCAGGACGGTATGTTCCTTACAACACCAGCCCCGCAGTATCTCCCTGCGAAAATGCGAATTTTTCACTAGGTCTCAACAAAGATGAGATCATCTGCGATTATCCCGCGCTTGTCGCCTGGATGAGTCCGGTCAAAGGAGATGTGACATACACTGAGTTTCCATATCCGCAGGTCTCAGGCATCCTCGGTTTCAAAGAGATATTGGATTTCTCTGAGAGGTATGGCGTACCGACGACTGATTATTTTGTCCTAAAAGATCTCAGGGCTTTTGATATCCTTGATCCGGACCTGACACGACGAGCAAAAGCGCTGATCGATGATGGCCTTATGGAAGCAGGGTCGCATACCCGTTACCATACTGATCTTTCAGCAGTCGATGAGACTGTCGCTATGCGCGAGCTTGTAGAGTCGAAGAAGGACATTGAATCATTTTTCGATACAACAATATATGGTTTCCGCTCGCCATACCTGAGCATCATAAAGGATCCAGCGACGCATGCGAAGGCAGTGAGCGATGCTGGCTATAAGTATTATTCACAGGCCCAGGATTGGTATGTCGGGAAGGTACCCGGACTGTCTTTAATAGACAAGAACTGGAACACTGTGGAATATCTCGCATACATGGATGAGAGCAAAGTGATCGATCTTGTGGCAGAGAATGGATATCTCATCACACTTGATCACCCTTGGGACCTTTTCTACGATGATGGCGCGTATCTTTTAGAAAACCCAGAGAATGCGGTGCAATATCGAAAGAACCTTCTGACCACTATCTCTGAAGGCGCGATACCCGCGAAGGCTAAAGACATGAGGCTTGTGTATCCGATAGGGGATTGATGCCGCTAGTAGTTTCTTTTTCTGTATTTATCAGAAAACATTATAAAATTCAGCTACATTAACTCTAATTATCAATCAGGAGGGATCAGTATGGACAATCCATTGATGAAGAAGACATTTGAGATACCATTTGAACAGATAAAGCCAGAGCATGTTGTGCCGGCGATTGACCATCTTTTGGAAGATGCTGTGAAGAAGTCTGAAGACCTTGCGAAAAGCAGGCCATCTATGCGTACATTTGAGAACACTCTTCTCGCATTCGAAGCGATAACAGAGGACCTTGAATATGCTGCCAATATCGCAGGTCTTCTGAAGTCCGTAGATGACAACAAAGATATCCGGGAAGCATACGATGTGATCAATCCGAAGATAACTGAATTTACCACGAACCTATTTTTCAATGATGGCTTATATAATGTCATCAAAGAATATTCGACCACTGATGAGGCAAAGAATCTGCCTGGACCAAAGAAACGATTCTTGAAGCAGACACTTGACGCGTTCATATACAACGGCGCTGAACTTGATGACGGAAAGAAAGCCCAGCTAAAAGAGATCAATGTGAGTCTTGCGAAGCTCACGACTGAATATGCAAAGAACGCCCTTGATGCGACGAACGCATATGAAAAGATAATCACTGATGAGGCTAGATTGGCTGGTCTTCCGGACAGGGTGAAAGAGCAGGCACGTCAGGCAGCAGAAGAGAAGGGCATCGAGGGCTGGCTTTTTACGTTACATGTCCCAAGCTGTAGCCCAGTATTCCAGTTCTGCGATGACAGAGAGCTAAGAAAGGAGCTTTATATGGCTTACAATACCCGGGCATCAGGCGGTGATCTGGATAATGGGAAACTCATGACAGAGATAATCTGTCTTCGGAACAGGAGAGCGAAGCTGCTTGGCTTTGAGAACTGGGCTGATTTCACGACAAAGGACCGGATGGCAAAAGATGGGAAGACCGCACGGAATTTCCTTGAGGCTGTCAAGACAAAAGTGATCGATCATTTCAAAAAGGAGAACCAAGAGCTCGATGAATTCTACAGGGGTCTTGAAGGTGATGATGCCCAACAGATGGAACTATGGGATATCGGGTATTACGCAGAGAAACTAAGGAAAGCACGGTTCGATTTCGATGTTGAGAAGACACGGCCTTATTTCTCTTTTGGCGATGCGGCTGATGGGCTTTTTGGGCTTATGGAAACATTGTTCGGCATCACTATCAAGAAGACAGAGATGCAGAAATGGAAAGGAAAGGGTATCGAGACATTCAAGGCAGTGGATGAAGATGGCACATGGATGGGATCTTTCCTTCTGGATTATATCCCAAGAAAGGAAAAACGCGGCGGCGCATGGATGGATTGCCTTTATGCTGGCGGACCAAAGCCGGATGGATCGTTCCAGCCGCATCTTGCTTATAATTGCGGGAATCTCACTCCACCGACTGGAGACAAGCCTGCGCTTCTGTCGATTGATGAGGTGAGCACAATATATCATGAATCCGGCCATCTTCTGCACCAGATATTGAGCAAGGCAGAGATCAAGAGCCAATCCGGTCCGACAGTCGCCTGGGATTTTGTCGAGGTGCCATCTCAGATCATGGAGAATTGGACTATACAACGCGAGCATCTGAAGAGGATCGGGCGTCACTATAAGACTGGCGAGCAGATCCCTGATGCGTTGATCGATAAGATGGAGAATGCGCAGAATTTTCGTGCTGCGAACTTTATCATGAGGCAGCTGTCATTTGGGATAATGGATCTTTGTCTCCATACTGAATACGATGTGGCGAAGCATGGTGATGTGGTTGGATATTGCAGAGATCTCATGCAGGAATTCGTACCTGCAAAACTGCCTGACGAATATTCGATGGTGACGACTTTCTCTCATCTCTTCAGCAGTCCTGTCGGTTATTCATGTGGATACTATTCTTATTTGTGGGCAGAATCCCATGAAGCGGATATATTCATGAACAAGATAAAACCGATGGGCATCTATAGCAGGGAAGCCGGCATGGAATTTAGGAGCAAGATCCTTGCGATGGGGGATAGCATGGATTCAGGTGAGCTTTTCAGGGATCTCATGGGAAGAGATGTCAATCCTGATGCGTTGCTTGCAAGAAAAGGCCTTAAATGAATCTTTTGATTTAACTTTTTAGATGTACCAATATTAGTCTAGTATATGAGATTTTTTAAGGTTCTATCTGACTTGAAGTCAGCAAAAGGTTTTTATTTGAGGTTGCTTCTTAGCCATATCAGGTGATCCTCAATGGGTATAAAAGATCAATTCGTCAAACTGAAAGATAACTGGCTTATCATCGTGCTGGTCATCGTATTGCTTCTATTCATGAATCTGGATCTCTTTGGCAGCACAGCAATGCAGTTCTCAGAGATGGCAAGCGATTCTGCTGGGGGCGCTTATTACAACACGAAATCTATTCGCGCAGATACTGATGATTTCGCGCCTGGCGTAGAAGACCGGAAAGTCATAAAGTCCGCTCTGCTCTCAACTGAGACTGAGAGGGGCGAATTTCGGACTGTCGAGCAGAAGATGAAGGATATTGTCAAGGATTCTGGTTCTTACATATTAAATGAAAATGTCATGGTATATGGGACTGAGCGGAATGCATACCTGTATGGCAGCTATCAGCTGAAAGTCGAGACAAAAAAACTCTCATCTGTCGCCGACCAATTAAAGCTGCTTGGTGAAGTGAAATCGTTCAGTGAATCATCTGTGGATGTGACTGGGCAATACACTAATTCTAATATCAACCTTGGACTTGAGCAATCAAGACTTGAAAGATACTGGAAGCTTTATGCAGAAGCAAAAGACATGGAAGACAAAATCACTCTCAACGACAGGATCTTTGATCAGGAACGGACAGTGAAATACATAAACGATTCTATCAATAATCTGGACTTGAAGATAGATTATTCCACTTTGCAGTTCACGTTGACTGAAGAGAGGTCAAATTACGCAAATGTGGCTTTTGTCAAGTTCTCGGCGTTGGTAAGAGACCTCGTGTCTAGCGTCAATGGTCTGCTAGTGTTCATCTTCACGGTGGCCCCGTGGGCGATAGTCGGTCTTATCGGACTGGTAGTCTATAAGAAGGTAAAGAATCATAAAGGGAAAAAATGAACGCACGTGTTTTTATCTTTTTGATATTAATGTCTTTTATCTTTGTCTCTTGTAGTGATGAGAATGCTATAAAAAAAGAGATCGAAGATGCGAACTATTGCAATGAAAGATCAGATTGCATGGTGCTTCGTGCAAAATGTCCTTTCGGCTGCCAGGTCGCAGTCAATAAGGATGATGTGAATGAGATCAAAGGCTTGATAGATTCATATGATGAAGATTGCACATATGATTGCGTCATGTTGATGGATCATGTTTGTCATGAAAATAAGTGTGTATTGATATATGACAGTTCGGATTATCCAGACGGATCGCTTGCATGTGATAGTGATTCAGATTGCTGGACGCCGATGGGATATCTCATAAGATCATCCTGTCCGTTCGCTTCGAAGTGCATCGACAATCAGTGCAGGGTGGTCTGTCCGTTGTTCAATCATGCAGCAGGCCCTGATGTGAATCAAAGCTATCATGCATCATGCGATGAAGATTCAGACTGTGTCTGCGATATGCTTTATGGTTCTGAAGAATATGAGACGTGTGGTTGCGTCGACAATCAATGCATGGCTGTTGTCAAATAAATCTTATTTTTTCCCTTGCAATATGTCCAGTATGATCTGGTATTGCAGATCGCGTCCTGATCGTGATATTACACTTGCATCCTTGTCATCATCAAGTCTAAGCACGCAGTAGTTTCCCATGCTCGCGATGCACAGGTAGCCATCCGGCTTGATCACATCGACGATCCTTTCTAGTATCCCATTCAGGAATCTTTTTGGGAGCATGTTGCAGATATCTGTTAGATTGTTCATCGCGAATACGATATCGAATGAGTCATTCTCAAAATATTTATCAATATAATATCCATCTGCATACATGAAGCTGACTCTGTCATCTGCTCTATAAGACGCCGCCTCTAATTGATATGTATTGATGTCGATGCCGATGATAAAAGAATCCGGATACAGAAATGAAAGTTCAGCTGTCGTCGAACCATCAGCGCAGCCGAAGTCAAGGACTTTTCCGGGGGTTATCTTTGGCAGTGAATATCCAAATGTCTCTTTTACTCGATTTGCCCAGGAGAATGTGAATTTGTGATATAATGAAGAATCATATCTTTTCACAGCCATCCTGTCTGCTCGACAGATGGCAGAAGAGTCTGTCAGATCATTCACAGACCTGACAAATCCAAGCAAGATTTCAGTGAGTCTCATGATCGATTGAATCTACGGCCACCGGATTTTTTGCCGCGATTGTTTATCTTCTTTCCTTGCTCCTTATTTCGTTTCGCATGGGCAAGGCTTGGCTTTCTATGAGTAAATGTCTTATATGTCCTTCCCTGCCTGAAATTCTGGCCTTTATCTTCTCTATCGTCGTTGTCATCTGACTTGCGTCGACGACCATACATTTTCTTTGGGCTGGTATGATTCATGCTCTTCTCAGCGATCAGGTTGAGTTTCTTTAGTTCCGGCAGTTTTTTCTGAACGATCTCAGTGGCATTCTCTCGTCTGACTTTCCTGAAATAATCAATATCTCTGTTCGTCAATATCGTGACTGCGAGACCTTCTGCTCCGGCACGTGCAGTTCGTCCGATCCTGTGGATATATTGTCTGCTGTCCTGCGGGACATCATAATTATAGACATGAGTAACATCAGGGATATGAAGACCACGCGCAGCCACATCAGTGCAGACAAGCACACGAAATTCGTTCGCGAAGAACTTCTTTAGTATAGCGCTTCGTCTTTTCTGGATAAGATCGCCATGGATCTCCTCTGCTGGGATATCATTGTCCCTTAGGTTCTTAGCGATAGATGTGCAGAACCGTTTGCAGTTGCAGAACACCATGACACGTCCTTCTTTCTTCTCTTTGAGAAGCTTCACAAGCAGTGAGAATTTCATATTCCTGTCGACACTGTAATAGACTTGTTTCAATAGCTTTGGATCGACATTCAGATCGACAGCGACAGTTATCGGTTTTCTCATGTGCCTCTTCGCAAGATCAGTGATCCTGTCTGAGAGTGTCGCAGTATACAATAAGGTCTGTCTATCCATCGGACATTGATGTATTATCTTCTCGACTTCAGGCAAAAAACCCATATCGACCAACCTATCTGCTTCATCTAAGATCAATGTCTTGACGCCTGCGAGCTTCAATGTCTTCCTCGCGATGTGATCAAGCACCCTTCCTGGAGTGCCTATGACTATATCGGCAGTCTTAAGTTTCTTTATCTGGAAATTTATCGGCACGCCCCCATATACGCAGGCGATCTTCAATTGATGGTATGTTGAGAACAATCGGATACTGCCAGCGACCTGATCCGCAAGCTCTCGTGTCGGGCATAAGATAAGTGACTGGATGCCAGTCTTCTTTGTGCAGTTCTGGATGATGCCGCAGCTGAACGCGAGTGTCTTTCCTGAACCTGTGGCGGAGCTTGCGATCACATCATTTCCTTTGAGTATCAATGGGATAGTCTTCTTCTGTATCTCTGTTGGTGTTGTAAAGGCTTCATTCTTTATCACCTTGAGAATCTCAATGCTTATTCCTAGGTCTTTGAATTCTTGTATCATTGTCTAAAGGCGAGCCAAAGAGTATATAAAGGTTCCGGTTTGTTGTCACCGAAAAGTCAGTACTTTTGGCCCTCTATCTGTTGGTGCCAGGTTTTCTTTTCATTTAGTGGTAACTAAACAATAAATAGCAGTTATACCACCCATACTATATGCTGGAAGCATTGAGCAAACTCAAGACAAGCCTTGAAAATATCTGTTTTTCTTCTGATCTTTTTACGCAGGATGATCTGAAGATGGAGATCAAGTACTCTCCTAGAAAGATGTGGGTATGGCAGTGCCGTTCATCCTGGACAGAACCATTTGTCCAGGAAATAATATACGATAATGATTTTTCTGTGATTTCTTATAAGAGTGGAACTGATACGAGTCTTGTGAAAGCCGATCAAATAATTCTCCAGGGTATGTATGATTCAGGAAATATGGTCAAGCTCCTTAGGTATGATCCTAGATTTGTCCTTGAATTCTGCGACAGAGATATACTCGCAGCTCAGGGGATCTATCAGGCCACAGTGTGGGATGAAGATGCAAAGGATAAATATGTGACTGATGGATACTTAGGCATTATCGATGCATTTACTATTTGTCAGTTCTATATGGATAAGACGATTCTGATGCATATGCTAATCGGCGAGTATGATGTGAAGGAAAAAACTCTGGATACTACGCTATCATTGGGGTTTAGGTTCTAGTAAGTCTGGATTAAGATAATCTTTATTGAGAACTTGTCGGTTTAATACGAGGAAATATTGAACGTATTTCCTGTATAGAAAAGATTCTTGCATTTTCTTGTACCGCGCCCACTGGAAATTCTTTGTATTTCCGTGCATTGTTCCTTTGGAACTATGATCGCGCAGCAATTGATGTCTTGTCAGAATAAAGATCACTAATTGACGATAGAACATTTTACAGAACCCGCCGTTTAGTAAAATACTTAAACATATCAAACGATGATAGACATTATGCCAGCCAATCCGCAGCTCATTGGATATATGAGACAGATGGAATCAAAAGGATATCCCGATCCTCAGATAAGGAATATACTTCTGCAGCAGGGCTGGGATGCGATATCTGTCGATGATAGTCTTTCGGCATTGAAAGGCGAGGTGCAGGCAGTCCAACCGCAGATAGCAAAGAAGAAGTTATGCAAAGAGGCGCTTGTCGGATTCATAATGGTGCTTTTATTCTTCCTGCCTATCGTCCCCCTCATCGGATGGATAATGTGTCTTCATTCGATCTTCAAGATCAAGAATGATCCTGCGCTCTCAGGTATGGGATTCGCTATCGCTGGTGTCGTGTTTGGTGTGCTTGGTCTGTTGCTTGTCTTATTATTATACAGTGTCATACTTGGAGTCATCACTGCTTTTCTGCAGGCGAACAATGTGCCAGTCGATACACTTTTCAATGCCATACTCTGAACCATTAAGAATGACTGCGTATTTAGGTTGTTTTTGCATCAGTACTTAGTCTCTTTTAAATACTACTTCCACAATATATCAGTACTGTTCATGTGAGGTGAATCTAGATGGGCTCTCTATTCGAAGATACGCAGAAATTGCTCGATAATGCGCTGAAACACATAAAGATAAGCGGCGATGCGAAGACGATACTTACGAATCCAAAGGAATCGCTTGAAGTCAGCCTTCCTATCAGGATGGATGATGGTACATTGAAGGTATTCACTGGCTACAGGGTAAGGTATAATGAATCCATGGGTCCGACAAAAGGCGGAGTCAGATTCCATCCTGGTGTCACACTTGATGAAGTGAAGTCTCTTGCGTTCTGGATGACATTCAAGACTGCTGTTGTAGGAATACCTTATGGTGGCGGCAAAGGCGGTGTGATCGTCGATCCAAAGAAGCTATCAAAGCATGAACTCGAACGGCTGAGTCGAGCATACATCGAGGCGATCTATGATTTCATCGGACCAGATAAAGATATCCTTGCGCCTGATGTGTATACAAATGAGATCATCATGGGTTGGATGGCTGATCAATATAACAAGATATCGAGGACTCTGACACCTGGTATAGTCACAGGAAAACCGATTAGTACTGGCGGGAGTCAAGGTAGAGGAGAAGCGACAGCAAGAGGCGGATTCTATGTCCTTGATGAGCTTGTAAAAAAAAACAGGCTTGATCCAAAGAAACTGAAAGTAGCGATCCAGGGTTTTGGCAATGCTGGTTTTACCATGGCAAAGATATTGTACGAAGAAGGATATAATCTTGTCGCAGTGAGCGATTCAAAAGGCGCAGTCTACAGCGCAGATGGGCAGCTCTGTCCGGAATGCATAATGGAGTACAAGCGGAAGAACGGCGGTGTGGATGCGATATACGCTGATGGTCGCGTATGCGATGACACATGCCATGAACACATAGCAAATGAAGAGCTTCTGGAACTTGATGTCGACATCCTGATACCTGCGGCTCTCGAGAATCAGATTACTGAGATGAATGCAGATAAGATCAAAGCAAAATATATAATTTCTCTTGCAAATGGTCCTGTGACACCTGAGGCCAATGAGATCCTTTTTAAGAAAGGGATTACGGTCATACCGGATATCCTTGCAAATGCCGGTGGCGTTACTGTCTCATATTTTGAATGGGTGCAGAACCGTGCAGGGAATTACTGGAAGCTTGAGAAAGTCAATAGCAAGCTGAAGGAATATATGGTCAACGCATTTCATGATATCGCATCGATTGTGGATAAGAATAAGATCGATTTCACAACTGCGGCATACATCCATGCTTTGAAGAGGATAAGCAGCGCCATAGAATCAAAAGGCACGTGCGAGTATTTCAGGAAATGATTACGGCAATTATGCAAAAGAAATAAAAAAACGGTTTAATGTCTATGATGCATGCCAGCGACAGTGCAATATCCGCCCATGATCGCGATGATTCCCCAGAAGAACGCGCTCTTGAATACATTCAGGAATCCATCGATGTTACCTGTTAATGTCATGACTCCTTTTGTCACAAGTATCGCGCCGAGCACGAAGAACAGATGCGAGACGACCATGCCACCGCATCCTCCGTGCTTCCCTTCACAACAACATGCTTCTTTTTTCTTGATTGCCATATTATCACTTGATGAAGTCATCTGGATAATTGGATATAAATCTTTCGGATGATGGGCTTTGTATCATGATCTAGCAATCTGACGGATCGATAATGCTCTAAAGATCATCGCCCGACATTTTTGACACTGGCACTGCCATCAGAATGCATTAGATGCCAGTTGATCATGTCTGCCAGAAGTTCTATGACTTCAATTTTTGGCATGCAATATGTTGTCCGTGTGCGTGGTGCGATAGAGACAAATTCACTGAGTCCATGTCCATGTTTCATAGTTGGGATGAGTTCTGCGCTTTCGATGCCATTCCAGTCTGACATCTTCTCTGCCATCTCATAAAGATATCTTGTCTCATATCTGACATCCTCAGCTTTACCATAGTTTGAAAATCCTGCACGTCGCATAGAGATCATGTGTTTGTTCACAAACCTTTCAAGTCCAGGTATGAATTCATCATCATTCCAAATGTAATCTTGGATGTTTTTTTTCATGATTGAATCAATTGGACTAAGCAATGATGGGTCTTTTGATCGAGCATTGTATGAATCTGCTTCATATCTCATGTAATCTTTGTCGAACCTGATACTTGTTATGTAAATAGTTGTCATTTTTATATGCCTCGTTTATTTGGTGCGAGTGTAATGAGATTGGATATAAACCTTTCGCAAAGAAATATTAATACCCTTTGATATCAATGATAGTATGAATGTATTATTGCTTGGATGCGGGTCGCAGGGGAAAGCTGCGCTTTATGATCTTATCAGGAACAAAGATATAAAAAAGATATTTGTCGTAGAGCGTGATCAAAAAATAAAGTTATTTATCGACGGACTAGGGGATAAGCGGGTCAGACTCAGAAGGACAGATGCAAAAAGCAAGAGACGCATGCTTGGTCTCATGAAGAAAGTGGATGTTATCATAGATCTTCTCCCGACTGAGTTCCGTGCAAGGATTGCGAAGCTCGCTGTCATTTCAGGCACTGATCTAGTCAACACGTCCTATCGCCATCATCTACATGAGCTTTCTGGACAGAAGAAGATCACTCTTCTGCCCGAGATGGGCCTTGATCCAGGAATTGATCTTGTCCTTGCTGGACATGCGATCAGACAATTGGACAAAGTCATATCATTTTCTTCGGCTTGTGGCGGCATTCCAGCAAAAGATGCAGCAGACAATCCGATAAAGTACAAAGTCAGCTGGACTTTCGATGGCGTCCTTGACGCTTACATGCGCGCTGGTGACGTGATAGTCGATGGAAAATTAACAAAGATATTTGCCGGAAAAGCTTTCGACTATAATAAACCAATAACTATAACTGGCATAGGCAAACTTGACTGCTACCCAAACGGACATGCTTCTGTGTACGCAAGGCTTCTTGGCATCCATAAAACTGTGGTGCAGATGGGAAGATACACGTTAAGGTGGGCAGGACACTGTGATTTCTGGAAGAAGATAATCAAGCTTGGTCTATTGGATGATGATCCTGTCGATGGTGTATCTCCAAGGAGATTCCTGGCAAAAGTGCTTGGTCCAAGGTTGCAGTATGGGGTGCATGAGCATGATCTAGTGGTGCTTAGAAATGAGTTTGTCGGCTATAAAGGGAAAATGAAGGTAAAGATTATCCAGAGACTCATCGATAGACGTGACATGAAAACGGGTTTCTTTGCCATGAACCGCACAGTGGGATTCACAGCATCGATCGCCGCGCAGATGATCCTTGATGGGAGGATAAAGAAGAAAGGCATATTGAATCCCGCAAAAGATGTCCCCTATGGCGAGTTCATGTCTGAACTGCGGATGCGCGGGATAGAAATCTCTTGGAGAATCAAGCATTGATCCACTATTTTAGAGAATGTGTATGTTCTTTTCGAAGTGATCTGAATAATTGCCTTGGTGTGCAATAGTTGAATGTGGTCCTGCCAGCACCCGATCTCAGGATCATGCCAAATGCGTCAGCTGCATTTCCGCCGCAGCACCCCATCGCAAAATGGAACGCTGATTCTCTGACTGTATACAGGCATCGTCCATATGTCTCAAGTATGTGGGCATCATCGCCAGCTACCAGTGGCAGGTCATGTCTTTTTGATATGTATTTCGCAGACACGACACAATAGTTCAAAGGGAATGTCGCATAGCCGTTCATCTCGACAGCATCTGCGCCGAGCGCAACCATCTTTCCGACAGAGCCGTGATATATCGCGCCTTTTGCGAAGAGTCCAGGATGGTTCATCACGATGAATCCGCCAGTCTCTTTCCCTATAGTCATCACTGTTTCAAGATCAGTCTCGTCATCAGTGATGTGACCATTATATCCATGTATGCCGATCTCACCATCTTTCGTGTTCTTCTCTATCGAACGGAGAAAATATAATCTTCTGTCGCCATTTTTTATTATCAAGGATCGTCTGTCACTATTGGCTTCTATATCATATCTCAGATCATAACTGCCATCTGCGATCCTATCAAACGCATCTGAATTATCGTGGTCTGTGATCGAGCAGAGTGTGATGCCCATTCCGAACATCTTATCAATGATATCACTAAGTGCCGGTCCATCAGAGAAATCACTGTGTCCATGGATCTGGAAATGTATACCCTCACTTGGTCTTCTATAATGGCTGGTCCAATTGATCAAGGAACATACTGTCTCTTTTGTCATCTCAAAAGGATGTTTCAGGGCAGTCTTTAGAAATCTATTTGCGACATAATGTGGTATGTCTGTCTTCAGCATGTCAAGTATTCTCTGAAGAGCCATCGTGAATCTCACTCTTTCTTTGCCATAAGATCCAGATATTCATTTTGCAGTCGGCGGATGTTATTTGCAGCCTCTTTTAATTTGGCATCAAGCGCTTCCTCAAGCGGCTGGAAAGTCGAGATCGTCTTGTATTCTCTTGCTTTGCCATGACCTTTGATCCCAAGCCATTTGTCCATAGATCTAAGTGCTCTCTCGAAGCGTGTGCTCATGAAGTCGAGCGGAAATTCATCGATCTGTTCGTGTATCTGCATTGGGTATTGTCCGTCATGTATCGAGACTGTCGATATCTGTCTTAAATCACTGCCGCATCTTATATCTAGGACAACATTGCAGACAAATCTCTTATCGTCTGGATGATAATAATCTATCTTCACTTCCACATGCCGCCTTCGATCCAGTTCTTCGATTGGGATATGCGGTATCTGGCCAAGGTAAAGGTCTAGTGCTAGATCGATCTCGTTATCGAATCTCTCTTTGTATCTTTCAAGTTCATTCATTCCTGAGATTGTATCCCATAATTCTCTGTTGGTTCTATCTAGCAGGTCTGAAATGCTTGCAGACATACTGTTGTCGAGTAATGTGTCTATCATCTTTCCCATGATTGAATGGTGTGCTTTTTTTGGATTCATTTTGTTTGGTGGGATACTTGTTCTCTTTATTAAGTTTACTATTAATTAGGGACAAAGTGGCCGGTGTTTATGATGTTTTAATTAGTGGATTAAGTATTTACCAGTTTCATTTAAAAACTATTGTTTATATTTGTCACTTTTTAATAGCAACGTTTATTAACTAGGGCCATTCCCTGATTCACTTATGCTCGAAGATTCGGTTCTAGAACGGATGATGGAGACCTTGAAGCCATTGTACTATGCGATGAGTTATCGTAATACCCGATCTTTGATCTCAGAAAGCTTGGGTATTAAAGTGTGCAATTCTCCTGGTCGGGATATCAAGGAGATAGAAAAATATTGCCTTGCCGAGGGCCTTGATTTTAAGGAAAGGTTAAGGGAAGTCACTGGACGCAAATCTCCTCTGGGTCATTATCCCGGATCAAGTCCCGCTAGCGATGATTCTGTCAATCTAATCTTGTTTAAGTTCTTCCAAAAAGCGACAGAAAAAGTACGGTACGATGTCAATCTTGCTGCGATTGATCAAAAGGATCAAATTGAAGAACCTCATATTGAAGATGAACAATATGCACTTGATCAATTATTGCGTGCTTTTGAATCGGAAAGAGAGTGGGTTTCAAATTTTGAATGCAAAGCTATGGATGATATCGACTTTCCTTTTGATAAATTAGAACAGCTCAATAGTGAGGGAGTCTTGGTATATCGGCCAAGCGATCAATCGCATTATAAACGAATAGTTGGTGATGTTGTATTTGTTCCTATGGATCACGGCGGGCAATGGGTCGAGCAGAGATTTTTCAGTGATTTTTGTCAGGAGCTCATCGGTTCAGATAATATCGCTTCGCCGATCACAACTATTGGTGGGAAGTACCGAGTCATGCTTCGTGAAAGCGCAGACCAGGAATGTTTCATAAAAGATCCCAATGTGGATGATTATGATAAATTCAAAAGTATTGCAGAGCATCTGATGAAACAATGTCTTCTTGAAGATGTACAAGGAGATCATCTTAATAATCTGGATGGAAGCCTAAAACTAGGCATGAATATATTTGTTGGCATGCGTGATGTTAAACTGATGGTGGGTATTGAAAGATTTGATTATGCTGATGAGATAATGCGTTCTGCTATCCTTGGCAGACCTGGTGAGATAAATCGTCTTGCCTGCGTAGATGAAGTGATTGAAGATGATGGGGTGAGAAGATATAAATGCGGCTCAAATCCAAGTCTTGAAGGGCTTATCGATGCTACGGATAGATTTGTAGAATCTTATCTGGATCCACCAGAGCTTAGGTTTCTTCATGGGGTCACAAATCTCGATGCTCAACCATCTAATTATTTTATCAATGGGAAAATAAATGATCTTGATCGGATCGCATATGGTAATTCGATGTATATGGTGGCGAGATTGCTTGGGCATCCTTCTGTTGTCGATTTTCTTTCACGTCTCGTGGATGATGAACAGACTACATTTATGGAACGTTTGCACAAAGAGACTGATGATCTGGAATTGAGATGGGGCATAGAATATGTCCAGCAAAATCCATCTCTTGTCAAGGAGGGAAATCTTCTTTTCAGTCTGTATGCTGCGAGAAAGTTCCTCTGGAATACGGAAAATGCTTCGCAGGATACTTTTGATGTTATGGAGCGTTCATTCCATGCGCATGCGGGGTGGATATCTATGTATCATGTGCTGACGTGCAAATGCAGGATGAATAATTATCCTTATGCCAGAAAATATCTTTCAAGGGGGATGGAATCTCTTGCGCGACCGGAATTTACCGAATTTCGGGAATCATTCCTTGCTGCGATTGGACAGAGCATACATAAGGACATCTTAGAGTGATATCTCTATGTGGTGTAGTTCTTCGAGTATCTGCTTCAGATTCGCAAAGATGATACTGTCTGTCGTCTGTGATTTTCCTATATCAATAAAGTCCAGATACAATTTTGCTCTCAGTTGTTTCAATCTGACGACATCTTTTTCAGTCTTGAAATATTGTATCTGGATCTGGTTGAAATATTCATTTATATCTGCATGGAAATTAAGTATCGCTGTGCTCACTTCAGGCTTGTCATGCCCAAAATATCTGCAAAGTGCGGCAAGTGAATCACCTATCAATTCCAATCTGTTTGTTAGGGAATATGTGGCTGTAATCTGGCTTATGTCTCCAAGATTTGTCCTGTTGAGGACTCGTTTGCAATAATTTGTAAGTTTGTTGACCTCTTTCTCCATGGATAGTGCTTTGATGGATTTTTCTGGTTCATCAGCTTCCATCGAATCATGCATGATATCTGAGAATGATCTTACCACAACAAATAATCGTCTGAGCATAGTCTCAAATTCATCTTCCATTACATTGGCCACATTCTTTATGTGGCATCTGCTATCTGTCTGTTCTATGATCTCGAAGCCAAGGAGCTCTTCTAAGACTGAATATATCTCTTCTAATGGGGTTTCGTCCTTGAATTGAAGAATAAGGTCGTCATATCCCTTGCGATAGAAGTTCAATAGATCTCTTTTTAGGAATATCTGGTTCTTTTTGTAGACCGAGACATGCAAAGCGCCTTTTGTATCTTTCTCCTGCTTGATAAGCAGATTTTTACCTATCTGTTCGAGGATAAGCTCATCACCTTTTTTCAGGTGGTGCTCTTTTGTCCATCTATATGGGAGTGATATTGTCAGTGTGCTGTTTCCATGCTGTACTATCTTTCGGATCATAAGTATATACCTCTCAAAAAAAATGGTTACTGTGTGTATTTTGTACCAATTGGTGTGGGAAAATATATAAACCTTTGGATTTCCCATGTACTGTTAGTCCATTCGATTGGATAGATTAGATAATAAGAGGTGAAAGCTATGGTGAGAACTCATGATATCCGAAAAAAACCTATCAAAGATCGAACACTGGCCAGCAGAAAAGACTTCTTCTTCCATTAACAAAACCAGTTCTGCGCTTCTTGAAACACCTGCAGTGCATATTTTGGATGACACTTTAGATAGCATCCCGGATATGATCTCAATCCATGATAATAACCATAAGATCATCCACGTCAACAGCTCGATGGCGAAATTTATCGGAAAGCGACCTGAAGAATGCATCGGCCTTTCATGTTTCCGTTGTATACATCGTCTACCAAAACCACATCAATTCTGTCCGCATTCTCTCATATTGAAAGATGGCAAGGAACATTCGGCAGAGATATATGATGATGTAAGTGGGAAATATCTGCTTATAATCACTACGCCGCTTTTTGATAAACGAGGAAAGATCACGGGCAGTATCCATATCGTACGGGATATATCAAAACAGACAAAAGAGTTTACTGAACTAGAGATGGTCTCTCGGTTCCCTTCAGAGGATCCATCGCCAGTTCTTCGTGTAGCATATGATGGTAGGATCATGTATGCGAACAAGGCAAGCAGAATGCTTCTGCGTCAATGGAAAGCTGATAATGATGATATAAGCCGCATATTAGGTCATCTTTTCTCTCAAGTCAAAGCCGCGATACGGTCTAAGAAATCTAAAGAAGTCGAGATCGAGGCAAGTGAACATGTTTTTGTGGTCAGCATCGTGCCGATAGTCGAATATGGATATGTCAATCTATATGGAAAAGATGTGACTAAAAAGAAACTTATCGAAAAAAAGCTGCTTGAGAGCAATGAAGAGATCAAGCGTGCCCAATCTGTCGCTAGCATAGGTGGCTGGAGATTTGATGCGACTAACGATGAATTTCATCTATCTGAAGAGGCATGCAGGATGATCGGTCTCTCAAAAGAAGAAAAACATACTAAAAAAGAATTTATAACAAAAGTCCATCCAGACGATCGTGCTCTGATCATAAAAACCTGGGATCTAGCGATGCGTAATGGGCATTTTGATATTGAGCTAAGGATTATAGTAAGTGGAGATGTGCGTTGGGTGAGATTGCTTGGTGATATTGAGATAGACAGCAGAGGCAAGTCACATGATGGTTTTGGTGTCGTGCAAGACATAACTGAGCAAAAAAGAAAAGATGATCTACGTGAACAGCTTCTTTGGGAATTGAGGAAACAAAAAAATATCCTATCTACTGTGCTTGAGAACACTGAGACCAATCTTGCGTATCTTGACAACGATTTCAATATCATAGATGTGAATGCGGCTTATGCAAACGAATCGAATATGAAAAAATCTTCGATGATAGGAAAGAATTGGTTCGATGTCTTTCCAGAAGATAAGAACCAGGAACTGTTTGAGCTTGCCAAGAAGACTGGAAAAGTCATGCGGTTGAAAGCGAATCTGCCGACGTCACAGAAATCTAACGGTGAACCGAAGAAATATTGGGACTGGACCATGGTCTGTGTGCGTGACAGCAAGAAGAAGCCGGATGGTTTTGTCATATCACAGCATAATGTGACTGCTGAGATCCTTTGGCAGAAGAAGCTTGAAGCAGCATTAAACGAGAAAGAGTCGCTTATCAAAGAGATACATCATCGGGTCAAGAACAATTTGCAGATAATCTCAAGCATGCTCAATCTACAATCCAAAAAGTCGGCTGATCCAAGTATCCAGTTCGCATTGAAAGAGAGTAAAAATCGTGTGAAATCGATATCACTTGTCCATGAGCTCCTCTATAAATCCGAAAGCCTCGCAAAGATCAAGATGCAGACTTATGTAAGGGACCTTAAGACATATATCCTGGATTGCTGCAATCAGAAGACTAATGTCAACGTGAGATTTGATGTCGATGATCTTATCTTCTCGACTGATGATGCGATATCCTGCGGACTTATCATAAATGAGCTTGTGACCAATTCACTGAAACATGCCTTTGACAATGTCACTGGGGGCAATATCACAATCAGACTGAAAAAGCATAAACAGAAGATAGAATTATGCGTCATCGATGATGGATCTGGCTTTCCTGATGGGGCCAATATCAAAAAAACGGATTCACTTGGGCTTCAGTTAGTGAGCACGTTTGTCGCGAAACTTAATGGTGAGATTGACATCACCAATAAAGAGGGGGGCTCTGTCCGTATAACTTTTCCAATGAATAATGACCTTAGATATTGATATGCTTAAAATCAAAAAATCGGTGGTCTTTTTTTGTTTTCAAGGCAATGGCCATCAAGTATATATAAATACAGTGCGGTGCGGCTTAAACTGTTCCCTAAAAAATGTTGGTGCATCCAAATGATGAAAAACAAGATATTAGTGGTAGAAGATGAGAAGATTGTCGCAAAAGACATCGAGAGCACATTGACTGCTATCGGTTATGATGTTGTTGGGCTCGCTGAGTCTTATGATGAGGCGATATCGATCTTTGAGAAGACTGACCCTGATCTGGTCCTTATGGATATCAAGATCAAAGGCAAGAAAGACGGCCTGGATGTCGCAAAGCATATCTCTACGCACAATAAGAAGCCGATTGTTTTCCTCACATCATACAGCGACGAAGAGAGCCTCAAGCGCGCCAAAACCTGTGAATCTTATGGATACCTCTTAAAACCATATGATGAACGCTCGCTCAAGAACACGATCGAACTATCTCTTGCCAGGTCTGCTGAATCAGAAAAACTCACCACTGAGAAAGATGATTATAAAAAACTCTATAAAGCAAGCAAAACAATGCCGAACATGGATCTTGATCTTTTTGATCGCCGTATCCTTGGTCTCCTGGATGACAATGCCCGCATGTCGGCGTCAGAGATCGGAAAATGCATACGATTGCCAAAAGAGACAATCAACTATCGTATAAAGAGGCTTATCCGTGATGGTTATATCAAGAATTTCGAGGCACTGATAGATGTCACGCGTCTTGGTATGTTTTATTATCAGATCTTCCTCAAATTCCAGAAGATCACACCTAAGATCGAGAAGGATCTTGTCGAATACCTGCATAAGAATCCTGAAGTACTGAACCTTCAGATGATGCAAGGGGGACATGATGTCTCGATCATGGTCGCATACTCAAGCCCTATCAAAGTCAGAGAGCTCATGAGCGGTATGGAGCGCCTGATGGGCGACCATATCAGCAGCAAGAACATACATGTCATGATCTCGCTGCATAAGCTACAGCAGAAATATCTTCTGCCAGGCAAGCAGTATAATCGGAAATCTATGCTTTTTTCCGGACATCCTGTATTATATGTCCCTGATGAGATAGAGATCAAGATAATCCGATTGCTATCTGCTGATGCAAGGATGAAACTTGTCGATGTGGCAAAAGAGGTCGGGCAGGATTCTCGTGTTGTCCAATATCACATCAAAAAACTCGAGAAGAATGGTGTCATCTGCGGTTACACAACAATTTTGGACCAGACAAAATTCGACGATGTGCATGCGCATATGTATATCAAGGTCAAGGATTCTGAGAAGATAATGTCGATCATAGAATATTTTGACAATACAAATGCCTTGCTTTACGCGTATGAATATCTGGGAGATTATGATCTCTCACTCTGCCTGCATGTCGAGAACATGGAACGTCTGAACTCGCTTCTTGAAAAGTTCAAAGAAGATTTCAATAGTCATTATGTCTCCATGGATGTCGCAAATGTCTACAAGGACTATAAGATAAACCCGATAAGTTATGTCCCTGACGATGCGACTAAGAATACAAAGAAAAAACCTCGTGCATGATATCTTTTTCCTTAGATTTTCTTTCTCTTTTTCTCCAAATTTTAATCGGCCTATTCAGAAGATAAGCAATTTATCGGTGATTAATCTTATATAATTTCCTTGTCTATTGTCAGTTATGTCCGGATGGACGAAAATCAATATGTGGGGTGCATGAGATGCGAGAGATAGACAGAATCGAACGGAAATTATTTTTCCAGAAACTTCGGGTAGAATACTGGGATAAGTATGGTATAATACCAAAAGATGCGCTTGAGGTGGTGTGAGATGGTGCTATCAGTGATGGGGGGATCTGTGATCGGAGATTTCTACAAGACAGAGGCGATCGAAGACAAAAACATAATAATCATACAGAAGGATGATTTCCCATGTAAACGACTTTCTGCCTATATGGCTTAGCCATGTAAGGAACCCTTCCCTAGCAAAAGAGGTGATTTTTTTACTTTGTCTTTTCTCAGATTTTTTTGACAAAACGATTTCTTGTCAACAATAATGTACTTCCTTTGATTCTAAGCAAAACAATTGTATAGAAATTCCCTAAAATTTATTAGAACAGCCATCTAGACCAATATCATCAATCTTTTGGCAGTGGAAAAACAATTATGGTATGCATCCCTTTCTTGCTCACGATCTCTAAAGTCCCATCTATCTGTTCTACCAGAGTCTTCACAAGTTTCATGCCAAGTGATGAATAACCCTCTTGGTGCTCTTCTGACAACCCGACTCCATTGTCTTGGTAGATCAATTGGATAGTGTTTTTGTCCTTAGTAAGGGATATCTTTATCACACCTGATTTATTTTCTGGAAACGCATATTTTATGGAATTAGTGATCAATTCACTAAGAATAAGACCACATGTGACACAGATATTCATGTCAAGATATACATTCTTGACATAGGTATCTATCAGGATTTTATTTTGTGAGATATCATAAGAACGGAGAAGACTTTTCCCTATCTTGATTATATAATTCTCCAGATCCACTATCTCTATGTTCTCTGAGCTATAGAGTGTCTCATGTATCAATGCGATAGCTGTTATCCTATTTTGGCTTTCAGTCAATACATCTTTCAATCTTTCATCTTTGGCCTGTTTCGACTGCAACCTGAGGAGGCTTGAGATTATCTGGAGATTATTCTTGACGCGGTGATGCACTTCCTTTAGCAGTGTCTCTTTGATGATTAGCGATCTATTGATCTTCTCTTCGGATCTTTTGCTTTCTGTTATATCTTTTATCGCCAACAAAATCAATGGGTGTTGATCACCGATCTGTGTAATCATATGCGCACTCAATAGCAGGGTCATATGTCCGATATCCAGAAAATCATGTTCTATGAAATGATTACTTATGTGTGGTCTATCTAGACTTATGTTCTCAAGAAGGCCCCTGAGGCTTTTCAGATCCCATTGATTATTGCTCAGCTGGAATAATACCTTTCCGAGGGTCAGGTCTGCTGTGAGATTGAATGTGTCATAGAATGCCTGGTTTGCTGTGTTTACGACCATCCTTTTGTCAATCACAATCAGAGGCTCAGGCACAATCTTCACAATCGCTTCCGCATAATCCTTGGCTGTCTTAGCTTCGTTAAGCAGTTGCGTGAGTCGATTGACATCTTTTATCGAATGTATATTCAGATAAGACAGCACAACTCCATCGATCTTTCTTTTTTCATCGATATATGGCTTTATCTGTATCTGATACCAGATCCCTTCTTTATTCTGTATCTCCCATGATTTTGCTTTCACCGAGTCCATCACTTCTATGATCTCTGACTCCTGATTCGGTATCTGGATGCTTGGCCTGATGTCTGTGATCGATCTTCCGATGTCTGTCGGTATGAGATGCAATATGTTCTCTGCTTTTTGGGAGAATCTTCGGATACGAAGATCGCTATCAAGCATGACGAGCGCGATATCGATGCTATTGAATATATTGTTGAAATCGCTGTTCATCTTGCTAAGCTCAAGATTGTTGTTCTCAATCCCTTCATTGACAGTTATAAGCTCTTCATTTGTGGATTGCAGCTCCTCTTTTGCTGTCTCAAGCTCTTCATTCATGCTCTGTAGCTCTTCATTGCTTGAAAGTATCTCTTCGTTAGCAGATTTCAGCTCTTCTGATGTCGCATCACTATCTTCAATTGTGGTCTGGAGCTCTCTTTTTGCATCTTCAAGTTCCTCAAGCAGTCGGCTTACCTCATGAAGTTTCTGATTTTTTTTGACACTTTTCGTTGTCTTGCTGTGTTCTCTTTTATTTTTTGGAACATTTAAGTCAGATCTCTCAAATAGGACAATGAAACACTGAGCAGACGGCAAGTTGAGCGGGATCACCTGTATATCTACATCAATTATCTTTCGTTCATAATGGACTTTTACGTTATTTCTGTGGACACTGCGCCCTTTCCTTGCTTCGTTCATGGCGTTGCGAAGACTTGGCCCAAGTCCATCACGTAACATCTTCATAAGATTCAGACTTGCTTTGCCCGGCGACGGGATGAGATAATGGCTTGTATCTCCACGGAACTGCAATATGTCCATCTTGTCATTGATCAGGACACCTACAGGATTATACTTGTTCAATATCGCTCGATCAGCTTCTTTGAACACATCGAATTCCTTTCTTGGCATAAATTCTATCGGTCTGTCTATATGTTGTTGCATCTTTTCACGCCCGACCTTTATCTGGTATTTTTTCACAGAAAAAAAATCTACTGGATGTGGGCTTATGGTCGCCTGCCGAGTATATATCCTATTCTTCTTGTCGATGATATTGAATATGTCTGTGAACGTGCCGATAGTCTCTGATCCACCAAGCATAAGGTGGCCATTTTGCTTGAGAGCATAATGGAAGATCGGGATGACTTTTTTCTGGACATGGTTCTCTAAATATATGAGCACGTTTCGGCAACTTATAAGATCAAGATTGGAAAATGGCGGATCGCTGCAAAGATCATGTCTTGCAAAAGTGCATAAGTCACGGACTGATTTGTTTATCTGGTATCTGTTATCGACGATTGAGAAGAAGCGCCGCAATCTTTCCGGAGATACATCTGCCGCGATATTCTCAAGATATATGCCATTCCTTGCATTGATCAACGCTTCTTCATCGATATCGGTCGCGAATAGATTTATCTGGAACCGTGAAGCTTTATCCTCGAGATATTCAAGGAGAGATATGATGATCGAATATGCCTCTTCTCCATTGGCACAGCCACCCACCCATATCCGAAGAGATTTCTTTGCGCCAGACAGGTTCTTGATCATGTTTGGGAAGACTTTTGTTTTCAGTGCGTCAAAAGAATCAGGATCGCGAAAGAATGTCGACACTTTGATCAGCAGGTCGTGATACAGGGCTATGATCTCATCTGGGTTCTTTGTGCAATATGCGGCATAATTTTCATAAGTGTCTGCTTTGCATAAGAGCATACGTCTCTTGATCCGACGAAGTATGGTGGTCTGTTTGTAGCCCGAAAAATCGACACCGCGTGCGTCATATAACAGTCTGAGCAATTGCCCAAGACCCCTGTTTGTCGTAAGTTGCAAGTTCTCTTCAACAGTGTTGCTGTTGGCTTTTGAATGGATATAATCATGCTTTGTTATCCTGATAAGCTCATCCGCGATTTCTTTTGGAGGAAGCACAAAATCGATTGATCCATTCGCGATGGCACTATGTGGCATCCCGTTGAATTTTGCGGTTTTTGCATCCTGCACAAAAGCGACTCCACCATGCTCCTTGATATCAGCAAGTCCAAAAGTCCCATCAGAACCGCTGCCAGACAGGATTATCCCAATGGCATTATTGCCTAAGTCAGTTGCTAGTGACTTGAAGAAGTAATCGATAGACATCCGTGGTCCTTGCGATTTGACATTTGAACTGAGCTTTAGTATGCGATTCTTTATTGTGATATATGTATTTGGTGGTATGACATAGACATTGTCTTTCTCTATCTTCATGTTGTTCTGTGCATGCTTGACATCCATCTTTGTCACTCTGGAAAGCAGTTCTGGGAGGATGCTTGGGTGATTTGGGTCAAGGTGCTGCACAATGACAAAAGCCATGCCATTCTTCGCTGGCAGTTGTTTCAAGAATTCGATCAATGCCTCTAAGCCTCCGGCAGATGCACCGATCCCGACAATAGGATATGACTTCTTAGAATCTACTTGTAAGTTATCTCCGATTGTATCTTTAGAGATCAGTCGTGGTGATGGTTTTTTTTGT
>Ga0066640_10000282_pt1 | contig 29600 bp, 32 predicted proteins | sample CryGeyCG2114_020_2_FD_59505 | JGI IMG/M metagenome (GOLD analysis project Ga0066640, IMG submission 59505) | Groundwater microbial communities from aquifer - Crystal Geyser CG11_big_fil_rev_8/21/14_0.20 | ecosystem: Environmental > Aquatic > Deep subsurface > Groundwater | place: USA: Utah... | reverse complement strand
TCTTTGATAAGATAATTCCTGACCATGATGTGTTTTCATACTGAATGCTATTTAATAATTTCGAAAATTATCACTTTAGTTTGTATATTATAACTTTTTTATTAATATAATTTGTTTGTTTTATCGCTTTTTTTACCTTAAAATGTTAAATACGCACTAAATGCACTTCAAATAAAAAAATAATCCTGAAAAATCCTTTTATATCAAAAAAAGGCTAAAAAATGCCTTTTTTTATCATTGGTTACATACTTTTTTTTAATTAACTTTATAAACCAAGCCTGACTACTCTATCTAGTCTCACCAGCGGATTATCCGAGGGTGTGAGATCAAAAAAGAAGGGGTTTTAAAAAATGCCAAAACTATTTGGAACAGACGGCATAAGGGGTAGATTCGGCGAATATCCAATGACTGTCGATATGGCAGAAAGGATCGGACGAGCTGCTGCTAAATTTTTCAAAGGGAACAGAAAGACAACTATCCTGATCGGAAAAGACACACGCGAATCGGCTGATAAGCTTGAAAGCGGCCTTATCAAGGGTCTGAATGCGATAGGATCAAATGTGATACAAGCAGGTGTCATACCGACACCGGCAGTCGCATATCTCACAAAAAAATACGGATGTGACGCAGGTATCGTCATATCTGCATCACATAACCCATACGATGATAATGGGATCAAATTCTTCAATTCAGGTGGTTTCAAACTGAATGATCGCGAAGAAAGCAGATTCGAGAAGATCATATTGTCAGATGCGATACTAAAGGAGAAATCAAAAAGGAAAGTCGCGAACACAAAACTGAAAAAAGCAGGAAAGGAATACTCTGAGATGATAATATCAGCGACTAAACGGTCGCTTGATGGGATGAAGATAGTTCTAGATTGCGCGAATGGCGCAGCATCTGATATAGCTCCGGAGGTCATGGCATCGATGGGCGCAGAAGTGATTGTCCTAAACAACCAGCCGAATGGGAAGAACATCAATCTGAACTGTGGTTCGTTGTACCCCGAAGTGGTCAAGCAACATGTCCAGATGTACAATGCAGATGTCGGCATGGCGCTTGATGGTGATGCAGATAGGATCATGCTTGTCGATGAGACAGGAACAGAAGTATGCGGCGACACCATAATGGCAATCTGCGCGCTTGATTTTGCGCAGGAGAACAAGCTCAATAAAAATACTATCGTTGTCACGCCATATAGCAACCGTGCATTGCATAGACTGATGGAAAAGAGCGAGATCAATGTCATAGAAGCCAAGAACGGCGATAAATATATCTCTGCTGAGATGCGGAAGAAAGGCCTGAACCTCGGTGGCGAACAATCAGGTCACATCGTGTTCATGGATCATTCCACAACAGGCGACGGTATGTTGTCTGCCTGTCAGGTCCTGAATATAATCAAGAAAAGACGGACAACATTATCTGATCTCTCTTCTGTGCTCAGAAAATATCCTCAGAAGACAATCAGTGTCAATGTCGCTGAAAAAGTGCCTTTTGAGAAATCAGAAGAGCTTATGCAAATGGTCAAAGAGGCGCAGGAGACGATGGGTCAGACATCAAGAGTGATCCTGAGATATTCCGGCACCCAGAATCAGGCACGTGTCACTGTAGAAGGAATCGATGGTGACGAAGTCGAATACTACGCAGAGAAGATCGCCTGCGGAGTGAAAGATTTCATAGGGAACAAGGATTGATCCTGATTTTATTATAAAATGATATAAACTACTGTGAGGTATAAATATGGTGCAGGCAATACTCATGTGCGCTGGAAAATCGACTCGCACGCATCCACTGACTTTGACAAGACCAAAACCGCTTCTCAAAGTAGCAGGGAAGACAATAATCGAGCACAATCTCAACCAATTGGACGGACTTGTCGATGAAGTAATAATCATTGTCGGATATAAAAAAGAGATGATAATGAATTATCTTGGTGACAGTTATAAGAAGATGAAGCTCAAGTACGCTGAACAGAAAGAACAGCTCGGCACAGCACATGCAGTCCAGCAGGCTGAGAGATATGTGAAGGACAAGGTCATAGTCATGAACGGCGATGATTTCTTTTCAAGGGTCGATATCAAGAACTGTCTCGCGCATGACAATTGCATCCTTGCGATGGAAGTGGAAGACCCGCGCAATTATGGTATTGTGCTGCTCGAAGGAGGAAGCGTGAAAGAGATAATAGAGAAACCGAAGAACCCGACATCGAATCTCGCGAATGTCGGACTCTATGTGTTTGATAAATGTGTCTTTGATGAGCTTAAGAAAGTGAAAGTATCAAGACGCGGAGAATATGAACTGACTGATGTCATAGGAAAACTAGGCATCACATGCGCAGTGTCATGTGAGAAAGTGAAAGGATACTGGATACCTATCTGCTATGCATGGAATCTTCTGTGCGCGAACGAGTTCTTCATGAAAGATATCAAAGAGAAGAATGAAGGTGAAGTGGAACCGAATGCCACGATAAAAGGAGAAGTCGTGATAGGAAAAGGGACCATAGTGAAGAACGGCACTTATATCGAAGGGCCTGTCATCATCGGAAAGGATTGTGTGCTCGGACCGAATTGCTATATAAGGTCTAATACAGTCATGGGTGATAACTGCAAGATCGGAAACGCGGTCGAGATCAAGAATTCTATTTTATCTGATAGTGTAAGCATAGGACATCTATCATATATAGGAGATTCTGTGGTCGGTGAAAAAGTGAATATCGCAGCAGGCAATCTAACAGCTAACTTACGACATGATGGAAAAGAGATCTGTACTATATTCTGCGACAAGAAGATTGGGACAAACAGGCGCAAGTTCGGCACGGTTATAGGAGATCATGTCCATACGGGCATAAACACCTCTATATATCCTGGCCGGAAGATCTGGCCACATCTATCGACGATGCCAGGCGAGATAGTGAAAGACGACAAGACTGATTGATATGTGCGGCATAATTGCATACAGAGGCGACGGGGAAAAAGACGCAAACGAAGTCGTCCTGAAAGGACTCAAGAGTCTTGAATATCGCGGCTATGATTCCTGGGGTGTCGCTTCAAGAAAAGACCAGAAGATAAAACAGATCAAGAATATCGGCAAGATCGGCCACATCGAATTAGAGCAGCTTGGACTGGCAAAAAGCAAGACAAGCATAGGCCACACGAGATGGGCGACACACGGCTCTGTCCATAAGCGAAATGCCCATCCGCATGCATCATCCTGCGGCAGTGTGTCTGTCGTCCACAATGGTATAATTGAAAATTTCCAGGAACTTCGCGCAATGTTAAGTGAGGAGGGGATAGAATTCTCGACAGATACAGACACTGAAGTGATTCCACATAATATCATGCATCTTATGAAAGGCGGCGATTCTTTCGAAGAAGCATTCCGAAAGACATTGCTCTCTCTGCGGGGATCTTTTGCCGTCGTCGCTATACATTCTGATCATGATGTGCTTCTCGGCGCACGGAACGGAAGCCCACTTGTGCTTGGCATAGGAGATAATGATCATTTCCTCGCAAGTGATGTGCCCGCGTTCCTTGAGCACACAAGCAAGGTGACATATCTTGATGACGATGACATGGTCGTGATTTCTGATTCAGGCCATAAAGTGATATCTCTTCTTGATGGAAAAGAATCGATACGCGATATCCATACGGTGACATGGGATGTCGAGCAGGCGAAGAAAGGCAAATATGATCATTTCATGACAAAAGAGATCGATGAGCAGAAGACCACGATAAAAAATGCTATCGAGCAGGACAGCGAGTTGATTGATAAATGCATAGAAGCATTGAATGATGCGAATGGTGTCTTTTTCGTCGGCTGCGGTACAAGCTATCATGCATGTGTCTCTGCTTCATACCAATTCTCCCATATCGCAAAAGAGCATGTGAATGTCGTACTCGCCTCTGAATTTAGGAACTATGAAGAGTTCCTGAACGAGAAGACACTCATGGTCGCAGTGTCGCAATCAGGAGAGACCGCTGACCTTCTTGATGCAGTGAAGACAGCTAAACGAAAAGGCGTCAAGATCATGTGCATAGTGAATGTCATGGGTTCTACCCTGATGCGCATCTCTGATATCGCTGTTCTCATGAACGCCGGCCCAGAGATATGCGTGCTTTCGACAAAGAGCTACACATCACAGCTCTCGATACTCACCTTGCTTGCTTATGGTCTCGCGGACAGATTGGATGAAGGCCGGAGACTCATCATGAAAGTGTCAGACTCAGTCGGTTCGATCATAAAAAAGAGCGAGCCTATAGTTTCAGCTCTTGCTGAGCGGTTCAAGACATCATCAAATATGTTCCTTATCGGCAGGGATCTGGCGTATCCTTCGGCACTTGAGGGTGCTTTGAAAATAAAAGAGGTATCCTACATCCACGCAGAAGGGTTTGCGGGCGGGGAGCTAAAACATGGCACGATCGCCCTCATAGAAGAGAACGTGCCTGTGATTGTGCTTTCGACTGATTCCACGCGTGAACTGATTGTGTCTAACGCGATGGAGATAAGGTCCCGTGGCGGTTACATAATAGGGATCGATTCAGTGCCAAACCCAGTCTTCGACACTTTCATAAAAATCGACAGCTTTGGTAATGCTGATCCTATAGCGATGATAATACCGATCCAGCTTCTTTCGTATCATCTTGCCATACAGCGTGGTTGCGACCCTGACAAGCCAAGGAACCTGGCAAAGAGCGTCACGGTCAAGTGATGTTTTGGTATGGGAGATGAGGTATGGGTCTTGGATATCAAACTTTATATATGCGAATTGTCAGTGATATATCATGAAATCGAAAATAACAATCCTGGTATCACTGGCCTCATTTCTTCTTGGGCTTTTCTTTCTCATGGGGACAGGAACAGCAATGGTCGGAGCAGTAATCGGCACATCCCATGATGCGTCATGGGAGAGTGCGATAGGTCTTGTCTTTTTGATGGGCGCAGCAGCGATGCTCGCACTTGGAGTACAGGCGCGACGGATCGATGATCATTTCAAGGTCGAAGAGAACATAAAAGACCCGCATCTTGGAAAGCTTGTCAGAGATGCCATGAAGCATCCAGAGACCGAACGAGAAGTATATCACCTTGAAGCAGAGATGAAAAAAGGCAATTTCAAGGCCGGTCTTGGAACACGACATCTTGAAGGAACCAATCTAAATTACATGCGCGGCAAAAAGGAAGGAAGAATATTCTACCACCAGACCGGTCCGAATGAGCTTGAGATAGTGGGCATCTGTCATAAGCATGATGAGCAGAAAGCGATAGACAAGCTTGTAGAAAAGTATGGCAAAGAAAAAGAATATACAAACTGATTTTTAATCTTATTTTTTTACTTCTTTCTCTATCAATCCGACAAGCTGTTCAGGTCGGTGATATCTCTCAGGATCAAAATATTCCATGGCCGATGAAGTTCTAGCTGTACGCAATCTCTAAAGAGATAATATGATGCAAAGAAATCATCAAGCGTCTTCTTGCCAAATACTCCCTCTGCCAATTCCTCTATACATTGTCTGCCTAATTTCTTTTCGATATCACGCGGGACATAGATAAGTGTCTGTCCTCTGAATCTTCCGATGCTGCATCTGCCTTTAGAAAATGATTCTTCTGCATACATAGGCGTCCCATCCCTATCCAAACATTCTCCGTATCTCATAGAAATCACAAAAAAGAATAAATGGCCCTTCTTAATTAGAAGGGAATATTGATTTTATACCATTTCGATCAGGATAGAAATGCATGTCGAACTGGTCGCTTCCGATGATCATCGTGAGAGTCATAGAACCAGGATCGCCATCTTTCACCATGTTAAGTCTGTCTTTGCTCCATTGCGTATCAGAGAATTTGACTTCTATTTCTTTTGGTCCGCAGTCAGCGAGGACATCATCTTTTTTCCTGTAGAATGATTTGACATAGACTGCCTTGCCATCTATCTCACGTCCCTTGTCAACATCTTTTATGGCTGTCGGGAAAATCTCGACTTTGATGTTTGTCGTCACAGGGATGACTTCATCATCAGCCGATAGCGGATATGCCTTGAATGTGAACCCTTCTGATGTCAGATTGAACGAGTCGACCTTGATCTTCTTGACCTGATGCGATTCAAGCGTGGAACCGCATGCTGATGATTCTTCTTTTCTTGGCGTGACAACATCATTAGTGTCATCAGCTGTATCATCCACTGTCTCATCGTCCTGATCCATTGATTCATCTTCTGTCATGGTCTCAGCGCTTTTCTTCATGACATCGCTGACAGAAGGCATATCATCAAGCTTCTCATTCATCTTGTCAAGAGTAGCCTCGGCTTTTTTCAATGCCTCTTTTGCCAGTTTCTCTTCTTTGCTCTCGCATCCAAACAACCCGAATGCGAGCATGAGTATGATCAATCCAATAAATATCCTTTTCATATATACCACCTTAATCACCCAAAGAGGGTCTTTCCATATATATCTTCTGTTATCATGATTGATTTTCATGGATTCATCATAAACCCTAACTTAAAAATCATTTCTTCAAGGATTCTCTTATCGAATCAGAATATTCTGCCTTGACTGGATCTATACCTAGTTTTCTCGCAAGGATATATGCTGTCCAGTCTCCGAGATGTATCGTCGAAAAGATCTTTGACAACTGACAGTCGCCTGTTATCGCGATCTCTGTGACCCTCACTTTCTTTTTGATGATGTCTTTTGCTATTTTCATGTGCTTCTTCACTTTCGAATAATCCGTATCCTCATTGATTATCAGCACCTCGAAATCTCCTTGGGGCTGCGAGAAGCCATTTATCTCATTATAATTCATATCAGGGAACTCTCCTGTAAATGCGAGAGTCTTCGCTGTCTCATTAAGCATATATTTCCACCTGAGGCCGATGGATTTGAACTTGCTCGATGTATATATCAATGGAATTTTCTTCAGAAGCCTATCCGCGAGCTCAAGCGCTTTGTTCTTGAACATCGGGCTTTTCAGTGTCTTTGCTGTTTTTTCTATCTCATCAGAAAGATCACAGAGTCCAGAGTTCTCAAGCACCTTCAGCATAGGGATGAACATGTAGCCGAGCGCAAGCCGTTGTGGGATACCTTTAGGTATCAATATCTGTTCAGTGTTATTGATCCTGCATAATTGGCCGAGCTTTCCGCCACTTGTGATACATATGACCTGCGCTTTCCTCGAAAGAGAGCTTCTATAAGCGTCGATAGTCTCTTCTGTCTCGCCTGAATACGATATGACAAAAACAAGGCTGCGAGGACCGACGAACTCAGGAATCCTGTATCCTCGATTTACATATACTGCTTTTTTGATATTTAGATAGCTTTTCAGAAGGTCGCCAGGCAATGCCGAATTCCCAACACCGGTGACGACTATGTTGTCTATATTTTCAGGGTCTTTTGCGTAGTATTCTGATGCAAGCTTAGCTGCATGGATGCATTGACTGTGAAATTGTTCAAGATGCTTGAGTATGCTGTCTTGTTCCATATTATTCCCTCCAAGAGACATGATAGTCGACAGGCGTTTTTAAAGTTTATCAAGTAAATACGACAAAGGATAAGGAGATCTGATAAATGGCAATATCTGAACCTGCTGAGCGAACATATATATAACCATCAACACACCATTCAGCCAATGGCAAAAGCAAAAGAGAAATTCAAGACATATGGCGATGTCTTTGACAATTTCACAAACAGAGTGCTCTTCAAATTGATGAGTCAGGAGCATTTTGAGGAAGATACCTTAAGTCCGATCTCTATAGGAAAAGAGGCCAATGTCTTCAGCGCGAAGACAAAAGACGGCGAGTTCGTCGTGGTCAAGATATATCGTCTTGAGACATGCGATTTCACAAGGATGTTCGAATACATAAGGCTCGATCCTAGATTCGAGAACATGGCGAAGAGCAGGCGAAAGGTCATATTTGCCTGGGCGCAGAGAGAATATAGAAATCTCATGAAAGTAAGAGAGATGATCCGTGTTCCATCACCGATCACATTCGTCGGAAATGTCCTTGTCATGGAAATGATTGGAAAAAATAAGCCTGCTCCGAAGCTAAAAGATGCAGATATACCTGATCCACTTAAGATGTTCAATAAAATCAAAGATAGGATAAAGAAGCTTTATCAAGGTGGTTTTATACATGGTGATCTATCAGAATTCAATATACTTGTCTCTGAAGACGAACCGATTTTCATAGATTTCTCCCAATGTTCTCCAAAAGAGACCAATCGGGCAGTCGAGTTTCTGAAGCGCGATATAACCAATCTCTGCCGTTTCTTCGCAAAATATGGTGTCGATTTCGACCCAGAAGATATATTCCGTGATATCTCTGATAGCAAGGCTTAAAAAGACTTACCCTTTCCTCAAAACATTATGGAAGAATTCACAAACGAACTCAAGGTTCCAAAGGACAGGGTGGCTGTCATAATAGGGAAAGGAGGCAAGATCAAACAGGATATAGAAGCAAAGACCAATGTCATCCTTGATATCGATAGCGAAGAAGGGACAGTCATGATCAGCGGAAAGGACGCAGTCGCTGTCTTCACCTGCATGGACATAATAAAAGCCATCGCACGTGGATTCAATCCAGAGATTGCATATAGGCTTCTGAAGATCGATTATGTACTTGAATTGATAAACATACCTGATTTTGTCAAGAGCAAAGACCAGATCGCAAGGCTCAAAGGCCGTGTCATCGGAAAAGACGGCAAAGCGCGAGCCTGCATAGAAGAGCTCACAGAGACAAGCATATCTGTCTATGGTAAGACCATCGCGCTTATCGGGCATGCAGATTACATAAGCCTCGCGAGGAAAGCAGTCGAATCTCTTCTGAATGGAAGCCCCCATTCTAATGTTTATAGGTGGCTTGAGAAGCAGAGAAAGATCATAAAAAGAAGAGAATTCGAAGATGATCCTTCAAGATTTTTGAAGACAGATTAGATTTTCTCAGAAAGCACAAGCTCCCCATCATTGATGAACAAGTGTATCATCTTTTTTCCTATGAGATCGACCTCATACTTCTTTCGTATGGTCCAATAATCCTTTGGGTCGACATCCGCTCTCAGGATGACTTTCTCTGCGTCGTGTCTCTTTAATTCTTCTTTGATATTTTCTTCATTAGTTACACATAGAACACGGTAGCTATCTTTTATGAATGGATTATCTATCATCTCATCAGAAGTGAGCAGGAGTGATCTCTTTTTTTTCACATAGATGGATGTTCCAGTCGATAGAGCCAGCTCAGAATCAAGCCCAGCACGGATGATGGATGTATCGACTTCATGAAGAAATCTCTTCACAGAAGACCTTGTGATTGTTTTTTTTGTGACGGATGAAGCAAGTGTCTCTTCATTTGGAAGACTCACTGCACATAGTTTCTCTTTTCGTAGATTTCCAAAATAAATGGTCAGCCGATTCAATCTATGGTCGACACTCAAGTATTCTTTCTCACAATCCATCGGGATATCATCAAGGAATGGCGGGACTTCGATAGCGATATCTTCTGTCAATCCTGAGAATCTCTCTACTATCGACAAAGGCGACGGTCGTACATCATCCAATTTTCTATGTTCCTGGCTGGTCGGTCGTTCAGTGTCACAGAATATTATATCTGCCTCTTTCGCATGAAAAAGTGTCTCATCAGATAAAGCATCGAGATGGAAGAATTCAATATTCTTTACATCAGCGATGCTAGCATTGATCTTCGCATAACGGATTTTTCTTTCATCGATGTCCACACCGATGACCTTGTCGCATGTCTTCGCAAAAGCGATGCTCTGCAGACCTACTCCGCACCCGATGTCAAGGATGCATCTGCATTTCAGTCTCTTCGCCCTGTAATCCGCGACGATATCCGGTGTCGCGAACCTGAGATCGTCACGTGTGAATAAATAGTTCTCTTTTGTCTTACTGTTTTTTTCCCGTGCCTTCGCTATCTCAAGAATCTCTTCACTAGAAGATATCTCGCTTGCTGAATCTATCGCTTTTTGCAATTCTTCTATCGGATAATCTTCAAGCATCATAGAATAAGTGGAGAACAAGTGATGGTATTTAAGGCTTGTCTTGTATATCTTTGATCTTTTTCTTTATCTGTTCGATAAGGCCCTTGCTCTCTTTCTCGACTTTGCCGTGCGTCTCTTTGACCTTGTTCATAGTCTTCTCGATAAATTTCCTGTGATATTCTCCATGTTCTCTAAGGACATGCTCAAGTTCTTCGAACCTTCTTTTCCATGCATTGAAATAGACAAGTGTCTCAAGTGGATATCTGATTGGCACGACTGGATCCTCATCTGGATATCCGATGGGAATGACTGCCTGTGCCTTTGCATTTCCCGGCAGGCTGAATATTGTAGACATGACTTCATCATCAAAAGCGCTGACAAAATTTGATCCAAGACCAAGGCCGGTCGCGGCGAGCATCATATTCTGCGCAGCTACAGCACAATTCTGTATCGCAAAAAGAGTCTCACCTCTTATTCCATAGAATCTCCTGACTTTGTCAAGCTCAGCGACGACTACTATCAGCATCGGGGCTTCCTGGAGCCATAGCTGGTCATAACATGCGCTTGCGACCTGTGATTTTAAGGACATATCTTTGATTATGATGAATCTCCAGTTCTGTAGATTACCAGAAGAAGGCGCCATCCTCGCAGCATCAAGGATAATGCCTAATTTCTCTTTCTCAACGGGCTTTTTTAGAAACTTCTTGATTGCCCTTCTCTTGTGAATGCATTCAAAGACATCCATTATACAGCTTTAAATGCCAATGCTCCTTTAAAAATCTTCTTACGAAAACTATTTAAATCACACTAGTTTTCCAGAAGCACATGTATTTATAAATAACCTACTTTGCCTCCATAGCTTAGCAGGTAGAGCGTGCGGCTGTTAACCGCAAGGTCGTCAGTTCGAGTCTGGCTGGAGGCGCTTTTTTTATGGGCCAGTAGCTTAGTCTGGTGGAGTGCCCGACTGATAATCGGGTGGTCCGGAGTTCAAATGCGGTCACTGACGTTCGGCACTTCCAAACGTCACCGTTTGAAAGTCTCCGCTGGCCCATATCTTATTTTCTAAAAATACTCAATAGCAACAACACACAAAATCCGAAGTGACAGCGGATTTCGAACGTCAGTGAGATTATCCGCTGGCCCATATATTACTTCTCATCCGAATCAAGATCATTAATTCCGATACAATAGAAAGATGATATAAACATCTTTGATCATTCTTCCATGATCTTGATATCCAGGCAGTTCAGCAGTTGCTCGTAGTGCCGTCTTAGGAGCGGTCTTTTCCTTATCACTTCCTGCAGTTCCGGAGTATCTATGCCATCAAGCCTTCCGAGGAGATAGAGCCCTGCGACAGCTTCGGATGGATGATTCTCCAGCACGAAAATAGAGGGCATGTTTGCCACACATATGTTGAGCGCGCGTTCGACGTTTGCGTATAGCTTTCCCTAGTTATGCGGATCTATCCTGACTTCAGTGACTGTGCCATCCCGGATTTTCTCCAGCAACTTACCGGCTACGTACCAGTCCAGCCTGACAGTCTTGCTCTTTTTGTCCTCGATGACCTCTGCGAGACACTCCGGACCTCCCCAGATACCTTCACTGATGGTCCTGATTTTACCGTATGCGGTCTCTTGGATACTTTCCTGGTCTACGCTCAGTCTATATCCTCTATCGAAAGAATCCTGATCCTGCTCTTGGATGATCTTTGGGAGTTCGACTCTCCTGAGTCTGCCTGTCTTTTCCATATCGACCAGCTTTTTCTTGGCATCTCTGATCCGCACGAGACGACCAAGGACTTCAAATGGGCTGCAGCCATATACTCCTTCGATTCCTTCGACTACCTTGTTGCCAGCTCTTATCATATTATCATAGCCATCTATACCTTCTATCGCTTTCTCCACCAGTTCCATGACCGTTGTCTCAAGATTGATTGCATTGACCATTGTATCATTATTATTGAGAACTTGCCGGTTTAATACGAGGAAATACTGAAAGTATTTCCTGTACAGAAAATGCATGCATTTTCTTGTACCGCGCCCACTGGAAATACTTTGTATTTCCATGCATTGTTCCTTCGGAACAATATTTTAGGGCGAGTTCTCAAGTCAAAAATTTGTTCAGACTATAATGCGAATCCGGTTAATACCACACCCTTTAAGGTCGTGGATAGGATTCGCTTATACATCTACTGAACAAATTTTTGTTATTTATGGGTTAATGCCTCTGATATGTTTATAAAAATTCCGTATCATTAATGTATATTATCTTCAATTTTCTTATGGTTCTGTGCGATATATCCCTGAAAATCAAGATCGATGTTCTGAAATAAAACGGAAAAATCCTAAAATATCCTATCCAGTCGTATCTTTTCCATCCTATTGTTAAAGCGACTTTATCGGGAACACATTAGCACAAGCGATCAACTTTCCATCAAGAAGTATATCTGTTATCTTCCTAGCTTCTTCTTCATTACTACAAGTGACATAGAATATCTTCATCATTCAGCGCCGCAAATCTTCTTGATCCTTTCCCATTCAGCATCGATATTGCTCTGGATCTTTTCAAGAAGTGGTGCGTTCTCTGGTCTGAAGAGATGTTTGAATCTTCCTTGGGTCTTTAGAAATTCAGTTATCGGTTTCCTGCTCGCAGGGTTGTAGTTGAGTTTCCATTCTCCATTTTCGACCTCGAACATCGGCCAGAATCCTGTCTCAGCAGCGAGCCTTGACAACATAACTGTCTTGCTCTCGTCAGCTCTCCATCCACGCGGACATGGAGCGAATATATTTATGAACGCAGGACCATCAGCCTCAAATGCTTTTGTGGCCTTATTGACGACATCAGACCAATTATGGATTGCGGTCTGTGCGACATAAGGTATTCTATGGGCCGCTGCAATCTCTGCCAGCATCTTTCGTCTCTCCTGTTTTCCCTGCCTGATTTTTCCGGCAGGATCAGTCGTGGTCGAAGCATATAATGGGGTCGCGCTTGATCGCTGTATCCCGGTGTTCATATAACCTTCATTATCATAACAGACATACACGAATCTATGTCCTCTCTCAAGCGCGCCAGATAATGCCTGCAGGCCGATATCATAAGTGCCGCCATCTCCACCGAAAGCCACGAAGCGTATCTCTTTCTTGACCTTGCCTTTTCTCTTCAGTGATCTATAAGCGGCTTCGATTCCGGAGATCGTCGATGCGGCATTCTCGAATGCAGAATGCATCCATGGGACTTTCCATGCGCTATAAGGATAGATGGTCGTCGCGACCTCAAGGCATCCAGTCGCATTTGCCACAATGACATCATGTTTTGTCGCGCTTAGTATCTGTCTTACGGCTATAGGTGCGCCACAACCAGCACACATCCTATGTCCGCCAGATATCCTCTCTGGCATCTTCGCAATCTCTTTTAGATTTGCCATGATTATCATTTCTCCCGTAGATTGATATATTTGACTGCAGGTGTCTTTTTCTCGCGTGCCACTTTCGGTAGCTCTTCAAACACTTGCCTGATATGAGCCATCCCGATCTCCCGTCCACCAAGGCCATATAAATATGGCGCAAGTATTGGTTTTTTCTTCATGTCATGGATGGCGTTTGCGACTTCGAGGAAGACGGGCCCATCTGAGCCGAATGATGCTGATCGATCAAGCACTGCGACGACATTTGCCTTCTCGATGGCTTTTGCGATCTCTTTCTTTGGGAATGGTCTGAACAATCTTATTTTGAGAAGACCGACTTTCTTTTTTTGTTTCCTCATCTCATCGACGACCGCTTTTGCTGTCCCACATGTTGAGTTCAACGCGATTATGATATATTCTGCATCTTTTGTCTTGTATTCTTCAAACAATGGATATTTCCTGTTTGTGAGCTTAGACAATTCATTCGCCGCTTTTTTATAGACCTTGAAGACATTCTCCATGCCTTCTATTTGCTGTCTTTTATGTTCGAAATAATAATCGAAGAAATCAAGCGGACCGACAGTGACTGGTTTTTGCACATTCAATAAAGGGTGCGCTGGTTTATAGGCGCCGATGAACCGTCGGACTGTCCGATCATCAAGGAGCTGTACTGCTTCAACCGAATGGCTTGTTATGAAACCATCAAGGCAGACCATCGCAGGCAGAAGCACATCCTTGTCTTCAGCGATCTTGAGAGCAAGGATGACATTATCATATGCTTCTTGTCCATCTTCACTGTATAATTGGAGCCATCCGGCATCTCTTGCGCCCATGCTATCAGAATGGTCGCAATGAATATTTATCGGAGCGGAAAGCGCTCGGTTGACGACAGGCATCACTATGGGAAGCCTGGTGCTTGATGCGACGTAAAGTATCTCCCACATCAAAGCAAGACCTGCCGATGATGTAGCGGTCATGGATCTCGCTCCTGCTGCTGCAGCACCAACGACACAGCTCATCGCGCTATGTTCAGATTCAACCCTCACAAGTTCTGTATCCACATCTCCATCAGCGACGAATTGCGCGAATGCCTGTGCGATAGCTGTCTGCGGAGTTATCGGGAACACAGCTACTACATCTGGGTTAATCTGTCGCATAGCATTGGCGACGGCTTCATTTCCAGTCAACGGCAGCAGCTTGTTCTGTTTTTTTACCACTTCTTTGTCACCTTCTATTGATATTCATTCTCGTTGCGCATCTCTATCGCACCAAAAGGACATACATTCGCGCAGATGCCGCAACCCTTGCAATGATTGTAATCAAATCCTTCCATCTTGTCCTTCTTCACCTTGATGGAACAATCAGGACAATAGATGAAACAGATGAGACAATTTGTGCATTTCTCTCTGAGTTTCACAGGACGAAATGTCCTCCAGGAACCAGTGATATAATCTTTGGCATTACCTGCTTCTAAGATAAGTCCGCCGATAGGAATATTTTTCCATCCTTTGAGCTTTTTCATCAGGCATCCACCTCATTGAATGCTCTTTCCATGGCATCAGTATTCTTGGTGACATTCTCTTTTCCGATCTTGTTCTTAAACTCTTTTTCGAATTCCTGTTTCAGGCTTTTTAACGAGAACAATTTTGAGACTTTCACGATAGCTCCAAGAATCGGCATGTTGGGCATATTCCTTCCAAGACATTCAAGAGAGATCTTTGTTGCATCTAAAGTATAGATTTTTCCCTTGAAACCAAGATCAAATCTCACTTGTTCTATACTTTTGTTTGTGTTCACGATAAGTATCTTGTCCTGTGTCAATCCTTCAAGTATAAGCTCTTTGTTAAGTAGGAGCGTAGGATCGATTACAGCGACGAGATCGGGTTCTTTTATGCTTTCATGGATAGTGATTGGTTTCTTGCTGATCCTAAGAAAAGATTTGACAGGGGCTCCACCTCTCTCAGGGCCAAATTCAGGAAATGCCTGGATGAAATGCTTGCTCTCAAGCGCGCTACAAGCAAGAATATGGGCAGCAGTCTTAGCTCCTTGTCCGCCTCTTCCATGTATCCTGATTTCGTATATATCTTTCATTATGATTTATTTATAAATGGTTTATAAGGCAATTATATTATTGTTTATTAATAAATGTTTTGTTTGGCGTAAATATGTGCAATAACGTGTTCTTTATAAACAAAAAGACCTTCCATTCCAAAAGAAGATATATGTTAAAACAAATAAAAACTAAAGATGGCAGCATGACTGGTTTCTCTGACAAGTATGATGAATATTATCATTCTGTCACAGGCGCAAGAGAAGAAGCAGTGAAAAAATATGCAGAGCCATGCAGGATCGCGGATCTTGCGCGATGTCCTGGAAAGATCGTTATTCTGGATTTCTGTTTTGGCATGGGATATAACAGCGCAGCCGCGATAGATTCCGCACTTGAAGCTAATCCGAACTGCATCATAGAGATAACCGGCCTTGAGAATGATCTTGATCTTCTTGAAGGACTACAGGAAATTAACGGGCCTTTTAGATCTTATGGCCTCATAAAAAAAGCTGCATCTGAATTATCAATCAAAGAAGGGAATGTGGCGATTAATCTTCTACCAGGCGACGCGGCCGAGACAGTGATGTCACTTACAGAATTTGAGTTCGATGTGGTGTTCTTCGATCCATTCTCGCCAAAGAGACAGCCAGAGCTTTGGACAGAAGAGATCTTCACGAATATCTACGTGCGTATGCGTGATGGCGGGATACTTGCGACATACAGTTGCGCAAGGAGTGTGCGCGACGCGCTCAGAGGTGCTGGTTTCCTGGTCAAAGATGGACCACCAGTGGGAAGGCGTGGCCCATCGACATTGGCGATAAAATAGGTGATTGTATGTATCTTGATAAAAAACCGAAAATACATGATAGCTGCTTCATAGCCGACAATGCTACTATGATCGGCGATGTCGTGATAGCTGAGAATTCAAGCGTATGGTTCGGAGCAGTCATCCGCGGTGATGAGAATTCTATTAGGATCGACAGGAACACAAATATACAGGACAACGTTGTGCTCCATATCTCTTTAGACCATTCTCTCCATATAGGGGAGAATGTGACAATCGGCCATGGCGCGATAGTCCATGGATGCACAATAAAAAGCGATTCTATGATAGCAATGGGCGCGATCATCATGGATGGGGCGAAAATAGGTAGGAACTGTATAATCGGCGCAGGCGCAGTGGTCACAGAAAACATGGATATACCTGATGGCAGTATAATTGTCGGAATTCCTGCAAAGGTGCTTCGCAAGGCTACTGAAGATGATCGGAAGCGAATCCAGAAGAACTGGCAGGAATATGTCGAGCTTGCGAAAGTGCATAAAAAGAAGTGATTTTCTTTCCACTATTCAGTGATGACTCTAAGAAACCTTTAAATAGCCTTTTCTAATCCCCTATTCAATCAAAATCAAAGTGGGAACTAATGATGGAAAAATCAAATTTCAAGCACAGGAGACTTGATGAAAATCATGTCCTATTGACAGAGAAAAAAGGCAAAGAAGTAACTGCGATCCTTGTCCATCGCGATGCTTCTCCATTGGAGAGCGGCCTGAAAGATATTGATGACGACCTTGTGGATTCAGATCTGCCATCATATACATATAGCGAATACAAAGGAAAGAAGTTTGGGCAAAAAAAACTTCTGCACATGCTTAGACAAGCAGAACCAAAAGAGCTTGACAGCGTGGATGGAGCACTATCATTCTATCGAAGTGCTGATGCAAAAAATCATTTTGAATATATTGAACTGAATGTCGCAAGATGCATGGATGCTATAAATAAAGCAGAATTATTTGAGACACTTGGGATGAAAGATGATCTATTGATGAGTATCGAATCTGCGGCATGCTTTGCTTTGAATGCAGCGAAGGAGAACAATCCAAGATACTCATATGTCAGAGAGGGTCTCAAGCTGGATACAGAGATCAGGCTACAATGCTATCTTGACTTTTTCGCGGGTCCGCTTTTCCATGATCCAGAAGAAGTCGAGAGCAAGCTTTGCGGTCTTGATGAAATACTTGATTTTCTGAATCGGCACAGTCCATCTCCTGAACTCCATGATAATTTATATGATACTTTGCATTCTTATTCAGGTGACATGGCACATCTAGAGAAGATCATGTCAAAAAAATTCCCAGGGAGCAGCGAAGATATCGATGATCCTTTCAAAGTCATGGATGTCGGCCTGGAATATCTTATCGGAGACAGATTGACAAGCTCGCTTTTGCTTCCAAATCTCGATGAGGACAAAAAGAAACTTCTCCTTTCTGGTTTCATGAAATATTTCACAGGAAAAGAGCAGAAGATCGCAAGCGCTCTTGAAAAAGATTTGAATAAGCCGGCAAACGAGATCTATAAGCAAATACAGGATTTTGCAGCAGCTAAGATGTCAAGTGAAGACAATGAAGAATATTCCTTGTCTGTGATTGCATCTTTAAAAGAGATGCTGCCAGAATCTGTTGAGGTCTCAAAAGAATCTTTTTCCGATGCTCTTGACACTGTGCTTTCGCGTCATAAAGATGAACCAGTGAAGCTTGCAACCGCAGGTATCCATATCTTTGGTGAAGAGCTGGCAGAAGCGATCGGGGATCTCCATCAGATAGACGACTGTATCGATCTGTTTGGAAAAGCATGCGGAAAGTTCATCCCCATATATGATAAGACCATCGGTCCTGCTGGTTCAGATGATGGTAATCTAGGGTTATTCCTGCAGGCAGTCCCGCATTTCATATATGGATATTTCAGGGATATGTCGATTCGGCTTACTATGGAGAACACAGGGATCAGAGAAGGGACATCGCTTGACAGGAATCAAAAAGCTGCACGAGGCATACTTGATAATTGCGAACACCCATATACTCCTCATTCTATACTTGCTCGTCTCATCGCAAGGAACCCGCTGAATGCATTGCTATATGCGCCTTTCCGGACACCAAAGATGGTCGATGCAAGCATAAACTATGGGAGGCTAAATCCACCTTCAATCATTGAGGCGATGGATCCGGATAATGAATACAACAAGATGATCGATCCAATCGAAACAGCGATAACAGATGTAAAAAAGATGATTGATGGATTTGATAATCTTGTGGACAATCTGGCAACATCTGCGAAAAACAATACCTGCGATATCTCCAGATTGATCCTTCTATCATTAAGTGGTCAAAGTGAAAGTCTTTCTGATAAGATCGCAGAGATGGAAAAAAATGAAGAACATGGGCTTAGTTTTGTCAATAGATATCTTGAACAGGCAAAAAAAGAGATATCCAGACAAAATGAAGGAAAATCATTGGCAGAGCTCGCAAAGGAGATAGATACAGGCATCATGAAGAGACATGCAGTGGCTCCAATCGAAGAGTGTGCACCAGCTTCAATTGAAAATAATAATCCATTCTATACTAGATCTGATAAAGATGCTTTTGAATTGACGCGCGCGCATTCGATATCATTCAAAGGGCTGTTGAGATGGAGCGAATCATTTTCCTTAGCAACATCAGATCTTGGACGATATGCTGATGCATTGTTCAGATACCTGAATGGGCTTGATATTATCGATATCGACGAAGATCAAGTGAAATTTGATTTTGACCGGTCAGTCTCTGATGAAGGAATGAAAGGACTCGCAGACAGGCTGGATGATCTCTCTGATTGTTACTGGCTAGCAAAGCATTCTATCAAGAAAGCCGAGACTGCGTTCAATCTATCTAAAGGATTGTATGAAGAGATCGAACTGATGGCGAATAATGGCATTCTATTCCAGTTCAAGGCTGTAGATGAAAGAGACATCGGGATTGTCGTTCCAAGATATGTAGAAGTCATGGTCGAAGAAGAGAAGACCAGAAAGATTCCATACGGCGCGCTTTTCAATATACCTTTGTTCGTCCCTGCGATAGTAGAATCTGATCAAGAAGAATAGACAGCAAGCTTGTTCGCTTCGTTGAAGAATAATATTTTTGCATTCTTGTCTTTTTTTATCCAATTGTCAATAATCTCTTGTGGATTCTTGGTTGTTGATAGGTGCACATCTGTGAACCACTTCTTTTCAAGATCCGAGTAGATATATATCGCTTTCATATCTCTGATAAGTTCAGCGAATCGATAAGCTTTATGACTATATAAGACATATTTTTTCTTGATGATTCTAAGCACGCTATCTATCTGTCTCTTCATAGGTAGATAGAACTCTTTCATTGTATGTTCATCATAGGTGATCCCTTCCTTGCATTCAGAGAAAAACAATATCTCGCCACCTTTCTTCATTGCGTTCTTTGTGAGTTCTAATGCCCTTTGCGATACATATAATGAACCATCGTTCGGATAATGTCCTGGAGACACGACAACATATCGCTGCGGCTTCACCATATAGCTTGTTATCTGGTCTATTGATTTGAATAACATGGGTGTCACTTTCTCAAGCCATCCCGCTTTAGCATAAAGTATCTTATCTTTCGATGTGACCAACCCTAAGACATATACTTTTCTTCCCTTAAGAATGAGCTTCATTGCTTCATACTGGTCTTCAGCGACAGGCGCTTTTCTTCTATTCTTGTCTGGATGCAATGGATGTCTGCCGAACACTGACTTTTGATGGAGCGCAAGCGAATGGTTGTGTTCGACTGTCTTGAAAGCGCTGATCCCCGGAAGAAAATTCTTTATCGGATTCGAATATCCGGAAAAATAATGGTTCTTTGCATCTGATCCCACCAAGAAGAGGTCAATTTGATCCGCACGTGAATTGACGTGCACTTCTGTCCCAAAACGTGTCTTTCCCATGTAGTCAAAACTATCGACTCTGCAATCATGTATATGAAAATCATACGGAATTTTATGTTTCTTGCATGATGCTTTGATGTAACTGATTATTTTTCTATTGCCGGGTGTATCTGCTGTATGCGTCCCAGTTGTGATCATGAAAAGCACATGCTTAGCTTTTTTGAGCCGCTTCGCAAATGCTTCGATTATAAGTTCATGCGGTTCGAGCCTTGTGCCGTCTTCTATCAAGCAGCATACTCGCTTGTCTTTACATATAGTTTCAAGCTTCGGTCCGACCGGCTTTTTCATCGCAGCTTCGATCATCTCTTTTGGGCTTTTCTTCTGCACGGTCTTCTTTGGTTCGTAGAATCCAGCAAAGTTCTTATCAGGAACTTTAAGTTCAATGTCTTTTTTTCCATATGCGAGTCTGATTGTTTTCATAGTTTTTCCATTGTATTTCTGGTTATATAAGATTTGCGTCAGTTAATAGTATTCCCTAACAGAAATGCACTCTTGCGAAGCAAGGGTGCCCTGCCAAAGGCAATAGTTATATAAACAAAATACCCAAACCGATTTGTTATGAACTATGACCTAGAACTCGACCATGTTGTCGAACAAATCAAATCTAAAGGCGCAAAGAAAGTCTGCATCCAGCTGCCTGATGGCCTGAAGCAGAAAGCAGACATGATCAAGGAAGAACTCGAGTTAAAAACAGATGCAAGAATCATCATCTGGTTAGGATCATGCTTCGGCGCCTGCGATATCCCAGACGGTCTTGAGAAATTAGGTGTGGATCTTCTTGTCCAATGGGGCCATAACGCAGAGTTACGTATGGGCCAGGATTAATCTGATTCGTATTTTTCTATTTTTTCTAATCGTCGATTATGTCTGCATCCAGCATCATCCTTGCCTTCGTATTCAGTATTAAGCCAGACATCGACTATCTGTAACGCTTTATTGACTTCTGTCAATCTTCCTGCAAGAACGAGCACATTTGCATCATTATGTTTCCTTGATAATTCAGCAAATCGCTCATCTGCACATAGTGCAGCCCGAATGTCCTTGACTTTATTTGCGACAATACTCATGCCGATGCCAGAGCCGCATATCAATATCCCTCGTTCGTCAGTCTCAGCGACTTTCTTTGCGACCTTGTAACCTAAGTCAGGATAATCAACACTTTCTTCAGAGTCAGCCCCTAGGTCCTCAAACTCAAGTCCTTTGTCAGAGAGAAACTTTTTGACCTCTTCCTTAAGCGCAAATCCCGCATGATCAGATCCAATGTATATCATGATAGAATTCGGGGTTAGTACCTTTATAATTATTATGGTGCGCTTGAGCCGAAATCCACTTCCGAAGCTACTCTCGTAAACAAAGCTTACGGAGCATTGTGACCTTGTCACAATACAGCGGAAAATGTAGGTAGTAAGAAAAAAACTAGGTGGAGCGGAAGAAAGAAAAGGGGTTGATCAGTGATTTTTGAGCACGATCAAAAGTTGGACTCTCTCCACTCCACCTACATTTTTTATTGCGCGTATAATGTTGTCGTTAAGTATCTGGATGGATTTGCAGCAGACCTTGACAACAAGGTCTGCTACACCCACCACAGAGGTCACTTCCAAGACCCCCTCTAGAGACTTGACGCGTGTCGCGATGTCTCCGATTGATACTTTTGTCATGTTGGGAAGCATGCCTGATGCCTGCACCAACAAGTGAGCTGTGATCATGTCGCCAAATGCGCTCTCATCGACAATGGCAGTGTATTGCTTTATCACACCAGATGATTCGAGTCTCTTGATGCGGTTGTGTATCGTTGTTATTGGAATCTGTGTCTTCTCTGATATCTCCTGGATGGAGTATCTGCTATTCTCCATGAGGGCTTTTAGGATCTCTTTATCTTTCTTGTCAAGCACTATTATCACGCCAATTTAAAAATATTAGTGGTTTTACTATATATATCTTTCCATTTTTTCCATTATTTAACTATTCTTTGTCTTATTTTCCATTATTGGCTCTTTTACTTGCATCAAAATATCATTTTGTCTTATTTTATTCCATTTTTTCTATTAAAATGGTATATTTTTTTATATTCTTCCCTTTGTTATGATGATGTCTTCTTTCTCTGCCTCTCCTATTTCACAAAAAACTATATATACAATGTATCTCTCTTGATAGCAACGATGGACGATATCGATTATGAGAAGATAGGCCTGATCGCAGGTATAGAGATACATCAGCAGCTTGATACAAAGAAATTGTTCTGTAGATGTCCATCCATGATAAGGGATGACAAATCCCATATGGTTGTCAAGCGATGGCTTAGAGCAAGCGCAGGCGAAACTGGTGGTATAGACCAGGCAGCGAAAGCAGAGATGCAGAAGCAAAAATATTATCTCTATGAAGCATACGAAGACACGACCTGCCTTGTAGAACTTGATGAAGAGCCTCCGCATCCGATGAACAGAGATGCATTGGATGTCGTGCTGCAGGTATGCGGCCTTTTGAGATCAGACGTGGTCGACACAATCCAGATAATGCGAAAAGTCGTTGTCGATGGATCCAACACAAGCGGATTTCAAAGAACTGCTTTAGTCGGTCTTGATGGCAATATCGAAGTCGATGGATTGAAAGTGAAAATCCCGACGATCTGCATCGAAGAGGACGCGGCGAAGATAGTCGAGCAGGCAGATGGATATTCAAGATATAACTTATCAAAATTAGGTATACCATTGATCGAGCTTTGCACTGATCCAGACATGCGTACACCTGATCAAGTAAGAGATGTCGCAGCGTATCTTGGAATGGTGCTACGGTCCACTGGGCATGTGAAACGCGGTATAGGCACCATAAGACAAGATGTCAATGTTTCTGTCAAAGATGGCGCAAGGATCGAGATAAAAGGCGCCCAGGACCTGAAACTGATACCGAAATGGGTGGAGAACGAGGCAAGACGCCAATTGGCATTGCTCGCGATAAGAGATATACTTCCATCTGATCTGGACATAAAAAAAGAGTTCATCGATATCTCTCAATTATTCGCTGGTTGCGATTCAAAGATAATAAAGTCCTGTTTTGACAATAAGGGCATAATCCTTGCGATGAAGCTCCCTTTATTCGCAGGACTCATCGGAAAAGAGCTCATACCAAACAGGAGACTTGGGACAGAATTTAGTGATTACGCAAAGATGGCGGCTGGTGTCGGCGGGATATTCCATAGTGATGAACTGCCAAAATATGGAATTTCTGAAGATCATGTCAATAATATTAAAGATGCTTTGCAATGCCAAGACAACGATGCATTTGTGCTGGTCGCATCCTCAAAAGATCGGTCAGAGCTAGCGCTTGATGTAGTATATAAACGAGCGATGGCTTGTAAAGATGGCGTCCCGATGGAAGTGCGAAAGCCGCTTCCTGACGGGAACACTTCATACATGCGTCCGATGCCAGGCGCAGAGCGTATGTACCCCGAGACAGACTGCAGGATTGTCATACCGGACATGTCACTTGTGAAGCTGCCAAAACTTCTAGTCGAGCGAAAAGAAGAGATTAAATCTGCCTTTGGTCTCACAGATGATCTCACAAATGCGATATTCAAGAATCAATTGGAAGCAATATTCTTTAAGATAACAGAAAGATGCAGGAACATAAAACCATCTTATATCTGCGAGGTGCTCTTGTCATTGGAGTCAGACGTGAAGCGGAAACACAATCTGGACATTTCTGATATAGACGAAAAGCATTATGAAGAGATTCTCCTGAAAATAGATGCGGGAAAGATCCCAAAAGAAGCTCTCATCGATATCTTCGCAGAGATAAAGAAGACAGGGACATACAATGAATCAAAGTATGCCGCTTTTTCCGAAGAAGATTTAAAGGAAAAGATAAAAGTGATAATAAGCAAGAACAAAGGCGCGCCTTTCAATGCCTTGATTGGAAAAGTCATGGCTGAGCTTCGTGGAAAGGCGGATGGAAAGCTGATCGCGGAGCTTACAAAAAAATATTCAGGTGGATAAGATGTATGTGCCGATAACTCTCGCAAATCTCCTAAGCCCGATGTTGATAGCTGCAGTGCTCGCATGGTTCGGAGCACAGAGCACAAAGATAATAATCGACCTGATCGAAGGCAAGAGACTTTCATCAGATGTTATATACCGCACAGGTGGGATGCCTTCATCGCATTCAGCGTTTGTCACTGCCATGACTATGTCTGTGCTCTTAACAGAAGGTCTATCAAACCTCTTTTTCATCAGTCTTGGGTTCTCTATAATAGTCGCGGTCGATGCGTTCGGTGTCAGGAATCAGGTAGGTACCCAGGCGAAACTCATCAATATTCTGATAAAAGAGATAAAATTCAATCTTCGTAAGCATAATATGAAATTTCTTGGCGAACTGGTCGGTCATAGCGGACTCCAGGTCTTTTTTGGTATGGTGACTGGTGTCATCAGTTCTTTGATTGTGCATTTTATAATATTCTAGATTGTCGAAGAGACAAAGAAGAATACTAAAAATACCAAAGGATGATAAAGATTAGATAATAGCATGCGTTTTAGCACTATGCTTTTCCTCAATGTGATCTTCTCATTTCGCGTGAACCCTTCAAGATGCACTGTGGCCATAAGCATACCATAAAGGACGACAAGCACACATAGATAGAAAAATGATGTTTTGTCGATCGTAGCGGAGATACCAAGCAATGCGGCTGAGATGGCGTAATAGATTTTTGATGTATTTATATGACGCGTGAGCGCAAGAGCTATCATGATAAAAACGATGATAACGATAGTGATCGGTCTCATACCAATCAAAGATAGAATGATAGTGAGACAGATCAAGATAAAAACAGCCCGTTTTGCGAATCTGAAATATCGTTTTCCAGGGATAAGCTCTTCAGGCGCTATATATGAAAGCCAGATTCCAAGAATTATCCCGAAATAGCTCAAGAATCCAGCTAATATGATACCAAGCATCTTACTTTCTCAAGAGTGCCTTCAGTCTTGCTTTTGGCAGACGTAGGTCTCCTAGTTCATCCCTTTTTTTCATCTCAAGCTCAAGATGCTCTGCGATGATGTTTCCAGGTACAGATTTGATATCGAATGTCTTTTCTGCGATCATGAACTTCGGTTTCAGATCATTAGTTGTCTCTTTCTTGAATCTCATATTAATACACCTCAGGCATCATTGAGCACGCCTATGCATCTTTCTTTCTCAAAACCGCATTTTTGACAGACAAATATTTGGTATCTTGCGTTTCCGCTGTTAAGTATCCCATTTGTCTTCATCTCTTCATCACAATTGACACATCTCATGCGTTTCACCTGTAATAGATGGAATGATATGGGGCATATAAAACTTTCTGTGGACAGCCAGCCTGATAGTATCTGACCGACGATTTCACAATAACAAAAGGATTATATATCATCTATCGACTGCTATTTTTCATCATGCAAGAAGGCTTGTCAAAAGAAGAGAACGAGATTATTCTCGCTTTATTAGATTCTTCTGTAAGGCCTTTATTTTTTTTCCATGATGATCCAGATGGCCTTGCATCTTTTTTGTTGTTCTATAGATACAAAGGAGATGGTAGGGGTGTTGTTGTGAAGAGCACTCCAAGAGTCGATGGAAAATTCTTGAAGATTGTGAAAGATTATTGTCCTGACAGGATATTCATATTGGACATAGCATTGATCGATCAAGAGTTCATAGATCAGGCTGGAACGGACATCGTGATGATAGATCACCATGAACCTATATCCATGCATGCGATAAAATATTTCAATCCAAGGATCAAGCAACCAGATAGGAATATCCCTTGCTCTCTTCTCTGTCATGATGTGATCCCTAAAGCCAATCGAGAAATGGATGAATGGATCGCTATGGTGGGTTCTGTCGGAGACTGGCACCTTCCAATGTTCTCAGAAGATTTCGCAAAAAGATATCCAATGCTTCTTCCAGAAAAAATAATCAATCCAGCAGAAGCTCTTTTCAATACACGCCTTGGTGAATTGATCCTGATATTCTCATTCATCCTAAAAGGCAAGACAAAAGATATCCATCAATCAATAAAATATATATCTCGGGTCAAGGATCCAGAAGAGATTCTCTCTCAGATGACACATGAAGGGACTCATGTCTATAAAAAAGCGAGATCCAACGGAAAGACGTATTTTGAATTGCTGCAGCAGGCTTTGGATCTAAGATCAGAAGATATGATCTTTGAATTCATCTATAAAGATGATACGACTTCATTCACAAAGGAGCTATCGAATATTCTTTTATTTAAAAATCCTGGAAAGATCATCATTGTAGGACGTAAGAAAAGCGATGAAGTCAAGTTAAGTCTCAGATCAGATGGGATCAAATTACCAAAGATCCTTGAACATGCGCTTGGTGATGTGGAAGGCTATGGGGGCGGACATGAATATGCCTGCGGTGCTTGTGTCAAAGCACAGGACTACAAAAAATTTCTGGAAAATATAAAAAAGCAAGTCTTTTTAAAAAAGAAAACACTTCAATAAGTCAATGAGTCCTAAAAAAAGAGAGGTAGGTAATATCGGGCCGCGTTATACTCGTATAATTCGAAGTATGGCTCTCAATAATCTTTTTCTGAATATCGGAAACTATGATATGTTTGATGGATTGCTCGACGATGAACAAGATTCAGATCCTCTTTCAGCAGAACAAAAATTTTGTGGATGAACATTATTTAGATTTTCCATCTCTGTCTTGAAAAAATATTGATAAACCAAGAAGAATGATGCAAAGATAATTTTTCTATCAACAACCGATCGCTTTCTTGAGTCTTCTGTATCTCTTGAGATCATTGAGATTGTAGAATTCTTTGTTCGGCGTAACTTTCAAGATTATCTCTGACACATCCACAATATCTTTTGTTCCTCCATGTCCTTTTGGATACATTTTGAAAATAACATAACTATCAGATGTGCTCAATTCAAAGATAAAATCATTAACCTTATCTTTTTTCATGCCACGATCGCAGTGATCCTTAAGCGCGATAATGTTGGATAGTGTCGTGTCATCGACATTCACAGAGAATTCAATATTTCGGATATCAGTCCCATAATCACGTTTGATGGTCGTAGCCAGGTCCACATAAAGAGAGAATAAATCGTCACAATTTGTGGTCTTGCCAAAACCCATCCTTGTGACATTTATAGTTTTGTTGAATGGTGCCAACTTGAATTTTCCATGTAATCTGTCTTCGAGTTCCATTCCACGGGAAGGATAAGACGAAGCTATAAAAATGTTTAGAATCGCAATTCATCACCGATCATTGTGTGACTCTTCTTGATGCTTCCAGAAGGAAGCTCGATTATATATCTCGCCATTTTCCTTGGATGGAACACAGTGAATGGAAAGAAATTCTCTTTTAATTCAACTACTTTTTTCTCAGAGTTTAGATATAATACATCGATCGGACAAAAGACAAAGAACATGTGCAATGGTGTGTAACTCTCTCTCGAATTGACAAATATCAGCGCCTTCTCTACTTTTGTCCGGAACATGAGGCCGATTGCTTTTCCAAGTATGTTTGTGATAATCTCTTTTTTTGTAATGATGATCCTTTGCTTGGTCTTATTCTTCAGCATGATTATATTATCAAGAGCAAGCTTTATAAAACCTTTTTTATACCATATCCCGAAATAGGTGAATCTAATGAAAATACTTGCATTGCATTGCGATTATGTAAAATTTGAGGCCAAAAAAAAGGCTGTGAACGACGCTGAAGAGCTTGAGAATCCAAAAGACGAAGTCAAGGAATGTCTGGTCGTCTTTTCCGCAGTCGAAAAGAACGATGAGAATAATCCAGAGAATGTCTCTGCCAGATGCGTAGCCGAGATAAGATCGATCATGGAACAGGTAAATGCAGATAAAGTCGTCTTGTATCCATATGTCCATCTGAGTCAGACACCTTCTTCACCAGCAATAGCACTAAAAGTGCTGAAAGATGTAGAGACACAGCTAAAAGACAAATATGATGTCCACAGAAGCCCATTTGGCTGGTATAAATCATTTGAGCTCAGATGCAAAGGTCATCCTCTTTCTGAACTATCAAGGCAATTCGGCCCTGAAGGTGAAGTGAGCGTCGATGACAAGAACGAAGCGCTAGAAGCAGAGAAGAAACTCAAATCATATTGGCATGTCCTGGACGAAGAAGGCAATCTTCATGATCTCTCTATAGATGGCGACAGGCCAAAGGGCTTTGATTTCTCAAAATATGAGACACTTAAGCGGTTTGCTATGTATGAGATGGCAAAGGTCAGAGTGGCAAAAGACCAATCTCCCCATATAGCTTATATGAAGAAGCTGGCTATCGCAGATTACGAGCCAGGAAGCGATCCAGGCCACCTGAGATATTATCCAAAGGGCCGTCTTATAAAAGGCCTGCTCGAGGGATTTGTCACAGATTCATTGTCTGCGTATGGCGCGATGGAAATGGAAGCTCCGATAATGTATGATATGGAACACCCATCTCTCAAGAGCTATATGCACAGGTTTCCTGCGAGGCAATATGTCATAAAGACGCCTAACAAGAAGACTTTCCTTAGATTCGCGGCTTGTTTTGGACAGTTCCTGATGATGCATGATGCGACCGTGTCATACAAGAATCTGCCACTTCGGCTTTTTGAGATGACGAGGTACAGTTTCCGTGTAGAACAACGAGGTGAATTGACTGGGCTTAGAAGACTTAGGGCTTTCACGATGCCTGATTGCCATGCATTCTGCGCAGACAAAGAGCAGGCAAAAGAAGAGATGAAAAGAAGGTTCAAACTGTCCTACGAGCTCCAAAAGAAGATTGGGATAAATCCAATGGAAGATCTTGAATTTGCGATAAGGATCACAAAAGAATTCTATGACGAGAACAAGGAGTTCCTGACTGAGCTTGTGAAAGAATGGGGAAAACCGGCTTTGATAGAGATGTGGAATGACAGGTTCTTTTATTTCGTCATGAAATATGAATGGAATTTTGTCGATGCTCTTGACAAGGCATCAGCATTGACGACAGACCAAATGGATGTAGAGAATGCCAAGAGATACGATATCGTCTATACTGATAAAGAAGGCCAGAAAGTGAACCCGCTCATCCTTCATCTGTCTCCTAGCGGAGCTATCGAAAGAGTGATGTTCGCACTGCTTGAGAAAGCATATTTTGACGAGAAAAAAGGGAAGAAACCAATGCTTCCCGTCTGGCTTTCACCTACTCAGGTAAGGTTGATCTGCGTCTCTAACGAGAAACATATGAAATTCGCAGAAAAGGTCGCAGATGGACTTGAAGCGAAAGGATTCAGGGTCGACATCGATGATCATGATGATTCTATCGGCAAACGTATAAGGAACGCAGAGAAAGAATGGACACCTTATATCGTTGTCATAGGCGACGATGAAATGAAATCA
>Ga0066640_10000278_pt1 | contig 29709 bp, 26 predicted proteins | sample CryGeyCG2114_020_2_FD_59505 | JGI IMG/M metagenome (GOLD analysis project Ga0066640, IMG submission 59505) | Groundwater microbial communities from aquifer - Crystal Geyser CG11_big_fil_rev_8/21/14_0.20 | ecosystem: Environmental > Aquatic > Deep subsurface > Groundwater | place: USA: Utah... | reverse complement strand
TTTCGTGGGCCTGCTCCACATCTTCACGTGTTAAAAAAGGCAAGAGATGATTTGCATCGGTATACGAGCCCATACCGCCGGTATTCGGCCCTTCGTCGTTTTCAAAGGCACGTTTATGATCTTGCGCCGGGATCATATCTAAAACCGTTGTACCGTCCACCGCATGGAACAAACTAAATTCCTGCCCCACTAACTTTTCTTCCACAACAACACGCCCAAATTTTTCAATGGCCTGCAGTGCAAAATCGCGACCCTCTTCAGCTGAGTGCAAGTGATCGCCGGAAACTTTTACTCCCTTGCCACCCATTAATCCTTCGGCCTTTACTACATAATTTTCATCAAGCTCGCGAATAAAATCCACAATCCCCTCCTCGGTTGTAAAAACCCGAAACTTCGGATTTCCCGGAATATCGTACTTTGCGACCAAATCGCGCGTAAAAGATTTTGAGCCCTCAAGCTGCGCCACCGCCTTGTGCGGCCCAACAACCGGAACATCAATCTGCCACAAACGGTCCGCAACACCGGCGCACAGCGGATCTTCCGGTCCAACAAACGCAAAGTGCGGCTTTACCTTTTGCGCAAAGGCTACGATCGCATCCGAATCGCCAAGATCACCCAACTTATACTCGGCAGCAAGCTCACGCATGCCTGGATTATTCGCCTTAGCATAGACGCTCAGTGCAACTTTTCCATTCTTTGTAAGCGCCTCGGCAATACAGTGTTCGCGCGCGCCGTTTCCAATGAGTAGTGCTTTCATCAGTCACAGGCAGCGTAGCGATCCTGTGACCATTTATCAAGTAAGTAATTGCGCAGCAATTAACCTTTTTTACAGTAGCGCAAGCTGATCCTCAGCCTCTTCATCGCTATCTATGCTGCCGCTTGTATGGCACTCCTCCACACGCTGCAGAACTTTTTCCGTGATATCCGGCGTTGGATACTTTCCATCCATACATGCGGCACAAAAACCGGTAAGGTTGGGATTTTCGGCCCGCACCGAATCCACCAAATCCTTCATCGTCTGATAAAAAACCGCATCGGCATTGATCGCTTTGGTAATCTGCTCAATATTCAGCTTATTTGCAATAAACTCTTTGCGCGTCGGCATATCCACGCCGTAAACACAGGGATTAATCAGCTGCGGCGCCGCAGAAGCAAAGTAGACTTTTTCTGCTCCGGCTTCGCGCACAATCTCAACAATTTTTCGCGACGTATTTCCGCGCACAATCGAATCATCCACCAGCAAAACTTTTTTGCCTTTCAGCTCTTTAGGAATGGTATTTAACTTATACTTTATTGAGCGCTTGCGAATTTCCTGACCCGGCATAATAAAGGTGCGGCCGATGTAACGGTTTTTAATGAGACCCTCACGGTACGGCACGCGAATTTCGGCTGCGATTTCAAATGCAGGGCTGCGGCCGGTATCGGGCACCGGCACCACAACATCTATTTCGAGACCCTTTAACATCGCTTGCTTAATTTGCTGGGCAAGCACGCGCCCCATGCGAATCCGCGAATTGTAAACATTCACACCATCAATCACAGAGTCCGGCCGCGCAAGATACACATACTCAAAAATACATGGCGCCCACTTTGGCTGCACAATTTGTTTGCTATGAAGCTCGTACTTTGGATCGATATAAATCACCTCGCCGGGCTGAACATCGCGAATCACTTTAAAATCGAGCGTATTCAAGGCCACACTTTCGGAGGCGAACATATATTCGTCGCCAAGAGGCGTTTCGCGCTTTCCAAAAATCAGCGGACGGATTCCATTGGGATCGCGGAAGGCGAGCAGTCCACGATTCGCGATCATCGCAATTACCGCATAACCGCCCTTTAACCGTCCATAAACCCCCTTCATCGCCTTAAAAACATCTTCGGGCTTCAGCTCCTTTCCCCCAATTTTATTGAGCTCATCGGCAACAACATTTACCAAAACCTCAGAGTCCGATTTTGTGTTGAGGTAGCGGCGATTATCCTTCGTTACTTGCTCGCTCAGCTCTTCATAGTTTGTAAGATTTCCGTTGTGAATCAGCGCGATTCCATAAGGCGAGTTTACATAAAAAGGCTGCGCCTCTTCCGCACTGTCCGCACAGCCGGCAGTTGGATAGCGCACGTGGCCGATTCCAATGGTTCCCTTTAAGCGGTACATATGTTTCACGCCAAAAACATCGCGCACTAAACCGTTGCCCTTTTTAAGATGAAAGCGGTTTTCGTATGTTGCAATGCCCGCTGCATCCTGGCCGCGGTGCTGCAAAACCATAAGCCCGTCATAGAGCTCTTGAACAACTTTACTGTGAGATGAAATGCCGATTATTCCGCACATAAGGCGTAGTGATAATTATTTAGATTGAATGTGATGCGCTGCTGCGAGTGTATTCCTCATAAGACATGCAACGGTCATGGGACCTACCCCGCCGGGAACCGGCGTAATGAAGCGGGCTTTTTTTGAAACAGCGGTAAAATCAACGTCGCCGACAAGTTTACCACCAACGCGGTTAATGCCAACGTCGATAACAACGGCACCCTTCTTTATCATAGACGATTTTAAGAGTTTTGCCTTACCCACAGCCATAATAACGATATCGGCCTGCCGTGTGTGTGCAGCTAAGTTCTTTGTCTTGGAGTGGCAGACCGTCACGGTTGCATCGCGATTAATGAGCATGAGCGAGAGCGGCTTGCCCACAATATTGCTGCGCCCCACAATCACCGCGTGCTTTCCAGCAGTTGGAATTTTATAATGATCGAGCATGCGAATAACGCCCTGCGGCGTACACGGCGCCAGCCGTTCATCTTCTTTAAAGAGCGCACCCAGATTCACAACATCGAAGCCGTCCACATCTTTATGCGGAGCAACAGCCGCACCAATTTTTGCCGCATCGATCTTCGGCGGCAACGGCAACTGCACAAGAATGCCGTGAACTTTTTTATCTTTGTTTAGTTTTTCGATGATGGCAAGCAACTTTTTTGTGGATGTAGATACAGGGAGGCGCAAGAGCTCTGCGACAATCCCAACATGTTCAGCAGCCCGGGTCTTTTGTTTAATATACGACAAACTGGCGGGATTGTCTCCGACAAGGAGAATCACAAGCTTTGGTTTTATCCGCAATTGCTTCACTTCTTTCGCTACTCGCTCAAGAAGTGAAGTGGAAACAAGCCTGCCGTCGAGTATTTTGGCTGACATTGGTAGGCTTACTATAAGGAGAAGATGGAGTTTGGTCAAGTGAACGGCTTACGCGGCAATGTGCTGCAAAGCTACCTATCTCTTTTTTTAGCAAGTAGCTTTCTTGTTCGCATAAAACCCCTATTTGGGTGTATATCGGAAGTAAAGTTCGGATATAATCCTCATTGTATGAGTAAAGATGTTTTCGGAAAAGCACTATTTAGCTACTGGAAAGGTGACCGCAAAACGCCATACATTGTTCGGCGTGATGATGGTTACATAAATACAAGCAGTCTCAAAATCTACTTCACAAAACAATTTTACCCAACTGAAAAAACTATAGCTCATCATGTGAAAGGAAAAATTTTAGATGTAGGCTGCGGGGCTGGCCGGCATATTTTGCACTATCAAAATCGCGGTTACGACATTACGGGAATAGACAACTCCCCGCTTGCAATAAAAGTATGCAAAGAACGTGGATGCAAAAAAGCCAAAGTAATGGATGCCTTTCATCCTAAATTTCCTCAATACTCCTTCGATACAATTTTACTCTTCGGTCATAATATTGGAATCGGCGGAAGTTTGGCAGGTGCAAAGCGGCTGCTTTCATCTCTTAGGAAACTTATTAAAGAAGATGGCCTTTTGCTCCTTACCTCATTAGAGGTAACAAAAACAAAAAAGAAAGTACACCAAAAATATCATCAAAAAAATCGTGCAGCAAAGCACTATGTTGGTGAAATTAAAATCCGGATTGAATATAAAGACGAAATTGATGACTGGTTTGACTGGATACATGTAGAACCAAAAATTATGAAAAAATTAGCACAAGAAACAGGATGGAAAATCATAGAACTTCATGAAACCAGTAGCGGCGAATATTCCGCCGCGCTCAGTCCGTGCTAATCTCCACCCACCACCCCCAAATCATCTCCGCCGTATCATCCTTCTCAGCCACCCGCTCTATCACCGTCCATTTAAATTCTTTTGCCAACTGCTGCAATTTGACGAATAATATAATTTATTCTATAATTTAATTATATTATTTAGAAAGTTATTTATGAAACCCTCAAATATTTTAGTTGTTCAAAAAATAGAAGGCGGAGAGGGTAGTGCTTCTTCCCGGCTCGACTCATTTACGGCTGATTTGTTCCTAAACGATGCAAAGGTTCAGGGACTGACTCAAGTATCCTTAGTAGATGAAAGCGGTCGCTCTCTTGAAGTAGCAGAAGCAATAACAGTTTTACGCGAACATTTAAAAGAAAGGGCAGATGAAGTTTTAAAAGCAATAACAGTAACGAAACGCCAAACGCTACACAAATTTGATATAAAACCTGATGAAGAACTCTAACACCCTTAGACTTTTCATTTAAGAAGCGCCCTCCAGATCTTTTGCTCCGTCACCTCTTTCTCAGCCGCCCGCTCTATCACCGTCCATCTAAATTCTTTTGCCAGCTTTTTTAAAACGTGGCTGCATTTTTGGACGAGTTCGTCTTGGGTTTCGTGAATGTGGCCGGCTTCTTTTGCATGCAGGCTGCGCTCGCCTGTCATCAAGATGGCCTGATCTTCTTTGAGCAGATGCTCGTTCATCTTATGGAGCTCGCGGGGATTTCCGCCCTTTGCAATCCCCCATGCCAGGCCGGTGCCGACATAGTCCTCGGCCACCACGGTATAGCCGCGGGCCAGGTAGCTTTCCAGCTTGGGCTGGAAGTGATAGCGATTTAAGACAAAGAGCAGCTGGAGCTCTTCTTCGCTCATAGTCTGGGTGTGCGAGCGCAAAATCTTATTAAGTGCCGGGCCGGTCGGCGCTAAATCGTAAATAGGATACTTTATATACATTGCCTTTTTGCCGGCCTTCTTCAAGCGCTGCACCAGGCGCTTTGCGTGGTACGATTTACCAATATTGTTAATGCCGTAGATGGTGATGAGTTTTCCTCGCATTTAAGATAAGTTTAACCCGTAGACCCAAATCCTCCGCGGCTCTTCCCGTTCATCTTCTCCACCTCGTCCCATTGCACAGTATCGACGCGCACAAAGATGCCCTGGGCGATTTTTTCGCCGCGCTTAATTTCTACGGGCGCGTTGGTGAAGTTGTACATTTGGATTTTAATCTCGTCTTCTGGGCCGCAGTAGTCCTGATCTATCACACCGATGCCGTGCGGCTTTAAGAGGCCCTTTTTGCGGGGCGTAGAGCTGCGGGATGCCACAACTAGCATATATCCCTTAGGAACCTCAACAATCAAATTACCGGGAATCAGCTCAATAGATTGGGGATGCAGCATAATATCTTCCCGCGCCAGAATATCGAAGCCCACCGAACCGGCGGTTTCGTATACCGGCAACGGCAAATCCTTATCAATACGCTGAATACGCACTTTCATACAGCCATAATATACGCTACTATCGACTTGTGAATAAAGCTAGAAAAAAGAAAAACATTGGTAAGGATGCGAGGCCACGGGCCGAGCGCGACGACTTGAGCGAGGAAGGCTCGAATTTAGAGCCGACCGAGCAAAAGGAGAAGCTTATCAAAATAGACTACGCTATAGGCGGGCAAGCTGTGATAGAGGGTATTATGATGCGCTCGCCTAACTTTGTTGCGACTTCTGTGCGCAAAAAAGACGGCAGCATTAAGACAAAAGAAGACAAATTTCAATCTTTGATCCGCAAATACCGCCTGCTGAATATTCCGCTGGTGCGAGGCGTGATAAATCTTGTAGAGATGATGGTCATTGGCATGGGCGCGGTGAATTTTTCTGCAAACGAGTTTGTTGAGGATGAGGAGGATGAAAAAGAGGCTGCGGAAAAATCAAAGTTTTTTGAAGTTTTCACATTCGCCTTTTCTATTCTGCTCTCACTTGTCCTCGCGATCTTTCTCTTTAAATTCATTCCGCTTGCTGTCGCTGAATTTCTACGTTCACATTTCTCTTTCATTGAAAATCACTACGTAATTTTCAATCTGATCGACGGCGTTGTCCGCATCGCGATATTTTTTGGCTATCTGCTTTTCTTGTCCCGTTTCAAAGACTTCCGCCGCGTCTTTCAGTATCACGGCGCCGAGCACATGGCGATCTTTACCTACGAAAACGAGCTGCCACTCACAACCGATAACGTGCGCAAACACTCCCCTCGCCATCCACGTTGTGGTACCAGCTTTCTTATCCTCGTACTGCTAACCAGCATGGTGGTCTATACCTTTGTCCCCCGCCATCCTGAATTCGCGCTCAATTTGCTGCGCCGCCTTGCCGTGGTTCCGCTCATCGCCGGCATCGGTTATGAAATTTTAAAGTGGAGCGCAAAATACCGTGACCATGCACTGGTGCGACTGCTTGTTGCGCCGGGCATTTGGACGCAGCACATAACGACACGCCAGCCAGACGACGATCAAATAGAAGTCGCAATCACCACGCTCAACAGCACACTAAAACTGGAGCAAGACCACGCAAAGGAGAGCTAAAATCAGGAGACAAAACTAGCGTTCAAGCGCCCTTAACTACAGCGAATTTGTCGCTGCCGGATCGATCTTAATTCCCGGCCCCATACTGGTAGTAAGCGTCAGGCTCTTTACATATACGCCCTTGGCACCGCTTGGCTTTGCCTGCACAATCGCTTTAAGATAGGTTTTAACATTCTCCAGCAGCTTTGCTTCGTCAAAAGAAGCTTTGCCAAAAATGTTATGCAAATTTGCGAGCTTGTCGACTCGGAACTCAACCTTACCTTTAATAATCTCTCCGATTGTTTTGGTAATTTCCGGAGTAACCGTGCCGGCTTTTGGATTCGGCATGAGACCTTTTTGACCGAGCGTTTTTGCAATCTTACCAAGATGCTTCATGGCAGCGGGCTCTGCAACCGCAACATCAAAGTCGAGCCAGCCGTCCTCAATTTTCTTTACAAGATCTTCAAGACCGGCCTCGGATGCACCGGCATCTTTCGCCTCTTTTACTCGTGCGTCAGTCACAAATGCGATTACACGGACCTTTTTTCCGGTACCATGCGGCATAGCAACCGTTCCGCGAACAATTTGATCGGCATGACGCGGATCGATACCGAGATTCATGTGTACCTCACAGCTTGAATCAAATTTGGTTGTTGCTGTTTTTTTAAGAAGCGCAATTGCTTCATCGAGCTGATAAAGACGATCTTCAATAAGATCTTTTGCATTACGATATTTTTTTCCGTGAGCCATATGGAGGGAGATAAGGAGTTAGAGGAGTTAAGGAGAAAGGGAGTAGAGAAGAGCGCTTATGTGCGTTCGACATCGATTCCCATAGAGCGTGCCGTACCCTCGATAATTTTTATTGCGCTATCAAGATCGACAGCATTCAGATCGGGCATCTTGGTTTCGGCAATTTCTTTTACTTGTGCCTTGCTCAATTTACCAACCTTATTTTTATTAGGTTCGCCAGAGCCCTTTGGTACACCCGCAGCCTTGCGGATAAGAAATGAGGCCGGTGCAACCTTCGTAATAAACGTAAAAGTACGGTCTTCAAAAACCGTAATTTCTACCGGCACTACCGTATCGCCCATTTTGCCGGTTTTGTCGTTAAACTTTTTGCAGAAATCCTGAATCTGCACACCGTGCTGACCAAGTGCAGGACCTACCGGCGGCGCTGGATTCGCCTTACCCGCAGGAATTTGAAGCTTAATGATGGTCTTTACTTTCTTAGGAGCCATAGTGATTTGGGATTAGAAATGTAGTGAATTAAGCGCTCAAGAGTTCGATCATCTTCTTTACTTCTGAATGATAGAGCTTGAGATAGGCAATACTATAGAGGCGGTTTTTTATCTTCACGGTGAGAAATGCCTCATCCGGCTTCTTCGCGTGATTAATATAGAACGAGCGGTCGCCATAGGCATTCGTCTCATTCAGGGTCAAATCTATAAAGGTTTTCGTTTTATTTTGCAAGAGCATGTAGAGCTGAAGTGCGCGAATTTCATCCTGAAGCACAACTTCGCTAATACTTGCTACAGCAATATTTTCAACCGACATCTCATAGTATGTGGCGTCGGAAATTGGCGTTGCCGTGATATCGAGAAGTTTATAAATCTTGCCCTCAAAGAGCTCTTCTTCAACTTTTTCTCCAATACCGGCCTGTAAAATGAGTTCTGGAGTAAGCGGAGAGGGCTCTGGCGCAACTACCACTTTTGGCTGAATAACCTCCTCGGGTTCAGTAACTGGCTCCGCCTCAGTCGTATCTGCAGGATCAGGATCGGTTGTTTCTGTCTCAGGCGCTTCAGTTGCCAATACATTTGTCTGGCCGCCGGTATCTTCCGCTCCCAAATATTCGCGTACGCTCAAATCAGCAATCACAGTAGTAACTGCAACAGCAAGTATAACGGTAAAGATTGTGAACTTATTCATAGTCGCTCCCTGCAAATGAGGTGGTTAACGCGATGTAATTTATAGTGCAACCGCTATCGGCCTTATTTCTTCTTCACCTGCGTAAAGTCGAGCTCTACCGGTGTTTCCCGTCCAAAGATTGTAATCATAACTTTAATCTTACCTTTTTCTTCATCAACCGAACTAATAATACCATCATAGTTCACAAACGGTCCGTCTAAGACGATAACATTGTCGCCGACATTAAAGTCAACTTTAAACTTCGGCTCAACCTGGCCCATGCGCGTCTTAACCACCTTCCACTCCTCTGCAGAGACCGGAACCGGAATAGTACCGGATCCGACGAAACCTGTAACATTGGGTGTATTTCGCACTACATACCAAGATTCATCGGTTACGATCATATCTACAAGTACATATCCGGGGAAAAGCTTCTTTTGTTCTTCTTTTGGCTGACCGTTTTTAATAACGATCTGACTCTCCTTTGGAACAACAACATCAAAAATATAATCCTGCATATTCGTAGATTCGATACGCTGAAGCATTGCTTCGCGAACTGCATCCTCATAGCCCGAATATGTGTGGATCACATACCAGTTACGTCCGGTACCAAGTGCTTGTTTTGCCATATATTAGAGAGATTCAGGAGACGGTGACTGAGCTGCCAAATCCAGCAGCTCACGATATCCCAAGTTAAATACAAAGTCGATTCCTGCAATTGCCGCTGCAGAGATAAAGACAAATACAATTACAAGAATACAAACATTTATTGCGCGATTTCGAGTTGGCCAGGTAACTTTGTCGAGCTCGTGCCAGCTGTCTATAAAGTACTGAGAGAGGAAATTTTTTGCCATAGTATGGTGAGATAACTCAAAAATGGCCCAAGGCCAAACGAACAGTACCGCAAGTAGGGATTTTCTGCAAGTGATTTTTCTGGTATAATAGACGGATATTTTTATGCGTCTAAAAACTCAAAAAATAAAGGAGCGCACGGCGCGACCGCGAGCCAGCGAGGGAAGCCCGAAATTAGGGCTGACCGAGCGCCAGCGAGCGTTTATTAAGGAAGCGCTTCTCGTGCTGCCACTCATGGCAGTTGCATTATGGCTGACAAATGGGCCCGAAGTTGCGAGTGCGGGATTCATTCCAATACCGCGCGGACTCTGCGGTGTATTCCCCTGCCCTGAAGGCAGCGGCGACGGCGTTGCCATTGCAAAGAGCTTAACCGGACGCATAGTACGAATTGTACGCATCATGATTGGCGCAGTCGCCACACTGATGATTGTAATTTCGGCGATCAAACTCATTGCCTCACAAGGCAACGAAGAGGTCTACACCAAAGAAATCAAAACGCTTATTTTTGCCATTGTCGGACTCTTTGTGGTTGGCCTATCCGGGGAAATTGCACAAATTGTTGAGCTCGAGAAGGGCGGTTTCTTAAAAGATCCAAATGTTGCAGTGCAGCGAAGTAAACTTTTCTCACGAACAGTTAAAATCGCAATCACCTTTATTAAATACACTATCGGCAGCGTGGCGGTGCTCTTTGTAATACGAAGCGCATTAGTGCTTATTACTCAAGGACATAATGAAGAAGAGACAACTAAAGCGACAAAGAGTTTAAGCATCGGTGCAATCGGACTTATACTTATTGTCTTTGCAAATACATTTATTAATAAAATTTTCTTTAAAATCGACCAACAGGGTTCGCTTACAAGCGATGCCGTCCGTCCGGGGATCGATATCGATCAGCTCACGCGCGAAATCGCCAGCGTTACCAATATTATTGCAGCAGTAGCCGGACCTGTAGCACTTTTAACATTAATGTACGGCGGCTTGCGCTACATTTTGGCAGCCGGCGAGGACGATCAAATCGGAAAAGCAAAAAAAATAATGCAGTGGGCACTTATCGGTTTAATTGTTATTTATAGCGCATTTGGAATTGTCAGTACGTTTATTGCGCGCCGCTTCACAGGTATTTAATTATGAAAAAAAATAATACTATAACCGCTATGCTCGCACTGCTTGGCACAATGCTCACACTTATGCTTTTTGTGCTGCCTCAAACTGCGTATGCACAAAACGGCACGTGCGCTCCGGATGACATCGATTGTCAGCTGCAAAATGTTTTCGAAAAACGCGGGCGCGAGGGAGGACCCGAGCTGGGTAATTTTGCAAACCGCTTTCATGAACTTTCGAGCGTAGAGTCGGGTGCCGATACACTCACGTCAATTATTTTTATTGCACTCGATTTTATTAAATATATTCTTGGGGCAATTACGGTAATCTTTGTTACCATCACGGGAGTAAAACTTGTAGTGAGCGGCAGCAAGGCGGATGAAGAGTTCGATAAGGCAAAAAAAGCGCTGAAGTACATCATTATGGCGCTCGTGCTTGTTATTATTTCTGATGAACTGGTCACAAAAGTCTTTTTTGGCGAGTACGGAGAGTGTATTGCAAGTTCGGCAAATGCTCAGCAGTGTGCACAGGAAGGTGCAACCATTATTAAGGGATTGTATAGTTTTGTATTGGCGATGGTTGCAAGCATTGCAATCTTTATGCTGGTCTATTCAGGCTTTCGGATGATAACTTTTTATGACAATGAAGAAGAATTAAACAAATACAAAAAACAGATTGTTTGGGCGATTGCGGGGCTCGTGCTGGCAGGAATCGCGGAATTCGCAGTGAAAGGAGTTGTATTTCCGGAAGCCGGAGAGCGCCTCTTCGACGTCGATGCCGGCATTCAACTCGTTTCGCAACTCACTAATTTTGCAGCGGGATTTATTGCTGCCGGAAGCTTTGTCATATTGTTTTACGGCGGCTACTTATATGTTGCATCATTTGGCAATGAAGAGCTTACCGGCAAAGCAAAAAAAATCATTATGGGAGCTATTATTGGTATGCTGATTGCACTTGTAGCATTTGGTGCAGTTACGACCGTTGCGAGTTTGAGCAGCGGACGAGAGGCCGGCAGTCCGGTAGAGGCATCTCTAGAAGCCGCGACCCGATAAACATTATTTTTTCATGCCCCAATCAACGCTAGGTTTACATCATAAGCACAAAAGAAAGCGGATACACCAAAAGCGCGAGCAGTATCCGCACCCCGACAAACTTATTCGTTTTTTTGACGGCGTCATTATTGCAATGGGATTTATTGTCCCGCTATTTACGATTCCGCAAGCGATGGAAATTTGGGTAAATAAAAGCGCGGCGGGACTTTCTGCCATTACTTGGATGGCCTATTTGGCAAATACTATTGTTTGGACAATTTACGGGATACTGCATCGAACAAAGCCAATTGTTCTGACATTTTCGCTCATGACAAGTATAAATATCGTGATTGTGACGGGGATTGTTGTTTTTTAGGGGCAAGAGCGAGCGCGAGAATCCACCTGTTTACAGAACACCTGCTTTTAAGGTATAATATTTAGATTCATTCTTGCTTTGCGGCCGCAAACAAAAAACAAAAATGCAGCTAAAAAAAATCACATCACGTTTTGCTTCACTAAGTATTGCTCTTGTACTGACAGCGAGCATGCTCTTAGCAGCGGCGCCGCATCTGGTGAACAATTCAATCCCGGCAGCGCATGCACAAAACGAAGTATGTAAAGATATTCAAGACGCATTAGGTGGCTTAGTAAGTTGTGGTGATGACGATGTTGTGAGCTTTAGTGATTTTCAAGGCGGGCTCGGCCCGCTGGATGCACAAGGTTCAGGACTGGACTCTTCACTCACTCGTGCAGGAGGAAATTTCCGTGAAATTCTTGTAACCATCATCAATTTCGCCCTAACATTTTTGGGCATTATCGCAGTTGCCGTTGTAATTTATGGTGGCTACTTATATGTAGCTGCTGCCGGCAATGAAGAACTTTCCGGCAAAGGCAAAAAAGCGATCATGTATGCGGCAATTGGTATTTTGATTATTATCAGCTCGTTTGCTTTTGTGAATACATTTATCACGCTAGATAATGTTGATCAAGAGGGTCGCCGCGGTGCTGCGGATGGTACCGGAACGGTTGGTAGCGGCTTAAGCGGAGCAAACGACATCAGTGCAGCTGCCGAAGAAGGCAACAACCGCTTACAATCACGCGTATTCAATTTTGGTGCATCGCAAATTCGCACAGCTACTGATGAGCTACTCAAAGCGTATCAAACACTTGTTGAAGTTGAGAGCCTAGCAACACGAATCGAAAATGTTGCCGGCCCCACACAACGTTCTGAAAATAAATCGTATTTGAATGAGGTTGCCGGATTGATTCGGCAAATTCGAAGCAAGACGAGTTCGCTCAGCCAAACCGGCAAGGCCGCACAACGAATGCTCGATGAGCAAATCGCACGGCTCGAATCTTTTTCTCGTGAGCAAATTGAAGATGAAGATTTCGAAGTTGTTGGAAATATTTTTGATGCCGATGCAGACGGCTCTCTTTTGCAAGATGCGCTGCTAGAGGGATTCAATGAAACGTTTAATATTCCGGAGGCCGCACGGGAAGACTTTATAACTGCCGTAGAAGAAATTGCAGGTGACACTGATCGCGGTGCACGCCCGCAGCCAAGTGATCAAAATGTAGCAGGCAAAATTCCAATCGTATGGCAACTTATTGGCCCGGTTGCAAATTCAGATGCCGGTACTGTTATTGGCAATGTTGTCTCAACTCAAGATTTGGAGAAAGCATTTGCCGGTATCAATCCAAACACGCCAATTTCAGAATTATTTGTGCAGGCAATTCGCAATGTTCGTGCACTCGCGAATATTAGCGGCAGAGCCGCAGATAACAGCGGTGCAATTGTTGATGCAATCACTTCACTGCAAAGACTGCACATTGCAATACGTGATTTGAAATTCGTCGGCGTGCAAATTACGGCAAGTGCGCGTGAGGGCAATGCGCCATTCATAGTCGAATTAAGCGGTTTACGCTCAGTTGATCCAAGCGGCAAATCTATTACCGCAACACAATTTCAATGGGATCCGGATGGTGACGGCGAATACGGCATCAATCCTCAAAGTGCGCGATTAGTGCAGTGTGGCGATACTCCTGGTGCAACTGGCGACATCACCGGACCAGTTGTTACATGTACGTACTTACAGCCGGGAACCTATCTTGCACGCCTCGAAGTTGAAAGTTCGGACGCACAAAATGTAGCACGGGGCCAGGCATTCCTCTCTATCCGCGTTCTCCCAAGTCTTTCTAAAATTAATTTAAAGGCGCGGGTTGGCAGCGAAGAGTATGTGCTGCGCAGCTACGATGCAAATAATAATGTTATTGATAACAACGAACTCGCTGTCCTCATTAGTGAGGTGACCGGCCGTGGCATTGAATTCGATGCACAAGAGTCGCGCGACTCTTCGGGCGCCCCAATTCGCATTTTTGACTGGCAGTGGGGTGACGGCAAGCGTGACTCATCGTCCGAAGGAAACCAGCAAGATCTCGCGGTTATTACACATAAATATCCGGATAAAGCCGGCCGCTACCGTATGCAACTGCAGGTTACCGACACCGGCAACCGGCAAGACCGCAAAATTGTAACTATTTTGGTTGGAAGCATTGCAGCGCGTGTGCAGGCCATAAAACGCACCGGTGAACCGGATGAAATTTTCGAATTTGACGGCTCGGTTTCGCGCAGTGATAATGGTGCGATCTCGAATTATGAATGGGAAATTCAAGCCGGAGGGCAAGGTGCGAATATTATTAATGATGTAGATAAGGTCGAAATAATCGGCGATACAAGCAGCCCAGCGCTTCGGGTAAAATTTAAAGAGGCCGGGCAATACTTAGTGCGACTCCGTGTCTTTGACGCTCAAGGCGAAGCAACAACAACAATTCCCGACATATTTATTAAATCAAAAAAACCGCGTGCAAATTTTAATGTGCGTACATGTCCAAACGACTGCCCGGATAAAACACAACCCTCACTTGTAGAGCTTAATGCATCACAAAGTTTTGATCCCGATAGCAGCGACTATCTTTTCTACGACTGGAAATTCTTTAGCGCTGCAGGCGATGCATTGCAATCCGGCGATGGATTTACGCTTGAAGATGGCGGAGCACTCACCGGAAACGACCGTGAAAATGGAGATGCAGTCAAAAAACTCCGCGTGAAATTCACACGTCCCGGTACATACAAGGCGGTACTCAGTGTGCACGACCAGCATGAAAATGCAAATCTGCAACAGAGTGATGAGATCTCGCGCGAATTTACCGTTAACTCCGCACTCGATGCAAAATGGGATGATGCGCTGCAGGTTGTCCATCAACTGGCCGACGGCTTTGCTACCGTAAATTTTACGGCGCAAGCACCCGATGCAACAAATGTAGAAGTTGATTTCGGTGCCGATGGCTTTAGCGGAAATTTTCCAGTCCAAAACGGTGTGGTAAATTTCGAACACACCTACGAAAGTTCCGGCTCGTATCTTGTAACTGCAACATTTACTTCCGAAAACAAAGGCCGCACCACTCTTACACAGCGCATCTATATTGCACAAGGCGACAGACCGCTTGCCGTGATTCGCGCATTCATAGACGGCAATGAAGTCGTGCTCGATAATGATAATGCAAGTATCGATATAATCCGGAATCAAATTATAAATTTTAATGGCGGCGCCTCCATAAGCAGCACAGGCAGCAATAGCGGGCTTAAATATGTGTGGGATTTTGGAGACGGCAAAAAGAGTACCGGCGCAAATGTGCAGCACGCGTTTACCGAACTCTCTCCAGAAGGAGGATATGAAGTTACGTTAACGGTAAGTGAGACACGCACGCAGCGCTCAGGCATAAATCAGCTACGCGGCTTACAAAATAATCTTTTGGCACAAAAAGATTTCAGCGGTGACCCAACAACAGTTCCGCAAAATACCGGCACAGGCGACGGCACAATTCAGCGAAGCGGCAATCAAATTGAAGATGCTCTGCGTGATGCAAACCGTCGAAGTAATGATCCGGTCCAAATAAACAATCGTGCGCCGGAGGGTCTGCAACAGGCGCAAGAGACACTTACCAGCACCGCACGCTTCCGCGTGAATGTTATTAGTACACCACCGGAGCTTGCAACACTTTCACTCGAAAAAGTAAGCGCAGGCGATACAACACCGGTCGAAGTGCGCTTAACTGCGGAGGGTGCAACCGATGCCGACGGCAGAATTACAAATTATCAATTCTGGTACTATGCACCTGCTGAGCGCGAACGAAAACTGGGCGTCATAGATACCACAAACAACTCTGCAAGTTTAATAATCGATACCTATGGCGAGAGCGAACAAGAGCGTGAATACTACTTTTGCGTAAGTCTTACTGACAACGAAAATACGCGCGTAAATTGTACCGATTTATTTGATGAATCCGAACTGCCGCGTATTAAAGTAACAAACGGGCCGAATATTGCACCAGCTGCAGGATTTGAAGTAAGTCCGTCAACCAGTGTTAAGGCAGGCCGCGAAGTGACCTTTACCTCAAGCTCAACGGATGCGGATGGACGAATCGTCGAATATATTTGGGATGTTGAAGGCGACGGCTTTCACAATAATAATCCCAGCGAAAGCTCTACAATTCGGCATACATATACAACAGCAAATGCAGACGGCTACCGGGTAAAGCTAAAAGTAATTGATGATAAAGGCGCCGCAGGATATTCAACCGAAACGCGTGTCTTTGTTGATCCGCAGTCCGATGCTCCACAAGGCGACTTTGATTTTACAGTTCGTCCGGGCACACGCGAAGTAAAGTTCTTTGACCGCTCAAGCGCCGATCTTGCCAATAATGCGGAGATTACAAAATGGACATGGGACTTCGATACTTCCTCCGAGTTAGGATGCGATTTGCCGGCAAAACCGCACGACAAATGTAACGGCGACAAAACTGATGACCCTGATTCGACGGATCAAAATCCAATCTTTATCTATCCAGCAAACGGCGACTATCAAGTAAAACTGATTGTCGAAGACAACTATGGCAACCCTTCACGTACATTCACTAAAGAGATTAGAGTCTTTACATTCGGCACGGTAGATGATGTTCCGATTGATGACCGATTAAATCCAAATGCACGTCCGAGCGGCGTAAACATTACCGATGATCGTGAAATCGCGGCAGTCGATATTGAGGCAAATTTAATTGCACTTTCAACCGAAGCACGCATGCAAATTAATCCCGATGGCAAGAAAATCTTAACACTTCCGGCAAATTCACGGGGAAGCGATATCTCTTTATGCTGGGGCGATTCGCGCGGCGATATTATTCATGCATGGATCGATAAAAACACACTCTGTGACAGCGACGGCGACGGTGACAAAACAAATGATAAAGATTATGAGTTTCCTGCACCGGACGGTGTTCGTTACGACACTACAGATGTGACCACACTGCTGCCGGGTGGACGCTGCTGGAAAACGTACTTTAGTCCGCGCCATAAAAGTCTTTTTAGAACCTTGCCGGACGGCACACGGGTGAGTCTCGGACGCTATACTCCTTTGCTCAATGTAGAAGGGCGTGCCGGTGCTGCAAATAAAAAGCAGACCGACCAAGTAGAAATTAAATTTCCCACAGTCGGCAATGAAGATACGATGTTCCAGCAAAGTTGCGAATCGGACATTCCGGTCCTCAGCGGACAGGCGCCGCAAATCGACGGTGTACAGCGCCGCGTATCACGTTTAAAGGGCAGCATATTTGAAGATCTTGGTATTCAAAATACAATTATTCTCGGAATCACAACCGGTGCACTTCTTATTCTTGCAATTTACAGCATCGGACATTTCTTTAAGAGAGGAAATATTCGCGATGAATAATTTCAATTAACCACTTTCTACGATGCCAGACGCACCACAAAATCCGCAACAGCCACAACAGCCGGCGCAACCGCAAGCAGTTCCGCCGCAGCAAACTCCGGCAGCCGCACCGGCGGTACCAGCCAAAAAACCAATAGACCCGGCAAAAGAAGCAGCTAAACGCAAAAAGACACTGATCGGTTGTCTCTCTGCTTTTGGATGCTCAATCCTGCTCTTCATCGGTGTCATTTTTGCATTTTTAGCAGCAGGCAGCGAAAACAATCCCCTCTTTGCATCATTCGGCGTCTCACAAGGCGAGATCGTAAATATTTTGATCACGATTGTGAATCTTACCTTTATGGTACTCACTTTTGTTGCATTTGTTGTAACTGTTATTGGGGTCTTCAAAATTATGGCGGCAAAAAAGGGTGATAAAGATGCAAAAAAGAAAGGAGCAATTCTTACATTTTCGGCATTCAGCGTCCTGGTAATGCTTATTATGATTTGGGTGAGTACCTACGTATTTCTTTCGAGCAAGAGAACAAGTGGCGCACCCCGGCAGGGCATTACTACAAATCCGGTACGGACCGTACAACTAACGGCTCCGATTACCATAAATTTTGATGCTCAGTATGCACCAATCAATACTGCGCAATACGAAATTCTCTCATATAAATGGGATTTTGGAACCGATGATATTCTCTTTGGAAATCCTCAAACATATACCTACAAAGATCTCGGCAACTACACGGTAACACTCACAGTAGCAGTCAAAGAGCGTGCAACCGGTGAGACTGAAGATGTAACATTCACAAAGGATGTAACCATTCAAAATGTCCGGGCCTCTGTTGTTATTGATGCGAAGCCGGCGCAAGGTCCCGCACCTCTTGAAGTCATATTCGATGGCTCAAGCTCAACTTCGGTTAACGGCGAAATCACAGCTTATGCGTGGGATCTCGATGAAGACGGCAGCTTTGATGACGGTACCAGTGCGCAAGTTACAAACACATTTACTAAGATTGGAAGTTATCTAATAAAATTGCGCGTCATCGATTCGACCGGCGAGGCATCGATCGGTGAAAAAGAAATTGTTGTAACCGAGCCAGAAACACCGACTGCAAACATTACGATTAAAGATATCGAAGGAACAACGCTTGCAGTTGGCACTTCGTATATTTTTAGCGGCGAGAGCTCATCGAGTCCGGTTGGAAGAATTGAGCGGTATCGCTGGAACTTTAGCGATGGCGGTGAGGGCAGCAACCGTACGGTCAGCCATACTTTTACCGAGCCAGGCCAATATGTTGTTTCGCTGGTTATAACCGATGAAAATGATGGACGTGACGAAACTGAAATAACCGTAACCGTGAATGCTCCCGATGCGGCACCTGTTCCAATTGTAAAAACAACACCGGCATTAGAAGACAATGTTGTCCGCGGTCCGGCACCATTAACTGTTACATTCGACGGCAGTGCAAGTACCGATCCGAATGACGATATTGTTGAATATAATTGGGACTTCACAAATGACGGCACAAACGATAAAGCTCAAGAAAAAACTGTCTACACATTTGAAAAAGCGGGAACGTATACCGTCCGCTTTATGCTGAAAGATGCTGCTAATAACGAGGCCGCAACAGAGATTGTTGTTGAGGTACTTGCACAGGGCGTACAGGCCGATTTAAAAGCAACGCCTACATCAGGGGTAGTACCCCTTACGGTTAAGTTCGATGCGTCTGGCTCCAGCTACGCCGAGGGCGAAATTGTAACCTACGAGTGGGATTTCGGCGACGGCAATCCAAAACGAATCGATACCGCGCAAGTGAACCACCAGTATACGGCAATCGGAAGCTTTATTGCGCGAGTCACAGCAATCGCATCGGACGGCAAAAAGCACAATGTTGAAATTCCAATCACCGTACGGCCGGTTTCGGTCAAGGCATGTTTTGAAGCTACAACCGAATCCGGCTCCGCACCGCTTGAAATAGAATTTGACCCGACATGTTCAACTGGCACCATTATTAAGTACCGCTGGCGCTTTGGACAAAGTAACACCTCAACCGACCGCAAGCCGACATTTACTTTTACGGAGCCGGGAACATATCCGGTTCGTTTAGAAGTTTCGGACGCAAGCAATGTGATAGACTCTATCACGAAACAAATTGAAGTAACCGAATAATTTAATTATCTATCTCTATGTCAAACAAAACACGTAAACGCATGGTTACCGCAGTAGCAGTTCTCGGCCTCATTGGATTGCTCGCAACAATTGTGCTGCCGTATGCAGCGACCGGCGGCTACTAAAAAGTGCGAGCGCACGGCGCGAGCGCGTAGGCTGGAGCGAAGGAGTCGCAAAATTAGCGACGACTGAGCGGAAGCCGGAGCCTATAAAATAAAACAAACACAAAAATGAAAGATACCGGACTTCGAATGTGGCTTGCCGCATTCGTCATCACTACCGTAGCCTCGAGCTCAATCGCCTTACATAAGGCAAATGAGAGGACCTACTATAAAGGGCTCGAACCGATTGCTGCACTCACGGCAGATGCATCGCGCATGCCTAAAAAAGTTGCGCGCACTCCATCTGCACCAACACGCACATTCGGCAGTGTGGTAGAGGCAAATTCACAGCGCCTGGCAAAAATCCTAGATGAAGGCGGCGCAGCAAGCAGTGCGAGTATTCTTACCACAGCGCCAAGTACATCTCCACCACCTGCTGCTGGCCCCAAACAGCCCCTTGCTACACGCTGTCCAGCCGATGAAACACCTGTCATTACCAATGGCAGCTTTACAGGATGCAAATCAAATAAAGAAAAAATTCCGGCAGCAAAAATCATCCGAGGCCCGGCTCCAAAAATCTCTTACGGGCAAGTCAAAAGATTAAAACCTACACCAACAGTTGCGCCTGCAGTCACTCCAACGGCACCACCAAAAATCACAATACCTAAAGTCGAATCTTCAACATGCAACTCAGAGAGCAAATTTATGTATACCGGGCCCGACCGTCCGGGTTTGCTCTATGGAATGTGTATTGAATGTGATACCGAAACTTTTACCTCTAACGGCTATCTGTGCCCGGCTCCAAAATAAATATGAATCTCTCACGAACAAAACTATGGGGCGGGGTCTTTCTTACGGTATTGCTGATTGCAGGCACAGTTGCCTACTTTACAGCTGGCGATAGCGGTTTATTTAAAGGACAGTTAGCACCTGAGCAACCGCGCACGACCGAAGAAGCATTGCGAATTTCTAATCTTGAATGCGGCACATTCAATGAAACGCAGTGCCGGACTAATTCAGATGCATGTGCATGGACGAATCCATTTAGTCTCGGTTTTTCATGTACACATATTTGTCGTACCTATGATGAAACACAGTGCGGAGCAAATCCTGATGTCTGTCACTGGGATCCAGCAATTGCATTTGGCACTGGCGCCTGTTTTCCAGGGAATACATTTCAACATACCTTTCGCCTCGCATGCCGTACAAATACAGACAGAACATCATGTGAGTCTGCAGAAAGCCAACTATGCGGATGGAATACGCTTTTTAATAGGTGCGATCTTTCAACGGATACTGGTGTAGCACCACGTGAAGGCACTCCACAACAGCCGCCAGCACAGACTCCTCCTGCACAAGCTGGAACCACAAACAGTTGTACCGGATTAGATCAAAATGCATGTAGAGGACAAAATACTTGTGAATGGGGTCTTGGAAGTTGTGTCGAAGTCGATCCAGCTTGCCGAACTATTACGCTCGAAAATTCGTGTACTGCAAATACAAATTGCAAATGGGTAAGCAGCATTCCAAGTTATTGTACGGGCGTAAATGTACCGGTTTTTGGATTAGGAAGCGCACCGGCAGTTCCGCAACCTGACCTTACACGAAATCCAAATGACCGCTGTACAACGATCGGCGACTTTTCTCAATGCAATAGCGATACGCAATGTCAGTGGGAACCAAATACAGGAAGTCCAAATTTTGGTTGTAACAGCCGTTCGCCATTGTGTACCGGAATATCAATTACTCCGGCTGCGATACCGCGCGATGCACGCAGCCCAAACTTCGGCATTGCTGTTACACCAGCAGAATTTGCAGGACGTATACAGTGGACTCATACGGTCAATGGCAACGAAGTTGCGCGTGATGTTGTAAATGGTACTAATCCTTTCTCGGCAAGAATCGGAGATATAAACGAAAATAGCCAGCTGACTTTTGAAGCACAACCTGCGGTAGCCGGGAATACTTGTACTGTTACAATTAACACTGCGCCCGAAACTCCGGCGACACGAGCAATATTTCTGGATATTTTTCGTCCGGAAAATAATACTCAATTAGCAGCAGGAGAAGGAACAACTTTTCGCTTTGCAGTACGACATAGTTTGGGATTTACTCCGCTGACCGCCAATGTCGTCATTAGAATATCTTCAGGCACAACTGTAATTAGAGAAATTCAAGCAGAGCGTCTGTCGAGACTGTTCCGTCCTGTAGATGACATTGTATGGGATGGCCGCGATGCAAATAATAATATTGTACCAGCCGGAACATATACATATGCATTAACAGCCTCAGCCGTGAATGTTGAAAATGTAACTCCGGCGACAGCAACCGGCACCTTTACGGTTACAGGAACAGCGCAAGCCGGTGATGCTGCTATCGTCGGCATAGCTGGCGATACGGCTGGAGGTTCCGATGATCCTGCAGCTGAAATTGAACGTCGAATTGCCCAAGATGATGCGGCACGCCGCGGCGAGGAAGTACCCCGCGCACCAGTACTCACAGACTTAGGTCCCGATCCGGCGAGCTTTGGTCCTGGCGAAGGAACACGCTTCCGCTTCTCACTTAATCAAACAGCATCGGTGCAGGTAAATATTACCGAGCCAGGAACTCCACAACCGCGCCTTATCCGGGAAATTCGTGAAACACGAACAACTACCGAGGTCCGCGAACTCAACATTGCATGGGACGGCCGCGACACAAATGGCGCACTTGTTCCCGTAGGAAGCTACACTTACGAGATTCGTGCAAGTAATCCAAACGGTACCGCCACACCGCAAAATGGGACATTCGAAATTCGCACCGTACAAACCGGAACTCAAGCCGATCTTACGATGCGAACGGTCAACACACCGCCACTGGAAGGATTAGTCGGTCAAGAATTATCTTTCACAGCACTGCAGGCAAATATTGGAAGCGCTGCAGCCGAAAGCATTTCACGTTTAACTATTTACCAAGCCGACAGAACAACAGAAGTTGCACGCGTAGATGACGGCAACGGCACTCTTCCCCCAAATGTTCCAGACACCGCCCGCTTTGCATGGACGCCAACTACTGCAGGAAGATATGAATATCGAATTTGTATTGATCCGGATAATACGGTAGCAGAATCGAGCGAGACAAATAACTGCAGCGATTTCTTTATGCTGACAATTGGAGGTGGTACTCCCCCTCCACCACCATCTGCTACAGCATGTACCTCACTTGCCGTAACGCCTACCGAAATACCTATCGGCGCGACCGAACTGCCGCTGCGTGTTGTCGCGCAACCTACAACATTTAACGGTCAAATCAGTGTTGTGCACAATCGAAATAATGAAGATGTTGTTACCGACACCCAAAATGATCGTGATTTTACCTTAACAGTCTCAAGCTTGAATGAAACAAGCAGAGTAACAGTTACTGCAACTCCAAGTACCGGCACTGCATGTACAGTTGTACTGAATCGCGCAACTGAAGGTGCACAAGTTGCTGGGGCAGGCGCTGGAGCTCGGGCATCTCAAAGCACCACGACACTCCGCATCACTCCCGCAGAAGACAATCCAAGCGGTCCGAATAATATCATTCCAATTAACGATCACGATTTATATGTTGGCGGCATCTACACGTTCAGTGCAAGTGCACCGCTGCGCATTACACAAATTAAAATAAGTCCGACCGGCGTAAATGCAACTAACGCACTCGATGTTTCCAAAATAAAATCACTCCAGCTCTATCGCCGCGACAATATCCGAAGCAACGACGAACCCCAACTTACAACAGAAATCGCTCCGTCGTCAGACGGCTCAGTAACATTTACGACGAACTGGATATTTACCGCGGAATCCCTCACACAAGATCTGCTCATCGGATTCTCTCTTAATCAAGATGCAAACGACGCGGGCAGACGCTTCTCATTCGGCATCAATGCAGAGAGCGATATTATCTTGAGCGAAGGCAGAATTGCCGAAACTCCATTCCCAATCAGCGGCGCACTCTTTGCAGTAGAAGGAACACCAACGCAACAAGTTGCCGGAACAAGCGGCGGCACAACAAATAATACAACGAGAAACAGCACCAGCGGTACATCGTGCGAGTCACGCGGGCTCTATACCTACACCGGACCAGACAGCCCTGGCCAACGCTTTACTGGCATGTGCATTCCATGCCGGGAATCAAAATATATTGAACTTGGCGGAACATGTGATGAAACTCTCAGTGCTGCACGCATTGTTATGGAGAACAAGACAACCAATACTTCCCCAACCGATACCGCCTCAAGCACAACATCACAGCGCGGCTCGGCACAATCTACAGGTCAAAGCAGCAGCAGTGTTCAGAATGGAAGTGCACAAAGCGGCACAAGTCAAAATGTGGCAGCACAGCAACAAGCGGTTGCAACAGCTAACGAGCTCATCCGCACAGCAAACAGCGCGCTCGCTCTGCAGCAAAATCTTACAACAAATGCGTTCCGGCCGGCAGCGGATACTAACACAAATGCCGCAGTAGGATTCCAGCAGCCAAATCTCAACCAAAGCCAGCGTCTTACTTATGTACCGGACCGCTCACAAACGGGACCAGGCATTGGCATATATTTTGGAGTATTGGGAGCACAAGCCGCATATCTTGCGTGGCGCAAACGAAAACGCAGTTAGATATTAAAGAGACGGCCTTAAAACCGTCTCTTTCTGTAGCCCGAAAAAGTTGACATAAATTTTAAATATATGCTATAATAGAAAGAAGTAAAAATAAAAATATGGAAAACATACAAAACCAACAACCAGGCCAAACTCCGCAAATGCCCAATATGCCAGCAAAGCCAAGCAAGCGGCCCTATATTATAGGCGCAATTATTGCCATTGCCGTTTTGGGTGGTGCGGTTTTTTATCTCATGAATACACGCACTACTTTGTATAAAGGGTCGCTGCCATTCAAACCGGCGGTAATTGACGCAAACCTAGGACACGCAGGACAAACAAGTCTGCTCACAAGTGAGAGCGTCCGAATTGCGCAATCCGACAACACTCTTGAAAGCCAAATTGCAGAACTGGAAGCACAACTTGCAAGCACAAGCGATCCGACAGAACGCAGAATTCTCAATGCACAACTCGCAAGTTTGCGTATACAGCTTGCATCCGAAACGAGTCCTGCAGAGCAAGAACCTGAGGCAACCGAGGAGGAGCTCTTGGCGGAATTCGATGAATTAATATTTCTCTTTACCGAAGCAACCGAACCAGAAGAAATCGACCGCTTAAATGAAGAAATTCAAAACGTACTCATGCAGCTTGTCGAACTGGATGCAGATCTGGAGCTCGCATTCGAACGTCCGGATTCAACTGATCTTATTCTGACCATTGAACAATTGCTCAAACGCTTTGAAGGTATTATGGGACAAGGTTCGACAGATGTCTTCTACGATCTGACCGAAGAAGAACTCGCGCTTGCGGCGAATGAAACTGCGGCGAATGAAACTGCGGCAGTTGATGATCCGGTTGTAGCTGAGGAATTTCAGCTAGATCCGCCAGCCGTTGATATTCCATTAGAAGATGATCTCCTCATCGAATCTCCGATTGTTGAAGAACCGCTGGCAGAGGAACCTGTTGTGGAGCCGCCAGTTGCTGAAACACCGATTCCAGAAGTGCAGACTACAGAAAATTTTACCAGCGCAATTATCCAAGGCGAAACCGGACCGGGCCTTGCGCTCTATCCGCTCTCATTTGCCGCGGCATGGTATTTGCGGAGACGGAGGAAGTCTTAATCTTCATCTTCACGGTCTAGCTGATCACGTGCCTGGTTTCTGTATTGTTCTGCTATATCCGCTAGACGCAACTCCGATTCAAATTCGCGAAACCAAGTTACTAGCTTTGCTTTCTCCGCTAGATAATGTTCTGCGGCATTATCACTGCTTGGAACTATTTTGCTTATTCGTTCCAGACAAAGAATAAGGCGCCCAAGAAAGAGCCGGAATGCTGTTATCCAAGTTTTTTCTTCCTCTCCAAAATCACTTTTTAAATCGTCAGCAAAACGCAGTTTAATATGATTTGCAAATTGTAATCCGCGAACACTAACTTGACTGATGTCCTTCCAAACTTCCGCTGCTTCTTCTCCCTCAAACAAAAAATCTTCAACTGAAATAAGAGGTGACACTATACTAGCAACATTGTGCCGAACATACCCAGCCGTAAGTGTCTCTGGCACCTCAACACCCAGTGGAACAAAATTATCCCGTGCAATTTCCTCCTCAACTTGAGACCCTCCAGCAAAAGCTTCTGGCGCTTCAGTACCCTTTTTTGAGCCATCTTCATTTCCCATATGCCAAAACAATACCACTTAAATTATCTTTTGTAAACCCTCTTCGCGCAAGCTCCTTTCCAGGGCGAACCACGATCTGATATTCTCCAAGAAATGCAAATCATCGATTCGGATGTTGTGATTATTGGCGGCGGCGGGGCGGGCCTGCGGGCGGCCATTGCCGTTGCAGAGACAGCGCCGGATTTGAAAGTAAACATGATTTCCAAAGTTTATCCGGTGCGCAGCCACACGGTCTCTGCCGAAGGCGGCATTGCAGGTGTAGTAAAAGAAGATGACTCTTTCGAATCGCACTGCTTCGATACGATTCGCGGAAGTGATTACTTGGCGGATCAAGATGCGGTCGAGTTTTTTGTGGAAGATGCACCCAAACGGATTTATGAATTGGAAGAGTGGGGATGCCCATGGAGCCGCTTTGAGGACGGAACGATTGCGGTGCGGGCATTTGGCGGTATGAGCGTAAAGCGAACTGTGTACGCTGCCGATAAAACCGGCTTCTACATGTTAAGCGCGCTCTGGGAGCGCTCACTCAAATATCCTCAAATTAAAAATTACGACGAATGGCATGTGACGCGCTTATTTCGGGTCGGCGAAAAAATGGCCGGACTCTATGCGATCAATTTAAAAAATGGCGAACACGCAGTCTTTCGCGCAAAGGCATTTGTATTGAGCACCGGCGGCGCATGCCGCATCTTTTCATTTAACACCAACGGCAACATTAAGACCGGCGACGGCATGGCGCTGGCGTATAATATTGGCGCGAGCCTGAAAGACATGGAGTTTGTGCAGTTTCATCCTACCGGCCTGCCGCACACCGGAATTTTAATTACCGAAGGCGCCCGCGGCGAGGGCGGATATTTACTCAACAACAAAGGCGAGCGCTTTATGAAAGAGTACTTGCCGGCGAAGATGGAACTTGGCCCGCGCGATATTGTAAGCCGATCAATTGTAAGCGAGATTAAAGCCGGCCGTGCATTTAAGGGTCCCTACGGCTCATATGTACACCTGGATATTAGGCATTTGGGAGAGAAAAAAATTATGGAGCGGCTACCCTTAGTGCGCGAAGTTGCTTTAGAGTTTGCACACATAGATCCTGTGCACGAACCGATTCCGGTAATGCCAGTTGCCCACTACTACATGGGTGGCGTACACACCGATAAAGAAACGGCTACCAATGTGTCAGGGCTCTATGCTGCGGGTGAAGTTGCGTGCGTAACAATCAATGGAAGTAACCGCTTGGGCAGTAACTCCTTGGCGGAATGTCTGGTCTTTGGGAATGCGGCGGGTGTGCAGGCCAGCCGCTTTGCGCAGGAGACTGCATTACAAACAGTCAGCGAAGCAGAAGTACGCGATGAAGAAAGGCGCATTACGCAACTATACGAGCGCAACGGTGCTGAAAATCTCTCCAAAGTGCGCGAAAGCATGCAGCGCACTATGCACGAATTAGTTGGAATTGAGCGAAACGAAAAAGAATTGGAAGCCGCACTGGATGCGATCTTAAAACTGCAAGAGCGCTGGAAGCGCATCGGCCTCCAAGATAAATCCAAAACATTTAACACCGAATTTACCTCGCTCCTTGAACTGGAAAATATGCTGGTTGTAAGTGAGGCGTGTGTCCGTTCTGCCCTGGCGCGCGAAGAGTCACGCGGCAGCCATACGCGCAGCGACTTTCCGGCACGCGATGACAAAAATTTCCTCAAGCATCTGCTCGTTGAGCGCGGTGCAGATGGTATGATTTTAAAAGACCATCCGGTCACAATTACAAAATGGCAACCACAAGAAAGAAAATACTAGTACAGCGCTATGTCGAAGGCATGGAAAAGCCTGAACTTCAGGAGTTCGAGCTTGAGGCGACTGCCGAAATGACCGTGCTCGACGCACTGAATGCAATCAAAGATACGCAGGATGGCTCGCTGACCTTCCGCTGGTCGTGCCGCATGGCGCTCTGCGGAAGCTGCAGCGCCGTGGTCAACGGCAAGCCGGTGCTCATGTGTGAAACATCGCTCAAAAAATTGCCGGATACCGTGCGAGTCGAGCCGCTGCGCAATTTTCCTATTATTAAAGATTTAGTAGTCGACATCGACGACGCATTTGAAAAAATGCGCTCAGTAAATCCATATTTAGATAGGATGGAAGCGCGCGTAGAAAACAAACATTTACAATCCCCCGCGCAGCGCAAACGCATTGCACAATCCAGTCAGTGCATTAAATGCATGATCTGCTATTCGGCGTGCCCGGTATATAAAGTTGGAGAAAATTTTATGGGGCCTGCTGCCGGAGCACTCGCCTACCGGTACATTGCGGAGTCGCGCAACAAAAAAAAGCGCCGCCAGCTCAACGCCGCAACCGGCAAAAAAGGCGTCTGGGGCTGCAGCTTTGTTGGCGAATGTTCAACTGCCTGCCCTAAGCGCGTAGATCCGGCCATGGCCCTGCAGCGTCTCAAAGTCATGGGCGCGCTGAATCTGCCAAAACGCTTACTCGATAAAGAATAACTTATTACAAGTACAAACTTCATGTACAAACAAGACCGCGATTTCTGGTGGTTCACGAAACGTCCCGGTTACATGCTCTATATGCTGCGGGAAGGCACGGGAATTTTAATGCTGCTCTACATAGTTGAAGTAATATATCACGGCCTAACGAAAACACCGTTTCATCCCGCTGAACTCTGGCTCGGCCTCATTGGTGCACTCGGACACACCCTCAGCTGGCTCTGGCTCAGCGTACTTATGCCGCCGCTGGAACTGAAACTCTGGCAAAAGACAGGAATCTTTGCACTGTTTATTGGCGCGTGGCTCGTACTTTCATATTTCCTTCTCACCTATGTCTACATCAGCTAAAAAAGCAACATTCAAAACAGTGCTCTGGAGCATCTTCAGCGCAACCCTCGCCTTTGTTGGACTCTTCTTGCCGGTTCACATTTGGGCTCAAATTCAAGGCAAAGAAATTCAGAGCGGTACCGCATTTACCATATTTGTTTTTGCGCTATACATCGCAACGCTCTACCTTGCGTTGTACCGCCTCTACACACTCTTGCTCGACTTAGGTTTAGAAAAATATCACAAAATCCTCGGCATTATTTTTGTTGGCCTTTTTGTAATTGGAGTTGGGCTTTTAGCGGCCAACACTGCTGTTGCGACGACCTCTGCGGGCGCGTAAGACATGTCGTGAAAATTCACGATCACCCTTTGATCCTATTCTTCGTCTTTTGGGTGCTTCAGTTACGGCAGCGTCATCCTCATCTATCTCTAGAGAAGCAAAGTGCGCAAGCATCTCTTCTAATCTTTTTCTACACTCCGGCAACATTGGATCGATTAATTCTTGATTATCATCATAGTGTGATAATAAAAGCCAGCAGCTATGAGAAATCGCACTGCAAATTCCTGCAATCTTCTTTGCGGACTCTGAATCTTCTCTCTCCCAATTTTTCTCGCATCCATCCATAACATCTGAGGCATGGCGCAAAAAACGCTGCACTCCGCTTCTCTCTAAAAGATTCAATGCAGTCTCAATTCTCAAGCGAATATCCGCACGCTTGCCGGCTGACAATGCCCCTTCCACTCTCTTCAACTCATCGAAAAATTGTTCGAATTTTCTTTTTGCGTGTGGAATGTGATCTCTTACATCTAAGTAAGGAGGCCGTGTTTTAGGTGCAGCTATCATATTGACAAAATGCCAGCATAAACTAAAAAACTCAAATCTTTTTCCACAATTTATAGGTGCACCAATGCAAATTCGGTCCAGTCATCACGGTCGTCTTGGATGTTTGCGGCCAAAGCATATAAATTGTGCAACATTGCCCCCTCTGAAGCACCGATTGCCGCTCCCTTAAGGCGCTTCAGTTGAACAACTTTTTTGAACGCTGCGCCTGTAGTCTGCACCAATGTAATCGGCACG
>Ga0066640_10000276_pt1 | contig 29852 bp, 25 predicted proteins | sample CryGeyCG2114_020_2_FD_59505 | JGI IMG/M metagenome (GOLD analysis project Ga0066640, IMG submission 59505) | Groundwater microbial communities from aquifer - Crystal Geyser CG11_big_fil_rev_8/21/14_0.20 | ecosystem: Environmental > Aquatic > Deep subsurface > Groundwater | place: USA: Utah... | reverse complement strand
TTCATGAATCTAAAAACTCCTTCAAAATAAAATCAATTATCAATTAACAAGCAACTTTGCCTATTAATGCCGACCTTTAATCAAGAAAAAGTGTAACACAGCCCTGCTTGACTTTCAATATAGTAAAATCTACAATGCAAAAGAGATGAAAAAACTCCTGATACTATTATTTCTCTTTGGTTTAGCGGCTCAAGGTTTTGGCATGGGCTTTCCTTTTAACCCCAACTCGATGGAACGTTTTGAGATCAGGCGCTCGGTGGTAAAAGAAGAGCTCCTACTCTCCTTTATGAACGAGCATCTGCTTGAGGCGACCGAGCAAACCCTTCTGGCGGCGCTGACCAAACGTGATGACCAGGCAATAACCTATAATGAACTGCTGGATGAGTTTGACTTTCTGGCTGACAAATACAAAAAAACAGTGGCCATTGGCAAGAGCGGCAACGAAGAATTAAGTATTGAGTTCACCTCGCTCCTGGTAGCAAAATACAAGGCGCAAAAAGCCGGCGCCAGCCTTTGGCAAGGGACAATTAACCAGAAAACCATTAACAATTTTAAAGAAGCAACCGCGGAATTTAACCGGCTCTTTAACCAATATCTGGAAACCGCAATCCTTTTGGCCAAGCCCGGCAAATCCAAGTTCTCTGGCGCGGCCCTTGACCTCACTTTGATCAGGGAAGATTTGCAGGAGGGGATTAACCAGGCCCTGCTCTATTTTTTAACTGAAACAGAGGCTGACCAGCAAGGATTTTTCATTAAGCTGGCTGATTTTGAAGCCAAGGTTAAAGATTTTAACCAGCTCGGATATTTATCTACCAAAGAAGAGTTTAAATTAGCCAAAATGTTTGACCAGATGGTGGCATTAAAAAAAGCGGTTGAAATAAACATGACCAAATTGCTGGCCAAGGTTAATAATAAAGAGCAATTATCTTTAATTGACTTGCAGCAATTTGTCAAAGATTTGCAGACCTTTAACCTGGCCTATAACAAACTGCTCGAGGAGTTTTTAAGGAAAAGTTTGTAGGGTGATTTATCGGTTAACAATTACGGTAGCCTGTTCTGCAACAAAATTATTTATCCTTTGATTAAATATTTCCACAGCTTGCGATAAATACGGCCTGAGATGCGCAATGGATGAATGAAACCATAGCGAATTAGGCATAAGTCTTCCACTATCAACATCCAAAGTAACTTGCACATTATATCGACTAGGCTCATTCAAATATAATAAATCCAAACTCTCAACATCAATTTCTAATAATAATTCAGGAATTGCCCCGCTTTGCATTTGGCTCCTTATATCATTGCGAATGTCCGTCCAAGCATCTACAACTCGGAAGATCAAGGCCTTTCCCTTGATCTCATCAATCGCAGCCGGGGCTAGAACAAGAGGTATTTCTGGCCTATATTCGGTTGGCGCATCAAGAACAGAAGCTAAAGCTTCTTCAATACTCACCCCAACTCCACGGGTCGTATCCACAGCCTTAATTTGTATTATCGCTTCTATCCCCACTGTTTCGCCATACCTGGCAGCAAGATAGACGCTTTGATGACGGTCAAGGAATGTTATTTTATAATAATCATCTCCCGCGCTCCTAGACCTAGCAATAACATATTTCCCAAACCCAATCTTTGTTTGCACAGCATCACCGCGCCGCTCAACAACTAAAGGAACATTGGGTCGCCAACTAACTTCTAGCAAATTGCGCACTTCGAAAGTCGCTACTCCATTAAATATGTTTTTTTGCTCAACCCTAATTGCCAAATCCGTAAAAACAGAATCGTTAACATCAAAAATAAAAGGCATTTTTCTAGTCAGAGTATCTGTATTAACAATATAAGCAGTCCCATTTTTTTGCAGACCTAACATATATGATGCTCCTTGGACACTAAGCAACCTCTCCTCACCAGAATTAAGCTCAATAGTCTGGGGAGTATCAGTTATTTTGACTGGCGGCGTTAAGTCTGTAGCGCGCAACGGTGAAAAGCTAGGCGGCGGCGTGGTTGGTCGAGATGCGCTGGGCTGAGGCGATTTTGGCAGTACAGTAACCGGATCAGGTTGTTTCCTCAATAATTTTCTTATTCCTCCAACTATACCCATTGTTTTGTTCCTCCTATACGGGAATCATTCATTGCTATAACGCAATACAGAAGTATTATCGGAAGAAGAAGGGGGAAACTTGCGTGAGGCTAAGCAACTATCCGAATAACGCTACTAACTTTTTGGACAATGGGGAGCCGCTTCATGACAGAGAGCGCGGCACGCAGGTTCTTCTCTAAGACCTGGTCAGTTAAAATGACCAAGGTAACAACTTTGCCATTGCTCTCTTTTTGCAAAACCGCGGCAATAGAAACTTTCTTTTGGGCAAAAATCTTTGATATCCCAGCCAAAACCCCAACCTTATCCGGCACCTGCAGACGAATGTAAAACTTGCCAACAACCTCATCGATCTTCTTTAAAATAACCTTCCTTAATTTGTCATTTGTCATTTGACATTTGTCATTTGCGGCGGCAACAATGTCAGAAATAATAGCCGAAGCTGTGGGACCACCGCCAGCCCCTTGCCCGTAAAACATCAGCGGCCCCATCGGGGTCCCCTTTACATATATAGCGTTATAGTTATCAGCTACTGCGGCTAAAGCATGGTCTGCCGGCAAAAGAGCCGGATGGACCCTGATATCAATTTTCCCGTCAACTTTTTGGGCAATGGCCAAGAGCTTGATAACATACCCAATATCTTTGGCATACTGGATATCTTCTTGTGTAATCTGGGTAATTCCCTCGCGATAAATCTTTTGCCAGTCAACCTCGGCCTTAAAAGCGACCATGGCTAAAATAGCTGCCTTGTAAGCCGCATCATAGCCTTCGATATCTGCCTTAGGGTTTGGCTCGGCATAGCCTTTATCTTGGGCTTCTTTTAAGGCAGTGGCAAACTCCATCCCGTTAGAGCTCATTTTAGAAAGGATATAGTTGGTTGTCCCATTAACTATCCCGTAAATTTGGGAGATCTTATTGCCAGCTAAACTCTCTTTAATCGGCTGGATAATCGGGATCCCGCCGCCAACCGACGCCTCAAACAAAAGCTGGACCTTGTTTTTGGCTGCCGCAGCCAGGAACACTTTCATATTCTTGGCAATAACCTCTTTGTTAGGGGTGACAACGTGCTTTTTCTTGTTCAAAGCAGCTAAGATTATCTTCTTAGCAGGATTCTCACCACCAATCGCCTCAACCACCACGGAAATATCCGGGTCATTAATTATATCCAGGTAATTATTGATTAAAGGGTAAGCAATCTTAAGAGGGCGGGTATCACAAACTTTTTTGATTTCAAGGTCAAGGCCGGCATTGGCCATAATGACCTGATGGTTCTTCTTAATAAACTCGGCGACAGCAGAACCGATATTACCAAAACCAATTATACCGATATATACTTTTTTCATTTAATCAAATAATGAGCTGATCGACTGGTGTTCAAAATTGCGGCGCACAGCCTCGCCCAAAAGAGCGGCCGCGGAGATAATTTTTAAGCCTGGAAATTGCTTTTCTTTGGCAATAGGGAAGGTATCGGTTACAACCACCTCTTTAAACTTAGCCGCGGTCATCCGTTCAACAGCTGGCCCCGAGAATAAGCCATGAGTAGCAATAATATAAATATCCTGGTTGCAGCCGGCTTTTTTAAGGGCCTCAACCCCAGAAGTAATTGTTCCGGCCGTATCGATCATGTCATCGGTAATAATCACGGTTTTTCCCTCAACATCACCAACCACGTGAGTGACTGCTGATTTATGGTGCTCGGCGCGGACCTTATGGAGGATTGCCAGCTCGGCCCCTAGCCTATCAGCTAATTTCTTAGCCACCTTGGCCCGGCCAGTATCAGGGGCAACAACAACCACATCTTTGAGCTTTTTTTCATTAAGATAATCAGCAAACAAGGGGAGCGAGGTTAAGGTATCAACCGGAATATTAAAAAATCCTTGGATTTGGTCAGAGTGAAGGTCTACTGTCACAACCCTATCAGCTCCAGCTGTTTCTAAGAGATTCGCAACCAGCCTGGCGGAAATTGGCTCTCTTGAGGCAGCTTTCCTATCTTGCCGGGCATAGCCAAAATGCGGGATCACCGCGGTGATTGACTGCGCCGAAGCCCGTTTCATCGCGTCAATTACGATAAAGAGCTCCATAAGGTCGTCATTAACATTGGCCGAGCAGGTTTGGATGATAACGCAATCGTCTCCGCGAATATTTTCAAGCAGACGGACATAGATTTCACCACCGGCAAAGCGGGAGATCTTGATCTTCCCAGCAGTTACCCCAAGATGCTTAACTATTTTTTCTCCGAGTTCGTTGTGGGCATCGCCGTAAAAAACACGCAACTCTGAATTAGCCATTAATTATTTCCCCCTTAAGGACCCAGCTCTTCGCAGATTTTATTCTAACACTCACTAGTTTGCCCAGCAAGGCTTTATTTGCAAGGAATTTAACGATTTTGTTAGTGCGGGTGCGGCCGGCATCTTCCTTATCAGCCAATATTTCTTGCACCGTCCCAACTAATTTATCGTTATTAGCCTTGGTTACCTCGTCCACTACTCTCATAATTTCCTGCAGGCGTTCCTGTTTAACCTGGTCCGGCACATCGTCCTTTAATTTAGAAGCAGCTGTTCCAGGGCGGACCGAATACGCCGCGGTATTACACGCGTCATAGCCAATCTCTCTGATAATTTTAAGAGAATTCTGGAATTGTTTATCAGTTTCACCAGGATAGCCAACAATCATATCTCCCGTAATAGCGGCACCCGGCATTTTAGCCCTGATTTTATCGACTAATTGTTTATATTCAGCTACAGTATAGCCGCGGTTCATGCTTTTAAGGATAGCGTCGTCACCGTGCTGGATTGGGAAGTGAAAGTATTCGCAAACATGGGGCAAATCCGCCACTGCCTGAATTATTTCATCTGACATATCTTTGGGGTGGGAGGTCATGAATCTTAATCGGTAGTTCGGTAGCTTGGTAGCTAGGGGGCTTGATTCGATTTTACGCAATAAATCAGCTAAACCAAATTTGTAGGAATTAACATTTTGCCCTAGGAGAAATATCTCCTTATATTGGTTAATGTCTGCCTGATTGATTTCTTCTAAGATTTCCGCCATCGGCCGGCTAAATTCTCGTCCGCGAACATAAGGGACTACACAATATGAGCAAAAGTTATCGCAACCGTGCATGATGGTAATGTATTTGGTGATCCCGATGCCCTCACCCCAGACTTCCTTTTCTTGACTAGTTTTTCGTTTACGCCCCTCTCCCTGAGGGAGAGGGGTTGGGGGTGAGGGCTGTAAGAGTAAAAACTCAACCAGCCTCTCCGGCTGGTTAGGAGGAACAAAGATATCAACATGAGGAAATTCTGCCTTAAGGTTCCTTCCTGGTTCCGTCACAATACAGCCGCACAGGCCAATAATTAAGTTGGGCTTAGTCTTACGCAGCCCTTTAGCTGAAGTAACGTACCAGGCTGCTTTATCCTCGGCGTTTTGCCGCACTACGCAGGTGTTGACCAGTAAAATGTCGGCTTCTTCAGGGATTTTAGTTGCCTGGTAACCGGCAGACTCAAGAATTTCTGAAAGACGATCTGAATCCGCGATGTTCATCTGACAGCCGTAAGTTTTAATGAAATAGTTCACATATTCATTATAGCAAGTCCAGCAGGCTTATACAGTAGGATGCCAATAATTTGATTTCGAGATTTGGGCGAGGCAGTTCGATAAAAAGACTAGAATGAGAAAGCCCGCCTGAGGAGGGTAATCTGGGAGCAAATTAAATAGAATCGGGAAAAACAAAAATTATAACATTATGCTGAATACAAGCTCGATTAACATGTTTTGCGACATTATTTCCCCAAATCGTTCTTAATATCCGAGCAGCTTTGTCTTTGTCAGCAAATTTAAAATACGTCTTCATTCTCTTATGCACCTTGCAATTCATCTCTTTTAGAAGCCAACTATTATAAGAGGATTCTTTTCCTCTCCCCCTAATCTCCTCAAACTCTCCACCACAATCATTTTCAACCAAATAAATATGTCCTTTCTTCTTCAAAATCCTCTTGGCTTCAATTAAAATCTTTTTCCTGCGCTCTGGATCCACAATTGTCCCCAGAAACCAGCATCCGATTACCATATCAACACTTGCTGCCGGCAAAGGGATATTTTCCGCCGAAACTTTAATTATTTTAATGTTTTTCAGGCTCCGAGTTCTTTTTTTTGCAATCGCTAATTGCGGGGCAGCGCAATCAAGCCCAAAAACAAACTTTGCATGAGGAGAGAGCAATTCCAAATATTTGCCTGTTCCACAACCAAGGTCTAAAACAACCTTATCTTTCACCAGAGGAGCCAAGACCTTCAACACCTTCCTGGGCCAATCCTCAGATCGAGCTAACTCATCATAAACCTCTGGGCTCTTAAGATAACTATCCGAATTTTCACACAAACTCTTTTTTTTAAGACTGGCCAGGGCATCTATCCGTCCCCCTGCCCCCTCAAAAAAGGATTCTTCATAATCTGATCCTATTGAGGAAAACAGCTTTTTCCTTAGCTTATGCTTATCAACGTCACTCCTCTTTCTCTTATTATAATAATCATAAAGATAAGCAAAGCTTAAAATCCCGTTAGGAGCAAGGCTATCAAGCAAAACCTTAATTATCCTATCTCTAAATTGCTGCAAATAATTTCTCTCGCGAAACATCAAGGAGGCATAATCAGCAAGATTAGAAAGCAAAATAATGTCGTATGCTTTTGATTTAAATAAAGCTTGCCTGCAAATATCCTCCACGGAAGAAGCAAACCAAACAAGTTTCTTGTCCCTGATTTGCTGTCTGGCTGCTTGATAATGCTTGGCTGACTGCAAATATAAATTGTTGCTTATTTTCTCCTCATCCCGGTCAAAGGAATTGTTAAACAAGAGCGATTCGCGAAGCACCTGTCCATTATTATTGACTTTTTTGTAAATTGAATCCCAAAAAAACTTAGCGGCCGGCAAAAGCTGGGATCTTAAATTTAAATACACGTTATAAGACAAGGCTTTTGAACTCCTAAGAAAAAAACGCAAAAATTGTCTATAACTTAATTTTTTCAAGCCGGCTATTTTCAAATCAACAAAATACTTGGCAAGAATATTGATATCAAAACAGGTAACATTTTTAGCCCCCAGCAAATAAGCATTTATCATGTGATCCCCACTGGCCCCGACTACTAGAACATCTTTCCCTGAAAACTCAAAATTGGGATAATAAGCAGCCAATCGCTCGGTCGTGAAAGAATAAAGCTGAGAAAACCCAGCAAATTTCTTTGAGCGCCTCAAAACAACCTCAAAATCTTTTACCAGAGCTTTTATTTGAATAATTTCATTTAGTTGATCCAAATTCTGGATTGGGCAGCCGGTCAAGCCGCAAGCTGCCATCTCTTTTACTAATTGGCCAAAGTCCAGGCCTGACAATAAAGCAGGTAAAAAATATTGAGAGACCCAAGGACAAGGGAAAACCAGGCCCTTAGGATCAATATAAGCAAACTTATCTGCTCCCGGACAAAGAGCAAAGCCCTGTCCCTTAACTGAATGACCTTGCGCAAAGCTTGAGCTAACTTTAATTGTTTTTGCGTATTTGTCCTGCAAATCAGCAATACTTTTTTGTAATTCAGCTACAGATCGAGATGTTAACTTTGAGCTGTCCCCTTTCATCCTGCCAACAGGCTCAAGCAAAGAAAAAATAACTTCCTGGACTCCAAGCCTTTGGCAAAGGAGGATTAGCTCCTCAAGATAATCCTGGTTTCCTTTAAATATTACTGTCCCGACTCGAACATAAACTTGCTGCTTCACCAGCTCTTTTATCCCGGCAATAGTAGGAAAAAATGTCTGTTTTCCCCTGATTGATGCATGGGTAGCTTGATTATGCCCATCCAGACCAACATGGACTAATTCAAGTCCAAGCTTGCTGACCAGAACCGCTTTCTTGGCATCAATTAAAGAGGCATTTGTAGAAACATCAACTGCGAAGCCAAGCTTTTTAGCAAAAGTTAATATTTCAAAAATGTCATCACGCATAAACGGCTCACCTCCGGTTATCTTTAAATGGGTAAAGCCTTGATTTTTTAGTCGTTTGACAATTTTTTTTGCTCCAGCAGCACTTAATTCAAATGCCTTTTTTTTCTTGGTCGAAGTAAAAATACAATAAGAACATGAATAGTTACATCGATTGGTTATCTCCCAAATAGCCCGTTTTCCCTGCTGGGGAATACGAAAAAGACAAAATGAATACGGATTTGTTTTCTTGTTCATCATAATTGAATTAAGTAATTAACTGAGCAAAGATACTTTTATACTCAGCTTCGCCAGGATTATGAGAAGTATCAAAAACCAAAACCTCTCCCGCTTGCCCTTTGATCTCATTATTAATTGATTGCCGAACAATGCGTTTTTTTAACTGCTCCATTGATATGTCAGGCATCAACAACCTCGCCCGTTGCGTGCGTTGGTCGCAAGTCAGCAAAAGGATTTTGCTGTTTATCAGTGGCAAAAAACCATCTTCCATAAGCATGGGCCATTCAAGAGCAATGATGCCGTCGCTCTTCCTGACTGCTTGTGCTATCAGATCCTTTAAAACAGGTAGCATAAGATTGTTGTATAACAACATTTTGTGCTCGGCCGAAAAAACAGCCTCTCCCAGAATTTCCCCTTCTATAAAACAATTATCGCTTCTCATAGGCAAGTCTAATTTTTGGGCAATTGATCGCCTAACTGCCAAATGAGCTTTTTCTTTTGACTTGGTCAAAACATACCGCCTAATATGATCAACCTCAAGATGACAAAATTCCAGCCCCCTTCTTTGGGCTATTTTAAGAAACATCCTGCAGGCATAACTTTTGCCGGCCGCAATATTACCAGCTATCCCCAAAATTATTTTTTTCCTCATATTATATTTTCTCTATCAGACCCTGAGAACCGCGCAACTTCATAACGGCTTCCGGTTTATCTACAAAAAAAACATCGACCGCTTTTTTGACGCCTTTGACCCACTGATAGTCATGTAAGATCATTATTCCTTTCTTGTTCATTCTTGGGTAAAAGAATTCTAGACAGTCCAAAGTCCTACTATAAATATCGACATCAATATTAACAAACGAAAAGTTAATGTTTTTTATAGGCTTTGAGGTGGCAGGGAAAACCCCCTTATAAATAAACACCCCGCTATATTCAGCCAAATACTCCTTTAGACGTTGATATGATGCTACCAATCTTCCTTTGAAAAACCTAGGCTTATCAATCTCTTCGACATTTGGCAAACCAGTAAAAGTATCAAACAGATATAGAGGCTTATTCTCCTTTAATTCAGCAATAAACTTAGCCGTCGCCCCCTTATACACACCAACCTCAGCCATTGCGCCCTTAATTGACCTTGTCTTTATTATTGCCTCGTAAATCTGCAAAAGCTCAAAATCGTACGAAAGAAGCTCTGTCTCTTTTTCAATAGACCGAATCAAGGCGATAACTTTTTGCTTGTTCACAGTTTTATCACCAACCAATATCATATTTAAGCGGACAAAAAGAGACCACTCTAGTTTTCCCAGATTCTCTACCAGAAAGTCTTTTAAGATCTTGGGGCTCTTTGATCACAATATAACCAATCCTGGCCAGTTCACTGATTAACCAGGAAACCTTTTCTGCCAATAGCGTTTTGGACACCGCTGTGAAGTTTTGGTTTGGTACACTATTATGAATATACTGCCCTGGGATTTCCCCCTCTATATTAACAGACCCAAAGATAGTGCTTCCCAGACGCAGGGTCAAATAATGCAACCTGATCTCATCTGCCTGGGTATCCAAGATCAGCCCAATTGTTTCAGCTAAGGCCTGCTCTGTAACACCAGGCAAATCAATAATCCAACTAGTCCTAACCCTATACCCTATTTTTCTTGTTTTGCTAATTACTTCTCTTATTAACTCTCTATTAATCATCTTATTTATATTATCCAATGCCTCATTACTGCCTGATTCTGCCCCATAATGAATCCACCTAAAGCCTGCCTGATACATAAGCTTCATGGTTGCTTCATCAAAGCAATTGATCGTCGCCAAACAACCCAAACTAACCTTTATTTGCCGGTCAATTATCAACTGACAAATCATCTCCATCCGGTTTTTATCAAACAGCGCATTGTCATCCAGAAACAAGATTCTTTTGGCATCATAGTCATTAACCAGCAGGACAATTTCTTCCACCACCTGCCGAGGCTTTCTCCCCCGCCAACCGCCCCAAAAGCCCGGCGTTGAACAGAAAGCACACTTCATTGAGCACCCCCGACTTGAAAGCAAAGTGCGCACATCAATATAATCTGCCAGGTCAACCAAACTCCTGTCTGGAATAGGCAGCCTATCAAGGTCAAAATGGCCAAGGCCTTCAGTCTTTTGCAGCCCTTCACCAGCCCAAAAGCTAATCCCAGGGACTTGAGCAAGCTTACTCATCTGCCAATTATCAAGCCCAAGCAGGCCTGCCAAGGAAGCTTCCATCTCCCCTGAAACAGCAACATCAATAGGGGAACCTGCATAAAGAAGTTTTTCTGGAAAATAAGTGGCAAGCTTGCCGCCAACTACAACTTTAGCCCCAATCATTCTGGCTTGCCTTGCTATTTCAAAGACTCCACCCAAGCTTTCGCTGGTATGCAAAGGGATATGATAATCAAAAGGAATTATCAAAACTTCAGGCAAAAACTCCTGCAGGCAAGCCTTGGCCTGCCCAGCCTTAAGCCTTTGGACATCCATATCCAACACTTTGACCTCATGCCCAAGTTTTTGGACATACGAAGCTAAAGACAAAATATCAATCGGTTCAATCAGCAGTTGTTTATCAGTAAAAGGCTGGTTAGGAGGATTGACAAATAAAGCTCTCATTCCCTGGTCAATATTGTCTCCGGAAAAATGAGATCAGCTACCCAGGCTGCTACATTTCTCGGCTGACCGCTGACCGGCAGCATATGCAAGCTAAGGCTGGGATTAGCATTGATTTCTACAATCACATAACTTGAACTTTCCTGGGGCGCGCTAATATCTTTGGTCATCAAATCAAGCCCCAGATACGGCAAGCCAGGAAACAATTTAAGCACTCGTTTAGCAATCTCAATGACCGAAGGATGAGCTTTATCCGTTACATCAGCGCAAGAAGCCCCCTTGGCTATATTGGACGAATATCTTAGGTAAACCTTTTCACCAACAGCCGGCACGCAATCCAAATTCAGGCCTGCTTGCTGCAGGAATTTTGTGGCAATCTCATCAATGACTATCGGATATAAACAATAGCGACTGCGGTCTTGACGCTTAGCTGATTCAATCTCTGCCAGCCGGGCAATACTCTGCTTACCATCACCAATCACATGGGCAGGGTCGCGGTGAGCCACGGCAAATCTGCCATCCTTTGTAATAAAAACTCGATATTCTTGGCCAACAAACTGCCTTTCAATTAAAAAAGGGATCTTTTTACTCAAACTTGAAATCAAATCTTTTAAACAAGCCTTTAATTCATTCAAAGATTTGATCCCAATATAAACATTATTACCATAAGAACCCCAGTTTGGTTTTAGCACCAGCGGAAAGCCAAGATATTCTGCATACTCAAAAAAATATTTAACACTTTCGATATCAAAGTGTCGGCCTTGAGGGACAGCCAGATTACCCCGCTCAAGCATATTTTTGACAAAAATCTTATCAGAAGCTAATTTAGTAACAGGAAACGGTAAGATAGAAGAATACCGATCAAGCAAGAATTCCTGATGTCCCTGGTATTTTGCCAACAAGAGCTCGATCTCTGCGTCTAAAATCTCAACACTAACTCCCCGCTTAACCAGCTCTTCAACTAATAATCTTTGATTGGTATGCATTTTCAAAATTATAACGTAAACTACTCACCGGAGCTAGAGCTTCTTCGGCTGGTTGGTGGTGATTGGTAAACATACTGCGTCCTGACAGTTTCCCGCACCTCAACCTTAACAACCTCAATCCTTTCCGTAAAATAGGTGGCTGCGTCCCAACTCCGCTCATCCATCCCGTTTAATATTGGTCGCACAGTTCCTTGCAAAAAGTCGACAGCCGCATTGGCCCGGTCATAATCACGCGACGAAATACCGCGTAGAGCCTTATTGCGCTGTGGCGAGAGCTGATCAATCAATTTGTTATAATCATTCTTGGCTGTTTGAAAATACAGGTCAATATCACCTTCTAAAATCTTACAAGCCATGGCTTTCATCAAGAAAACATAAAGCTCCTCAATATTAGAGATACCATTTAAATAGGTATTCATTCGCCGAATAAACTCATTTTTACCTTCAATAATTTTGGGTGAGAGGTTCCCCTTTATAACCTGGGTCCTTGATCTAGGCTGACCATTCATCGGCTCTGCTGTAACAATATAGCCGGCTTCAACCAAAGCTCTAAAAACGGTCGGGCTAAACATAAAAGAATCAACACAACCGTCCAACAATTCACTTGATTGCCGGCGCGAGAGGGAAGCGTAAATATCCATCAGACGATTAACCTGATCAAGGCTTCTGCTTTGAGGTGTTGACATATCGATCGGCGGCAGAGGGGCTGGGACTAATTCTTCTTCAACAATAATTGGGATATCATCTTCTGGCCCTGCTACTTCACTTGGTGTTGGCGCCTCCGCACCTTGCAACTCAAACCCTGATAGCTCATAAGTATAATCTTCAAGATTAATTTCTGGGGCAGGAACTGCATGAATTTCTGAAAGGTCAGAAGTTCTCCAAACCCCTGCCATCGGGTCTTCAAATTCTTCTTCTTTTGTCACAGCACCTTTTTCTAATAAGGCGCTAAATTGTGCGCGCAGTGCTTCTTTATCAATGCCAGCAGCAGTAAAATCCCTTGACTGCCACAGCTGTTCAAACAACCTATCTTCTTCTACCTTACTTCGCTCCTTGATCACTTCATCTAAGGCTCCCGTGGCCATTGGCTTGGTCAAATCAGGCAAGAGCTCATACAATTTTTTTCTGTTGATTGGCAGGCCTTGTTCTATCGCAGCCTTGAATTCTCCAAAAACCGCTTCCATCTCAGCCGAAAGCAACACTTGTGCCGGAGCAGCCTTGGCTTCACCTTTGACCAAAACCAGGTCTTCAACAACTTCTCCATTGATTGTTTTTTCCCTAACTTCTAAACGGATCGTATCACCAATGACCAGCTCTTGCGCCCCATCATCACGATAGGCTCCAGAAATGAACAAATTAGCCAATTGGTCCTCAAGCAAGCGGGCAATCGCCCTCTTGAGCGGTCTGGCCCCATATTTGGGGTCAAAGCCGGCTCGGGCAATAATCCCCTTTGCCCCTTCACTTATTTCCAACCCATAGCCCTTAGTGCGCAATTGGCTCTCAATACCACGGGTATGGATATCAACCATGGCCCGCATATCCTCCTGGGTTAAGCTGTTAAACATTATTTGGTTTTCTTCGCCAATCCGGCCGATTATTTCAGGCCGCATGGCTTTGGCAACAATCTCTCTAACTTTTTCCGGCGCCTCTCCTGCCCCCAGGTTTGAAGTTAAAACAATATAAGTGTCCTTAAAACTAATTTTTCTCCCCTGGCCATCAGTACACTCACCCTCTTCTAATATCTGCAACAGGATATCAAGGACCTCTGGATGGGCTTTTTCTATTTCGTCAAAAAGCACAACCCTGTATGGTTTTTGGCGCACCGGCTCAAAAGCACTGTCTTTATCATGCCCGATATAGCCAGGGGGCGAACCAATCAGTTTGGAAATCTCATGTTTTTCTTTGTACTCGGACATATCAAGACGGATAAGATCATTGCTTGAACCAAAAAGAAACCTAGACATCTCCTTAGCCATCTCGCTCTTACCAACCCCGGTCGGCCCCATAAACATAAAAGCGCCGGCTGGTTTTTTCTCGTCACGAAAGCCGGTCCGGCTGCGTCTGATCGCTTTAGCCACAGTAGCTTTTGCCAGGGACTGGCCGATAATTCTCTCATTAAATATCTCTTCAACCCGCGCAAGCCTATCTTTGTCAACCCCATCCAACTCTGTCACCGGCTGGCCGGTTTTGCGGGCAATAGTCTCCGCAATAACATCTGGTGTTATTTTGTTAGGGTCAACACCCTCCCAGTGGCTGGAAACCTGTTCGTACTCGGCCAGCGCTGACCTGATATTATCTAAAGCCATTTCCTGGTCGCGCTCTTCAGCACCCAAAACGCTTTGCATCAATACCTCAAGGCGCACTGTCAAATCTTTCATTTTTCTGGCCCGGCGGCTAGCAGCGCCGCGCAAACGAGCAGCGGTTGAATCCAAAAGAGTTATCGCCTTATCAGGAAAAGCGCCAACAATATGCCGCTTAGCCAATTTAACTAATTTGGCTAGAGCAGCTTGGGTCACTTCCACCCCTGCTTTGGCTTGCCATTTTTCCTTAAACAGCGTCAAAAATAAAAGAGTATCATTAGCCGAAAGTTCTTCCAAATCAATTTTAGGCAAGCGGCGCAACATACCAGACTTGTCCTCACCAAAATACTCTTTATACTGCTCCGGGGTAGTGGTTCCAACAATAGTAACTTTTTTTGCTGAATCGGTTTGAGCCAAAGCATCTTTAAGCGCGTTCCAAAAAAAAGTCCCAACGTTGGGAAGCTGATTAACAGAACAAATCTCATCAATCACCAGAATGGCCTGCCTTTCTTGCACCCACTCAATTAATTCAGTTAAAGCGGTCCCCAGTGATGAAATATCTGCCGCTGATTCACCAATAAAACTGGGCAAATTCAATTCTACAATCCGCCTATTTTGTAAGGCTTCTGGCGCCATCCCTTCTTCAACAATCGCCCTGGCTAAACCACGGGCAATGGTTGTTTTACCAGCACCAGCAGGGCCAACCACCACACAACTATTTTTTCCAGGAGCTGATAATTTCTCTATTAATTCAGTAGTTTCATCATAGCGACCAATAATTTCAATCCCGTTACCCTCCCTAGCTTCAGCAGTTAAATCCTTTAAATAAGGCAAAAGGTCAGATTCCTCCCCAGTCGTTTCAGGGTCCATCATGAACCAATTAACATATTGCGGCTCGGCAGGGCCAAACAACTGTTCTGCAGTAAGCGGGCTTACAGCCTTTTCCCTTAATAATTTTCTTCCTTGCTCAATAATGAAGAGAGAAGACCCTACTTGGCGCAGTTCTAATTTTAAATTATTAAGCCAAAGCAAAGCCTTGGGGTCTGTTTTGGGGATTCCACTACCTTGTGGCTTGATCCCATCTAAACAAGCAAGGATATCTGCTCGTCTTTCGTGCCTAGCAATCCTACGCGCAGCAGCCAAAGTGATCTTAAGGCCGCTTTGGCTACGAACCCCTTGCCAAACTTTATATGTAGAAACCAACTGATTAATCATTGCGCTTAGCCTCTCCTTTTGGCAGCTTGGGAGTCGGCAACACCGCCAAAGTCAAGCTTTTTAGCTGGGACAGCAAGCTTATGTTTTTGAATCCAAACAGCAACATTGCGGCCTAAGGTCCGGCCCTGAATTTTAATTTTATTAATATTAGTCTTAATCTCCTCAACAGTAATTGGCTGCTTGGCGAAATAGGTTTCTTTCATTTTCTCGGCCACTCTTTGAGTAAATTGCTCAGGAAATTGATTAATATCAAATTCTAGCTCGCCCTTTTTAATCTCCCCAAGCATAGGCAGCAGGGTCTCTTCCATTGTCAGATCATTGACCCTAAGTGAGCTCTCCTCTGAAGTATCTACCGGAGCAGTAATTGTCTGTTCTTGTGGATCAGCTAACAACCCTTCAATCTGTTTATTAAATAAGTTTTCAAAAGGGAGAGCAATCTTATCTGCCAATTCCCGGGTCATGGTTACATTAATATTTTCTGGTAAGTCATAAATCCTGACAAACTCCTCTAACCTTTCTTTTCTGGTATAACAAATCCCCAACAAAGAGATTGCCGCCAGCAATATTGAGGCGGCTACTGGCATAAGAACGGACGAGTTGCTGGCACCAGCCATCAAAAGCAAGCTAGCCTGAACTAAAATTGCAGATAATATTTTGTTTCTGATGCCGGGATTAAGCTGAAGCTGCTTAGCTTGAACGTCTAACCCTTTGCTAAAATTTTGTCCTCTATGAATTCCGTTTATCATTGTAAATCTCCTTTAGTTTGGGCCCAATTAACTTTCAAGCCTTACGTCAAGATCAATCATTTCATGCGCGCCAAGCCTTGAAATCTCAACATTGGGCAAGATATATTCCCTGACCCCTAATCTACGATGAAACATATGCAGCAGGCTCCCTTTCACTCTTGGTGAAAGAGTTGAAGAAACAATTTGGTGTCTCATGTTAGTCATAAACCGAACATTCTCTCCATCTTCAGTCGGATCAAAAAGATTATTTGCTTGCAGTGGAAGAGAAGAGACTTGAGACGGCTCAACAATTCCTTCATTTGAAATTGTCCAGCCATTGCCAGTATATAACGCCCTAAACCCTTGAAGATGCAAAAACGTCCTAACTTCAGGCAAGCTAAGTCTTACTGAAGACGATCTTGTTTGGCATAAATCAGCAGGGTTAAACCCAGCAGTTTCTACCCCAGCCTGCATAATTTGCCCATAAGAAAGCGTTTTTAAGGAGGGCGCATGCTGACCAATGGTTTGGGCCAAGTGAGGAAACATGGTTGTTACAATATCAAGGACATTTTTCCAATTAGCAAGCTTAATCTCTGGGCTGGGACTAAACAGTAATAATTTAAAGCTTTCCCCCTCAGCCAACAAATCACTTATTTCAGACCGTTGGTAACCTATTGCTAACAGCATTTGTGCGCCATCTTTTACGTTTAGCATCTTCCTTGTTTCCGTCGGACCAACCAGCATAGCAATTTTGCGCTTTTTGCTTGCCGCCTCTGTTGTCAGCAAGCGAAAATCACGCTCTCCTCTGCCATGAAGGATCCTAGAATATGTTGGGCTACTACCCATTGCTAACAAACTAGTTTGTAACATTATTATATATACTCCTTTTGCTGCTGTACTTAAGCAACCAATTGAACCCCTGCACCAGTACGCTGAGCTAAAAAGCTCTGTAGGTGAGCAGGACTCATTTCTCTGGTGACAACTATTGGCCTACTACTATCCATAATTTTTTCAGCAAGAGCAACTTTTGTCGCCCTACCATTAAGGGTCAACCATTGCACTTGCAAGGTTTCACCCTCTTCGCCAGCCTGCTCTCTCTGGCTGTCAGCCACTATTAATTGCTTCATTTGGGGAGCGAGCTGCGGCAAGCTGCTGATCTCTCCTCTTGGAGCAAAAACAACTACATCAGCAAAACCATGCAATAACAACTCGAGATTCTTCGCAACATTGTCAACCCGGCTTTCATTAGGCAAAATCACCTGATCAATAACAACTAAATCAGCTACAGCTTTAAAAGCCGGCGCCAAAGCTGATAAATCAAGAGCCCGACCAGTTAAATATTGATGGACAACACCAAACATAAACTCCAGCGGAGCAAGCTGCTGAACAACCCTATTAAAATGTAAATAGGTGCCATGAAACATCACAGGCGCTCTACCGGCAACTATCAAAGCCAGGTTAAAATGGCCGGCCCATTGACGTTCTTCCAGAGTGGTAGTTGCAGCTGTAACACCAATTCCAAAAGCCTTCTCAACGCCTCCCGTTTCTGCTTCATTTTTGCCAGCGGTTGCTAAATCAAGCGCAATCTGGGCAGAAACAGACGGACCTTCTGGGGTTTTTCCTAAAAACGCATCGCGAGCCTCTCTAGCATAAGGGGTCTTAGTTGCAAAAATCCATCGTGAAGCACCACCATAATTATAAATCAAGGCAGCTAACGGCACCCCAGCTCCAATTTCAACAGCAACCCCTTTTACTCCTGCCGCAATAATTTCCTTAACCATTGACGCATGCCGCAAATTTGGTCTACCGGCAAGCGAAGCGATGTCAGCAATACCCCTTTGAGCTAACAAACGGGCTGCCTTTACATCTGTCCCTAATCTTTTCACCTTTTTACTAACATTAGCCGTCAATCCCGCAACCTCTACTCCTAACATGTTCATATATTTCCCCCTTTTCTATTTTCTCTCAACAATAATCCGAATATTTATCGTCCCTTTTTGGAAAAAATTTCACTTTTTTAAAAAATATTTTTCTATTAACTTAAACCATGATATAATTATAGGTTTGCAATTTTTAGCTTATTGGCGTCAAACTAGTATTTTTAGGCTGGCGGATCAAGCAAACAAAGACACTGCCTACAATTGAGTCATAAACCCAGCAGTGTGTGAATTACTTGAGCCATAGCGACCCCGGCAATACAAGAGTGAGCAAGCTTGCCATCAAGCTCACATCTTTAAAAACCTGAAATTTTCCTAAACCCCTAACGATAACTATTCAAGAAGAAAGGAGACACAAATATGTCATTTAAATTATCTTTAAAGCCTACCGCCACACATTTTGGCAAGGTTTATTTTTCCAGAGGACCCTCACTCCAAATTCAACGCTTTGAATCCATCCCCCAAAGTCAAAGGCCACAAACAACAAAGCAGCTTCAATCAGCAATGAGCAAGTCTGAAACCGATACTTTGGTTGTTTTGCCCTCACATGCTATTCCACATGATATTGAAGCCAATTTTAGAGAGGCAGAATCTGCCGCAAATCAACTATTAGGCCCGCTTGGCAACCCCTTTTGGCAAGACCTACAAACCCTATGTAAATACGTTGGCTTTGCTACCTATATAGGAATAGACACAGAAAATGGAGGCAAAAAATCAGTAACTGGCTTGGCCCCTCAAGATATCCCGCTAGAAGCAAGCCTTTTGGTTAAAGGCGATCTAATTGAAACAGCTTCGCCAACGTTGGTCTTTGGCAATTTTTATAATCAAATTGTGGATCGCTTTTTCATTGTTGCTACCCAAGAAAATGATCAGAGCTACTCAAATTGCGGCAACTTTTTTCGCCCAATTTTTATCAGTGCTCTAATCGCCCATGAACTAGGACACCTTAAATTAATAGCTAAATGCAAACAAGCAAATATCCCGGTTGGCACATTATCTAATGCAGCTAATGAATTTTACAGCTACGCATACGCCTATACTTTTATTTCCTCATTAGCAAGCTTTGGCATAATAAACCAACGAGCATACGATCCTGACTTTGGAATAATTGCTGTCACGCTAAGAGAAAAATTTTGTTTTTGTTTTGAGGAAATGAGCCAAGCTGAAAGAGGGCAGTTTTTACTGGGCTATCGGACAAATTCACCAATGCACATATCCAACATTATCTATATTGATCTAAACAATAGATAATTTCTCTGCCCCAAATTTCTCATCTGTTTAACGTCGTATAGACCCCAGCAATAACCGCTGTCGCAGTAATTATACGATACCAGTTATCCTCAAAGAAATCAGGCTTTTTACTAACATTTACACACATTGTGTCTCCGTACTCGATATCACCAGCAGAATTAATTCAACGGACTTAAAAGCAGTTCTTAATTTGTGCAATTTATCCTTAATCTAACATGGCAAAAGCTTTGGGAAGCAACCAGATTATTGTTACAACAGATTTATTTTGCTCTGTAGAAAAACAGCAAGAGGCTTTACTTCAAAAAGCAAGAAAATTTGCTGAAGAAACATTAAATTTATACTACGCATGCGCCGGTTGTTTGATGTGCTCGTCAATCTTATCAGTAATCGCCAAGCCAGTAACCCTGATCTCATTTTTTAAGCTTAAGTAAACACTATCTATTTTCGCATCTAAGGCCTGATCTCCTGCTCCAATCTTATTGCTCAACCGTTCTTCCATCTGCCGCATTTCAGAACGCAACGTATCATGACCTTCTAAGGCCAGCTTAACATCGCCCCTGATTTCTTCCAGTAATATCTCAAATCGCTCTTTCATTTTATTCATTCCATTCCACCTCCTTTCCCCCATCTACCCTACCAGCCCAATAAGTGTAATATGCCAAAACGAAAGTGTCAATTAGGGCGTGGTTCATTAGGGCGTGGTTCATTGCTTTTTCGCTACACAAAGACTAACATTAGAGTACCATGGCTAAAGAGCAAAGATTTCCTTTTGCTAAAAACGCGGAGATTTTGATCGCCAAGAAAGAGCTGGGCAAAACAGCGCTCCATGACCCTGTGGTTATTTCGCGCTTATTCAAGCGCATTACCAATAAGACCCTGAAAAAAATCCGCCCCAATCAGCGGCTGGTAATTACCCGTTCTTTCCGCCCTGCCAGCGAAAACCACACCATCAGCATAATTAACCGCATCCTGGCGCTGCCTGAACCAGAAGTCAAAGCCCTGCTCAAGCAAACACTCAAGGATTTTGCCCACCGCCATAAAGATATTCACTCTATCCTGCTGCGAAATTACGAGAAAATAGCCGAATATATCAAGAAACCAGCTAGCCTATCAGAAGAAAGGCAACTCTTGCTCGGCTCTTGCTTTACTATGGAATACTCCATTGAATCAGCCGCGCTTTTTAACCCTTCAATCGTCATCTATCCCAAACAGAACCAGATGAAAAAAGGACAAACTCGCGTGATCTTTAGCTTCCGCGCGACCGGCGAAGGGCATATTTCTTCAATTGTTTTCCGCAGCGCCATTATTGACAAGGACAACTCAATTTTTTTGGAACCAGTCAGCCAGTTTTTAGGCACCCCCGAGATTGTTTTGAACGCGACTTACGATCGAGAGCTTTTTAAGACCAAGCTGGAAGAACTGGGACATTTTAGCGAAGTGGCCAAGGCGATTTACCAGCACCTGCCGGCCAATTTCACGCCGGATGAAATGAGCCAGGCAATCAACACTGTCCGCGACAGCAACGCTTTCACCCTAGCTGACCTGGAAGAGACTGTCGTCCACATTAAATGGCTGGCAGAATCAAATTATGAGGTTTTTTTTCCGCACGGCCAATTGATCTCGGAACGGGTAATTTTCCCTGTGTCGCAGAACGAAAGCAACGGGGTAGAAGACGCGCGTTTTGTTTGTTTTGTTGATGACGACAAAAGCGTCACTTATTACGCGACCTATACCGCTTACAACGGCCGGGAAATACTGCCGCAATTGATTGAAACAAAAGATTTTCACCATTTCAAGATCTCGACCTTAAACGGCCCCATGGCGCGCAATAAGGGAATGGCCCTTTTCCCGCGCAAGATCAACGGCCAGTATGCCATGATCGCGCGCAGTGACGGGGAAAATCTCTATTTAAGCTATTCCAATAATACCCATTTTTGGTATGAAGGGATAAAGATCGAAGCGCCGGCCAACCCCTGGGAGCTGGTCCAAATCGGCAATTGCGGTTCTCCGCTGGAAACTAAAAAAGGCTGGCTACTGCTGACGCATGGCGTCGGGCCAATGCGTAAATACTGCATCGGCGTTTCGCTCTTGGATTTAAACGACCCCTCAAAAGTAATCGGGCGATTAACCGAACCACTTTTGGCGCCGCGGGAAGAAGAGCGCGCTGGTTATGTCCCCAACGTGGTTTACAGCTGCGGTTCCATCATCCTCAATGGTGAATTGATTATCCCTTACGCCATTTCCGACTCGGAATCTCATGTGGCCAGCATTCCGGTGGAGGAACTGCTGGAAAAACTGCTGAAGAAGAATTGAGATTAATATATAATTACAAACATGGACAATAAAAAATCATTAGCAATTTTTGAAGGTTTTAAAATTCGCCGCATTTATGATGAGCAAAAAGAAATTTGGTATTTTTCCGTGATTGATATTATTGCGGCCTTAATAGAGCAAACGGATTTTAAGAAGGCTCAAAGTTATTGGACAACGCTCAAAAATCGCTTAAAGAAAGAAGGAAACGAGTCTGTCACAAAATGTGACAAACTGAAAATGCAATCTGCCGATGGGAAGTTTTACAAGACCGATGTAGCAAACGTGGAAACTATTCTTCGCCTCATACAATCAGTGCCAAGCAAAAAAGCAGAACCGATAAAATTATGGCTCGCAAAAGTGGGTTACGAAAGAATGCAAGAAATTTCTGATCCGGGAAAAGCTTTGGACAGGTCAAGAGAATACTGGCAAAAAATGGGCAGAAGCGAAAAATGGATCCAGCAGCGGATGATGGGTCAAGAAATCAGAAATAAATTAACGGATTATTGGAAAAACAATGAGGTCAAAGAGCAAGATGAATACGCGATTTTAACAAATATTATCCATGAGGAATGGAGTGATTTATCGGTAAAAGAACACAAAAACCTAAAAAACCTCAAGACGCAAAACTTACGTGATCACATGTCGGACGCAGAGCTGGTTTTTACGGCTTTGGCAGAGCTTTCCACCAGGCAGATTGCCGAAACCATGCAAACCAAAGGCTTGGAAGAAAACAAAGTCCCAGCTAAAAAAGGCGGAAAAATTGCTAAACACGCTAGGGGGGAGCTGGAAGCTAAAACAGGAAAAAGTGTCATAACCGCAGAGAATTTTCTGCCGCCAGATAAACCCAAAAAGCAACTAAAGTAGTTTGACGAGTTGATCTAGAAGATTTTAAATGCTAATCCACACTGGCAATTTCATACTCTTCAATCATAGCCAAGAGCGCCATTAAAAAAGAAACTGTGCTCTCCCCGCCCTGGTTTAAACTGACCCCCTCTGGCATCAAGCCGTCAGCGCAGCCCTTGGTCTCGTGATCATACAAAGACATCCCCATATCGTTCTCGCCAAGGAACCAGCCAAAAGCCCACTTCATCTTTTTTAAATATTCTTTTTCGCGGGTCACCCGGTAAGCTGATTGGTAAGCCAGGACCATGGCCGCGGCATCAATGGGCTGCTGGTCATAGAATCCCCGTTCCCCGCCCCTTTTATACCAGCCGCGGCTCCCGACAATCGAGAGGCGGCCGTTATTGCTGGTCACTTCTTCCAAAAAGTCCAGCGTCTCTTTCGCAACCCGCAAATATTTTTCCTCGCGGATAATGGAATAGGTCTGGAACAGCGCCATTGGCAGGATCCCGTTATCGTAGCAAATGATATCCTCGAACCAGCGCCAATCAGCAGAGGCTGTCCCTTGATACAAAGCCAAAAGATGGTCTGCGCATTCACGCAAGAGAGCCGTGACACTCTCGTCCCCCTGGTAGCAGCGCAGATAAGAGACCAGGCCCAGCATAGCCAGGGCTTTGCCGCGCAGGTTTAAGCCTCGCACCTGGGACAAGGCTTTTTGGAAACACTCAAACGCCAGCGAGCGGTAAGCGTCGCGGGGCGGCCGCCAGATCATGTAGCCAAGCGCCCAAATGGCACGGCCGCAGGCGTCGTCAGAGCCAGTCTCGTCCAGAAAGCGGCGCTGATAATCAAGAAAATTCCTAAAATGCCCGTCAGGCTTTTGCAGGAAATGGGTAAAGCTAAAATAGGTGGGGATCAGCCCCCTGGCATCATCGCTGTGCAGCAAAAAGTAGGCCCAGGCGCAGAGCATCAGCGCGCGGGAGTTATCGTCCAGGCAATAGCCAGTATGCCGGTCAGGGACAATATATTTGGCATGCTGGATCAGGCCCGTATCATCGGTCAAGCGCTTTAAGTGCGTCAGGTCAAAGGCTGGTTCGCGGAGCAACAGGGCCGGAGTTTTGAGCGCCAGCGACCGTTTGGCCAGGGTCGCGGCCGCGCGGCGGAACAGCTCCACGTATTTTTCCGCGACTATCTCCCAGCGCATCTGCCGCCCAAATTTATAAGTTTTAGCGCGCAGCATCTTGAGCTTGTTTTTATCAGACAAAAGCTCTCGCAGCGCCGCGGAGAGTGCCGCGGAATCTGCAAAATTTATCAATCGCCCTCTCCCTTCGGCAAGCAATTCTTTGGCATGCCAGTAAGGGGTGGAAATTATGGCAGTCCCCGCCCCCACAGCGTAAGACAAGGTCCCGCTGACAATCTGCGCTTCGTTCAAGTAGGGGGTAATATAAATGTCAGCCGCCATCAGCCAGGCAGAGAGCTCTTCCAGGCTGACAAAGCGGTCGTCAAAGATCACATGTTCCGTTAGCCCCAGCTTATCAACCAGCGCGATCAGGCTGGCCCGGTACTTTTCGCCGTATTCCTTCAAAACATTGGGGTGAGTTTTACCCAGCACAATATAGATCAATTTAGGAAAGTCTTTAACCAGTTCTGGGAGGGCGTTAATCGCTGTCTCAATCCCTTTGTTAGGGCTAAGCAGGCCAAAGGTCAAGAGGGTCTGGCTCCCTTCCAACTGAAAACGTTTTTTGTACCGGCTGTTATCCAGCGAGGTAAAATCAGGGGTCCCGTGATAGAGCCGCTTGATCTTATCAAACGGGACATTGTAGACCTCTTGCAATAAAGTCACCCCCAGCTCGCTCATCACCACCATTTGGCTTGCCCGCTGGGCCATCTCCTGGATGATCTTCTTTTGGTTAGGGGTTGGGTTTTTAAGGACCGTATGCAGCACCACCACCACAGGAACGCTAAGGCTCCCGATCAAAGAAAGGATATAAATGCCGTCCCAGCCGCCGTAGATCCCGTATTCGTGCTGGACGCAAACTACGTCGGCATTGCTGGCATTAATAAAATTAGCTGCTTCGTAATAATCGCTCTGCTGGTTTCTTTGCAGGGTAAATTCCACCCGGGGCGGATAAGCATAGCCTTGGTCCGTATCGTTGACAGCTAAGGCAAAGACATTGGACCGACGCCCCAGCTGCTTAGCAGTTGCCTCACAAAGATCAGTTGTAAAAGTAGCGATTCCGCAAAGCCGGGGGATATAATTACCGACAAAAGCGATATTGAGTCCAGACGCCAGCATTAACTACAACTCATTATTTTGTATTTAACCAAACCGGCCGGGATTTCCGCCTCCACCTCTTCGCCAACTTTGCAGCCTAAGAGGGCGTGTCCAAGGGGGGAATCAGTAGAAATCTCATTACTAAAAATATCATCGCTCATTTCAGAAACAACTTGATAGGTACATTCCTTGCCAGAAGCAATCTCTTTAATTTTAACAGTAGAGTTAAGCCTAACCTTGTCCGAGCCGCCTAGCTGGGACTTTTCAACAATCTCGGCCAAAGCAAGTTTTTCCTCAAATTCCTTGATTCGCATTTCATTGAGCCCCTGCTCTTCTTTTGCCGCGTGATAGGCAGAATTCTCCTTAAGGTCCCCATGCTCGCGGGCCTCGCCAATTGTCTGGGAAATCTTGGCCCGTTTTTTCCTAAGCACGTCAAGCTTTTGCTCAATCTTGTTATATGATTCTTTAGTCATCTGGTTTGCCATATAAATCATTTTACCACAGCTATACGCAGAGAGCCAAACAACTCATTGCAGCTCAAAAACAATCGGGATACAGAGGGTGATTTGGGAGGATTTAAAGCTGGCAGGGATCGGTGCAAAGGGGGCCGCCCGTTTGATAGTAGCCAGGGCCTCATCATCTAAAACCTGATTATTTGACGATTTAACCAGTTTAATCCCCCCTGCCCTGCCATCAGCCAAAACCACAAACTCAACTTGAGCCGTCCCCTCGCCCTCCTGACGCCTGGCAGCTTCAGGAAAACTCTTGGCCAGCTCGATTTGCCTTCTTATCCCAGCCAAATATTCGTTAGCCGCCTCCCCTTGAGCCGCATTCTCTATCAAATCACGACCAACAATCTTTTTAATTGGGGCAACTTTGTCACTGACTAACCTAAGGCTCCCCATGCTTACCCTAACCTGCCCACCATCTGCCACAGAGATTACAGAAGTTTTCTGCCCAGGAAGAATTACAAACAATAAAATTATGTGAAAAAATAGCGCGGCAAAAAAAGCAGCAACCAGGGCCTTATTCATCCGCCAAAAGCCCTGGCAATCAGCTTCCCTACATTATCAGCTAAGAAAATGACCACGCCGGCCACCACCAAGTGTTCCAAAATCGCATTAAGCGGGCGCTCCCCCTCCCCTTTAGCAATAAAATAAGTGAGGGAAGTGAGCAAAAAGGCAGCCCAGACAATACTGACTAAGATCGCGGTAGTCAGCGGCAACAAGAGGACTGGAACAACAAAAGTTAAGGCAACAATAAATTTGGCCAGGAAGGTACAAACAGTTGAAAGCCAGATTTCGCTGTGGGTATGTTTGCCTTCAGCTTCCTCTGACATATGGATACCCAGGGCATCTGACATCGCGTCCGCAATCGCAATTGTTAAAATCCCCCCAACCACAACTAATTCAGAATGAGTCGTTGAGTTAAGGCCAACCATTAAGCCCAAGGTCGTAATAATTCCCGAGGTGATCCCAAAACTAAAGCCGGTTTTGATTGAGTGATTTAGCATTATAAGGCAATTATAGCAAAAATAAATAAAGCAAACTAACAATTATTAGTGTAAATAGGCAAAGAGCTCTGTCATCTGCCGTTGACTTAAACTCTCTCGCCCGGAAAACTCATGATACCATCGTTCAGCTAAAGTTAAATCTTCGTCGTCTGCCTCTACAGTATCCAAATAGTCCTCTACCTGCCGACAAAAAAATGACCGAATAATATTTTTGGCATCATTATCTCTATACGCTGCCACAGTATTTACTAATAAAACTAAAGCAGAAAACACCTGGCAGTTATTTTGTAAGTCCTTGGTAGCATACCTTAATAAGCCATAAATCTTGACAGCATGATCCACATCAACTAAGGCCGCTGCCAGCGCTCTCCCCCGCGCATACGGATCTATAATCCCCATGGTCGCCGCTTGCAGCATTGTTCCTCGCTCAATCACATTATTGTTCATGAAGCCACATGCTATCCCCAGTAAATTACCAAAACATTCTGGATCAGCGATATCAGCCAAGGCAATCCGCAGAGCAATCCCTTTTTGTGCCAATGAAAATTGTTCTTTCTTAAATAAAGCCACACCAAGTCTTTGGGCTCGATAAATAGCATCAGGCTCGCCAGCCATCGCCTTTTGCTCTTTTCTGCCTTCTAAAGCAGCGGCCACATCTAATAAATCCAGCTTGCTTTGTTCTGCGCACGAGCAAAAAAACTCCGTCATTTTTGGTGGTGGATAACCAATTTCATTTTGCATTAATTGCTGCAACACAACAACTGCTTCTGGCCCTACTCCTGGATCTTGTAAGGCAGCCAAGACCCCCTCTCTTACAACCTGATTGGCTTTGGAATCAATAATCTGACTGCCTATCTGACGGCCAATCCTTCTACCACGCAATGGCTCACCCTTAACAACTAAACCAAAAGCATGATGAATAATCGCTGGCAAAGGAGCAACAGTAACATTCATATTAAATTATCTAACTTATAAGAGAAAAATTTCAGTTTTTCTGGGTTTGACAAAGGTGCTTAAGCGGGCACATCTCACATTTTGGCCTGGGCCGACAATAATATTTACCTAAAGCGACCAGTAACGCATGATATTCATTATATAATTTCACTCTTTTTGGCAGGTTGGCTTCAAAAAAATCTTTAATTTGATAATAATCGTCAAATTTAAATAGTCCGAGACGCTGGCCGATTCGCCGGGTATAAGCATCAACCACAAAGCTCGGCTTATCCAAGGCATATAATAGTATAGAGTCAGCGGTCTCCGGCCCAATACCGTGAACAGCTAACAATTCTTCCCTCAATTTAGATAATTGAGCCGCCCGCATCTTTTTAATACTCCCGTCATAATTTTTCAAGAAGAACCCCACAAAGGCTTTTAGTTTTTTCGCCTTTTGCCGATAGTAGCCGGAGGGTTTAATCCAATTTTCTATTTTCGATTTTCTATTTTCGATTATCTTTCTGGGATTTAAGACTTTTGCCTTTTTCAAGTTTCCAATCGCTTTCTCAACATTTCCCCAATTGGTGCTTTGCGTCAAAATCGCGCCAACCATCACTTCAAATGGAGAATCAGCCGGCCACCAGTGCTGGGGGCCGAAATGGTTATAAAGCTGGTTATATATCTTTAATAGTTTTGCCCTCATCCAAGCCTATGTTTTCCTTATACTTTTTCTTTTGCCTCCTTCTCCCAAAGGGAGAAGGAGATGTCCCTCTCCTCTTGGGAGAGGGCGAATAAATAATAATTAATCAATAAAGAGTAAGCTGGGGTGAGGGCTCAGAAAATATCTTAATTTTCCCAAACTCTCCATCATATCCCGGCGCAATGCTGACTTTACCTTCCCGAACTTTAATTATCCCCTCTGCAATTTCTGGCGGAAGGACCGCTCGCAGCTCATCAGCAGAAGTCTCAAGCAAAATTTTAAATTCTGTCCCCAACTTTTTGATCGCAGCTTGATACGCCTCTTGCACCCCCTTAGTCCCCACCCCTCTCCCCATGCTTTCGGCAATAATCTCCTGCAGTGGGATCATGTTTTTAAAAGGAATAGCGTTGGCTGGCCTAAAACCATCATTGCGGTCAGCCAAATCATCTACCCGGTGCATTACACCAACCGTAACCGGCCGGCCGCAAACAGAACAAAGCTTGTTTTTCGCCTTAGTCTCCTTAGGTGTCCAGCGAACTTTGCACTCTCGATGCCCATCATAATGATATTTCCCCTCTTCCGGAAAAAACTCTACTGTAAACAAAAACTTTTTGGGATCTTTATGCCTAATGGCTGAAAACATAGCGTTATATGTGAGCTCGGTATCAAAAACGCAAACTTCCCTACCTAATTTTGAAGGCGAATGCGCATCAGAACACGAGATCAAACTGATATTATCAAGCCCAGAAAGCCGCCAGTTCATCGCCGGGTCAGAGGAGAGTCCGGTTTCAATTGCAAAAATCTGTTTTGTGTATTTACCAAAGCACTCCTCAATCGTATCAAAGCCTGATTTTGAACCAAAGATGGAAAACCAGGGGGTCCAGGCATGAGCTGGGATAATTACACAATATTTGGAGATATTAAAAACTATCTCGGCCAACTTTTCCGCATCTAGCCCTAAGATTGGCCGACCATCTGCAGTTAAGTTGCCGATTTTGTTAAGTTCAAAGTTAATTTTTTCAGCAATTTCAAGTGAGGGGGCATAAACTACATTATGGATCTTACGGACCTTCCCCCCTTTAGAATAAATACTGCTGATCTCCACACTTAAAATAAAACAAACCCCGTTATATTCGTAAAAACCCTCTTCTGCTGGTTTTAATTTAGTTTTTAGTTCTTTAATCCAGGCTGGGTGGGTAAAATCACCCGTGGCTACCACATCAATTCCTTTTAATTTTGCCCAGTGTGCTAGCCCTTCCAGGTCCATTTGCGGCGAGGTTGCACGGCTGTATTTGCTGTGGATATGCAGGTCTGCTATAAATTTCATTCAGCTAAAATATCCTGTCGGATCTTAGCCATCATTTTAATATAAAAATGGAGGTTATGGATAGTTAATAATTGCAGGCCAAGGATTTCTCTCGCCCAAAAGAGGTGCCGAATATAGGCTTTGGTAAAGTTTTTGCAGGCGTAACAAGCGCAAGTTGGGTCCATCGGGGTAAAATCTTTTTCAAAGACCTTGTTGCGGATACTAGTCTTGCCGTTGTAGCCAAGATATGTTCCATGACGGGCTAAACGGGTCGGAATTACGCAGTCAAATATATCAGCACCGAGTTTAACAGCTCCCATGATGTCAGAAGGAAACCCAACCCCCATCAGATGTCTTGGACCTTCATCCGGCAAAATATCAGTCACCACATCAAGCATCTCAAACATCGCCTCTTGCGGCTCACCAACCGATAGCCCGCCAATTGCATAACCTGGAAAGCTAATCTCTGCAATCTCGGTAGCCGAACGTTTACGCAGGTCTTTATACGTTCCGCCTTGCACAATTCCGAATAAAGTTGGGATTTGGCAGTTTTCGGTTGCTTTGAAGTTTGCAGTTTGCAGTTTGAGGTTCGATTCTTTAGCCCAAGCAGTTGTCCTCTTAACCGATTGCTCAACTTCTTTT
>Ga0066640_10000275_pt1 | contig 29870 bp, 29 predicted proteins | sample CryGeyCG2114_020_2_FD_59505 | JGI IMG/M metagenome (GOLD analysis project Ga0066640, IMG submission 59505) | Groundwater microbial communities from aquifer - Crystal Geyser CG11_big_fil_rev_8/21/14_0.20 | ecosystem: Environmental > Aquatic > Deep subsurface > Groundwater | place: USA: Utah... | reverse complement strand
AGTGAACAGTGAGCGGTGAAGTGTAATGCATTATTTCCCCTTACCTTTCAAGTACTTGATTAGCCCTACAATCAATTTTCTAATCTTAGTAATATTCCCATTTATCTCATCGTTGTTAGAAATATATTCTAATTCAATCGCAATAATGCTCTGAGTTTCAACTTCAGAAAGTGAACCTAAGGCAACATAGAGAAATTGTATCATTTCTTTGTCTGATTGCCTAGCAGCCCCTTCCGCAATATTGGAAGGGATCGAGACACTCGCTCTACGCAATTGATTGGTTAAACCATAAAGTTCTTCCTTTGGAAAATTTTTAGTAATAACATAAATATTCTTGACCAGTTTGATGCCTTCTTTCCAAACCTCCATATCCTTATGATTCACTCTGCACCTCGTGAGATGTGAGAAGTGAAAGGTGAGATGTAAAACAAGAAAAGATCATCTGTCCATCTTCCTTAACCTTTGCCCTTTTTGTGTTAAACGATATTTTTGATTCTTACTTCGTGGTTTGGTCGGAATAGTTAGCTCAACTAAACCAGACTTGATAGCAGGATTTAAATACAAATCCCTGAAGTTTTTTCTATGCTTCAATTTTAACCGGGATTGCAATTCATCTCGGCTCATTTCTCCGTCAACCACACTAATTAATGCTTTAATTTGGTCGGTATCATGGTCGGTATCATGGTCGGTATCATGGTCGGTATCATGGTCGGTAAAAGGAATCACAATTTTAAAGATATCCTCTTCTATCAATTGAGGAGCAACCCCCGAGTAAATTTTGCCATATTTAAATAAATTCCTAACCCCAGAGCCCAACTCTTCTGCCCAACCTATTTCTTTAAAAAACCGGGCAATAACAGGATTCTTGGGAAAAGGAGAGAAATTATTGGGATCAATCAACCCATGCCCATGAGGCTTATTGCTGTTTTCCGTATAAACTCTGGTTTTTTCTATAACCAGCTTGGCAGGAAAAGGGTTCAGATATTCACGATGGATTAAAATATTGCTGGCAATTTCCCTAAATATACGATCACGAATGTTAATGTTTTGTTCATTTTCCAGATAAAATTTATCCGGAAGATGTTTTGCCGTAAAAGCCATAATCCGGTCATAACTTTCAATTAAATTTGTCCTGATATCATCACGATCATCATACCTGTCCAAGTTTTCTTTTCTTAAAATTGCGTCGGTACGAAAATGGGGCAAAATCGAAAGGATAACCTCATCTTTGCCAAAAAGCAGCGCTGCCGCCAGGGAAAAACCTTCCTTGCCGCTCTGGTAATCTTTCAAAAAAAGCTGTGAACTCTTTAACAACTCCCTTTCATCCATAACTCCCCAGGGATGGTTAGCTATTCGATTGGCAGCCATTTTTCTCACCCTAACGAACAAGTCTTTTCTAAAATCGTCCATGCCAAGAAAAGGATAAACCTTGTTTTCAGAATAAGATATTTTCTTCTTCAAATACATTGCCATAACCAGATCGGTATTATCCGTAATATCTAAATCACTATCTTTATTACGATCATATATTCTGTTATTACATCGATGAACCTGCGAGCTTTGGGGAACATAGATATATAGTATTTTCTTACCCTTAATTTCTATTTCCTCAATAGACAAATAAAAAGAAGGCGCGATTTTTTGCGGATTATTCAAGCTAGAGATAAAATCTTTTTGGATTTGCTCAATAAGACAATTTTCCACTCCAGCTAGACGACCATTATCATCAACACCCAACAAGATCTCCCCACCCAATCTGTTCAAAAAGGAACAAACCGTAGGGAAAATATCCCGACTTAGTCCTTGTCGACATTCTTTAAACTCAATTTGGAGCCCTTCCCCCTTTTTTAGAAGGGTCATTATTTTGGCCTTGTTAATCAAAGATAAAAACTCTCTTTCCAAACATCTAAATTTCTATGACTCACTTATTACCCCCGTGAGATGCGAGAAGTGAAAGGTGAGAGATAAAACAAAGAAAGGTCATCTATTCATGCTCCTCACTCTTCACCCCTCACACTTCACGTTTCACGCTTTTTCACTATTTTATCAAACTCTGAATCAACGAGAATGTCACCACAGCCTCATACAACCAGCGGGTGAAATCAGTAATTGTGGCCCAGAAATTAAAAGTATCAATCACCTGCGGCACAATAATCGCGTCCCCTGGCATTAATTTCACGCTATAAATACTTGTTTGTCTTTTGCTTAAGACACTCCCATCGGCCCTGATAATAAACATCTCTCCCTGGTCGCCATTTTTGGTTATGCCGCCAACCCTTTTTAGATAATCATTTAATTTATATTTTTCGCTGTAAACAAAAGAATTGGGATTAAAAACCTCTCCCATAACCAGGACAATATGAGAAACAGCCGGAATGATAAGCTCGTCGCCGTCTTCCAGCTCAATATCCCCCTCGCTGTTTTCAAATTTCTCAATGGTATTTAAGGAGATGACAATTCTCCCCTCCGGCATCCTCTCTTTGATCAAATCAAGCATTTTTTTGGCTGTTTCCAGCTGGGCAGTGGCAGAGGCCTCTGTCTGTCCCCCTTTAATGCTGGTGGCATTTTCTCTGGCTTTAACAATCAACTCTTCTTCTAATTTAGAAATCAACTGCTTGTTTCTCGATTCTTGAAAATCCTTAACTGATTTTCTGATAAATTTTGCCCCGAAAAGATAGGCATTTGGGGTATAACCGCCGGCTCTTTTCAGCACAGAGCTTAATTTCTCTCCCGGCGCGACAGAGTACTCCCCACTGCGCATAACCTCCCCTTTAATGGTTACCCTGGCCTGTTCTTTATTAATCGACGAAACAACAACCCGGTCATTAGACTGCAGCGCGATATTCTGGGAGCTATCCCCGCTAAAAAGCCGGTCGATATCCACAGCCAGAATCCTGGTTTTAAAGCTGTTCTCCTCAATCCTGATTATCTCAACACGCGGCAGATAAGCGCCTGTCGCAAAGAGCTCTTTTGAAGAGAGAAGATCTTTAATCCGCATATCATCCTGCAATTCATAAGCCCCCGGGTATTTAACCGAGCCTTCAAGAAAAACACGATTGTCAATCGACTGATAAATCGGAAAAATCTCCACAAAATCAAGACTGGCCAGGGTGAAATTTAATTTCTGACGGCTGCGAGAGAGGTTAATGTTCTCATCCCGCGCCACCTTGCGCTCATGGGCCTCAATCCTCACTACCTGCACCCGGCTTAAATAACTGGTGGGCAAAAGACCGCCGGCTAAAGCAATGAGATCAGCCAGATCAGCCCGGCCTTTGATCTCGTATATCGCGGGACGAGGGATCGCGCCGTTAATCGCAACTACATCGCCAATCACCGGGACAAAGATCGTATCCCCCTCTTGCAGCTGGGGGCTATTAGCCTGGCGGCCGCTGATAAAAAATGAGTATAAATCAATATCAGCGATATTGCGGTTGCCGCGGACCAGCTGGATTTTGCGCATTGAGCCTTTTTTAGTGGGGCCGCCGGCCGCGAGCAAAGCGTCGAAAACAGAAGAGAGCGAAGTTAGATTATAAGAGCCCGGTTTATCCACCTCACCGGCCACGTAAATCTTAACTCCACGCAATTTGCCCATGGTTACACCAACATTGACACTCTCGTAGTACCTCCCTAGCTTTTCTTCTAAAAACTGTTTTAAATCACCATAGGAAAGACCTGCTACCTCAACAATGCCAATCTTAGGGAGGACAATATCACCCTCGCTATTAACCTCAACATCAAATATCCCTTCAGTGATCCCCCATAAGGTAATTTTAAAAGAGTCACCAGGACCAATAATATAGTTGGGGCTGACAGGAGAGCCTTGATTTTGCGTAGGCAGAAAGCTCAAGGTGTTTTTTCCCTGGTCGCTGTTTGTTTGATCAGGCTTAAAAAACTTATATCCATACTGGATAAGCGGCTCCTGCTTTTGCGCGACTAAATCCTGTGAAAAAAAACGCTCTATGTCTGACATTTTTTTCACTTTAAGGGAAAAGGCCTCTTCAGATGTCAAATATTGCAGATTATCAATTTCTGTCTGGCCTTGAGCCGCCTGATTTTGGCTGGTTTGCCCTCCGGCTTGCGTTGTCTGCTGGCCTTTTAACTGGTTAACCAGGTTTTGCCCGTCACTTGACTGCAAAAAGGCCTTGCCTTGGGACGAATTTAAGTATGAAGTGACCTGGGAAGCGGTTTGGGCAAAAACAGAGGTTGAAGCAAAAGTAAACAGAATAAATGAACAAATAATCTTTTTTAACAAAGTCATTTCCCCTTTCAGGAGCAACCCTCACCCTGGCTATCTTAAACCTAATAGCGGCACTTTACCTCCCCTCTCCCAGAGGGAGAGGGAGTGATAAGTTTTTATATTAGCATAGGCAATTTAGTAAAGTCAACGTAAAAAAACAGCCACTCTCCATATTTACGCAAAGATTTGTTTAGTCTCTTTTTTAATGCAGTCCAGAGATGAATACATTGGCAGATAACCTAAAAGCTCCCCCGCTTTTTTATTAATTGAATAATAATTCTCCTTGCGTCCGGTTGGCGCTACAATTGATAAGCGCTCTTGCTGCCTGACCTTCAGCCCATAATACTCTTTAAAATAGTCAAGTATCTCGCTCTTCTTTACTGGTTTTAAGCTATAAACATCGATTGCTTCGTTAAGCACCTGCCGCTCAATACACTTATCAATTAACGCGCACAAGTCCTCAGGATGCGCATAATCGCGACTAACATCAATCTGATCGGTCAAAAACTCCTCTCCTTTAAGCAAGCAGGCAATAATCTCTGAGAGAAGGTATTTGGCCGCAAGGTCAATAAATCGACTAAAATAGCCAAAGACCCGCAAATCAACAATATTCTGGTTGGCTAGCTCCCTGTGTCTGATCTCGGAATGAAGTTTGGCTATACCGTACGACTCAAAAGGTTCGTAAACCGCCCCACTGCTGAAATTGATATACAGTGCGCCAGGGGTACGTTCAAGGTAGCTGATTATCAGTTCATCATACTGCTTTGTCAAAGAAGAAATTGCAGTTGGCTGTTTGACTAACATAGCCGGATTGCCAAAGCCAATACAGTTGATGACCACGTCGTATTGGTTTTGGCCAAACTGATCGATTCCCGCGACAAAAACACCAAAAGGAGCGGATATCTCTTTAAGGAAAGCACTCACCCTATCGACTGAACGGGCAAAGAGATAAAGCTGCCTATCGGGTCGCTGAACATAATTAAAAATTAGCCCTTTGGCAATATGACTGGTCGCACCCAAAATCGCTACTTTTGTCACTTTTGTTCATCCATTGGCAAAGCTTTTCCCATTACCCTCTTTACCGTGGCTACAATCCCTGATTTATCCAAGCCAGCCAAATGACAAAGATATTTTTGCGATCCGATCTCTTTCCATGAATGATTACCCAAATTAAGACCAGTCAAAATCACTTGGCATTGAGGTGCTTTTGCCAGGACTTCGGCAACAGCACCATACAATCCTCCTCGCGGACCATGTTCCTCAATTGTTACAATTATTTTCGTTTCCCTAGCGGTTTTATAAATAAGTTCTTGATCAAGAGGCTCAACAGTATGCATACTTATTACCTGCGCCTCAATCCCGCCAGCACTTAATAGGTCAGCGGCGTCAATTGCAGTTGCTAACATATTGCCAGTTGCTATAAGGGAGATATCTTTTCCCTGCCGCAATATAATGCCTTTGCCCAATACAAATTCAGGCACTTGCTGATGCACAACCGTCTCTCCCCTTTTTCCCAAACGGATATAGACTGGCCCCTTATAAGCTCCTGCTGCCTTGGTTGCCAACCCAGCCTCCACCGGATCACCAGGGGCAACAACCGTCATATTAGGCAGAGCCCTAAGCACCGCGAGGTCTTCTGTCGCTTGATGGGTAATACCGTGCGTACCATAAGTTACCCCTCCCCCAACAGCTACAATTTTTACATTTGCCTCATGATAACAAAGGTCAAGACGAATCTGTTCCAAGCAACGAAAAGTTGGGAAATTACCCAGCGAATAAACAAAAACGGTTTTACCGGACAAGGCTAGTCCCGCTGCCACACCAATCATGTTTTGCTCCGCCACCCCAACATTGAGAAAGCGCTCTGGATATTTTTCAGCGAATGGCTCGACAACACTATAACCCATATCCCCAACCAACAGAAAAACACTCTTGTCTTTATCTGCCAGATCAAGTAAGGCCCTAATAAATGCCGTTCTCATAGTTACTTCTCCAGTTCAGCCAAAGCCAAGGCCAGCTCTTCTGCTGTCGGCGACTTATAATGCCAGGCAATCGAATCTTGCATAAAGGAGACTCCCTTCCCTTTTATTGTGTGAGCTATGATAAGAGATGGTTTCCCCTGTACAGACGGGATTTTTGAAAAAGCTGCTGCCAGCGCTTGATGATCATGGCCATCAACCTCTTGTACTGACCAACGAAATGATTCCCACTTGGCTCGTAACGGTTCCAAGTCAATCACATCCTTAACGCGATCAATACTCTGTATCTTATTATAATCTAAGATCACGATCAGGTTATCAAGGTTATGCTGAGGAGCCAAAAGGCTTGCTTCCCAAGTCGAACCCTCATCACATTCTCCGTCACTGATTAGAACAAAGGTTCTAACACCTGTTTCATCCCTTTTGGCAGCTAATGCCATTCCACAACCAATCGGTAAACCATGACCAAGTGACCCTGTTGATACCTCAAGGCCAGGAATCCCGTGATGAGTAGCGTGTCCACCCAACTTAGCACCATCCTGACAATAATTTTCCAGCCAGTTTTCAGGGAAAAATCCTTTAAAAGCAAGAACAGAATAAATAGCTGCAGCGGCATGCCCTTTACTTAAGATAAAACGATCCCTTTTCGGCCAATCTGGCTGTGTTGGATCTACCCTCAAAATATCAGCATAAAGGACACTTATTATATCAATTGCCGAAAAACAGGAACCAACATGAGAAGCTCCAGCTCTATAGACCATACGCAAGACAGCTTGCTTGGCTCTTTTAACTAATATTTCAGAGTCCTTTGACATCCCTATTCACTTCCTATAAGCGTTTGAATTATGTATTCAAGCATACTTTTTGATAATCCAGGATAAACACCAACCCAAAAGCTCTTGTTCATAATCAGATCAGTATTTTTCAGCTCGCCCACTATTCGATAGCCAGTACCAGTCTTTCTCATCTCATCAAAACAAGGATGTTTTATGATGTTGCCGGCAAAGAGCATTCGGGTCTGGATCCCTTTAGATTCAAGATACTGAACCAAGCGGTCACGACTGCCCTCTTTAACAGTTAACAGAAAACCAAACCAGCTTGGGTCTGAATTTTCTGTCGCTTCTGGCAAAATAAACTTATCAGATAAATTCTCAAGTCCTTGTCTTAATTTCTGCCAATTCTTCTTTCTGGCCTCAATAAAGCCGGGAAGCTTTTCCAGCTGAGCACAACCAATCGCTGCTTGTAGGTCTGTTGCCGCTAAATTATAACCAAAATGCGAATAAATATACTTGTGGTCATAACCGTAAGGAAGTTCTCCCAACTGTTGTTTGAAACGATTTTTACAAGTATCATCTTTCCCTGATGCGCACCAGCAGTCTCTCCCCCAATCACGCAAAGAATTAACAATTTTCATCAACACTTGGTCATTGGCATAAACTGCCCCGCCCTGCCCCATAGTCATATGGTGCGGCGGATAAAAGCTGGAAGTAGCAATATGGCCAAAAGTCCCGGTATATTGGCCGTTATATTTTGAGCCCAGTGAATCACAGTTATCTTCAATCAACCAAAGATGATACTTGTCGCAAAAGTCCTTAACTGCCTTGAGATCAAAAGGATTGCCCAGGGTATGGGCAAGCATAACAGCCTTTGTTTTACCGGAGAGCGCTTTTTCAAGCTGGTTAATATCAATATTGTAAGTTGATAAAGCCACATCAACAAAAACAGGGATAGCCCCAAATTGGATAATCGGCGCAATAGTAGTTGGAAAACCGGCTGCGACTGTGATAACCTCATCCCCTGGTCGAATTCTTTTCTCACCCAGCTTAGGCGAAGTTAAAGCCATAAAAGCCAGCAAATTGGCAGAAGAGCCGGAATTTACCAAGGAACAATGTTTGACTCCAAGAAATTTACTAAAATCTTTTTCAAATTTCGCCGCATACTCACCAGCAGTGAGCCAAAAATCAAGGGAGGCACTAACTAAGTTTTCCAGCTCTCTTTCATCAAAGACCCGACCAGCATAAGAAATTTTATCGCCAGGCTTAAACGACTTTTCCGTGCCAAATTGCTCGGCATAATATTCTTTGACCAGCCTTAATATTTCTTCTTTTTTAGTCATGAAGATATTCCTGAATTTGTTTAATCGTTACCTCGCGCATATTTGCTCCAACTAAATATTTATTGGTCCAATCCACAATTTTATCTAAAGCTTGTTCTAGTCGCAATTTTGGCTGCCAGCCAAGCTTGGCCATTGCTTTCCTGGAATCAAGCGCTAGGTGATGGGCTTCGTGAAGAGCCGAAGTGCTCTCCGCAGATGAAACAGGGAAACCCCATTTTTTACCTAAACTTTTCACTACCCATTCAACAGTTTTAACATCTTTCTTTGTCGGACCAAAATTCCAGGCGCCGGTCGCCATTTTTTCGGCTAAAAGCAAATAGCCGACAAGCGGCTCCAGCACATGCTGCCAAGGCCTAACAGCTTTTGGATTGCGCACCTTGATTGATTTTTTACTGATCAATGATCGGACAAAATCCGGCACCAAACGGTCGGTAGCAAAATCACCACCGCCAATTACGTTGCCGGCTCGGGCAGTAGCAATATTTAAGCCGTAGGATTTTTGGTAAGCATTGGCCACTAGTTCTGCTGCCGCCTTACTGCTTGAATATGGGTCATAACCTCCCAATGGTTCGCTCTCTTTATAGCCAGCTTTCTTGCCGGTATTCTCATACACTTTATCTGTGGTTACAATAACAGTTGATTTGACTGACTGGCACCCCCTAACTGCTTCCAATAAATTAACTGTCCCCATCACATTAACCTCAAATGTCTCAACCGGAACCTTATAAGAGTGACGCACAATGGGCTGGGCGGCTAAGTGCAAAACTATTTCCGGCTTGGCTTTTTTCAATGCCTTGGTCAAAAATGGCAAATCGCGGACATTACCATGGATTGAGGTAATCAGCTGCTTAATTTTGCAAAGTTCGAATAAACTAGGTTTGGTCGGCGGTGCTAACGCGTAACCAGTAACCTTAGCTCCGAGCAAGTGAAGGAGGAGACAGAGCCAAGAACCCTTAAAGCCAGTGTGACCAGTCACAAAAACTCGCTTATTGGCCCAAAACGTCATTGCCATACTTTCCAGGGGGCCTTTCCAGATTGCCAAAGCTCTTCCAGCATATTCCTTTCCCTAAGCGTATCCATCGGCTGCCAAAATCCATGATGTTTATACGCCATTAGCTCACTGTCTTTTGTCAGCCTTCTTACCGGGTCGTTTTCAAAAGGCATTTCATCGCCTTTAATATAGTCAAGAACCTTGGGCTCGAGAACAAAAAATCCCCCGTTAATCCAGGAACTATTCCCTTCTGTTTTCTCCTGAAAACGCTCGACACTATTTTCTTTGGAAATCCGCAAAGCACCAAATCTCCCCAACGGTCTAACACCTGTAACTGTAGCCAGTTTCCCATGAGACTTGTGAAACTCAAGCAACTCCCGAATGTTTATGTCACCCACCCCATCACCATAAGTAAATAAAAATGTCCCTTCATCAAGGTATTTTGCCACCCTTTTTAATCTTCCACCAGTTTGGGTCTCAAGCCCCGTATCAACTAACGTTACCTTCCACGGCTCAGCAGTATGACGATGGATCGCTTTTTTTTCACCACCGTTATCAAAGTCAAAGGTCACATCTGATTCATGTAAAAAATAGTTGGCAAAATATTCTTTGATTTGGTAACCCTTGTATCCCACGCAGATCACAAAATCCCTGAAACCATAATGAGCATAAATTTTCATAATATGCCATAAAATCGGCCGCTCCCCGATCTCAATCATGGGTTTTGGCTTAACAGATGATTCTTCACCTATCCTAGTCCCTAAACCTCCAGCTAAAATTACAACTTTCATAACATTTTCCTCCCCAATATTATTATTATACCTTGTTTGCGCTTGATACTCTATGTATAATCAGACGTGGAATGCTCAAACGCAGCTTATTAACCCTTACTTGTCTCTGTTTTGCCCTACCCTGCTTGGCCGCAGAAATAATTGTCCCATTTACAGAGCAACCAAACTTACCATACCTAATTTCACCGCAACTTAGCGCTGATGCTTCAGAATTCAGCACAGTTATCCTCAATATTAAGGCAACTCAGACTGGGATTGCTCGCCTGATGTGGGCCAATCACTACGACCCACAGTTTAATCAGCAAAAGTCCACTATGTTTAGGCTAAAAAAAGGTGAGCACACCTATTATTTCAATCTTGCTTCCCAAAACCCCAATTGGGTCGGCTGGATCAAGGGTTTGCTGGTCTATCCAGAGACAGGCCAGGTTGAAGTTAAAAATGCCAGATTAGTTCCAGGCAACGTCTTTATCAACATGATATCAGGCTGGCAGGAGTTTTGGGGACCAAAGGGGAGAGATATTATTGGGAGTACCATCAATACCATCCAACCGGTCAATCTCTTCGGCCAATCAATTTTTGTCTATATCTATTGGGCCATTGGCCTGGCAACGCTGTTCGTCCTCGCTCTAAAAAGAGATTTTAGTCAGACTGGCAAATTTGTTTTTTTTATAATTGCCTTGTTTTGGTTCTTATTAGAAGCAAGTTCCCTTTACAACAATTGGTTAGCAGTTAAGGCGGATTCGCAATACATCGGCAAAAGCTATCGAGAAAAACTGGTGCTCGCCAATACCGGAGATTTTTATCCTTTTATTGAATTTTGTGCAGCAAACCTCCCCTTGTCAGCTAAATTCGACCTGCTGATCCCGCCAATTTATAACGACATCAAAGCAAGATATTATCTCTCTCCACGCCAGCAAACCACAACAGAAGCGGAATTTCTGGTTGTTTATGACCCTAGCCCTGACCAAAAGCTCCCCGGCAAATTTCAATTATTTAAGACCTTCCGTGAAAATGCTTATTTAATGAAAAAGGAAAGCAATGATAATCATTAATTTGTTAACTGTGATTTTGGTCCCTTTTGTTTTTGGCAGGCTTCTCCTCTCTGCCTTGACAGGTGACGAGCAGCCAGAGATCGGTTTTTTAGAGGTCAGCGCTCTCTCCTTTGCCATTGGCCTGGGGGGAGTCACAATTTTAATGTATTTGCTTAGCTGGCTTAATATTCCCTTAACTCTTTTGAATATTCTGGCAACGCTGGCCGGCATCAGTGCTATATTAATCATCTTTTTATTCAAAGAAAAAAGTTTTTTTATACGGTTTAAAAAGCCAAAGTTTGCATCCCTTGATTGGCAAGAGTGGTTGCTGACAGGATTGATCTTCATTAAGATTGTTTTTGTTTTTTTCAGCGCCTTGGTCAAGCCGGTGATTGATATCGACGCTATTTTGTATTATTCAATTGTGGCTAAAGGGATTTTTTATGGTCAATCATTCTTTGCCCCTTACTTGCAAACTTTTATTGCCAGCAAGCCCCCCTTCCCCTATCTAGCCCAAGGCTGGACCTTAATCGGGCTGCAGCAACCAAATGACTGTTACTTAAAACTTTTTTCGGCAATATTGTTTTTATGTTTGATCATAATTTTCTATTCTGTTTTAAGAAGAAGTCTCAGCCGAAAACCCTCTCTGGTCTTTGCTTTTTTCTTGAGCACTCTACCCTTGCTGGTCTATCACGCTACCACTGCTTACGCCGACCTCCTCATCACTTTTTATTTCTCTGTTGCCGGGCTTTACTCTTACCTGTTTATTAAACAGGGCCAGCGCAATCATTTGATCCTGGCTCTTATTTTTTGCGGCCTGACTGTCTGGGCGAAAAAAGCCGGCTTTATCCTGGCTGGAATCGATCTTTTTCTTTTGTTTATCTTTCTCCCCAGACCACAACTTAAAAAAACCATCCCGTATTTGGCTATTTTTCTTGTTTTGATTGCCCCTATTTTAGCCGGCAGAATGATTGACACTTTTGGTATGTTAAATCCAACACTTAGCTTTGAGCAACCGCAGCTCTCTTTAGAGGAAAAAACTTCTGCGATGATCCCAATTGTTGGCAAAAAGCTTTTTCTCTATGCTGACTGGCACCTGACCTGGCTCCTCTTCCTAGCTGCCCTAATCTTTTTTCCCAAACAATTAGCCAAGACTGGCCAGAACTTCTTGCTCGCTATAATCCTACTTTCTCTGCTAGCAATCCTGGGACAATTTGCAACAGCGGGCAGTTTTAGGTGGCTGCTTGACGGGACACTGCTTGACAGGCTGCTCATGCCGGTGGTGCCGCTGACCCTCTTTTTTAGCGGTCAAATATTCCTCGCAAAGCTCGACGGAACATCGCCCGCAAAAGGTAGCGTTTTGGCCAAATCCGTTCGTAAAACTTAAAAGACAAAGCCGGAGCCAGGGTATAAACAATAGCCAGCCCTTTAAAAACCAAGCGAAACAGGCTGGTCGCCGCAAAAAATCTCCGACGGCAGGCACGACAATATATCATAGTTGAAAAATAGGTTTTTGATTTCAGTTTATAATTGCCATACTTTAAAAGTGACTGGCAATGAGGACAGGTAATCTCAAGAATAAAAGTCCCGGGTTTATTTTTTTTAACTGATAACTTCTCGGCATAAATCCGCTGGTTAATTGACGCCTTATTTAAATCGCGCCATAATTTAATAAATTCACCCTCCGACATACTATCCGTCATGTTAAACACGCCAAAAATATGATTCGTCAAAAAATCTATTTTATCCTTAATAATCCCTTTGGCCAAGCAGTGCTGGTACACGGGGGTGCCGGGATAAGGATTAATAAAAGTCAGCATAATCCCTGCCTCTGTATGGGCGCGCCAGTAAGCAAGGGTTTCCTCCGTAGTCAGTGTAGTTTCAGCCGGGTCGCCAAAGATAAAATTTGCCTGCAGGCTCAAATTATTGTTCATTGTCAGCTGGACAGCTCTGTCAATCTGCTGTGGAGTAATATGCTTGCGCATGCTTGTGAGCACAGACTGGCTGTAGCTTTCAAACCCATAGCTCACCATGTAACAACCGGCAGTCTTCATGGTCTTGAGCAGCTCATCATCCAACTTATCAACCCGCATCTGGCAACCCCATTTGCATTCCCAAGGAATCTCTTTTAAAAGCGCCTTGATCTCTTGGCAAAAGTCCAGCAACCACTCGCGGTCATTAGAAAAAAGCTCATCATAAATATTTATGACATTAATTTGATAACGCCTCACCATTACCGAAAGCTCTGCCATGACAGATTTAACAGAACGCTGACGGTATTTCTTTCCTATTGGATGGTAGCAAAAAGTACAGGCATAGGGACAAGAGCGGCTGCAAATTACGGGGTAGACCCGCGGGAAATCATACAGGTCTTGATAATATTGATCTGAAGGGTGCATCTGATCAAGATATTTTGCAAAACCAAACTCTTCAAAATCAGGCCAAGGGAGAGTGTCTATATCAGCTATGGGTGGACGCTCACCGGTCAAGACAAGCTCCCCAGATTTACCTCGATAACCAATCCCGTAAACCCCGGCTAAATCAGCTTTTTTTTCCAGACAAGCAAGCAATTCAACAATTGTCTCCTCACCCTCGCCAATAATTATATAATCCGGGGCCAGGTCAGCAAACATCAGGGCTGGCTCGCTAGAGATCAGTCCGCCCCCTAAGATCAATTTGCTTTCTGGCAAAACTGCACGCACTGCCTGGGCCGCTGATTTTACCTGGCGATAGACTGTTGAAATCCCTCCAGTACAAACAAAATCAAAATAACCAAACTCTTTGACAAAACCACAAACAATAAGCTCTGCCGGACCGTCAAAATGGTTCAGGTTAAGGCACTTGACTTGGTGGCCGGCTTTTTTAAAAGCAGATGATATATAGGCCAAACCCAAAGGAAACATATAATTATAATTTACTGATTCTTCAAGCTGCAGCCTGGGGACAACAACTAGGACTTTCATTGGGCAAACTCTTGCCAGCCAAGCGCTTCACCCTTAACAATCCGACGATAACTGTAGCGCAGCAACCGCACAATAAAGCTAGGGACAAAAACCAGGGGGAAAATCTTCAGCCAAAAAAGTGGGTGGCTATAGTAACGTTTCATTAGGATAGGCAAATGGACAACAAAAAAACGCCAGGGAGACTTAAGCTTTGCTCGAGCTGCCCAGGAAAAGCCATCGCTTCTAATAACCAGATCATCAATTTGCCAAATATATTTTGGCTCATCAAAAACAGCTGTCGCGATCCGGTGAAACATTTCAAAGTCCTGCTTTAGCCTAACTTCAGGGTCATAATTTGGATCTGTCCCCCAACGCCGTCTGGCCATGGCAAATGGTAGATATTTAAGAGAGTGGCACGGCTTGCTCCACAAAATCTTCTGCAGAACATAGACATGGATATAACCTGTTCCGACATACCCCTCTTTATTTTTGACAGCCAACCAGCTACTACGTTTAAAAACAATAATTGAGATAAAATTAAGAAAAGCAATTAGCTTCTTATTCGTCCGAAAATACTCGTCTAGTTTACCAGGCTGGCTAAAATCATAAACAACTGGCACGGTTGAGTTCATTATCTTGCGCCAGCGCATCGGCCGGTCAGTGGAAAGATAGAAATCTTCTTTTTCCCCAAGAAATACAGCAATTTCATTTGCCCCCTCAAGCACATTAACAACCTTGGCCAACGCTCCAGCAGCCAATAAATCATCATCTCCCAATATCCAAACATATCTGCCGCGGGCACGCTCTACCAATAGCAAGATATTCTGGTCAAAACCAACGTTGCTTTCATTCTTAAAATAGCTGAGCAATACTCTGGTTGCCTGTTTAAGCCGATTAACCACGACAAATGTCTCATCTGTTGAAGCATTGTCTGAAACAACAATCTCAACCTTATTAATCATTGATTCATCAATCTGCCCAGCTATACTCTCCAAGGCCTCCTGGAGCAAGGTAGCGCGATTATAAGTTGGTATACAAATTGAAAGAAGCAAGTTAGGCCTTCTCCGTTAAAGCAAAATATTCCCTTGAGAAATAAAAGGCAATCAAGGCAGCCACCCCTTGGGCAACTACTGTGGCTATCGCTGCCCCGACAAAGCTAAAACAAGGAATTAAAATAAAATTCATAACAACATTGATCAGAGCGCCGGCTCCGGCTGCAGCCAGAAAATGATTAAACCGTCCGGCCGGGATCAAAACCAGGCCGCCATAAATACCATTAATAGCTAAGGGAATTAAGGCCCAAATCAACCAACGCAAAGCTAGGCTTGCCTCGCCATACCCTTGGCCAAAAAAAAGCCCAATCAAGAACGGCGCAATAAAATAAGCCAGGATCGTGACAGGGACCACACAAAGCAGGGTCAGACGAAATATCTTTTTTTGGAAAAGGCCAGCGTCAGCCTTATTGTCCGAAATCTTGCGGCAGACAACAGGGAGAAGAGTAGCCAGCCAAAGAGATAGCACCCCGGCAAAAATATAAAAGATCCGGTAAGCGGCACTGTAAATACCGACAGTCGCCGGCTTGTCCATAAAACCCAGCATAATGGTATCAAGATTGTCATAAATCTGCATTAAAAGCGTTGACAGGCCCAAAGGAATGGCCAGCCAAAAAATATTGAGCCAATTTCTCGGTGCCACCAGCTTGCGATCAAAAACAACAAAAAATTTAAATAAAACGAAAACCATAAAAACCGCCAGCACAAAGCCCACAAACAATTGGATCAAAGGGACAGCCAGTAAATGCTCTGGCCGCTTCACCAAAGCAACAATCAAGCCAAAAGAGGCTGCGGCAAACAAAAACTTAGAAGCCGCCACATACTCCATTTTTTCCAGCCCTTGAAAGACCCAATCGATACTAAAGGCCCGGTAAAAAACCAATAAAAAAGTAATAATAAATAGCAGGCGAAGAGTTCCTGGGATCGGCAAAAACAGGCAGACCAGCAAGCTCAAGGCAAAAGTCAAGAAAGCAATCAGCAGGCGAAGCAGGAGGATATTTGAAGAGACCTGGCCTGCCTGGCCCGGCTCCCTGGCAATCTCTCGCGTCCCATAAGTTGAAAGCCCGGCATCAACAATAATAACTAAATAAAGTAAAAATGCTTGGGCAAATTGGACCAGGCCAAAAGCAGTTGCTCCAAGCACCCGGGCAATATAAATGATGGCAAAGAAATTAAGCAGGCCGCTGGCTGCATTCCCAGCAAGCAGCCAGGAAAAATTCTTGGCAATTTGTTTTCTGGTTATGTTTAATTCCACTTGCGCGCCACCAGCTCAAGATTGGTGCTTACCCTGTTGATAATAGGCAGGCCAGACAACAAGCTGTCTAATTTTACCCAGATTGAGTCAAAGCTGTGATAAAGCCGCCTGATAATGACAGGAAAACCCTTCAAATTATATGGGAGAAAGCCCTGATACTTTATCGCAAGCAGGTTAAATCCAAACTGCTTAAGCATTTGACAGCTCTCATAACGAGAATATTTGACCGGATGATCACCGCGGCGCAAAAGGTCAGAAATAAATTCAATATATGAATACTTGTTCGGTAGCCTAAAAACAAAAAAATAGCCCTTGGGCTTTAAAATCCTCTTAATCTCCTTGAGCGAAGCCAGTGGCTCCGAAACATGCTCGAGCACCCCTGAAGAAAGAACCGCGTCAAAATAAGCGTCAGGAAAAGGGAGCCGAACCTCATCCTTAGCCAAAACAAGCTGCTGCCCGATTTTGGAAAGAATCCCCTCACCACTTTGATCAAGATCATAGCTCACAACATTAAAACCGCGGTTTTTCAAAAGATAGGACATCTGGCCCAGGCCGCAGCCCCAATCTAATATTTTACCTGTAGAAAGATAACTTTTTATTTTATCAGCGTCTTTGATATAACGCAGGAAACCGAGGTCAGAATCAACATGGGGGTTATGTCCGCAGTTTTGCGCGGCGAGCAATTTTTGAAATTCAGTCTTTTCCATACCAGCTGGCCTGGAACTTTTTATACTCTGCTTGTTTATCCTTGATCTTTTTCCACCAAGCTTTATTCTCTAAATACCAGGCAACTGTTCTCTTTAGCCCATCTTGCACAGCAACCCTGGGCTGCCAGCCGAGTTTTTTTACTTTACGGCAATCGATTGAATAGCGGCGGTCATGGCCTGGCCGGTCTTTAACATATTCAATTAAATCTTCTTTTTTGCCTAATTCTTTCAAGATCAACTTTGTTAGCGTGGCATTATCAACCTCTTGCCCACCACCGATATTATAAACCTCACCCAGGTTCCCTTTTCTTAAGACAGCATCTACTGCCGCACAGTTATCCTCAACATAAAGCCAATCCCGCACGTTTTTACCGTCCCCATACAAAGGAAGTTTTTTCCCTTCAATAGCATTAGTGATAAACAATGGGATGATTTTTTCAGGATAGTGAAAAGGGCCATAGTTATTAGAAGATCTGGTAATAATGACCGGCAAACCATAGGTCTTAAAATACGACCTGACCAGTAAATCCCCACCAGCCTTGGAAGCAGAATAAGGAGAATTTGGCTTAAGGGTTGATTCTTCAGTGAATGAGCCCTCATCAATACTGCCGTAGACCTCATCGGTTGAGATATGGAGATATTTTTTAATTTGTAATTTTTTGACTGCTTCAAGCAGGGTTAAGGTCCCCAACACATCTGTTTTAACAAAATCAGCCGCAGCCAAAATTGAGCGGTCAACATGGGTCTCGGCCGCAAAATTAACAATTGCTTCAACACCAACCAAGGCGGCTTCAACGGCGATAGCATCGCCAATATCACCCTTAACAAAAGAGTAACGCGGGTCTGCCTCAATATCTTTTAAGTTCTCTAAATTACCCGCATAAGTCAACTTGTCAAAATTCACCACTTCATCATTGGGATAATTAGCTAAAACATAGTGGATAAAATTTGAGCCAATAAACCCTGCCCCGCCGGTCACTAAAAGCTTCACTTAAGCCCCCACCTTAGATTCCAGGCTTTCAATTCTCTTCAATAAATCCAATGTTTGTTTTTTTAGTTCGGCCAGCTCTTCGCGCGATACCATTTTTTCTTCTATTCTCTTTAACGCGGCATTCAACAAGCTGTATTCGCTTTCAAGTCTTTCCAATTTGCCATATATTTTATCAAAATGGGTCAACATTATATCTTTTAATTCATCAAATTTAGAATTGTATATTTTATATATTTCACCATGATCCAGTAATTTATCAATTATTCTGTTGAATTTCCCGTCATGATTTAGAAATATCTTTTCGTGGCCCAATAATTTATCAGTTATATTATTAAATTGCTTGTCGTGATTTGTAAATATTTTATCGTGATCCAACAGCTTACTCGAAATCTCTTTCAAACTAGTTAAAACTTGTTCTTCAAAATTATTTTTCTTTTTTACCATAATCAATCCCTCCCTTATAACCCGACTTTCCCCTCAACCAACAAAGAAGATCTTTCCAGAGACTCAAAGGTCCCCGCATCTGACCACCAGCCGCTCAAAATATCAAAGCAAAGCTGTTTCTTTTCAAGATAAGCCCTATTGATGTCTGTTACTTCCAGCTCACCCCTAGAAGATGGTTTTAACCCCTTAATAATTTCAAAAACCTTATGATCATAAAAATAAATGCCAGCTACAGCCAGATTACTCTTGGGCTTTTTTGGCTTTTCAACAATTGAGATAATTTTCTCTCCCTTTATCTCTACAACCCCAAAACGATGAGGGTCAGAGACCTCTTTAACCATAACCCGAGCCCCTTGCGCCTGCTTCACAAAGGCAGCGGCAAAAGGCTTTAAGCTGTCTTGAAAGATATTATCACCCAGGATAACGGCCATTAGATCATCACCCACAAAATTTTCAGCTAAACCAAGGGCTTGGGCAATTCCGCCAGCCTCATCCTGGACTTTATAAGTAAATCGGCAGTTAAAATCTTTACCGCTCCCCAATAAACCAACAATATCACCCATGTGTTCTACGCCAGTAACTATCAAAATATCATCGATCCCCGCTTCAATCAGTTTTTCAATCGGATGAAAAATCATGGGCTTGCGGCCAACAGGAAGAAGATGTTTATTTGTTACTTTGGTTAAAGGGAAAAGTCGTGAGCCAGTGCCGCCGGCTAAAATTATCCCTTTTAATTTCTTTTTCACTTAGCCAAGGCCTCTTTTTGCTTTTTAATTAAAGACTTGATCCCTTTTTCCGCTAGATCAAGAAGCTCATCAAGCTGTTTTTTAGAAAAAGGCTCAGCCTCTGCCGTCCCCTGGACCTCAATGATTTTCCCCTCTTCTGTCATCACCACATTCATATCAACTTCAGCCTTAAAATCTTCTTCATAAGGGAGATCAAGCAAGGCCTCACCATCAACAATGCCAACACTAATCGCAGCCAAAGGTGATTTGATTGGGTCTTCGGTAATCTTGCGATTCTTACGCAAGCCGGCAATAGCGTCAACAAGAGCCACATAGGCGCCGGTAATAGCGGCTGTGCGGGTGCCTCCATCAGCCTGGATAACATCAGTATCAATATAAATTGTCCGTTCCCCAAGTTTGCGCAGGTCTACCACTGCCCGCAGGGAGCGGCCGATTAAACGCTGGATCTCCTGGGTCCGGCCGCGGGTTTTCCCCTGATAATGCTCGCGTTGAGAGCGCTCTGTTGTTGCCCGAGGGAGCATGGCATACTCCGCAGTAATCCAACCCAAACCAGAGTTTTTTTTGTGGTGAGGGACACTCTCTTGCACGGAAGCAGTACAAATTACTTTGGTCTGCCCCATTTCAATTAAACAAGAGCCTTCAGGATGCTTTAAATAGCGACGGGTAATAGTGACCGGCCGAAGTTGGCTTGGCCCCCTACCGTCAGACCGTTTCTTCAAGCTTCACCTCTGTCCCCTTGGTGGTTTTAGTTAGCCTATCCCGGCCAGCTTGGATGGTCCGCAAGATCCTGGTTGAGGTGGCTTCTAAATTCGCCAAAACCTCATCAGCATATTTATCTGCCCCGCCGCGAATCTCCTTAGCCATCTGGTAAGCCTGCTGAAGAACCTCAACAGCTTTCCCCTCTTCTCGACTTCTAACCTCAATTTCTTCAACAATAATAGTTTCTTCAACACTGTTTTGGCTTGGCGGCATTGGGGAAGCAGGGCGAGCTTCTTTTTTTGAAGCAATCGCCTCTTTGGCAAAACCGCCGCCGCCTTGGATCACGAGACGCATCTTATCAATCAGGGCCAAGACCTCTTCTTCTTTAATTAAGACCTTGCGGGTCAAGGGGATTTTCGTTCCGTCAAGAATCATTGATTCAAGCGCGTCAAGCAATCCTAAAATTTCCATTTTAATTCCCCCTCTTTTGAAGCTTCTTGGCAATTGGGGCCGGGACCAGCTCACTGACATCTCCACCCAGCGCTGCGATATGTTTAACAAAACTGGAAGAAAGATAAGAGTATTTGTAGTCGGTCATCAGAAAGATAGTTTCAATATTTGGCGCCATTTTCCGGTTAGTTAAAGCCATTTGGAATTCATAATCAAAGTCAGAGACCGCCCGCAGGCCTCGGACAATGGTTTTTGCCCCTTTTTGCCGCGCGTATTCAACCAAAAGACCATCAAAGCTCTCAACAGTAACGCCAGGCGCACATTTCTTGATCATCTCCACCCTGTCAGAAAGGGAAAACTGGGCTTTTTTGCTCGGGTTCTTGATTACAGCCACAATTACCTGGTCAAACAGCTCACTCGCCCGCTTGATGATATCAAGATGGCCGTTAGTAATAGGATCAAAACTACCCGGATATATTGCTAGTTTCATAAAAGGTTAAAGTTGTCTCCCCATATTGGTTTTGACGGATCTCCTGCAATTGGCCATAAACTTTTTCCAGCTGCTGCTGCTTTCTATGCTCGGCAATTATCAGCTTGCCAAGTTTAACCTCGCCGAGCTTAGTCAAACATTTTATCAAATCAGGGCTCTCATAAGGGGCCCCAAGATAAATATAATCAAAAAAATAACCCTGGCTGGCCAAACTGCTTATCGCTCGGGCCGCATCCCCAGGAAAAACCTTGGCTTTTTCCGCTAAGCCGGTTGCCTCCAAGTTTTCTTTGATAACCGCGACATTTTTTCGATTATTTTCCACAAACAGCGCCAGCTCCGCGCCGCGAGACAAGGCTTCTATCCCCACCTGACCGCAGCCGGCAAACAAATCTAAAAATTTTGTCCCTTCAACCACCCCTTGCAGGATGTTGAAGAGAGCCTCTTTTACCCGGTCAGTTAAGGGTCGCGCGCTCTGCGGGCTCTTGAGTTTTCTCCCTTTGGCTATGCCAGATATTACGCGCATTTTTTAAGTCTTTATCGATTAAATCAAACGCCGCGGCCCGAGCCTGGCGCAGGATTTTTTCGTCTCTAATTATATCAGCAACCCTAAAGTTTGGCAAACCGCTCTGGCGCACCCCCAGGAAGTCCCCTGGCCCGCGCAGTTTTAAGTCAACTTCAGCAATGTAAAAGCCATCGGTTGAATCAAGCATCGCCTTAATCCTGGTCTTTGCCTCCTCGGTTTTAGCCTGGCCGATTAGAAAACAATATGACTCATGCGCCCCTCGGCCAATGCGACCGCGTAGCTGGTGAAGCTGGGACAAGCCAAACCGCTCAACATGCTCCACCACCATCACCGTGGCATTGGGGACATCAATCCCAACTTCAATCACCGTGGTTGAGACTAAAATATTGATCTTGCCCCCTGCAAAAGCCTGCATCACCAGATCTTTGTCTTCACTTTTAAGCTTCCCATGGAGCAAGCCGACTTTTAATTCCGGGAAAATATTAGTCTGCAGATAGTTAGCCTCGTCAGTCGCCGCTTTGAGATCTATTTTTTCCGACTCATCAACCAGCGGGCAGACAATAAAAATTTGCTGTCCTTCTTTAACCTTTTGTCGTATAAACTCATAAGAACTTTTTCTTTTACTTTCAGTGACATAATAAGTTTTGATCGGCGTGCGGCCAGGAGGAAGTTCATCAATGATTGAACGGTCAAGGTCGCCGTAAACGGTTAAGGCCAGCGAGCGCGGGATCGGGGTAGCTGTCATCACCAAAACATCAGGAAAACTCCCTTTCTTAACTAGATCTGCCCTCTGCAGCACCCCAAACCGATGCTGCTCATCAATCACTATTAAACCCAGATTCCGATATTCTGCTTTTGCCTCGATCAAAGCATGGGTACCAATAACAAAATCAGCATTTTTAAGGCGGTCACTGGCATGGATATCTTTTGAGGTTGAGGCAGTTAATAATTCAACTTTTATATTTTGATTTTCAAAAAACTTTTGGATTTTGGCCAAGTGCTGGTTGGCCAGAATTTCAGTCGGCGCCATTATTGCCACCTGATAGCCGGCTTTAACAGCTAAGTAACCAGCCGCAGCTGCCACCACGGTTTTACCAGAGCCAACATCCCCCTGGATCAAGCGGTTCATCGGTTTAGCTTGCTTCATATCCCCAACAATATCTGCTAAAACCCTTTTTTGCGCTCCGGTTAGTTCAAAGGGGAGAGAGGCTAAAAAACCTGCCAGCGCCTGCTCTTCGATTTTAAAAGCAATCCCAGGCTCGGCAGCAACTTTTTCGCGGTGGAGGCCGAGTCCCAACTGGAAGAAAAAGAAGTCGTCAAAAGCCAAGCGATAGCGGGCTTTTTCTATTTCAGCCAGAATTGAAGGGAAATGCATGGCATTAATTGCCTCTTGGAGCTCTATTAAATGATGCTGGGCTTTTATTTCCTGAGGAAGAAAATCCTGAATCTCTTCAAGGCAAGCATCGACAGCTGACTCAACCATTGATCGCAGTTTTTTTTGGAATACCCCTTCGGTCAAGGGATAGATCGGGACAATCCCCAGTTTTTCACCGGCGTCAATTTCGTAATCCCTGGCGATAAGCTGGAGACTCCCGTCAAATGTTGAGAATTCCACCTTACCGGAAACAATTAATCTCATCCCCGGCCGAAACATCTTATTTAAAAACGGTTGGTTAAACCAGACCGCCTGAATTGAACCTGTGCGATCAGTGAGCAAAACTTTGGTAACAGAAAAACGGCTCTTAGTCGATTGAGGCGAGACTCGATCAATAACAGCGCGGACAAAGACACTCTCCGATTGGACTAATTTATTGATTGGAGTGGGATTTGAGCGATCTTCATAGTCTCGAGGGAAAAGAAAAATTAAGTCTTCAACAGTCTCAATACCTAGTTTTTTCAGCTTTTTCGCCAAATTCGGACCAACACCCTTGAGATATTGGATGGGAGTTTTAAGATTGAGTTTTGGTTTTTGAAAGTTATTTGTCACCATTATCAGGCTTCTTCTTTGTGTTACTTTGAGTCTTAGAGCCTTAGAGGTAAATTTCAAAGATTATATACACCTCAAAGGCTCTAAGGGAACTTTGTATTTGAAATTTTATCATAGATTATGATATAATATAAAGGTTATGAGCATGAAATGTTATGTTTGCGGTAAAAAACCAAAAAGTGGCAACACTGTATCACACTCCATGAACCACACTGGTCGCCGCTGGCTGCCTAACCTGCAAAAGGTCAATATCCTCGTGGTCACAGATAAGAAGAAAAACAAAACCAAAAAATCAAAAGAGTATGTCTGCACTAAGTGTTTGAAGGCCGGGAAAGTCAAGAAAGCGTTTTAAGAGACAAAGACATTGGGAAATTCACTCCTTAAATTAGCCGGTCGCAGTCTATCATCTTCCTGATACCATTTTTCAAGCGCTGTTGAGGTAATCCCTAGTTGTTCTTCTATAAATCGAGTTACAGAAGAATAAGTTAATTGGCTGTGTTGAGCAAAACCAATTCCCCACTTTACTCGTCTGTATCTGTGCTCAATTCTTAACTTCTTATTACGAGGAAAATGTAATACCATGTCAACCAATATAATATCTGGAAATTTATTAAACCAACGATAAATCGTGCTTCTTTTACCCTTGATTCCTAGGACACTCGCTAGTTCTTGAGGCACAATCGGCGCCCGGCCTAAATGTCTTCCTTGTGCCAAAGTATCATAAGCTTTTCTAAAAAGCTCTGGAATCATCTCCTCCGGAAAATTTTCTCGCATATAAAGCCTCTCACCAGGTGTTTCATTTAATTGAAAAAGCCCTTTAACTGATGACGCAACTTCATCAGAAGAAAGCTCCCATCTTCTCAGTGTGTCGCGATTAACTCCTAGTCTGGCTGCTAAATCCCTTTTATCTGTTAAGCCAGAGCTCTCGCCAGATTCAATTTGTCTCCTGATTTCCTCAAGCCGATCAAGCTGCTTAACTACATTTGCATCGTGGGTTGCCTTGCGCCAAACATCACGCCTGCGCTCAACAACAAAAACATCAGCTGCGGTCTCAAACACATCAACGAGTCCCTCATCTACTCTTTGCCACTTTCCTAGTGTTGAAATATTAATCCCTAGCACCTGCCTAGCAAACTCCGCTTTAGAGGGAAACTGTGTGCCAGAGTCAATCGCATCTTCAAGCTTTTTTGCAATTATTTCTCGGCGTCTTAAAAACGTAGTTTCCCCTCGACCAACTACTGATTTACTGATATAACTAAACCAAACAGGTACATATTCATGTAGGTGAATTTTACAATCAGGCATAGCTTGTTTTGCATCCAACAACCTTGCCATACCCAAAGATTCTAAAACTTGAATCATTTTTGGTTTTAAGTTGAGAAACGTTAGCGCGCTTGATCTGGCAATTAAATCACAAACCAACAAAATGTCTAAGCCTGACAATTCTTTATTAGTTACCCATTCTTTTATTTGGGCAATTTTTTCATCGAGAGGAAGTCGCATATCCATTATTTTATTTAAGGATTTTAACAAGCAGCGTTGTCTTTGCCGCTGTTGCTCTGTCGTGCTCACCAAAGAACCACTTACACCTTCTAAACGATATGCCTGGATCATTTTGCCCCTTTCTATGAAACAAATCAAATATACCTATTATTCTATCGATAATTTGGAAGAAAAATTTCAATATTTCGCAGTTGTTGGTAGAAATAGTAAGAGGTCAATCAGCTAAACACTCAACCATCTAGCCCTTAATCTCGTTTATCCTGCTTAAACCGCTCGGTAGCGATCTCGTCCATAAATTTCTGCTCGAGATCAAGCATCATTTTGCCGTATTCATCCAGCTTTCTCTCGCGGTGCTTTTCCATGACCTTCTTGTCTTTAACCGACTCGATTAAACGGGCCCGCTGCTCCTCAAGCTTTTTACTTGATTCAATAACTCGCTCAATTTGTTTTTCCAGATCTTCTTTAACCACCTCTAAATGCGCTTTGCGCGACATGATCTTCCCCATGTCTGTCACCGGCTTGCTAAAAACCTGACGCAAATCATTTTCACTGTTTTTTTTATGTTCCTTGATCTCTTCTTCTTTTTCTTTTTCAGTCATGAACTCACGTTGTTTTTCGGAAAACTTTTCCTGCTCCTGCTTTTCCTTAATGGCGCGGACTTTGAGCACAGACTGGAGGTCATATTTAAATTTTTTTCCTGGCGCTGGTTTTTTCCCCACAAAAATCTCTCCTTACCTAAACATAGAAAGCAACTTATTTACTGTATCATTAAATTCAATTTTTTCAAAGGTCCCCTGCTTTAAGAATTCATTAACCTGGTCGATTTTTGAGATTGCATAGTCAATCTTGGGATTGCTCCCTTTAACATAAGCGCCAATATTGATTAAATCTTCAGCCTCGGCATAACGGGCCAAGACCTCGCGCAATTTTCCGGCCGCCTCTTTCTGCTCCTTTGTCACCAGATTAGTCATTAAACGGGAGACACTGTGCGGGACATCAATAGCGGGATAATGATTACGGGCCGCTAAATCGCGCGACAGGACAATGTGGCCGTCAAGGATCGAGCGCGAATGGTCGGCAATCGGCTCATTCATATCATCACCTTCAACTAAAATCGTGTAAAAAGCAGTAATTGTCCCTTTTTCAGAGGTGCCGGACCTCTCCATCAGCCTTGGCAAAAGAGCAAAAACAGACGGGGTATAACCTTTAGTTGTTGGCGGCTCGCCGGCAGCCAGCCCAATTTCACGCTGAGCCATGGCAAAGCGAGTAACAGAATCCATCATTAAGATGACATCCATCGCCTGGTTGCGAAAATACTCGGCAATGGCTGTAGCTACAAAAGCAGCCTTAAGGCGGATAAGGGGTGGCTGGTCAGAAGTTGCCGCTACTACCACTGATTTTTTCATCCCCTCTTCGCCCAATGATTCCTCAATAAAATCACGGACCTCCCGGCCACGCTCGCCAACCAGGGCAATCACGTTGACCTGGGCATGGGCGTTTCTGGCAATCATCCCCATAGCCGTAGATTTACCAACCCCGGAGCCGGCAAAAATCCCGATACGCTGGCCTTTGCCAACGGTGAGCATCCCATCAATCGACCTCATCCCAACCTTCATGATCTCGGTAATCCTGGGACGCTTAACCGGATCAGGTGGATCAGCATCCAAGGGGTAGTTCTCAAGCCCTTTGATCTGCCCCTTGCCATCAGCCGGCTCCCCCAAACCATTTAAGACCCGACCTAATATTTCAGGTCCAACATTAACTTGAAGTGGCTTGCCGGCAGGTCGAACTTGAGAACCAGGAGAAATCCCGGCAGTGGAACCAAGAGGCATCAGCAAGACGCGGTTTTCACGAAACCCAACAACCTCGGCCAAGGCATCATGTCCATCTTTTTCGATTCGTATCGCACAGATATCGCCAACAGAGACACCCCCGACCTGGGCTTCAATAATTAAACCAACAACCTGGACAACCTTGCCGATTACCCGAACCATTTCCGCCCGCGCTACTGCCTGGTGATATCTTTCATAATCAATTATCATGGGGACTCGAGCTTATCGTCAAAATCATCAAGCATTAGATCGTCATCCGAAAAATCGTCAAAGAGCTCATCATCTGAAAGCTCATCTTTTGGTGGCTTGTTTTGAGTTGGCGCGGCTGGAGCTGCCAAAGGAGCAGGAGCCAGCTCTTTAGGTGTTGGGTTTGCCAACTCTTCTTCCTGCTTAATATTGGTTGTTTCTTTTTGCAGCGCTTCTTCAATTGACCTGAGCTTTGTCCCAATCCTGGCATCAATAAAACCAAGGCTTGTCTCAATCACACAACCACCAGGCTCAACTGTCTGGTCCTCTAAAATAGAAAAGCTCCTGACCCCGTCAAGGATGCCGGCTAAGCGATCCTTATATTTTTTAAGGAATTCAGAGTCCTCTCGGTTAACCCTGACAATTATCTGCTCACGATCAGAGACCCGAGCGATTGCTTCAGCTACAATATTAAGGCAGACATCCCGGTGAAGCGAAACTTCCGAGCGGATAATCTGTTCAGCGACTTTAATGGCCAATCGCAGAATCTCCGGACCAGCTTCATCTACAATCTTTTTCTTTTCTTTAACAGCCTCATTCATTAAAACCAGGGCCTCTCTCATCTTGGTCGCTGATTCAGCCTTGCCTTCTGTTCGCCCTTCATCCATCGCTTGCTGGCAGATTGAATTAGCCTTAGCCTCTGCAGCTTGAATAATCTTATCAGCTTGTTTGCGTGTCTCGTCAAGATCAATTGTTGCCTGGGAGACAACCGGCTTCGCAATCGGGATTGGAACAGAAAAATTAGGGGGCGGTTTTTCTGACTCAGCAGACATATGCCGATCCAAAACTCGCAAACCCATATCATGAAGTTGATCTTTTTTAATTAGTGCCATTAGCTTGCTCCAACAAAAATCTTATCTTTGAATTTTTCCCTCAAGATTTTCTCAATCTTAGCTGAAAGAGGATTCTTTCTCAAGTTATTTAATAATTCTTTGATAATTGCCCTATCCCGAGCAAAAGAATTTAAGGCTTCTTCTTGTTCAACCTCTGGCAGAAGAGAAAGGACAAACGCCACTGTTTGCGGCCGCTCATACATCAACTGGGCAAAGGAACGCTTAGGTTTTGGAGGAGGAGGTGGAGGAGGAGATGGTGTCGACGGAGCTGCGCTAATCTGGCGGGGAGGTGGTTCCCCCAGGTTTTTATCAGGCAAAGCCAAAAAACCTGAAAAATCTCTCACAACTTCTGACAAAGCATCTGGAGAAGGGGTCGGTAAATGATTTATGCCTGAGGCTATCAGATCAGCCATTTCATCAGGTAAATAACGCAACACCCTGGCAGATACTTCTGCCCCTAAAATAGACAAGAATATTGTCGCTTTTTCACGACCTGTTAATGCCATTATTCAGATAACCATTTTTTAAGCATATCCGCAATTTTTTCTGGATTATCTTGGGCAGCAGAACGGATATTAGAAATCGCCGAGTTTCCATCATGAACTGTATTCACTATGGGGGGCTTTTCAAAAGATGTTATATTTTTTGAAACAACTTTCTCTTCTTTTTTAGACAGAAACCGACGCAAAACAAAAACAACAATAACCACCGCCAAGGATAAAACAAACGGCATCGGACCCAGAAATGCCAGAAAAGCCCAAATAGAGAGCAGCATACTCCGGTCGCGTTTATTGTCAATTGTCTTGCTTGTTACTTCGGGCGAGACAAAAACCTGTTCGACTTTTTCACGCACAACCTCTGGAGGAGGAACAGCTAAATGGAAGGGAACCATCTGAATAGTAATCGTGTCCCCTCTATCTCGATTGTATCCCATAGCCGCAGCAATCGCCTTATAAGTCGCTTGTTTTAAATCTGGAGGAAGCTCGATACGATTATCAACTAAAATGATTGACGAGAGGCTCTTTAACTCCAGTTCTTCCTTCTGTTTATATTCCTTTTCACCATTAAAAAACTCCGCATTGACCCTAACAATTGCAGAGTTGGGCGGATAAAAACGATTGAGAATTTCTTGCGCCTTGGCAGACAAATTAACTTCCAACTCTTTTTTAGCCTGCACAAGTATCAAGACTTTTTCTTCTGTTGTCAGGACTTTTTCAACAGCTTCCTGCGTCACTGTTTCTGCCTCAAGTGTGTCCCCTGTCTTTAGTTTTTCTATCTCTGCCTTAATTTCAGCCAAGGCAGCATCTGGTTCTGGCACAGGTTCTATTTTGACGGGCTTAACAAAGAGTTGAGCCGTTAATATCCGACCGGTATTATCAATAACAGTTACATTTTCTGGCTGAAGGTTTTCCACACTACTGGCCACAAGATGAACAATCCCCTTTATTTTCTCAAGTGATATTTCTGCGTCGGGCCTAATTCTTAGCATAACCGAAGCGGTAACAGGGGCAACTGTCTCTGCAAATAATTTAGTTTCTGGAATCACAATCTGGACCCTGGCATCTTCAACTTCTTGAATACGACGAATCGTCCGAGAAAGCTCACCGGAAATGGCCCTGATCAGCTGGATCCGACGGTCAAAATCAGTCGCGCCAAGTTTAGATTCATCAAATATTTCCCAACCCACCACCCCACCAGCTGGTAAATTCTTTTCTGCCAAACCTAGCCTAGCTTGGTCAGCCTTATCCTTGGGCACAGCAACGGCCTTCCCCTCTTCTCTTATTTCATAAGGGATCGCCAGCTCTTTTAGGCGGGCAATAGTATCAGCAGCATCCTTTAAGGCCATATTTGAATAAATCGTTGTATAGCCGCTGGTTTTCCCTCCAGAAGCAGCACAACTACGAAAAATGAATAAGAAAATAGAAACAATAATAACCAGTCCAACTCCCGCCATCAAAAGGAGCCGCCTGATATCTAAGTTCCCTCCTCCTGGAGCGCCGACTGCCGGCTCTGCCATTTCTACCT
>Ga0066640_10000268_pt1 | contig 30181 bp, 23 predicted proteins | sample CryGeyCG2114_020_2_FD_59505 | JGI IMG/M metagenome (GOLD analysis project Ga0066640, IMG submission 59505) | Groundwater microbial communities from aquifer - Crystal Geyser CG11_big_fil_rev_8/21/14_0.20 | ecosystem: Environmental > Aquatic > Deep subsurface > Groundwater | place: USA: Utah... | reverse complement strand
GATAATGCGTTTTCTCGTGTTAAATTGTACAAATGAGTGGAGAGGGTTTCATATTAGCCCGTTATATGGAAATGTTTTTATATAACCAGTTTTCTTATAAATATTATCGATTTTTAGGTGATAAGTATGGGATTGAAAAAAATATCAATAATATTAGTTCTGCTATTATTCACAATGATATTTGTCGGTTGCAAGACAACTGAAGATATTGTATACAAGACCGACTATCTGAAAGAGAACGGAAACACAAAGCTTGGTTATGCCGTATATCTCCCTTCTGAGAAGATCACCAATACGGGGAATACATATTATGTCTCTCCAAAAGGAAAAGACACAAATCCAGGGACAAAAGACAAACCCTGGAAATCGCCAGGTTATGCTTCAAGGCAGTTGAAAGCTGGCGACAAATTGATCATACTCTACGGCACCTATACAATCAAGAAATCCGATGCAGACATAATGATGCCTACATCCGGAACAGAGGACAATTGGATAATAATAGAAGGTCAGCTGGATGGAACCAAACGGCCGAAGATACAGGGCATGGATAATCTTGGTGCTGCTATGGATCTATCAGACACAGAATATGTCTTGATAAAGGATCTCGAGATAAGGAGTAACAAGAAAGCTCCATTCAGAAGCGGAATAATCGCTGATTCCGCAAGCAACATCGTTTTTGATAACCTATACATACATCACATCGATGAGAATGCTTTTCTCTTTTCGGATGTCCAGAATGTTGAGATCAGGAATTCTTTGATAAAATACACTGGGAGCTACTCAATAGATATAGAAGAAGGCGCTGTCGGAAACGATAACATTGCTGTCTCAAATACCGATATATACTATGCTGGTCGCTATTTCAATGGTGGCAATGCGAATCCGTATTCTGAAGTACATGGGGCTTTAGTTGAAGCATCTGGTGATGTGAAATTTCTTGATACACGTATCACAAGAAGCACTGGCAGTGGACTTATGACTGATGTTGGTGATCTTGAAGTCAACGGATGTAAGATCACTGATAATGAAGATACAGGTCTGCAGATGAATGGCGGTGATGCGACAGTAAAGAATACTCTGATCTCTGTCGGAAAAGTCGTGACCGACCCAGGTGTGTCTGTCATCATCGATACTGATAAGACCGATTCTACTTACACATTCGAAAAAGTCACAATCAAGAACACTGCAAGCAATCAATATCTGATGTATGCACAGTATGATAATCGCAACACAAAGATAACACTTGACATGGATGAGGTGTTCTTGAAATCGACCGGGACAAACACAAAAGTGTTTATTTCACCATCAGTCGATTTCACGATCACAAGTCCGACGATCAGATTGCCAAACTCTGATGTCGCGTTGGTCATTGGAGACAATGAGTATACTGCAAAACAAGTGGCCAATGGTGATTTTTCCAGTTCTGGAGACGTTGGCTCAGATGATTCTGAAGGCACAAGCAGTGGCGATGATGGATCAAGCGATACTGGTGATAGCGGTTCTGATGATACTGGATCTGGTGACGACACTGGCACTGGTTCAGGAAGCGAAGATACAGGCAGTACAGACACAAGCGACTCTGGCGATACTGGCAGCGGTGATTCAGGAAGCACAGGCGATACTGGTTCATCCGGCAGCACCGGTGATTCAGGTACACAGCCAGTCTCTCCTCCTGTTGTTGCGAACGGCAATAAATATTATGTCTCCAAAAGCGGCTCTGATTCAAACGATGGATCGCAAAGCAAGCCTTGGGCTACACCAGGCCATGCCTCAAAACAATTGAAAGCAGGCGATACCTTGTTCATCATGCCAGGCACTTATGTCATGAGCGCATATTACGATGATATGCTGACTATCGAAGCATCAGGCAACGCGAATAATTGGATTGTCATAAAAGGCGTGAAACTGGATGGCAAACGTCCTGTTCTTGCAGGAAGGAACAACCTCTATTCCGGCATCGATATCGGAGCGAACGATTATCTGTGGATAGAAGGCCTTGAAGTCACAAGCAACAATGGCGCGAATTTCAGGGAAGGCATATCCGGTGAGGGTCTGAACGAACACATAATGATCCTCGACATGTACATCCATCACGTCGATGAGTTCGGCATCGATCTATCTGATCCGAATTATATCACTATCGAGAATTCATCGATTGGTTACACTGGTTTTGGATCGATCGGCGGTCCTGACGGCAAATTCGGCGGATGGAGAAATGTCCTTATCCGCGGTTGCGATCTATCTTACAACGGCCACTATTACCAGGGCGGACCCGGTCCGAGCCCGTATGACAGGCCTGATGGTCTTGGTCTTGAAGAATCAGCTGGACCGATATATGTATATGATACTGTTGTCGAGCACAATCGTGGCGATGGTCTGGATTCTAAATCGTCGAACACACATATCGAGAACTGCGTCGTCGCGAACAATTTCGCAGATGGTGTCAAGCTCTGGCACGGTCCAAGCAGCGTCAAGAACACACTTATCTATGGCACTGGTGATGGAAGCAACGAGAACACCGCATGGGCCGCGATGGTGCTTAGCACTGACAAAGCGCATGACAAGTTCACGATCGATCATGTCACTGTCGACTTCCAACGAAGCAATGCGTATTCAATCTACATGCAGTACGATGATCCAAATATCCCTATCGATTTGACTGTCAAGGATTCTATATTCCGGTCATCAGGCAGCAATTCAAGGATATTCTTTGCGCCAAGCATGGTCTTGGATATAAAGGACAGCGTGTTCTATTATCCTAATTCCGTCGCTGTCGAGCATGGAAATAATGAATACACTTCAGGCCAGATATCATCGTTTGGCACAGGGAACATCCATGCAGATCCACAGTTTGTGAAACCCGCGTTTGGTTCTGTAGGTGACTACAACCTAAAAGCAGGAAGTCCAGCTGCAGGAAAAGGAGCGCCAGCTTCTGTATTGGATATGCAGAAGTGATTTTATTTTTTTTAACTCTTTTTTAATATCCAAATAGTGTCTTCTGTGTAGAACCAGTCTCGAGGTCATCAAAAGAGATATCGAAAAATACAAGGATAGAATCCGCTATCGGCTTAAGCTGTTTCTGGATATAATGGTCATAATCTATGTCATTCTTGCGATTCTCTTCTGGCTCTGGACCATCTATAGTCATATAATATTTAATTATTCTGCTCTCAACTTTCTTCATCTTCATCGCGGCCTTGACATGCGGCGGTGTGGTCCTTGTGTATTCACTGATCGGTTTTCGCAGAGCCTTGACATAGATCAGAAGATCATCGAACTTTCCGTCCTTTAGTCCCGCTATGAAATCCTTGACATATTCAGCCACTTCTTGCTTGTGGAACACCTTGTCGAGCAGTTCAAGCTGGAACTTCTTCGCAAGTTTTGTCCAATCACGTCTGACAAATTCAAGTCCAGTGAATTTTATCTCTTCTTTTCCATCTTTGATGACCAAGCCTGCGTATCTCTTCTTGGCTCCGCCTTCACCATGCCTGACTTTCGGAAGTATGAAACGCACGAACACTTTCTCATATTCCAGCTCAAGGAAACTCTCGCGCTTGAATTCAGTCTTCACATATTCATCAAAGTATGCATTGATGTGTTTTTGTATGTCCACTCCGATCTTATCCGCTTCTTCAAGAGATTTCGCTTTCGCGTCGATGAAAATGGAATCTGTGTCGCCATATATGACTTTATGGCCACGTTTCTGGAGGATCTTTGATGTCTCTTTGATGATATATCTTCCAAAAGATGTGATCGCGTTCGCGACATCAAGATTATAGAATCTGCACATCGGGTTCGCGAGCACTCCGAAAAATGAGTTCATCGTGACCTTTATCGCGTAGCTTGCGACATCATCTTTCTGTTTCTTCGCGATATCACGCTGTGCCCAAAGCCTTTTGATAAGCATAGGCATTATCCCGTCTTCTGCGTCAAAATGCGCGTCATTAGGAGCGACGATAGGTCCGTCTGCACTGAATGTCAATGGATCGATGTTGAATGTGCGGATTATGCTTGGATATAAGCTCTTGAAGTCAAGGACAATCACATAGTCATAGATGCCGCTTTCTGGATCCATCACATATCCACCTTTTATCCTCTCATCAGAATCAGACGTTACCATGGACTGACAGACAATGCCTTTCTTTCGCGTCTCTCTAAGATATAATGAATCTAATGAAGCGATCGACGCATCCACGCGGTCCATCTGCATGCCTGTTATCAAAGAACGTGTTATCGTGATCGAGATGAGGTTCTTTGCTTCAAGTATCCGCATGACAAGCTCTGCATCCTTCAGATTATAATCCACAAGTTTCTGCTGATCTTCTGCATACAATCTCTGGATCTCATCGAATCGTGAATCGCTTTCGATCAATTTCCCTTCTTTTAGAAATGTCATCGCTGCGGTGTGCAGCTTATAATCCTGTAGCTTTATGAAATTGTTCTTGAGAAGTGATATGCCATCAAGCACCATCCGTCCAGCGACTGACGCACTGCTTTCTCTGAAAAAATCATCATATGAAGTTATCCTTACCTCAAAATCTATCCTTCCGATGTTGAATGGGATGTTATAGTGCCTGAATCTTTCCTGCAGCACTTTTAAGTCGAAGTCGATCACATTCCATCCCGTGATTATGTCTGGATCTATCTCCCAGATCTTCTCTTTGAAATTTATCAATAACTCTTTTTCCGATGGGAAGCAGACCGCGTCTTTTAATGAGGTATTGTCTGATATGATCATGCTTTTCTTGAATCCATCGCACCAGAAAGATATCGCGAATATATTATCTGCTTTCATGTCTGTCTCGATATCGATTGAAAGTGTCTTCAGCTTCACATCATATTGTTCGCCGCCCTTTACTTCGATGTTCTCATATATCCTGTCAACAAAAATACCTTTTTTGAATGCCCCTTCTTCAAACTCAATTATTCCTTTTATATCCTGGTCGAACATGTATCTATATGGGAAACGGATGTCGGATTCGAATGTGTGGATACCTTCAAGTTCCCGGCGGAGTTTCGGGACATCTTTAGGTGTGTTGACGACCAGTTTGATCGCGCTATCTCCATCTACAGTCCTGAAATCTCCTTTCTCATATTCAAATTTAACCTCCTGCCCCATCCCGATCACTTTCTGCAGGTCTTTTTTTCGTATGTAAAAATATGGCTTGTATTCATTTATGATCAGAAATGACTCGCCATTCTCCAGCCTGCCAAATAGGTGGACAAATGTCTTGTCTCCTTCTATCTTATACGTGGGATGCACGATGAAGCCTTTCATAGTGGTAAAAGAATAAGAATTGACGTATATAAAGCTTTAGCCTCATCTTCTGTGCTGATACGCATCATTCTATACTGTATTCATCGATGATCCTTTTCGCAGTTCGCACAGCCTCGACAGGATATTTCGAGTTAGAGCATTCCCCTGAAAGCATCACGCCATCTGTCCCATCAAGAACAGCATTCGCGAGATCAGCGACTTCGGAACGTGCTGGCTTTTTGTTCTTTTTCATAGAATCAAGAAGGCCTGTCGCAGTGATGGCTGTGACATCATATTTTTTGCACATCCTGATTATCGCCTTCTGTATCATCGGCACTTTCTCATAAGGAACTTCCACATGCATGTCGCCGCGCGCGATCATGACTGAAAGTTCAATCTCATTCTCTTTTGCAGTTTTTATTATTTCTTCTAGATTTCCAATGCCTAATCGATCTTCAATCTTCACACATATCCCTGGTGAATAATATTGGTTTTTTTCTTTGATAACTGAATGAAGATGTATCAAGTCACTTGGATCTCTAACAAATGATAATGCGATATATTCTGCGTTTATATCAATAGCAAAATCCAACACTTCAAGGTCTTTGCTTGTTAGTTTTGGCACATCAAGATGTTTCCCAGGCACATTCACACCCATGTGGCTTTTGAACACTCCTTCGCCTGCATCTTTTATCTCAAGCAGGATCTCTGAATCGCATCTGTCTTTGATCACTGTCTCGATAGTGCCGTTTTCAAAAAGGATTGCGTCACCGTTTGATATATCATCATAGAAATCCTGAGAGAAGTGGACTGGTTCGTTATAGAATCCTGCCTTGAACTCATCACCATTTTTTATCGTGTATAATCCATCACACATCACTCGTATCTGCGGCCCTTTCAGGTCGAGCATCACCGGGATGTCAGATATGGATCTGAGTATGTCGATCCGTCTCTTATAATCATCGATGCTTGCATAGGCAGTATTTATCCTTGCGCATGTCATCCCGCAAGCATACATTTCTTCCAATACATCTTTTGGGTCTGTCGTGGTCCCAAGTGTGCAGATCAAGCCAAGTTTTCTATCTTGCATTTTTTCCCTCGATGTATCTCTCTTTTATCTTTCCAAGCTGACAATTGATCTCTTTTGGACTTGGTCTTTTTTTATGGTCTTTCTCAAGCATCTCACCAAGCAGTGTGTCAAGATCAGCATTCTCTTTCAATACGTCATGTTCTCTATCTCTTCCGTTATAGACATTAGCAAGAGAATACTTGATGATTTCGCTTTCTCTATATGCATCACCCGTCCTGAAATTATGCACCGCGAATGGATGCGTGCCAGTCAGCAATTCATGGAACAGTATCCCAAGTTGGAACACATCTGATTTAGCATATGACCTAAAATGCAGCGCCATCTCCGGCGGGACATACTTTGGTGTCGATAGCAAGGAAGTCACATATGTGCCATCATCCAAGTCACCATCAATAGACTGAGCCATCCCAAAGTCGACAAGTTTGACATTGTGCCCATCGTATATCACATTCTTGTCCTTTGTGTCCATGTAGAATACATTCTTCGAATGCATATAATCTATGATGTCTGATAGCTCACCAATTATACGCATGGATTCTTCTGCTGGCAATAGATTATCTGGTTTGATATATTCAGCCAATGTCTTGCCTTCAAGAAAATCGAGTTTGAGGAACTCGATTCCATCTGCTTCAAAACTACCGAGCAATCTCACTATGCCAGGATGGTCAAGCTCTTCAAGAAATCTCTTCTCATCTGAATAACCATCTGTTTTTGAGAAGTTGAGATATAACCTAAGATTCTCTTTGATCGCGATCCGTCTTTTGTCTGCATCCTTTCCGATAAAGAGATGGCTTGCAATTGGATATAATGGATCTCTATCTCCTTTCTGTACCTTCTTTCGGTAACGCATTCCATTATCCTGCATATATCTCTCAATCGCATCATCAATTTTTTCGCGATCACCAAGCGCATCGATCTTTTTTCTATACTTCTCGACTGCTTTCTTATCATCACTCGCTTTTGCCAAAAGCAACATCTTTGTGAGATTTCTGTTTCCGCCTTTTTCCAATCTCTCAATCGCATCATGGAAAATCTTTTTTTGTCCTGGTAGTTTCTCGATCTCTTCAAGTACTGTGCCATCCAGATAGAAGCCTTCGTTATCTTTTCCGATGAGACTTCGCAGCAGTGATTCCTCTTTGATATAACTTAAGAATTCATCATCCGACATCCAGGTAGGATCATATTCTTTGATCTTCTTCATCACACCCACTCTGCCATAGATCTTTGATAATTCAAGCATATCATGGAGTCTTGATCCATTCCCTGTCTCGATGAAACGGTCTGTCGCGGATTCAAACTTGAGCAACATTGCTTCAGCATTTCCAAGGATGTCTATAAGCTTCTTGATATCCTGTTCACTCATGTCTTTTTTGATGTAGCTGGCAAAAGTAGTAAGTCCTTTCTTCAGATTCTCTGTGGATCCAGTATCATCAAGAAGTATAGAGCAGAAAGACATAAGCTCATAGTGCTTTTTCTCAGATATGAGCCTGTCAAGCTCATCCTGCTCTCCTGCAGTCAGTATTCTAGGCATTTTCCCAATATATTTGGTGACTTTAAAGAATATAGAACTTGTACCTATATGGCACGGTTTGTATATACTTCTGAGCCCTTTTTTTCGGTACTAGCGGGTAAAAACATTTAAATACTATCTCGCGTTGCTATATCTGATGACTAAACCATACAGGTTGAAGACTGAACACGGCAAATATGTGTACCTTCTTTCATTAGATGGATCAAATACTGATTTATTTTATGGTATGCTTGATGCAGGTGAGATGCCTAATATACAGAAATACTTCTTTGATAATATGATTGTTGGCACAAAGACCGGTCTATGCGGGCTTCCTTCTGTGACCACGTATTCTCATGACATGTACACAACAGGAAGGATTTCTAGGCATCCTGGTCTGAGATGGCTGAATCGAAAAGCTCAGGAAGGCACGGATCGCATAGTGGACTATGGTAAGAATTTTGGGGTCGATCGGCTCGAAGAAGATGCCTGCCTTGAAGGGAACACACTGTTCGAGATAATCGGAGATGGTGTCGCCATGCTTGAATTCACAAACCGAGGCGCAAAGCACAAGTATCGGAAAAGATTCTGGATTGGCGCAATGTGGAGTGCCTTGTTTAGCATGTTCAAACATTGGAGGATGAACAGAAATGTCCTTTCTATGTACCCGACAGATAAGATAACAAATTACAGCCTGGCTGTCGATGAGATGACCACACGAAAAATCATCAAGACATATAAGAAAGGATGTCCTCGTCTTTTGATCGACTGGAAATGGGGCATGGATGAGGTAGCCCATTCTCACGGTGTCTCGGATGGAGTGTTAGAATATACCTATAGCAGGATCGATGCTCAGGTCGGAAGGACAATGGAAGCAATAAAAAATACTGGCAATTTTGATGATTTCCTGTTTGTCATGCTAGCCGATCATAACAATCTCCCGGTCAATGAGAATATGTGTCTTGATGATATGCTGAATGGATATGGATTCGACACAAAAGAGAAGATACACGATATGAAATATGATGTGAGAGCAACGTATTTTGGAGATGCTACTGGTTATGTCTATTATCTCAAGAGAAAAGGGGACCCTGATAAGAGAGTCACGATCGTAGATGAAGATCTTTTGAAGCTGGTCGATAATCTGTGCGCAGAACCCTCGACTTCCATAGTCCTTGCCAGAGGAAATGACCGAAATGACTATGGTGATCGTGATCACGAATTGATATTGGCGAGCAGGAACGGCAAAGCAAGAGTCCAGACGAAGATGGAAGAAGGTGTCAAGAAATACAGGCTGCATCCAGAGTCTGACAATGTCCTTCGATACAAGGACGATATATTCAATGCAATCATAAGATGGCACACTTCAGAGGACAATCTTCGTTTGACATCAAATGAAGCCATCCCATGGGTGCTTCCTTCTGTCGAGAAAGTATTCTCAGACAAGAGGTCGCCAGATGTCATGACAATCGCTGCTGATGGATATGATTATAGTGGGGGAAATGCGACTGGTGATAACATCCTCCAGAAATTGATCGGCCATACCTGTCTGAAGACTGCTGATGGGCTCGCTTCCAAGGCAGGAAGGACTGTCCCTATCGTCTTTTCAGGTGATCCAACAAGATTCAGGCAATCTGGTGGATTATATGTCCCGACAGGCACATTAGTCGATGTGCCACCGACCATAATCGATCTTTTGGCCCCTGATGAGCTTGAAAGATACAGATTCGATGGCATATCCTTGCTTAAAAGGGATTATTCGATGTATGTCGAAGATGAGGAGATTAAATAAATATAGTCACAAATTATTTATAAAGGAACCATCACAAGAATTGGAATCAAGAATAAAATGGAGAAGTTCAGAGATAATCTAAAAGCAGCAGTACGGAGCGTCTCTGTCGCTGATCACATGCTGACGCAGACATATCCTCTGATAAAGGATGAGAAACTGTTGATTGGAGTCACTGATAAGATTCGGGAATCCTGCATGAAAGCGTTTCAGGCGGCTCTTGATTATGAACATATTTATAACCAAGTGCCTCCATATCATGAAAGCTATGGTCCGATTATCGAAGCATTCGCAAAATACTGCAAAAAATATAAAGTAGATAAGGATTCCCTAGACTCCGCAAGAAATGTCGGTCTTATAATAGATGAGCATAAACGATGCCCGGTCGAATTCACAAGGAAAGGCCAGTTTGTCATATGCTCTGATGATTACGATCTCAAGAAAGTCTCCGTACGTGACCTTTCGAGATTTATCAGCACAACAAAAGAGATAATAACAAAGATACAGGATAGGATTGATGCAAGTGAGAGACTCTTTCGCCGAGGAACTAAGCAACATACAGAATGCTGAAGAAGAATTGAAAAGGATAGATCATCTGATCTATGTTAGTCTTAAATACACAAGGACAGTAGATGTGTTCAAGAATATCCTTCAAAGATTCATCACAACAGGTGATTTTCTGAAGGAGGCTTTGCTTGAATTCCTTAAAGATAAGAATGATATAGGAGAAGTTCCGGAAAATCAGGCGCTTAGGGCCGATATCATTAGAAGGGAATTTAGGGATACTGAGTGTGTCATTGAACTTCTGAATTTCCATCAGATGCTCAGACGGATAAATCGGGCTGATTTCACACGAAAAAACGAATACAGGCGTCATGTGACGATGACTGTCATCGATGGCCCTGATGTAGTAGAGATCAAGATCGAGACACTTACGGAGTATTATAAACGCATGAAGAGCAATTTCATGGCTATAAAAGAACTAATCGGCATTTCAGTCCAATAAGAATCCGAAAGGTTTAAATATAGACTCCGATTTTTCCAAGCAAGAAAGCTTTTTAAATTATAATTATAAGGTGACTTCAATGGTTAAGAGAATTGGCGGAAACCGCAGAAAGACAAGGAAAAAGTTCAAGAAGGACATCCAGGATAAAGGCAAGATCAGCATCACAAGATATCTTCAGGAATTTGAGACTGGGGATCCAGTGGTGCTCAAAGCTGACCCATCAGTCCATGAGGGCCTCTATTTCCCAAGATTCCACGGGAAAGCAGGTATTGTGGATGGCAAACAGGGTAAATGCTATCAGGTCGTTGTCAAAGATCATAAGAAGGCAAAGACAATAATCGTGCATCCAGTCCATCTATTGAGGGGGTGAATGAAGAATGAGCAATATCAATATCATCGGCGAGAAACACATGACCATGGTCGAGCTCAAAGACGAGCTTGAAAGGATAAAGAAACGTGACGAAGAATTGAACTTCCGAGCGCAGAGGACTCAAGAGTATCTTGAAGCAGTGTCTCCTTTGAAGAAAAAACAGGCTGATGAACTCATAAAGAAACTTGAGACATTGGACATCCAGCGACTCAAGCCAGAACACATATCTAAGATAATCGATCTTGGTCCAAGGACCCTTGAGGAACTTAAGACCATCATGGCGGCATATGTCGTGACTCTCACAAACGATAATCTGAAGAAGATTGTTGATGCTGTGAATGAAATCCTTGATTAATTTTTTATTCTTGTACCTCTTTCTGATATAGATGGCAGAAGAAATGATATTTGTCGACTTAGCAGCATATTTCCCTTCAAGGGAATTGCTTGTCATATCCGACCTGCATATAGGCTATGAAGAAGCCCTCAACCGACAGGGGATTCTTGTGCCAAGGACGAATATCAAAGAATCTATAGAAAGGCTCATCGGCATCATCAGGGTGACAAAGCCTTTGGTCATCGTCATCGCAGGCGACCTAAAGCATGAGTTCGGCACTATCTCTGAGCAGGAATGGAAAGACACCCTCAGGATGATCGATTTTCTTCGGTCTGACGATCGGAGACTCGTGCTTGTCAAGGGGAATCATGACACAATCCTCGGCCCGATCGCGAAGAGACGAGATATCGTTGTAGTCGATAGCTACATCGACGGCCGCCTCATGATCGTGCATGGACATAAGCTGATCAAGCCACCAAAAGATGTGAAGATGGTCGTGATCGGCCATGAACATCCTGCTCTGTCGCTGCATTCGACTTCGCGTAACGAATCATACAAATGTTTTCTTCGAGGGAAGTGGCATGGCAACGAGCTTGTTGTCCTTCCATCGTTCAATCTATCTGTCGAAGGGAGCGACATACTTTCCGAGAGGAAACTTAGCCCATATCTTGATGACATCGATGATTTTTCAGTCTTTGTGCCTGATGCGAAAGAGAAGAAAGTGCTGTATTTTGGGATGGTCAAGAATCTGATCTGATGTCGCTCGAAGTAATATTTTTATAGGTCGCGATCGATAAATGGACCATGACTTCAAAAAAGACGCCATTATATGATAAGCACGTGGAACTTGGGGGGCGTATGGTCGAGTTTGGCGGATGGATGATGCCTGTGCAGTATTCTTCGATATCTGAAGAGCACATGCATGTCAGGGAACATGTCGGATTATTCGATGTCTCACATATGGGTGAGGTCGATGTCGCTGGAAAAGATTCTCTCAAGTTCCTTCAATGGCTTCTGCCAAGAGATCTTTCCGAACTTAAGGTCGGCCAGGCTGAGTACACACCGATGTGCTATGAGAATGGTACGATTGTCGATGATCTTCTTGTCTACAAACTTGCAGAGAATCGATTTATGCTTGTCGTCAATGCGTCGAACATCGATAAAGATTTTGGATGGATCAAGAAGAACGCGGCTGATTTTGATGTCGTGATAAAAAATGATTCTGATAATACTGCGCAGCTTGCCGTGCAGGGACCAAAAGCGATCGAACGATTACAATCTATTTGCGATATCAATCTTGATGATATCAAACATTTCAATTTTCAGTATGGAAAAATAGCTGGTGTCGACTGTCTGATCTCAAGGACTGGTTACACTGGCGAGGACGGAGTCGAGATCTATTTCAGGAAAGACGACGCCATCAGGTTATGGAAATCGATAATCTGTCTTGATTCAGTGAGGCCGATCGGACTTGGCGCGCGCGACACGTTGCGGCTCGAATGCTGCATGATGCTATATGGAAATGACATCGATGACACGACAACACCGATCGAAGCGCGGCTGAGATGGACTGTGTGTTTTGATAAGGATTTCATCGGAAAAAATGCCCTTGTATCACAGCGTGACAACGGTGTGCAGAAAAGGCTGTGCGCTTTTGAGCTTGTCGGCAAGGGCATTCCCAGGCACGGCCAGGAGATATGTGATAAAGGAGGGAAGACGATTGGTCATGTGACTAGTGGTACATTCTCTCCATTCTTCAAGAAAGGCATCGGCATGGGCTATGTTCCAGTAGAAATATCAAAAGACGGGAACATAATCTCCATCCGGATACGTGACTCGCTCGTCGAAGCGAAGACTGTGAAGATGCCATTCTACAAAAGAGGATGATCGATTTTTTAATCGAGATGGCTCGACAAGGAAGCGCGCTCTGCACCTGGCAGTGCGCCCTGCTTAGAATAATAGAAATAAAACAGAAAATCAAATAATTCTCTTTACAACAATGCATGGCATATCGCGGAAGCGCACTTGCAGTCTGTCTTCTTTATGAGCGGTATCACCGCTTGAAGGAGCTTCTTCACGTTCTCTGCATTAGCCTTCATGGTCTGGACCACCATGTCGCTTGTGACCTCTTCTTCTTTCCAGCAGTCATAATCTGTGACCATGCCGACAGATGCATAGCAGATCCCCGCCTCACGCGCGAGTACTGCTTCAGGCACAAGTGTCATGCTGATTATATCTGCGTTCCAACTCCGGTAGAGGTTCGATTCTGCCCGTGATGAGAACCGCGGACCTTCGATCACGACAACAGTCCCTTTCTCATGGTGCCTGAGACCAAGTTTCTTCGCAGTATCATTGAGAAGCCCACGCAGCGCGGCGCACATGGGTTCAGCCATGCCTATATGGCATACTTGATTCCCTTCATAGAAACTCTGGTCGCGTTTCGTCGTCCTGTCGATGAACTGGTCAGTCATCACAAGATCGCCAGGCTTATATTCTTCTTTCAATGAACCAACAGCGGAAGGCGCGATTATGTGTGTGACACCGAGCTCTTTCATGGCCCAGACATTCGCGCGGTAATTGACATTTGATGGATTCATGATGTGGCCGTTCCCATGCCGCGGGATCACGACGATATCGACACCTTTGAACTTTCCGGTCATGACGAAGTCTGATGTTGATCCATATGGTGTGTGCACCTTGTTCTTCTTCTCGTCTTCGACGAGATGCGGGTCATATACACCCGTTCCCCCAATGATTCCTATTTTTACCATGGTGTCAGAATCAGGATTTCAGCGGTATAAATATTTTTGGGCGAACGGATGCCATTTTTCCTGGAATGCCTTGCCGTGGCAGGTTATATACAATGGGTTGAAAAGAGCTTTGTACTGCATAGAATGCTCAAATACGTCAGGCAGCTTCGCGGATCTCAATAGGTGTTGGTGCTCGTTTGGCAGGACAGACATCACAGGACACAGAAATGATCCAAGAGAAAGGCCAGGATATGGGGGTTCTTCATCGACCTTTGCAGACGACACAAGGACATCAGCTAGACTTTCAAAGAGCTCATCAGATCTTTTTCCATGGCAGATCTTTGGGATTATCCTGTCCAGATGCACCCTGCAATATGTCCTTCCAAGATCGCTCATGTAATCCAGTTCCATGCGGCGGTCAACGATATCGAGCGAACATCCCCTCTCGATGCTTCTTTCTATGTTCTTCCTGGTAGTATACCTGCATCTCCCGGGACCATATAATGCCTGGGTGAGCCATTTATACATGTCAGTCACATTGAGCAGCCATCTGTCTGAACAGAACGCTGAGATGACAAGCCTGCATTCTATAGAATCATTGTGTCTCTCTCGATATATTCTCTCGAAGTAAGGCCTGATAAGCGTCTTCTCTTTCACCTGTTCCCATGCGTCTGCCGGATCCATATCGATCACTGTGTATATACTTACTGTGTTATATAGTGTCAAGATTGAATAAGCCAGGCACATATAAATATTTTTGCAGGAGGCACACTTATGGAAGATACATTGGATCGCTTTGATGATTTCTGCTGCAATGAAGAGAGAGTCATAATGTCTGTAGGTCCGCATCATCACAGAGAATTCGCAGAAAAAGATGATACTAGTGAGGCATACATTCTTGCAGGCCATGCTTTCTCTATCATGCTGATGTTTGAGGATGCCGCGGAGATGTTCATAAGGTCCGGTTCTGTCCCGCACATAAAGCAGTGTCTTGACAATTCTATCTATTTCGGATGCTATCCAGCGATCGAGATGATAGAATCAGAAGGCATAACCGCAGATCCAGTCGTGATGTCTGACTATCTCACAAAGAGAGCGATACCGAACATCCCGCTCTATCGCGAGTTCGATATCATGTCTGGCAAGGATGAATACTTCATCGATGGCTCCACTTTACGTGCTATACTTGACCGTAATGGCTGGAAGGAAGATAAGCTTGATGAGGTTGTCGAAGATATGCTGCTCAAGGGAAACGAGAACTATATCAAGCAGAAGTTGCTTCTTAGCTTCAGCAAAGATAGGCGGCTTATCGATGAAGTCGAGCGAAGATATAAGCAGAAACATGATGCTCCACGTGATGGGGTCAGGCACGTCGCGATGGATCACTGTGATTCAAGAGGGCTCATGTTTCTCATGAGTCAGCGCGAGGGCGACACTGACACAACTTTTCCTGAGATGAGCCATGTGTTCCTTGTGACAGATGGCAAAAAGCAATACACACTGAAAGAGAATCTCCATCTGTATCATGATTTCTCTAAAGCGGACGGATATTGCAGGGAAGACAGGATACTTGCGAGGCTGGATCATCCAGCGATACCAAAATTAATCGACTGCTCAACACGCGGCGGCATAGAATTCATAATGTGGGAATACGCAGGCGGTACCCACTTGTCCGATCTTGTTCGCAGCAGATATCCATTGGACGATGTCCAGATAAAAGATGTCATCCACCAGACCGCAGATATCTTGTGTTACCTGAAGGGACAAGGCGTTCTCCATAAAGACATAAAAGCAGAGAACATGATGCTTGAGAACGGAAACGTCTCTCTCTTCGACTTCGGCATCGCGCAGGAAACAGACAAGACCGGAAAATGCAGATCATCATTATCCACTGCTGAATGCATGCCCCCTGAACTGGGAGAATATTTTTGTTCGACATATCAGAGCGAGATATTCCAGCTAGGTGTGCTTGCATATGGTCTGATATCTGGCGAACATCCTTTCGCGACAAGAGTCTGTTCTGAAGAGCGTACAGATCTCCTGATGAACTATTGCCTGGCAAATATGTTTCGGCAGCCCAGGCCATTCAATCGTGAAGTCGACAAGGATCTGTCTGATCTGGTCTTCTCGATGCTTGAGAATAATCCAAATAAGAGACCAACATGTGAGTGGGTCTTGAAGGTGACAAAATGAAAAGGGCGTTATACATAGGAAAATTCCAACCGTTCCATATCGGACATCGCGATGTCGTCAAATACATCGCATCCCAGCCAGACATCGACGAGATCGTGATCCATATCGGCTGCGGGCAATGGAACTACAACAACCCTAATCCTGATAGGACGCCTCTTGAGAATCCGTTCACAAGAGAGCAGAGAAAAGAGATGGTCCTAAAGACTTTGGCAGATGAGATAAACAAACCGGTGCATATATTCCATATCGATGATATATTGCCGATAAGGGATCCATCTACAATCTATCGATGGCGTGATAAGTTCATGGCAGAAGCGCCTGACTTCGATGTCTTCTATTGCAACAGGGAGACGACAGCGAAGGTGTTCCGTGAGCTTGGAAAAGAGATCCGGCCATTCGAGCGGGATTATCAGTTCAGCGCGACATTCATCCGCGAGAAGATAGCGAGAGGCGAGGCCTGGGAACCTATGGTGCCGAAGCAGACCGCGAAAATAATAAAACGCGATGGGATGGAAAGGATAATCACAGGCCTATATGCAGACTGTCCGGTACCAGAGAATTCAGAATGGACCTATTTCGCCGCCACAGACAAGATACCTGGGCTCGAATGGAATTTTGTGGATGAACGGATAGATACCATGATCTTCTCCGCCATAGCTACGCAGGCAGATCTTCGCGTGAAGAATAATAAGCTTTCTGCTGAACGTGTCTGGGCAGTCGCTGATGGCATCGAAGCAAGGCAGACAATAGAGATCCCTTTTCCGATAGAGAACAGCGAGCTTTCTGAAGTGTATTCGTGGCTGAAGTTTCCGCTTGGTGTGGACACAAGTCTGTACTCAGAGAATATAAGCCAATACGAATTCACATCCTGGATGCCGACTGAGCTCAGTCCGAACCTGATGGCCATGGAATTACCGTTGGGATTATTTACTGCGTGGGATGAGCGTTTTGGCATCTATGGCGAGCTTGAATATTATGGTGATGCCTCGATATACAGATTGATGTCTGATGACAGAGACGGACTGCTCAGATTTGTTGAACGTCATGGTCTCAAGAGAGGGCTGAATCCATGCCAGATGCTTGAAAGAAGGATGATTGACTATCACGGAAGCGATTTTTGGGACCTGCTGAAAGTCAGCAAAAATGATAACATTTAAACATGAGTTGCATCCTGGAATAACTTATGGTGCGGTCACGTAATGAGCTTGAGATATTGCTTTCGAAACTGAAAGGTTTTGTTGATCCAAAAGCCAAGGAAGAACAATATGTCACTCCCCCGAACATCGCAGCAGATGTGCTCTGGCAGGCATATATGCATGGCGATATCGATGGAAAGACAGTGGCCGACCTTGGCTCTGGTACTGGCATCCTCGGGATCGGGGCTCTTCTGCTCGGCGCGGACAAGGTATTCTTTGTCGAGCTGGATTTCGCCGCGATAGATGTCCTTCGAGAGAATCTTGAAAAGCATATCTTTGATAAGAAGCGTTATGTAATCGTGCATACTGATGTGAAAGCGTTCTCTGAGAAAGTGGATCTTGTCATACAGAATCCTCCATTCGGCACGAAACGTATCCATGCTGACAAAGGGTTCCTTGAGAAGGCTTTTGACATAGGACAAAAAGTGTATTCATTCCATAAACTTTCAACATCCATTTTTGTCGAGGCTATGGCAAGGGACCATCATTTTGAGATAGAAGGGGTGCTCAGATTCTCATATCCTTTGAAAAAGACACAGAAATTCCATTTCAAGCCAGTTGTTGTGATAAATACTGGATGTTGGATAATGTCTCTTAGCCAGCGAGCATATGATATCAAATCAGAGATTCGGAAAAGTATCTTAAAAAAAAGGAAGATGATGCCAAAAGAAGAGACATTGGAGCGTAGCAATATCATATCAGAGAATCTAAGAGAGCTTCCTTGCTACAAAAGAGCTAGACGAGTGCTCTGCTATGTTGCGACAAAGAATGAGGTCGAGACAAGAGAGCTTATCCAGAAGATGCTTGATGAAGGCAAGACTGTCCTTGTCCCAAGGTGCGATGATTGCGGCATGGTCGCATGCATGATAACTTCCCTCGATATGCTTTCTCCTGGAAAATATGACATACCTGAACCAGCAGGTACTGATGTGTATGATGGCAGTATCGATCTTGCGATAATTCCTTTGGTGGCATTTGATGGCTTCCTGAATCGGATTGGTCAGGGTGGAGGAGACTTTGACAGGTTCCTGCATGCGCATGAGGTGGATTCTATAGTTGGGCTCGCTTATTACTTCCAGAAGGTCCAGAAGGTGCCTTCAGAAGCCCACGATGTACGTATGAATTGTGTCATCACAGACCTTGGCGTGGCAAAGCTTTATTAAGGAATATTCCAAAGATAATCCTATGCTTTATATCTTGAAAAAAAGAGGCCAGAGTGTATCTTTCTATGTCATCTTTGGTGTCATAATACTTGCTGTATTCTTTTTCTTGATGATGTTCTCGAAGAATCTGGTCGCAAGACCTCTATCGTTTGAGGTAGATGATGTCGATTCCCTTAGAGCTTTTGTCAATTCATGTGTGCAGACCGTCGGAGAGAAAGCCCTCTTCATCGTAGGCAGGCAGGGGGGATATACAATCAATGCTCCGTTGGAGACATTGGACACTCCTTATGGAAATATTGGATATATCTTCAAAGATGGGAAGAAGACAGCCATGACCTCAGATGCGATCAAAAAAGAGATCGGTCTGTATGTGAAGAAGGAACTCCCTGCATGTCTCAGTGATTTCTCTGGTTTCAATGATAAAGAGATCGATATCAAGCCAAGAAACATAAAAGCAGATGCTGTCTTTGGCAAGACAGATACTATTGTGATTGTCGATTGTCCTATGTCTGTGAAGACCGGAGATCATACTGTTCAGCTTGAGAGCTTCCAGGCAAGGTTCAATGTCCGGATCAAAGAATTCATCGATGTGACAGATATTCTCGCAGATAGGATGACCTTGAACCCTGGATATATCGATCTGACATATCTTGGGAACCTTGATATGAATTCGACGATACTGACTGAGAAAGACGGGCAGCATGTGATCGTGCTGGAAGACTACAAGTCCTCACTCGGCGGCAAGATATACAAGTATCTTTTCGTCATATCAAAATAGACGACTGATATTTATGGAAATAAAATTAATCATCATATCTTTGTTTCTGATATTTTTCATCCTGGCAAGTGTGCCAGCATCTGGTGATGATATCGATTACACAAAACTCGATGCATCCCAGATCAGTGTTCTTTCTCCTGCTGAAGTCAAGGGCAATATCGGGAAGCTGCTTGATAATCCTAATTTCAACAGTATCCCTGGAAACAGTTTCGATGCAGGACTCCTGTCTGATCCGAAAGTGGCATCGAAACTCTCGACTGCTCAGGTGCAATCGATCCCGCTTGACAAGACCAAGATAGAAGCACTTATCTTCAAGGGTGACAAGAGCGCTATCCACAAACTTACTCCTGCGCAGTTCGCGCTGATATCCGGCGACAAGTTCGATTCCACCATGCTGTCTGATCCAAGCATCGCATCGAAACTTTCAGATAAGCAGATAAAAGATATCCCTGCAGATAAAGATAAGATCGCGGCGTTCGTCTTCAAAGGTGATGCTAAGGCGCTTGCGAAATTATCAGCAGCACAGCTTGCGACAATAATCGATGATCCAAGGCTTCTTCCATATATGAAAAAGGATATCACTGAAAATCAGCTCACTGAACTTGTCAAGAGTCTTTCGCAGAAGAATCAGCTGACGAAGCTCGGCGATCTTGGCGACTATGATGGCGAGAGACTTATACCTGCTCTTGAAGGTGTGTTCAAGGATGTCAAATTCAGGAAGAAAGACAACGGGCGCACGTATGGTTTTTTCTTTGGTGGATGTTCATTCTCTACTGGTACAAAGATGTCATGTATTGCATCGGATGGCGCGAAGACCACACTTGATCTCAAAAATATGCAAGGGGTGACTCTTGATAGGAATAAAAAAGGGGCGTTGTATCTGAATGGCAAGAACAGCGAAGGTGAATCATTCAAGCTTCGTATCTACAATGCGAAGACTATCGATCGGGACAAAGAAAGTGGCAATTTGATTGTCGATGGAATGGAACATGTGATCAAAGGCGCTGTTCTCGTGAATGTCAGGGATGACGGCAAATGGGTCGTGAAAGGTGGATACAAAGGTTCGGTGGATGGTATCGGCATCGATACAAGAGGAAGTTATGCGAAAGATTCAGGCGAGGTCTATCAAAAAAAGTCAGCAGATGGAAAATACCTCGACACAGATGATGATGGTTGGTGGGATGCTATGGATTCTGATGGTGATGGCTCACCTGATCAAGGCTGCAAGGCAAAAGGATGCGGGACGCAGGCGCTGCCAAACAATAAAATGAAGTATTTTGATTCTGATAATGATGGCTGGTGGGATTCAGTGGATTCTGATGGTGATGGTGTCCCTGATAAGGGTTGCTCAGATAAGGGCTGCGATTCACAGACAAAAAAGAATGAACGCACCGGCGGGAAATCCGCAGTGATCGATATCGGCGCTTCATCAGGTCCTGCAAATACTTTCAATGATGGGCAAGATGATCAATTAGATGGTCCTGACGATGATTTTTTTGATGAACCACCAGCTGACGATGTTGATGATGTTGAAGATAAAAAACCGGATGGCACAGATATTGATGGTTCTGTTGGTGCAGGGTCGGCAGGAGATATGACAAAACCCGATACTTCCGCAGACGATTTAATGATACCTGATGCTCCTTCTATGAAACCAGAAAAACCCTCGCCATTTGTCGGTGAGCAAGGTTCTGATATTGCGATATCGAATCCTTCAGGCGGACAGGAAGTCAAGGTGGGAGAAGACGGCGGGCCGTCTGTCGCATTCGGCGGCGAAGGGACATTCGATGGGAATGTGGGTAATGATTATGTCTCGGGCACACTCACAATGAACGAGGATGCGATGGCTATCCTTGATCCTTCTGGAGATCTGAATGTAGGGTTTGACACGAATTTCCTATCAGAGAAATTCCCGGTCATAAATGTCCGGCCGCCAATCCCGGGAAAATTTATACCGACAGAAGATGACGCCAGGTTCGTGTATGATTATTCTACCGCGACACTTGGCTTTTCAGGAGGGATTTTCCAACCGAGCACCTATGATGTATCATTGATTAACACAGGAGATGAGATGTTCAATGTCAAGTTCACAGATGGCAGGCCGTACAATATCGACATGCCTGGGAATGCTGAGATACAAGGCGTCAATTTCGGTCTTATGAATATCGATACCAAGAAAAGTTATTGGGTCAGGATCGGGCAGTCGACTGGCTCAGCTAGCTGCACTGATTGCGGGAGGCTTGACCCTGATGTCCTTGGTGATTCAGGTTCAGGTAAAGCTGAATTGAATGGAAAAAATATAGTCCTCACTGCAAGATATGAAGTCGAGATTGATAACGGTCTTGGGTCTATAACCGGCGCAGTTGTCGCAGATGAAGATAAATCAAGGATCGGTAATGCGAGCTTTGTCCCGATATATACTGGTTATGATCAGGACAATAAAGCTGGTTTTGATATCGATGAGAAACACATGATAACATTCAGTCTCGTGAATGGTGTTCGAGAGAATCTGGTTCTGTTATCTTTTGTCTCGGGCCATCATGAGATCGTCGAGATGTCGCTTGAGGGCTTTAGGGATCCATCATCACCCTTATATTCAAAAGTTCTCTCTGAATCAGACAGTCCGATAATCGGCAAAGGCACATATCGAAGGCTTCTTTCCATTTCAGCCAAGGAACGTTCACCTGATCTTCTGAAGAGTTATAAGACAAGCTATGATCCGCTCGTGATATCGAAGATAAGAAGCATGCTTGAGCAGGATTCCTTGCGTCAGGTCGCTTTTACGCCATATAGCAGCGAGCAAGCATCATATAAATCGCAGCTGCTTCTTGAGAGGACAGTGTATGGGTCGTGAGGTGTGGGGTGTGAGGTGTGTGTCTTGTTTTATTGAAAAGATTTTTATTAAATTGCATCTCTGGTTTAGACATGCCGAAGATAATCGAAAAGAGAGTTCTTGCGGAGAAAGTGATAGAGATGCGTATCGAAGCGCCAGACATTGCAAAAGCCGCGCACCCGGGACAGTTCATCATACTGAGGATCGATGAGTCTGGTGAACGTATACCACTCACAATCGCTGACAGCGACGAGGATTCTGTCACTATCGTATTTCTTGTTGTCGGACGGACCACGCACGATCTTTCCTTGTTGAACAAAGGCGATTCTATCGCTGACCTTGCTGGGCCTCTTGGAAAACCTTCAGAGATGGAGAAGTTTGGCCATGTCGTAGTTATAGGCGGTGGTCTAGGTGTGGCTCCGGTATATCCAATCGCAAAAAAACTCAAGCTTCTTGGAAACAAAGTCACTGGTATCATCGGATATCGTAGCAAGGATCTGGTCTTTTGGGAAGAGAAGATGAAAACGGTTCTTGATGAGCTGTATGTCGCGACAAACGATGGTTCTTATGGCATGAAAGGTTTTGTGACAGACGCACTAGCAAAAGTTCTTGAGCACGAAAAAGTCGATAGAGTAATTGCCATCGGACCACCTGTGATGATGCGCGCTGTCGCTGACCTGACTCGCGAGAAGAATATCAAGACGATCGCAAGTATAAATTCAATCATGATCGATGGCATCGGGATGTGCGGTGTCTGCCGGGTGGAAGTGGCCGGCGAGACGAAGTTCGCATGTTATGACGGGCCGGATTTCGACGCGCATGAAGTCAACTGGGATCTTCTCTTGAAACGTAATTCCACATATGCTGAAGAAGAGAAGCTTGCATACGCGAAATGTCTGGATGGCGACAAGTGCCACTGAATTTGTCTCAAAAACTTTATAAAGCGATTTTTATTCCTAATGAATATTGAATCTTATAACTATAGGGGGGAAAAATCATGAAAAATGACTTAGAGATTCCTGCAAGCAGGCTATGCCGGAAAATTGAACTTGATTCTCTTGATGATATCGAAAAAGTAAAGACAACAGCATTCATCGGTCAGGAAAGGGGTCTTGATGGACTTGAATTCTTTGTCGATATGGTCGGTTTTGATACAAACAAGTACAATGTGTTTGTGACTGGCCATGAACTGAAAAGAAATGATGATCTTTTGGTCGAATGGTTATGTGAAAAGACTTCAAGAAAGACCTTGATCCCAGACGATCAACTATTATCATCTGGTTTCGACCCAGATGACGCAAAAGGGACATACGCCTTCAGGATGCCTGCCGGTGCTGGCGCGCGGTTCGTCCAGGATTTCGAAAGCATGATAGATAACGCTATCCTGGAATCACAGAAAGCCGCGTCAAGCAATGAACAGATGGAGATACTAAAAGAGAAAATCTACGATGTGCTTGCAGAACATACTAAATTCATGGAGAGATTAGGGGTCACAATTCCAAAAGAGACATATTCTGCATTGGCCAATTCAGTATTGCAGAGTGGGCAGATGAACCTTAACTACATCCCAATCGATGCTCTGGAAGAACCTGTCGCACCTGAAGGTGATGATATAGATCAAAAAGGACAGACGGAATATGAAGAGCAATTGAAGAGATATAAGAAACAGCAGATAGAATTCATCGCTAATTCAAATAAGATACAATTGGATACTGGCTATGCAGAGGAGATGAAACGATTCAACAAGCGCTTGTATGATCTAATGGATCCATCTGCTATCCTTAAAGAGACAACAAAAGAACAGATACAGAAACTCCTCGAACGAGATTATATCCGAACGACTGTGGCTCTATCAGATTATGGGCTTGCTAGTTTTTTTGATAAGATAATGACAAATCTGCCTAAAGATATATCGCAGATAATAGGAGAGATGCAGGTTCAGAACCAAGGGATGATGGGTGGCATCATGGGCATGCCAGGTGGCGAAAATGGATTAAAGACACGTGATAAGTACCAACTGAATCTTCTTGTGGATAATTCTGAGCTTACAGCAGTTCCGGTCATACATGCCCTTGAGCACGGATATGATCATCTTATCGGGACAGCTAGAGGAGCAGAAGTCACTCAGGGCGGACAGATATTCAGAAAAGACGCCAAGTTCACTGATCTCGTGGCTGGCGATCTGATCAAAGCGAATGGAGGCTATCTTGTCATTGATGCTTATGAACTTTTGTTGAAAGGGACATTCAATAAATTCATGGAAGCCGTCGAAGATAGTGAAGCGGTGATAGAATCGTCTGGTAGCCTTGCATCTATACTCCGATCACAGCTGAAATCGGCACCGATTGATGCACATACTAGTGTTATCATGGTCGGTGATGAATCTTTATATTATGCGTTGAATAGATTCTTTCCAAATTTTCGGAATCTGTTCAAGGCGAAAGCCCAGTTCACTTCAGGTGTAGATACAAAAGATGGTAGGCACTTAGATGAATTTGCAGCTCTCATTGTCGATTCATTCGCGACATATAATGGAGTTGAACCTCATATGGACGCAGTCGAATGTATCCTGGAAGAAGGTCTAAGAGAATCCGGCGAGCAACGAAGGATCATCACAGACCCTGATTTCTATGAGGATCTGGTCATGCGTTCTTTGCGTGAAGCATCATTGGACGGCGCAAAAAAAGTAAGCAGTGTGCACGTGAAGCAGGCCATGGCCAAAAAACGATATCGCAGGGGGGCCATCGAAGAGAGGGTAGGTGAGTTGATCGAGGATGGCACAATAAAAGTCGATATCGATGGCAGGTTGGTGGGCCAGGTGAATGCCCTTTCGATATATCTGGGGGAATTTGGAAAGCCGTCGAAACTCACAGTCCGGAAATGCACCGGTAAAGGGACTATCCGGAATATCGAAGAGAAAGCGAACCTGAGTGGGAATCATCATCTCAAGAGTGTCGAGATAATGGAGAGCATCATAAAAGGCGAGCTTGATGATGCTGAGGTCGGATTTCCGATAACTGCATCTGTCGCATTCGAGCAATCATATGGGGGAGTCGATGGAGACAGCGCGACACTTGCGCAGGTCGTAGGACTTGTGTCTGCTCTGAGCGGGATCGGTGTGAAGCAGAACTATGCTATCACTGGATCAGCGAACCAGTATGGTGACGCACAGGCGATCGGTGGGACCAATATGAAGATCGAAGGGTTCTATAAGACATGCAAGGCCATGAGTGATGGATTTGAGAAAAAGCCAGAAGATGGTTTTTATGCAGTCATCATACCAAAAAGCAACACAAGCGATCTGATGTTACGCGATGAATTAGTCTCTTCTGTGCAAGAAGGGGTGTTCAAGGTCTATGAAGTCATGAATTACAAAGAGGCCTGCGAACTTCTGCTTGGAAAAGAATGGGATGATATTCTTTGTGCCATGAAAGAGAACATCTATAAAACAAGGGATTTTGTCAGGGAATTTTCAGATTCCATGACTTCACAGCCGAAAAAAACGTCTGCTATCACGACATTCAGCTCTGATCTTGAGACTCTTCTCGACAATCCGGGGGAGCTAGGAAAGATCGCGACTGATATCGGTATTTCGGGTGAACTTGAACCACGGGAACGGATGGCACTCGCCTATGCATTCCATGCGAGCAACGTGTATGGGCAGCGTCTCAAGCCATGAATTGGTTAAATATTTAAATGAGCGGTAACTTAAAATTAAAATTGAGTGCGCAAGAAAAAGAGGGCATATTATGGGAAAGACTGTCGGTATAATATCTGTCAAGGGAGGTGTAGGAAAGACCACTTCAGTCTCTAATCTTGGGGCAGTATTATCTCAGCAGTTCAATAAGAAAGTTCTCATGGTGGATGCAAATTTCTCAGCACCGAATCTTGGTCTTCATGTGGGTCTGATAGCGCCCGATACCACACTTCATGATGTCCTTGATGGCGATATCAACGTGCGCGAGGCCATACAGAGACACACTCTTGGTTTTGATGTGTTGCCGTCGAGTCTCATGGGCGGTTCGACAAGGATGCAAAGACTAAAAGAGGTCCTTGATAGTGTCAAGAAAGATTATGATATTGTGCTGATCGACTCTTCTCCGAATGTGAATGATGAGCTTCTTGCGACGATCCGCGCGTCTGATGAACTTCTTGTGGTCACATCACCTGATTATCCAACATTATATATGACAATCTCAGCCATAAAAGTGGCGAAACGACGAAAGACTCCTGTCACCGGTCTGATACTCAATAAAGTAAGGGGACGGAAATACGAGCTTTCGATCTCGAAGATAGAAGAATCCGCAGAAGTGCCTGTGCTCGCGCAATTGCCCGATGACGAGAAGATACTTGAATCTATCGCCCAATCGATACCAAGCGCCGCATTGAATCATAAGACAGATAGCACAATCGAATTCTGCAAGCTTGCAGCATGTCTTATGGGTGAAGTGTATCAGGACAAAAGGTTCAAGACCAGGCTCAAGCAGGTGTTTCGGCGCGGCATACCAAAAGAAGAGCTGAACAGAAGCATCGTTCTTGGGTAACTCTTATATATTCTCTAATCGATTATCCTGCTTATGGACAATCCGTATACATCTCGTCATATCGTGGCAGAAGGCATCGATGGCTGTGGCAAGGGGACGGCTGTCGAAGCTATGAAACTCTGGGCTGAAGAAAATAATCTGTGGTGCTTTGATCTTGGTCTCTTCTGCCGGAGGCATAAACGTTTCCCACGCATGGATGAGATCGAGCAACAAGTCATCATCGCGCAGGAGCCGACATATGCGCCTGTGGGTCGGACGATCAGACAGGTTCTGACAAAGGTTGAAGGCTACAGCGCAAAGACGCTCGCTCATGCGTTCGCGCTTGATAGAGAGATGTATTACCGTGATGTCGTGATCCCTGCAAAAGAAGCGGGCAAATTCATCTTCCAGGAGAGATGTGTCATGAGCACGCTTGCATATCAAGGCACGATGGATCCAGAGTTGACAGAATATGTGCTTGATCTTGAGGGCAATCGATTGGCTCTTAAGAATGGTCCTGACCTTGTGCTTCATATTAACGTGGATGTCTCTGCCGCTATCCGGAGGATAGAAATGCGCAGCGATGAGAGAAATATAAGTCGTTCGATATTTGAGAACGCTGATTTTCTGATAAGGGTGAAAGAGAGATTCAAGAGCACATGGCTTAGGGATCTTATGGAGATGCATAGCATCCGTGTAGTGGATCTGGATAATGATTTCCCAAAAAGCCAAGAATCATTCAAGCATGAAGTTGTGAAACTGCTTAGTCGGATGCGGCTTTGAGGGATTTTTCATAAGAACTCTTCATCGAACTCTTCAGCAGAATAGAACTTTCCCGTATTTATATCGAGGATAAGTTCGTCTGATTCTCCGTCACTAAGCCATCTGTATTCTATCTGTCTCTTATTGAAGTATTTCTCAAGTGTCTCTGTGACTTGTTTCTTGACTTCATCGTGATGTCTTCTGAGATCTTCCATATCGATGTCCTCATCAAAGAATAAAGCGTTACCAGATGTGACAATCTTCAATCGGGATGCGTTTCCTGCGTCATCGATGATCTTTACAATCATGGCTTCAAGGTCTGAGAAATGTATATGCGGTTCGTGTATCATATATCCTGTCTTTGTCTTTCGGTCATACATCCCGATTACTACACAAGGCCCATAACCGCCGGATGCAAGCATGCTCGGAGCGCTTGTCTTTCGGTATCCATATTCGCATAATTCTATGTTTTTCTCATTCATACAGCGTGGATATCCTGGTCGCTTATAAATCATGATGTTTTTTCATCAAATGCTTTAAATAGTTGGGTGTATTGCTATATCATAGGAACAAGGGGATCCGATATTTATTGAGCGCACGTAAAGAGGGCAGACATATGTCTAAAAAACAAGATCTTGAAGAATTGATAGTGACAGCAGCGGATATGCGAAAAAGAGTCTCTTTAGTCGCGCTTCCATCTGCCCAGAAAGGGTCTGACATGGATATGCAGAAGCGTGCTGTCGCTGGTATAGATCGTTTTCTCTCGATGGATGGCATAGGAGCGAATGATTTCAATTGCTTTGTCTGCGGTGTGGATTCAAGAGAAGACATAGGTCCTGTGGCGGATTATATAAGGGATTTTGCTCAGGATGGGACAATCCCTGGCGATATCTTATATGTCCATAATTTCGATGGAGACCTTTTCCGGCATATCAAGGTGCCTGCCGGTCAGGGAAAAGCACTAATTGGTGTGTTCAATAAGATAAATGATGAAGGGGTGTTAGAATATCGAACCAGATTAGATGAATATCTTGGTGGAGTAAGAAAAGCTAAGCTTGCTTTTGCGAAGGATAAACTTGATGATATCCAGAAAGAGGCAGGGAAGCTTGGGTTTGAATTCCAGATTGATATCCTATGCTCTCAGATAGAGGATTATGAACCAGATCTTTATTCCTTCTCTCTTGAACCAGGTAAGTTCAAGCCAAATATTGATTTTAAGGGCAGATTCATGCTCCAAAGCGAGAAAGATGCTGAGCTTAAACGGATGATCAAAGAAGAGGATGGTTTTGAAGAGAACTATACCAAACTAAAGGACATGCTAAGGCAGGTGTTGTTCCAGGTGTCTTATCAGTCCAATTTCAACGAAGCGAAAAAGAAAGCCCATGAGACTGCATTGGGATCTTTCGGACGCTTCATTGATGTCTGCTTCATGGATGAAAGCATCATGCCTTCATTAGGGTCGATGGATGATGATTCGACGCTCTCGAGATACATCAAATGGGTGAAGAAGAACCAGCTAGATACAATAGAAAAAAGGGCCGTGACACCAAGTCCATCTTCGAAACCATTGGAGTCTCCTGCTTCTATGATGAGCAATCTGCAAAGTATCTTGAGGGAATACAGAATGAAGCAAGTGAATATCCTCGTCGACAATTCTGAGACAAAAGGAAAGCCAGTCATTATCCCAGAAAAATATTCTCTTGAAGATCTGTTCGGTTATTACAATGATGAGAGCAGCTTCAATATTTTCGCAAAGGAAAATCCGGAAAAAGACCACACAAAATATGTCGCCGGAGAATTCCATAAGGCCGACGGCGGGTATCTCGTCCTTGACACGATGAAGCTCCTTAGAAGCATGTCGTTCTCAAAGGTCCTTGATGTCCTTGAGAAAGGAAGACTTGATATCCCTGAACGAAGGTGGTTTTTTGGACGGGAGAATTCAATGACAGAAGAAGTCTCGATTGATACAAGAGTCGTTCTGTATGGGAGTACACATCTATGGTATGCTTTGAACTTCTATGTGTCTGATTTCAAGAGATTCTTCAAATCATCTGCACAGTTCGTCACCCGCGAACGCATTGATACGGCGCTGCATGAAGTCGCAGCGAATATCTATTCGTATGCTAAAAAGACAGATGGCATTTTGCCACTCGACATGTCGGCTCTCGAAGCCATCCTTGAAGAAGGCATCAGAGAATCAGGGAACCAGCAGAAAATAATTGTCAAAAGCGACATGTATCATGATCTTGTCAGGCTCTCTGACATCCAGGCAAAGAAAGACGATGCGAAAGCGATACAACGCAAACATGTCAGTGAAGTGATCAATCAGAGCAGGTATCTGAATGGCACGATCTCTGATCTTATCGACGATGCTATCATCGAAGGCACTATCATGACTGAGTTCGATGGCGAAAAGAAGGGCCAGGTCAATGGATTATATGTCTCTGGGTTTGTCGAGATGTATGGGAAACCTGGCCGCATCACTGCCAGGGTGGCTGTGGGTGGAAAAGGCATCCATTCTATCGACCAGGATATAGGGAAGACCGGTCCGTCATTCAAGAAAAGCATCGCTACGCTTTCGAGCATATTGTCTGGTATTGTGTCTGATGAGAAAGAGCTTGCGCTGA
>Ga0066640_10000266_pt1 | contig 30268 bp, 38 predicted proteins | sample CryGeyCG2114_020_2_FD_59505 | JGI IMG/M metagenome (GOLD analysis project Ga0066640, IMG submission 59505) | Groundwater microbial communities from aquifer - Crystal Geyser CG11_big_fil_rev_8/21/14_0.20 | ecosystem: Environmental > Aquatic > Deep subsurface > Groundwater | place: USA: Utah... | reverse complement strand
TTCTATCACCGCCACAGCGTTTCCATTCAGAACAACAGGTGCAACTCTCTCTCGCAGTAAGAATCCTTTCTTGCTTTGCCAAGGATCAGAGTAATCACTTATCTCAAGAGAGACTCTTTCAATAATCAGTCCAGCATTTGCAGAGTCAAGAATTATGACAATGTTTTCAGGCACTGATGTATTGATAATGACTTCAATTGCATAAGCTAAGAGTTTCTCTTTTAGTTCATCTCTTTGTCTTAATGTTTCTGCAATTTGCGGATTAATAAGAATTGCATCAGGATGGTACTTATTGTCTTCAATAAATTTTATTGCAGAAATGAAATTGTCAAGTATTGGCTTTTCTCTTACATCTTGCTTTGTCTCTGCAGTTATCTTTTTTCCTGCTCCTGCAATCAATGTTTCAATAACTATTTTATTCTCTATTTCTGCAAGAATAAAACTTTCCTTGATTGACTTTTGAAGCATTTCATTTAAGTCATTGTCTTCAAAACATTCCTCAGAAAATAGAATTGTTGCTTTAATGGTCAGAGGGAACACAACAACTGACTCGACATCAAAAAGAGATATTGGAGCTGTACCTAAAATAGGTACGATTGCACCGTTCACATTTTTGATCTTACTTATCTTTACTGCAGAGCCGTCAGTCTGTTGTTGCAGTCTTAAAACTCGTGGACCTATACGAAACTTCCCTGCTTCAAGCAGTACCTTAGCCTTGACAGTAGTTAGATCCATGTAGAGTCACCTATAAAAAAATAATTTGATGACCTATTTTACAAGGTCATCTTTGCGACTGCATTGTCATCAAGTACTGCAGGTGCTACTCTTTCAGTAATTGTTACTCCAGCAGCAAGATCTCGCAATGGATCTGTGAAGTTCTCTGTTGAGAGAGGTCTTCTTTCAACCAATACACAAGCTCTGCTGTCTAAAGCAAGAATTGTGCCTGGTTCTACTGCAGTGGTTTCAACTACTTGAAGTCCAGCAACATTTCCTATGATTCCTGTCTCGTCAAGCCTGTCAAATGCCTTATAGCCCTTACTGATAAGATCTTTTTCAAGCTTTGCCAAGTCATCAGGATGTGCAACAAGCCATGCTGCTTTGTAGCTGTGTCTATTGACTCCATTTCTCAGGGTGACAACGTCTTCCTGAACAAATTGTCCTGCAGTCTTTGGCGAGACTGTATTCGATGTGTTCATCAATACTCGGAAGATTTCTTCATCTTCTTTTCTTGCCACATCTTCTGCAGCCATGTCAGCTTTCAATCTGACAACATCAAAGGCAGAATCTTCGATGGCTTCTTTTGGAATAGCAAACGCTTTTCCGATCTTATATGGTGTTACAACAACTTCGTTGAAAGTGCTGACATCCATAGGGATTGCTCCCAGTTCTGGAATCACATATGCTTGTCCTGCTCCCATCTTAGGGATTTTCAGTGCAGATCCTTCACTCAGGGTTATGAGTTTCACGATCTTTCTTCCTACTCTTTCTCTGCCTGCAACCTTAAACACGTTGGAGTCGATGACTTCCTTGATGAGAGGTGCAGCGTCTTGGCTCGAAAATAGTTCTTGCATTGTTTTCATTTTGCCTCTCCTCCTCTTATTTCACGATTTTTACAGGAATCTTCCTTGTCACTGGGCTACCGCCAGTCGAGTTGTCTATCTTCTCGTATGCTTTGGCCACTGCGACTCCTGTGTTTTTTGCTTGCAGTGTTGCGTTGTCTTTGACTTCAAGTTCATCCCCGACATTCAGGATTGCTGAAGCTGCGACTGATACATCCACATAGAATGTTCCGATGCATCCAATTGATGCAGGGTTTCCTTGTGGTGTGTCTTTTAGGCAGACTCCAAGTATGTCTGCTTGTGCAGATGCTGGCTGGACTGTTAGTCCAACAAGCTGTCCTTTGGTAAGGTTTCCTGTTGCAACGAGCATGCTTGGATTCTTTCCGTCGTCAATCATGATATCATATGTCATTTTGATTCACCTCTTAGTTCTCCATTCCCAGTACTGATGCAATTTCTTTTCGCTTGTCAGTTGCCTGGTTTGAATTGTTGATCAGGGACTTTCTGTCGCCTATGCTTTTGTGTAGATCAAGCATTCTTTTTGTCTGCTTTGCATATGCTTCAAATCCGCCCTTGTCGTCAAGTGCTCTCAGTTCATTGAGTCTTTGCTCTTTGTTTGTTTCAAGCACTCCAAGCTTTTCTTCAGCATCGATTATTTCTTTCAATGCGATGTCTCTTGCAGCTTGTTTTATCTGCTTGAGTTCAGTTGTTACTGTTTCAAAATCTTTCATCAACTTCTCGTGCTTTGCTGTCAGTTCCGAGATAAGTTTGTCCTTTGAAGATATTTCCTGATTTAGCATTGCAATATCTTGTTCTTTTGCTGCAAGCTCTTCAGCGGCTTTCTTCAATAGGGTTTTAGCCTGTTCAATTTCTTTGACTTCCGCCATTTTGATCATTGCCTCCATTTTCTATCGGGTTGATTCTTGCATCTTTGCATGCAGGTTCATCAACAAGACTTAATTCTTTAAATTCGAGATTGCGAGCTATTTGGACTCCATTCTCCTCGACATTATCTATCAACACACCAACACTCACAGATTCGATGAGGTTGTTCAGAAGTTTCTGAATTATGTCCCCATCGGTTACAATTGCTTCAAATTCTATCCATTTCTTTGGAACTATCCATGTGGATTTGATTACTTTTCCAACGATGTCTCTCGTGCTGGTTGAGTGATCTATTCTCAAAGGTTTGTTTCCAAGACCGATATATGCTTTTTCAAGTTCTTCTGCTGGATAGAATATGCCATTCCATGTGCCTTCACTTATTGCAATTCCTGATATCCTCAGGTTTGAGCCTTCTGCAAGGACTTGATGGATCTTAAATTCAGAAAGATGTATGTGTTCAAGCTGTCGTGAAAGTGATTTAGTTACTTGGATCTGGCCGTTATTAGCGAGAAAATTCTCTATCATCTCTTTAGAATCTTCCTTTTTCGTTTCTACTGAGTTGATGAACTCGTAAATTTCTTTAATAAGTAATTCAGCCATATGTTCTCAAATCTGTTTTTTTCTTAATATTATTTTAGTAGATGTTAAGAACGAGGGATAAATACCGAAACATTCTTATATATTAGTATATTCTAATATGTTTATATGAATAAGATATATGAACTGCATGCTGAAATGTGCAAAGTATTTTCAAACCCTACAAGACTCGAGATACTCAATTTGTTAAGAGATAAGGAAATGTCAGTCACAGAACTTATTCAAAAAACAAATCTAAGTCAAGCAAACATATCACAGCATCTCGCAATCATGAAATATAAAGGAATTGTAACATCAAGAAGAAATGGGAAAAACATTCATTACAAAATTACAAATCCAAAAATTATAACTGCATTTGATATTATTAGAGAAGTCTTGTCCCAAAGATTAAAAAGCAGAAAAAATGGAGGATAAAAATCATGGAAAAAGACAAACAAATTATGATCTGGATTCTTGCAGGAATAATAATCCTAATGCTTGTCTTCGGAAACTATTTTGGAACTGGAGGATATGGGATGATGGGCTTTGGTATGGGCTTCGGAATGATTTTTATGATACTATTCTGGGGCGCATTAATATGGCTCGTTGTAACACTTGTTAATCAGTCTCAATCCCACACCAATCAGAACCGAAGAGATGAAGACGCAATTGAAATACTCAAACGAAGATATGCAAAAGGCGAAATCTCAAAAAAAGAATATGAAAAAATGAGAAAAGAACTCATCAGGTGAAAAATATGAAAATAGGAATTGTCATTGGAACAAACGAGCCAGAAGTGGTCTGGAATGCATTTAGATTTGGGGTAACTGCATTGAAATCAAATCATGAAGTCAAAGTATTTCTCATGAATAAAGGAGTCGAAGCAGAAGATATTAAAGATGAAAAATACGATGTCAAGGAACAGATTGAACAATTCATGACAAGTAATGGCCATATACTTGCGTGTGGGACTTGCCTTAAAGCAAGACAAAAAGGAGAAAGTCAAGTGTGTCCTATATCAACAATGAAAGATTTGCTTGCAATGGTTGAAAGTTCAGATAAACTTTTGACGTTCGGATAAATTATTCAGAATTCAATAAACTTACAACCCATCCACACCTGCATCGTGGATGAACTGGGATGATTCCTTCAGCTAAGTGGATAGAAATGTTTTGATTGCTTGATGATAATTCAATGCATTGTTCGCATGCATCTGGATTGACGGACATCTGCAGGTTAGCAACTCCGAGTTCTTTGAAAGATTGAATATTTCCCTCAATAAATGCTCTCTGTAGTTCTGTTCTTGCGATGAGTTCTGCTCTTGTTCCTATGCTGTTAAATCTGTCAGCAGTACCGCCATATTTCTCAAAGATAGTCTCGATGTCTTCTTTTAGTTGTCTTGCTCCTTTCCTGGCCATTATGCCATCACGTATTGCTATTTGCGTGGCATTAAGAAGATCCTCGTTCACTTTATTGGCTAATTGACTGGATCGTAAATCAAGAGCTCTGATAGCTTGTTCGTTAATTGTGCTTTTGACTTTTATTCCTGCAACTTGTGGATATTGTTTCTTGATAAAATTCTCTCCAAGTTTTATTCCTTGTTTGAATTTCTTTTTAGAATCGATGAATATGGCAGCAACAAGTGCATCTCTTTCAGGTCCTAGAAGTTCAGAATCAATAAGAATATCTTCTCTCGCCATGGATTGATTCTCATCTTGCGTATTGAAGTCTATTTCTTTGATTATCTTAGATCTTGCCTTATCCATTACTTTATTGATCTTGTGAGTTAGTATTTGCTGATCTGCGATGAATCTTGACCTTATGGGAAGTGATAATTCTTTGAGTATTCCTCCAAAATCAAGTTCTTCTGTTATTTTGAAATGAAAGTCGGTGTCGGGAGTTATCATCAAATCCTTATCGTTTAGGAATTGAGAAAAAAAGTCTCCTGACTGATCAGGAAAGGGTTGCTCATCCTTGGGGGGTGTAGAAATAGGTTCTAAGCCCATATCCTGCCTGACTTCATCAGGAGTTAAAACGCCATATTTCAAGTAGATCTCTCGCTCTTGTGCAAGTTCAAGATCTGATTTAGTTTGTAATGAATTAAAGATCATAAATACAGGACATTCGTCAAGTCCAATTACTTTCGTGAATAATTCTTTGTGCAGTGTTTCTGCAACAAGGCTCTGGATTCCTGCGATGTATAAAAAGAAGTTTTCTTGTTGAGAAACTGATGATGATCTATTGCTATATTCTCCGCTTCCTAAGAGAATTGTTTGAGGAACACCTGTCCCTGCAACAATCTGGTCTATGAAATATTTAAGATAACTTTCTCCACCTTTTAGTCCTGGAGCTTCCAATACTTTAATGTCATAATAATAGGGCGTAACGAATTCTGATTTAGAATTTATCCGTTTGTACTTCTCTGATTCTTCAGTTACTTGATCTCCTGTTGGTTGATGTTCACTATCTCCAAGCTTTACATGAAATTGTGGAAATCCATGACGATAAACTGCTTCTGCAAGTCCTATCTCTATGTTTCGTTTAGCTTCTATTATCTTAGCAAGTGGCTCAATTACGCCAGTGCCTGTAAGAGAATCAGCAATAGTATTAATCCTGAAATGAATTATTTGATTTGGAGCAAGGTCTATCTTCTTCGCATTTACTGTCTGAACAAATCCTGTTATGTTTCCACTCTCGTCAAGATCCAACTCTCCTGTACTTTTCTTTTTGAAAGCGATTGTCTTTGGATCAATTAATGCAAGACCTACAACTTTCTTTTTGTCAGTTCTTGAATAAACAATTTCAAGATATGCATTTCCATAAATATGTAGATGCCTGACGATATCCGTTAATAGTTTTGGAAGTCCGACAGAATTATCAAGAGTTATAATCTTGTCTTTCATCTCTATATTTTCATCAGTGTTTTCAGAAAGAACGTATTCGTATCCTTTGGATATTGCGAATGTGCTTATGATATTGATTGCTTGAAATACGAGCTGGTCTGTTTTATAGATATTTTCAAGTTTTGAATAGTTTACACTACTGTAATCTATTGTCGTGGCTGTTTGTCTTACTCCCTCATTTACTTTGGAGAGCACCATTAATGCTTTGTTTTCATTCTCCATTTTTATTCAGCAGTTATTTTTTAGGAGACTCTTATTTAACTAATATCAGAAGTCCGTTTTTTTCTTTATAATATTTCTTTACAAAGGAATCATCAAGCACATATAGTCTTACAAACCTGCTTCCTGAAACATTCTTATCCACATATGATTGAAAGACAGTAAGTGATGCCTTTACAGGAAATCGAGATAATATGTGACCGAGAGCTTTTGGATTCTTTACTCCGCTTTTTTGATTAAACTTTGAAATGTACTCGTAGATATGGAATGCGCTTCTTTTTCTTGGATAGAAATAAAGTAGTGCTTGCATTATTTTCTTATCTCTTCTGCTTAGTTTTTCTGGATCGAACATTTTCATCATTACCTCCTTTTTACCTGACAATGCTTGTGACAAATCCTGCGGCTTGACTTACTTTCTTTGCAGATTCTCCTGCATAAACGAAAGCAATAGGAATATCAGGATGCACTCCTATCTCTATGATCTTGCCATCTTCAAGTGCAAAGCTTCTGAATTCCTGCTCGAGAATCTCGTATCTTTCCTTCGCCTCATCACTTCCATAAGGTATGATAACTTGATTGTTTTCAAACCAAGTCGTCATCCTTAATATCGCATTTGTTTTAGAGATAGAATTGTCAGTGTCTCTCGATCCTGTTCTTAGAAGTCTAATTGGAAGACCTAACGATTGAAGATCTTTACTTATGGCCATGATGCTGTTTTCTTCTAAGGCCATTATGTCATAATCGTAAATCGCATGTAATTCTCTTAATTTATCGACTTGTTGTTGTCCTGTTAATCCTTGAGCTCTGAAATAATTGCACAAGACAAATCTTCCATCGTGGAGTCTTGCGAGAGTTAGAAATACAGAATAGTTTGCATTCTTTCTTTCAGAAAACGCAAAGTCAGCACCGCAAGTAAGAAGCGTTACATTGAATCCGTATCTTTTAAGATCCTGCCTATTTCTAATCAAGTCAATAGAATCACTTCTTGCCCTTAGCAACCATTCTCTTTTGAATATGCTGCTCTGATCATCTATTGGATTAAGCATGTACTCGCACTGAAATCTTAAAGATCCAATAGTTTCTTTTATCCTCAATAATTCATCAAAGGATCTTCTTTTAGGAGAGAGAACTTTCTTTTGTTCAAAGTCAAGTATTGCTGGATATGCCTTGAAATTAAATTGCTTGTTAGATTTCAAATCAAAGAGTATATCTGAAAATCTGAGCGGAGTTCCTATAACTGTGATATTGCCTTTCTTTGCTGTTGAACAATTGAATACTGCAGAATAAAACTTGTTGATTGTTTGCTTATCACTTAATGTACTGTCCTCTGTGATTATATCATCACATACAATTCTATCAACGTGCAGTCCTCTCCATTTTCCTGCAATACTTCGAGCATGAATTATTGCATCATTCTTCAAGACTATTTTTTTGGAATTCCAAGAGCTTAGACTGACATTCTTATCAGCTCCTTCTGGCTTAAACTCTGAATTAAGATAAGGACTAACATAGAAGAAGAACTTAATCCTGTCGAAGAGTTCATTGGTTTGATCCCCACTTACGCTTGCGATTATTTGCTCGTGATGAGTATCATATACTGCATAGTAAATTGTAATCCATACCGTAAACATCTCACTTTTACTGTGTCCTCTTGGAGCTTCTATTGCATTATAAAGATGATCTTGCTCTTGTTCAAACCATTCCTTGTAGTAATCTTCTTCCTCGAAGTGCTGTTCCATATAAGGAGCGAGGTATCTCTTTACAAATCCTATGAAGTTCAGATAAATCGACTCTTTGAAACTGTCAAAGAGAGCTTTTTCAATTGGACTGTTTGGCAGATTCAATTGCAGCCCTCCATTCTTGCATCACTTCAGGATGTTTATTAAGAACTTTCAAAGTTACATCTTTGAATATTTGAAATTCTATCGAGAAATTATTGATTTGTACATTGATGGTTTGTTCTTTTGGTGTTCGGTATTTAGTTTCTTTTATCTTGAGAAAAAGCAAGACAAAATTTTCCATCCTCTTTTGATCATTCGCAGTAAGGTTTTTTAGATGAATCATCTGCATTTGTTTGTTGATAAAATCATCATATTCTTCTTCTGAAGTAAAAGTCAATGCAGACATTAAATGCATATAATTCGGGATGTCAATGATCTTGCACGCAGCTTTCGGATCTTCAGGTTTATACGCATTGCATCTACTTCTAAATATGCAATTATTACAATGAGGTATTCGTTTTGAATATCTTCCATCTACCATTGAATTGGATGAGTTTGCAATTCTTCTCTTTTCTGACATTGTTTGCCCACCCTTAACACTATCATCTTTTGTGAAGATGTGCTGTTTGCCATTGAATCTGTCCAGTCGTGAGTTCAGAGGGCTCGTCTGAGGGCTCGTTTCATTTTCCATCATTGACCACCTTACTTTCAGAAGCAACTAATCTTTTGCAGATTTCAACAAGTGCTTTATTCTTATCAGTAGCATTTTCTGCAAGATCTAAAGCATCCATTACAATCTGTTTTTCAGTTTCCTTTATGATAAAAGTTAGAACAACAGGAGCTTCTCTTTGCTCTTTCTCCTGCATTTCTTCTATTTGCTTCTGTACATTAGCAGGTAGGCCAAGAAGATCCATTCTATCTTTGAGTTCTCCCTGATTGAATACAGTGAGTTTCTCAATGTCTTGGAGAGTGTACCTATCATGTATTTGCTTGAACATTAAGGCTTCTTTGTATGGATTATGACTGCCGTGTATGTTAGCGTTTAAGGTATCAACCATCGCTTCTGTTACATCAATCTCATCAACTATACAATCCACTTCAGTATAGCCAAGTTCTTTGCAAGCTCTAAATCTGTGAGCTCCATCAACAATGATATATCTCTCACCGTTCTTTCTTACTTCAATCGGCTTTCTGAATCCCTTTCTCTTAATGTTCTGGACAAGTTTCAAGTAATGATTCTCATCCATCTCATTAGGATTGTACTCATTCTCATCAATCAAATTCACAGATATTTTTTCAGTTTTCATTTTGTCACCACCAATATTTCTGTTGCAGTTTGCATCTGCTCATCACTTGCAGTGATAGCCCACTTGTGTTGTATTTCATAGAGTTCTGCAGGTCTATGCTGTTGCACTATACTCAGAAGTTTTTGTCCATCAATTTGTGGACCGCCAAAACTGAAGATAACTTTTTTTATGTGCATTGATTTCTCAAGAAGTTTATGCAGGAACTTTTCTGCATCATCAGAGTTGAATTTACTTTTCTCAACATGGAGTTTCTTCTGTACTAAAATGCTGTCGAGTATGTTGTAAAATTCTTCATAACTCTGACTTCCTGCATAAGGTGGATCAAAATATATCGTATCACCCTGCACACCATCTAAGAAATCAAAAACATCTTTTTGATGAAGCTCGCAGTCTTTGCCATTATCAAAAATACCATAGTTGATATGGTCTTTAATCTGTTGTAATGCTCTGACTGGCTTGTACATGTATTTTATGTGTGGCTTGATTACTTTGATATTGCATGTTTCCAAGTCTTTTGGAATCTTATTAGATAGCATTCCAAATGGTTTATATTTAGCCAAGAACTTAATCAAAAGAAGTTTTTGCAAATCAGTCTTTGCATTGGCAAAAGCATTATCTACAAACTGAACATCTTTTTCAAGCAAGAGATTTGGATAAGTATCTCTGATGAAATGATTATCAGTCTCCTTGAACAATGCAAATACATCATAGTCGGTAAGTTTCGTGTTCTTGTTCTCTATGATTGCTTTGCCGACTATCCTTGACCGCTCAGAGATGTCATTGCAGATTACTTTGAATCCTCTTGCTTTCGCTAATAAGGAAACACTTCCTCCACCAAGAAATGCATCGATGAATACTTCTCCTTCAGCGTGGCTCATTATTCGTCGTGCAAGTTTTCTCTTTCCACCAAAATAACTAGGTAACGAATCATATCCTTTCCACATTTTACACACCTCCTTTTTCTTTCAAATATTCCTGCAGGAAAAAGGGAAAATTATCTTTCCTGTTTGGTGCTCTGATTCCTTTTTCTTTCGCCCATGTCATTATCACATCAAATGTTTCGGCATAGACGTATCTTCGTTTCAGATCTTTCATCATTGTACATCACTCTCCTTGCACAAAGGTTGTAGAGCTTCGACTATTTTCTCAAGTTCCACAATCTTTTCTTCATTCTCCACTATCTTCCTTTTCCAGGAAGTGTTATCTTGTCTGAATGCCTGGATGTCAGCTTTCAGACGGTCTTGCATTTGTTTTGCTTCTCCCATTTTGTTTCCACCTCAGTCGATATCAAACTCCTTGGCCTTGCCTTTGAGTATGAACAGATTTGCTGTATCAATGTGAATTCTCAGAACATCGTCAGGTTTGAACGGCCCTCTTTTCTTTCCAGCAAGATCTTCAAACGATCTGACTTTCTTGATGAATCGAATTGTCTTCATCTGTTTCTTTGGATCTGTGATGCCATGAATTTTGAGAATCATTGTTGACACCCCTTGCATACCGCTCCACAGCCTATTGAGTCAAGAAATTCGTGAGTGTACTTGCAACTGACTTTTCCTGTTGTACTTTTTGCACTTGTTTGAATATTGAAATCTTGCAAGTATCCGCCGAGAACTGCATCATTCCAATCTTTTAGTTTTCTTACTTGATCATCATCGTTTTTGAAATGAGATGCGAGAATAAACAAAGCTCTCTTTCTTCCTTCCGATACTTTTGCATATTCTTGACTTAGCAAAAATTGTATGCATGGCTTTGTTGTTGTAGCGACTGGCTTTGTAAAGAAATCATTTAAGTTAGCGTGTCGTACTTTTGGCTTTCCGATTCCTTTTAATTGCATAAATTCTTTGCATAGCTTGACGATATCTTTTGGAACTGTTAGCTTGAGAGCATTTGCATTATGGCAATAATCATGGAATGGAAAGACTGGATATCCTTTGTTTTCTTGATTGAATATTGGTGGGACTAATTTTACTTCTTCAGGAGTATGTCCAAGAAATGTTTTGAATCCGAGTTTATGCAGACTGCCCTCGCTTCTTATCAAATGGTTTGTGTGATTTAGCTGGAAGTCAATGCAGAGGTCCTTGTAGTTCTTTTCGAGTTTCTTTGCAATAAATGTGGTGAATTGCTTGATGAATTTCTTTTTAGATCCGAAATGCTCGACTATCTTAATCTGTAATGGCATTTCAAGAGTGTCTTTTAATGATGAATAATCTAGGAAGAAATGTGCATGCAGTCCTTTGTTTCCTGAATACCACACATAAGGAACATAATTTAATTCTTTGAGTAAGTGATAGATTGTTCTGAAGTGATAAACATTCTGCTCGTATTCTTTTGCATCAAAATCAAATACTATCTCATTATCAAGAAGTGTTCTATGGATTGTGTATGCTCTTAGTTTATTGTCTTGTTTTATGTCATTCCATTCGACCCTTTTAGTGAAGTATCCTTCTTTGCTTTGTAGACTGACATTAAATTCTGTTATCTGATTTAATGTGTCAAGATACCACATTCTATGAAATCCTATAGATCTATTTTCTTCATAGATTGGCTCTCCAAGCCAATATTCATCTTCCCAAGGAGGTGAGAAAAGCATCATATTCTCTCAACCTCTGCCCATTCGTAATGATAGAGAAAATCATTTTTCTCGACAATGAATCCACCTTGTATCAATAAAGAAAGATTGAAGTGCAGTCTTGTCTGATGCATTTCTAATCGGCATTTCTCTTTAAGCGCCGTTGGTGTCGCTTTGAATCCAAGATTTGCAAGAGTTCGAAGAATGTAAACTCCTTCCTCAGGGATAAATTTAGATCTTACTTCTATTGGTATCTTTTGATCTTTGAGAAGTTCATCTATTGTTTGCTTAAACCAACTCTTGATAATTATTGACCAAACTAATTCTGCTTCTTGATAATCTTCTTCTATTGCATTAAAATTTGAATCTCTTGTCGTTAAACATCTGACTTTGACAATTCCATCAAGCAAACATTCTAAGTGGTGCAAATATCTCGCTTCATACAATCCTCTAACAGTCTCACTTAGGAAAGGGACAAACTTATCACATAATTTTACAACTCGTTCTCGTTTGTATTGAGAATCAAAGCTTTGAAGATAATCTTGAATACTTAGGAAATCATTTACTTCAATCCACTCTTTTGTAAGTTGAGTGTCTTCTTTCATCTTCTGATGAATGAATTTTACATGATCATCAGTCTGATAATAAATTAAGAATCTGCTCAGGAATGAATCATCAAACTTATCGACAAGACTGACGATATTATTTGTTCCAGCGATAGGATTAGTGGTTGCCATCAATCGTGCAGTCATTGAAGTTCTGATTCTTCCTTGACCACTTCCTGCTTGCCTGTCTTTATGTTCAAGCAAGTCATTCATTCTACCACATTCATCTTCTTTCTCGTTGATGTTTAATCTAAGAATTCTGAAAAACTCGTCTACAATTACGAGTCTTGAAGCTTTTGCTAATGCTCCCATCTCTGGCCTGTTCTGTTCTTTGAAACTTGGAATGAGATATTTTAGCGTTGAAGAAGATCCTGCAACTATCTCCTGACTCTCTCCGCTTTTCTGATGAAGTGCTTCTAAGAAACTGCTTTTTCCCGTTCCCCTATCCGCTATCCATAGGAGATGCATCGGATATGCGGATGTGATTCCTTTCTTCTTGTGAAATAAGAAAGCTGCAATGAATTTGAGAAACCATCGTGGATGTTCTAAGATCTTTATACCTTCTGCAGTCTTATGACTTTGAAGATATTCATAGAGCTTGTTTCCTGTAAGTTTTATTTCCTCGCATTTATCAAATAATTCTTTATGATTTGTTAATTGACAAATGTGACTGTTTGCAGTATGGACAAAGAATACAGGAAACTTGTTTAATAGGCGATAAGCATCTCCGATTATTTTAGTATCTTCAACTTCAATGCTTAATCCATGAACGGTGTAATCGTCGAGATTCAGCTTTTCTGTACTAATTAAAACATATTCCTTTGTGTCTTTTGATAAGAATCTGTAAAGATAAAACTCTCCGCTAATCTCATCTATAATCTTTGTTCTCTTCGGTATTTTTTGTCCAAAAACATATGCGACATAAGTTTTTTTATCTGAATCTTCTTTTGGAGAAATCTCTGCTTTCCATGCAACAGGAAGTTTAATCTTCTTTTGTTCTATCTCTCCAATTACCTTCCCATCTATCCTGTGTTTATTGGAGATAGTAAATATTAGTGGTTTGTTTTGTGTATCTTCAAAGACGAGTCTTGCAAGATTCTTGACTTGTTCATAGTTTAATGGCTCTGATACTTTTATTATGCTGTTCTGTGTATTTTTTGCAATTACTGACTGCAAGAATGGATCTTCTATTCCATTCTCCTCTGGAATTGATCTATGAAGTATGTTTGTTGATTTGTAATATCTAAAAAATTCTATTGCTTTCTTGAAATCTGCTTTATGTTTTTCTTGTATTGTTAGAAGAAACTTTTCTATTTCTTCAATGACTTTGATATTGTTCTTGATGTTTAAGTCTGATGTTGATGGATTTATTTCATAGCTTAACTTAATCAGCACTCCATGAATGTCTGCTTTCTCTTCTTTGCTTACATTCAGTTTGTCTATGTTTATGAGTTTGAATATGATTTGTTGATCCACTTTTATGACCTCATTTTTTTGATAGCTATCGCTATCTTCGAGCATTGTTGTTCTTTTCTTGGGCTTGTTATGTTACCACTAACGAGTTAAGTGATACGAAAAACGGGGGAGAGCCACTGTTTTCATTTTCTTTTTCTGATTGCGTATCTCTCTCCCCTGTTTTCAACACCACTGAACCTGCAAGTAGTGACATTATTTATCCCTCAATCTTTTCCTCAACGACACCTGGTTGCTCGTCTTCCCATGGATTCACATCGTTGATAGTGCTTGCTTTGGTTTTCTCTGTCTTGTTTGTTGCTGGATCAGTCCAATCGTATTCGTAATCCTCAACCAAGACTTCTGCTTCTGCTCCAATAAAGTCATTTGTGTCCAGTCCTTGATTGGAGAATTTCCATCCAAGTGCCATGAACACTTGTGTGATGTTGCTATTCGGTGTTATTGCAGTCCTGTAGCTTCCATCATCTTGCTTGTATTCCGAATAGACTTCTGTTGCAAGTTGCAAGAATTTGCCATTTTTCTGATAGCGCTGGTCGATAATGTCAAATATCAGGACAATCTTTTTTCCAAACTTGCTTTCATTCTTCTTTGGCCTGATTTCTGTTAGTCTTGCGTGATAGAATCCTTTCTTGATGTATGGCCGTTTTTGTGGTACGGCAACCTTATCTGATGCTTCAAGTTTCATTTTCTTGACCTCCTTTCATCCTTTTTTGGCTTGTCTACTCTTTCAATGCCAAGATCTTCCATGAAGTCGTCGACTTCTCGGTTGTCTTTTTGTTTCTGGATCTTGTCTTTGGTCTGCTTGTTACGTTTCTGCAGCTCTTTTCGGATTTCATTCTGCTGAGTCATCGTAATCATCCTCATCAGAAATGCCTTCCACGAGCTTTTGTCGTAGCTTGCTGTAGCCTTTGAAGTAGCTCTCAGCTCTTTGTAGAATTCTTGCAGTTATTTCTGCTTCCGATAGTGCCTGGGCACCTTTTATGAGGTGTATCTCGACATCTATTGCCTTCTTAAAACAGACTTGAAGGCGTATGTCTTGGTCTTTTTTTGCCCATTTATCGGCTTCGCTTTGCTGGTACTTTTCGACCGTTTGCATGTCTTTCATGGTTTTTCCCTCCTGGTTTTTTCGGTCTCATCCCAGACACTTCGGAGGTCCAAAACCACAGATTTTCCACCAGAAATATAGGTCAAAAATGCTTCCTGTGGAACTTCTGTTTTGTTGGACTTGCTATGGCTGCTTTGCAGAAATTCGAAGGTTTTAGCCTCTATAATGGTCAAAACCGTTTTCCTAACTGCAAAGTGACCTTATAGCGGTTTTTAGAAAATGCGCCATAACTACTGCTTAGTAGCGAAACATTTATATACAAGCTTACCCATTAATAGGTTAGGTGGTTTTAGAAGCCATCGATCTATAATATAATAAAAAACGACCAAGGTGAGAAAATGGTAACATCATTGGAAAGTATCTTTGATCCAAAAGTGCTGGAAGCAGACAAGAAACAGGTTGAATCAATCCAGTCTGTCGTTCATATGCTAGGCGCAAGGCGAACTATGGGTTCACTTGAGAAACACATGAGCCCGGCTCAGAAAGAAGCTTATAGCAAGATGACGGAAGTAGAACAGATCAAGTATCTTGCTGAGAACAACTGGAAACTTGAAGATGGAGAGGCACAGAAGAAAGTCGCCGAAGATGTTGTCGGTTCATGGCTTGAATTCTTCTTAGGCGAGATCGGCATGGCTGGTGATTATAAGGCAGCTAAAGGCGTTCTCGCAGGCAATGGATCACTCGAAGAGAAGAGAAAGGCTGCTCGAAAACTTATGCTTGGAAAACAGGCAGGCCAGAGCTTCTTCGGTTTTGAATATGATCGTATGATCGAGACAATGGAATCGGGCGCAGATCCTCAGCTCGGACTGAGAGTCGCGCAGCAGGCTACCCAGTATAGGGACCACACACTCAAATCAGAACTCCTTGAAGCGACAAGCGATGAAAAAATCAAAGAAGGCCTTGCTTACGTAGCAACAAAGAAGAACGACTTCAATGCAGATGCTGCTTTCCGCGGAATGAAGAAAGAAAAAGCTGGAAGGTTCATACTTAACTACATGGATGCTGCAAAGGCTGGTCAGGCAGAGCTCGACAAGTTCTACAAGACAAGTCCAGAGTTCACCCAGTATAGACGGAGCTAAGCCTACAAAGGCTTTTTTTAACTTTTTTTAAAATCTCTTTTTTTTTCTAAATCTAATTTATAAAAAAAATATCATGCAGCTACAAGAGATCTGTTTGACATGACTCGAAGCGATCTTATCGTGTTATACAAAGAAGTCATGACTAACTTCTCAGAGGGATTATCTGTGTCAAACAAAATTTCAGCCAGCGGAGTGATGCCTTTATTGCTATATAATAGATCATATAGGCTTTTTATGGCTGGAATCCTGTCAGTCAGAGATATAAGCTGTGATAATCCCATGAGCATATTTCCCATGAGGATTGTACTGCTGTGATCACGATATCCTTTCTTGTGCAGGATGCGGAAACAAGCAGACAAGAGTCGCTGTATTGGTCTTCTCAGATCTACTTCCTGATTTAACATGAAGAATATTCTCTTCAACATATTATCAAAATGATCTGCATCAAGAGAGGCTATCACCTGCAGTGTGCAAGATTTACCTGATTGGGTGAGCATCTCGAATTGAGGGGTGTTTAGATCCAGCATTGTTTGGATTTTTTTAATGGATGTTTGATCCGTCACTTGCACTTTTATCTGGTCGATGCCACAAGAATATAATATATCGATCTGCTCATATGCGAGGTCGATATCTTCGATGTTGATAGACTGTCCTTGATCTATCATCTTTTCTGTGATGATCTTAAGTTGGCCATTCTCTTCGATGACATCCACTTCTTCGCCCTTCTCTAAACCATATTTTTTGACAAATGGCAATGGTAACGAGACCACCATTGTTTTTCCTGCGACTTGTATTATTTTACGTTTCATGATATACGTAGGATTTCCGGATTACATATATACTTTTTGCAATTATAATTATTATTGGTATTTATGTAATTACTAACCGAAAAGTATTTATTTGTGTGTTGTTACCATGTACCTATGCGAAGGAAAGTCAATAGAGTCGGTCAGAGCACACTAACTGTCAGCCTGCCGAGCCAATGGGCCAGGAAGCACAAGATAAAGCCGGGCGATGAGATCAATGTCGATGAGGATGGAAACGCATTGATGCTGTGGCTAGATGGAAAAAATAGGAAAGTCATCAAAGAAAGGGTAATCGTTGCCGATAAAACCAGTAAAATAATGCTTGCGAAACAATTCCATGAATTCTACTGGCAGGGAGTTGAATGTATTAGAGTAAAATATTCAAAAAATAAGATTGCTGACTATAAAAATAACAAATCAATTAACTTAACTGATTATGTTAGTGATTTATTGCAGAGATTTATTGGTTTTGAAATAATTTCACAAAAAAATAATGAAATTGTAATCAATAGTCTAATTACTACAGAGGAATCAGAAAAGATAATCTCTTTAGAGAGAAGAATATATTATTTGGTGAAGGAATTTTTATTTGCTTTGCATGAGATAGTGGACACAAAATCAAAAATGGATTTAAAAGTCGCTTATCAATACCACGATAATATCGCTAAATTCATACATTATTATCTGAGGTCATTGTTTGCAGCGAATGTTTCTGAACCACATAAATACCGCAAATTTGCACTTTATTTGATAATTGATAAAATAATTGATAAATTAAGACACACTGCTGAACGTATTGATGAAGCCAAAATAATTAGCCCAAAGTTCAAAGTTGATTTAAATGATATTTTTAATGTATTTTTAGAGTTGTATGATTTCATCTTTGCCGAAAAAATAAATTTTGAAAAATTAGAAGAACTTATCAAACATAGATATGATGTTGTGCATCGAATAAATAATACTAAATATAATCTCTATGAAGCAAGGATAATAATGGAGTGTAAAATACTGCTCGATGTTATAAATGATTTCAGCCAAACTTTGATTACTCGAGAAATAGTGAATTAATCGTGGGATTTGAACATCTTGCTAAGGTTTGCATATTCTTCAAATGTGACGGGGTGTCCTAAATGCTTTTCAATTTCAGTCTTATGTCTTTCGTACTTGGTTTGAAGTGATTTATTTGTTTCGAGTCTTTCTAATAGTGTTATATGATCTCTTTGATTGTTGCTTTCTAATGCCAAGGTGATGTTGTCTTGCATTGGTTTTGGTATGCGGTCGTCATTGTAGATTTTATCGTGATATTTTTCTTTTAATCTGCCATCTGTTTCAAGCATTTCGGATTTAATCTCTGAAATAGCGTCTGCAAATGTAGTTTCTCCAGTATCTGATGTTTGTGTTAGTATTAAGTGATTGCCAGTAAACATGTTATATGTAATTAAGCCCCACGAAAAAATATCATTTTTTCCACCATATCTTCTATTGTCTTTTGGTGCTGAACCAAGATCTCTTACTGCAATTCCAAAGTCAATTATTTTCAAGATGTTGTCAGAATTTACTTTTATGTTATATGGATGTAAATCTCTATGAAATACATTCTTTTCGCGTAAATAATGTATTCCCTTCATGAGTTGCAATGAATAATCTGTTGCGGATTCTAGATTTAATCCTTGGGGATTTTGTGAAATTAGGTCACCTAAACAATCGCCATCAACAAGTTCCATCATTATACTTTTGACTTTTACCCTGTGAAATAGATGTTCCATTTTTTCAACTGCGTCGTGAGATGCTGCATAGATGCGCACAATATTTTGGTGTGATAGGCTGGATAATATCTTTGCTTCAAATACACTGTGGCAATCATCATTCACTATTTTTACTGCCATTGGACGACCAAAGGCAGTTGACTGAACTTCGTAAGTTTCTCCAGTAGCTCCTTTGCCGAGTTTTCGTACAAATAGATCTTCTGATTCGTATAATGAACACTCAACTATCTCATCAAGGTCTTTAGCTTTTTCAAAAACCACAACTTTTGCCATCTTTGCAGAATCTTTATCTGGATTATCAAATACCCTGGTTAATTCAGTGATTAATTTATCGACTGATTTTAATGGTCTTGAATCATCTTCATCTTCATGTATATATCGCGATTGAACATAATTTCCAAGGAAAATTTCATCTGAAATATTAGTCGGTTTATTGTCGGATCGTAGTATGCCAACTAAACTGCAATCTGTTAGAGTGGAATTCATTGTGCCGATATAGATTGCTTTTATAAAAAGAGCATAGGTGTTCCCTTCTTCTTCAGCCTTTTGTAATTCAATCTTCACTTGGGCATCATATCTGGTTTTAATCCTATGATACATGTTACGTTTGGCAATTTCTTCTCCCAGTGTTTCTTTTTCATTTTTGAATAGGGAGAGATTCAATGCTGTTGACATGATGAATGGATTGGGCAAAAAATTTATATGGGTGTCGTGTTCTATACTTTTTCTAAAAAGTTCCATGTCGTGTTCAAGGCATTCTTGATAAACTAGATTGTTTTTCTCTCCCGCTTTGCTTGCGAGTTCTAAGATCAGATTAAATGAATCTAATAGTTGCATATTACTCATAATCATTTGTTTGATTATACACGGTTTGGCAGTGAAAGAATCTCTTTCACGTAGAAATTCCCTAAGCACACCATACGACTCCAACGCAACTGAGCAAGCCCTCTGATAATCGCCGTCACCCTTTGCCTGTTCAAATCTTTCCTTCTGGTCAGCGATGATGTCTGGGTCATCGATCCGGTTCAGAAGATAATATTCAGTTTCTTCTACTTTATCAAGTTCGACAAATCGGTCTATAACATAATCATTGAACCTATGAAGTACTCCGAATTGAGCGAGACCAGAATAATCTTTTCTATCTATAAAATCATCAACCAGTTTCTGTCTGGCTTCATCAGAATATCTGGCATCATTGAGTATGGAAATATCACCAGCAGATGTCCTCAATATCTCATGCATCTCCATTACTTCATCATCCAAGGTCATCGTGGGGGTTGTTTTATGGCTATCTTTAAAAACCTTTCTATTTATGTCATTAACAAGTGGCAATTTGCCACATTTAACACCAATCTTCCAAAAGCCCAATATGACCCCCATGTCCCACTCTGATATCCTCTATCTTGATTTACTTCTTAAAGGCATATGCCCTACTTATGTCCGGTATGGCAGAACTAAGAAGTCCACGGCAGGTGTAACTCATGTATCACCCTCCTTCGTATTCATGTCCTACAATGCCTGGACCCATGCTATACTGCTCAATGACGGCAGAGAGCGTTCCCATGTACTCATGCTCCCCTCCAGGAAGGGACTCCGGCAATTATGCTCTTGGATGCGAAAGTGTCCAAGGGTCCCCTTCCTTCTTGGAATACGCTGTGATCAACAATATCTATTCTGATAAAAAACCAGAATCTTCTACACACAAAATTATCCCGCAATCTCAATATATTTTCACTCCAGGTGATTTCTTAAGACCGAATCGAGACACTACTTGTTTCATCGGCGCGGCTGATGATATAAGGCATTATATCCAGGAAGCATTCAAGCTATCCACTGGAAAGAACATACCATCAGACATCTCGATAACTATCTGTCCTATTGAAGATATGGCAAGGATATTTGATTCCTTTGGCGGCAGATTCAAGCCAGGCATACAAGGTTTCGCGATCAACAGAAGAAAACAAGGCGAAAGATCAGAGATATTCATAAAAGAAGGCGATCTTGCTGAAGTCATGCTCACGATAGGCCATGAGCTTGGCCATGTCATCTCAGACACATTGGACAACGCAAGGGACGAAGAGGCGAAAGCATTCGCTTTCTCCATGCACTGGATGGATATGATACGAGAGAACAATATAGCAGACCTAAAAGATTCTATCAGCGCTGAAGCGCCAGCAGAGAACGGGTTGCATGACAGAGCATACGCATTTGTCAGGCAGATGGTTGTCGCAGGACAGAAAGCGATAGATGTGTTCTTTGGTATCATTTCGGGAAGATTATCCACATGCATAGAAACGCAACTGATATATTCATCTGTTTGATACATTCATACGTCCGGCTCTTTCGAGCAGGCCTGGAAGCATCTGTTCTATCCTCTCAGCGATATAGTTCTCATTTCGCCGATCGATATCTTTCATCACTTCAGGATCCATTATCGCAGACGCGATCTCGAGTCTCTTCTCCTGGCTTGACTCAAGCACATATCCGATGAATTCATCGCGTGATTTGGAGTACAGATACAGATAATCAAGACGCAGTCCATGGTGTCCTTTCCTGGTCAGATAGAGATTGAATGTCTCGTTCTGATCAGCGGCAGGAAGTTCCTTTATCTTTTCAGCAAGCATATCCCTTGTCATCTCATTCATGATATTATCATATAGATCCGTGAAATAAGATGATTGTCTCTTGTATGCTGTGACCATCAATTTTGTGCAGTGTTCAATGCCTGAATTCTCTATGATCAATCTGTTGCCTTTGTAATGCTGCTCTTCATTCGGGAGCGAGAATACGAATTCAGCGAATTCTTCGCGCATCGGACCAAGACCATCTACACTGCCTGGCCATTCTCCATTGATATAATGGTCATATTCACCCATGAAATTATCAAGTGAAAGCGCTTCGATAGATTCCTTTATCACAAGTGGCACATCTTTATAGAATGTTTTCTTGATTGTCTCTTCTTCTTTTGGTCCGATGATCGCGAATAATGATATCAATTCACTCAAAACCAGGTCTTTCTGATGATCATAAGTATCTCTCATCGGGAGATTGCTTGAGAAGAAACAATGATTCGCCCCATATTGTTTCATCAGTTCGATCTTATGTTCACGCATCTCTGAATCACATAGAGATTGCATGTCTTCATCATCTATTTCATAATCTGTATCTTCCTCATCGGATTCTTCCTCTTCAATAAAGACAGATTTCCTGAAGAAATCTTCATTGTTTTCTCCCTTTATGATCGCCGTAGACTTTGCGTGTGAAAGATAATAATTCAGGTGTGCATCTTTTGAGATAATATATTCTCCTCTTTGCATCAATTCCCGCGCAAGGACTTTCGTGGCCAGATCCTTGTTCATCTCAATAACCTCAGAAGCTTCATCTTTTTCATCCTCTTGAATTCATTTGCTAGATTAATGATTGAAAGCATGTCACCTTCGATCGAGAACCCTTCATCATATTCCGAAATCCTGTCAAGTACCTTTGAAGCGGCAGGGACTCCTTTATTGATCAGATATCGGCTCGTGCTCTGGATAATCAGTATGCTGCTTGATATATTGTCTTTTTTGCATTCTATCTCGAGCAAGCCTTCCTTTATCCCTTTCTCCAGAAGTGATTCGATTTTTGATAGCCTGATAGTCCTATCAAGTCTTTTCATGTATCTGTTATTAATCTTCATCGGTCGATATTCTACAATCCCAAATATCTTAACTTTTGCATAGACCGGAAACATCATGTTCCCTTTGATTCCGCAGACATCAAAATCCTTATCTATCCTGTAATCTATGTTCCCAAGCATCTTTGCTGATGCGAGCAGGTCTATGTATGTCTTGTCTATATCCATCTTGTATCATCTTATCCTTGAAAGCAATTCTTCCAGTACAGGATCCTTTTGTTCTGAAAAATAACCCTCAGTATTGTTTCCTAATGGGACTCGTTCTGAGATATGCCTGAATATCTTATATGGTATACCTGAAAAGTCTGGTATTGTTCCTTCATCAATATATCTCAGGAGTGTATTAAGTGTCTCCCAATCATTTTTCCGGTTTGATTTATCCCATGCTTCTTTTGCGACTTTAAGCACTTTATATCTCTCTATCTTATTTATCTCTCTTGCGTAGAGGCGTTCTCCACGGTCATAATCAGGATGATCTTTATCATCTTCATGGTTGATCATCAGGTCTCTTCCTTGGATCATGAGCACTACATCTTCTATGCTTTTCATCCAGTTATGTATCCTTTCCTTTGACAGACGCATCCGACCATATCTCAAAAGGGCATCCATTATATCTTCGGTCTCGTCTGAATGCAACACCGGAATGGTTGTCTCTATATTCCTTTTATCACCAAAATAGACAATGAATGGGGGTGCACCATAGATGAGATAAGCCTCATTTTTCGAGCTTCTGTATTTTAGGGTCTGTGATATCTTGTCATGGATAGAAAGATATCTGGCTGCCTGTGGATCTGTGTTGGCAAGATCCCTGAAATTATTGATATTGAGCTTTTTTAGATCCGCTATATCTCTCGCTGTCTGAAGAAGCATCTCTGTCTTGTACCTTGTAAGTTGTGTCGGGTTTATATTGTCTATGACAGCATTGACATCTTTGATCTTTTTCTCAAGGTTATCCTTTGTCCTAAGATCAGCGAATAGGATATAATCTTTCTGGCTTCCATTGTCCCAGAGATAGAGGTCTTTCTTGAAATCTTTTCCCCTATCAAGAGCATTGAATATCGGGTCGATGTTACAGAACTTCATGCCTTTTGTTGTGTTGATCTTCACAGAAATATTTATCCTGCCAAACACTGGTGATGATCTTAGCATTGTCTTTACCCATGCATTAGAATACACTTTCTGGAGAAACTGTTTATACGCAGTCATGCGTTCATCTACTAATCGTGAACCTTTCTGGGCGATACTGGTGATCAGGAATGTGTTGCCAAGATATTCCATGCCTAATTCTGATGCGACTTCTGGAGAGAAGCCAGACATATCGACATGTATCTCCTTTGACTTGATATCTTTATCTAGAAATCGCATGTAATCATCGATCTGTTTACTGTTCAATCTCATAAGGCCATCCACGTCAATCTGATTCCCATTCTCTTTGATTTCTTCTGTTTCTATGGTCACTTTAGTCTCAGTCCATATCATAGCACCTTGCCTTCTATCGGATATGTCTTGATGGTATGTATGGTAGATCTTAATTGTTGTCCGATCTTTTCATGCAATTCTTTATCCATCACGATTATCCTTTCATTAACTTCAGTTTTTGGTGCTATCTTTGTCTTTTTTGGCAATAATCTTCGGAGATTGCTCTTGTTTGGGATCTCTTCTGTGGTAAGTGTTACTTGATCAGCGATCAATGCATATCCTTTATCTATCGGTATCCCCTGGATCGCCGAAGACTGGTCTGTGAAGTCTGGATCGATGTATGGGCCGATCGTGATTATTTTTATCGCTTGCGGTATAATCTGGTTGTCTTTAAGAAGCACATCTAATATTCCTTCAGGCGTCCCAATTGGCTCTCTGATCTTTTTGATGATCTGATTATATGTGCTTGGGTTTATAGTGTTATGTGATTTCTGTTTATTTGGTATCTCAGCCAATATCACATATCTCACCAAGAAATTGCCAGTGTCTGTGCTGTGAATATATGGAGAGATCTTTGAAGCATGCAAGACCCATTGGCTCGTGTTCTGATCGATGTTGCATGTGATTTTATCTGAACCTATTTTTGTGATCTCCGTGTCTAATGTCTTCAAGTAGCATAGATTCTTGATGAAGTCAGCCTTTCTGGCAGCATCCTGTAGCGTTCTGACATCAGATAGAAATGACTCTTCGGATCTGCCATCATAACCGAGCAACGATTCTTTCAATAGCTCATCTATTGTGCATCTTATCTGCAGCTCATGATTGCTTGTATCAGAATCATTGCTATTGTAATACTTCTGAAATGTTTCATGCGCCCTGATATTTAGATCTGACTTATCATTTAATTGTGATAGTATCTCGTCAAAGTGTGCCTCTGATTTTTTTTTGATGTCATTTAGGGATGAGAATGATGAAAAGCAAGGCAATCCTGAACGTGCAGATTCAATCTCAAATGGGCTCACTTGGCCACTAATGGAACCATAATGGAGAAATGTGAGAGAATTATCTAATACAGCCATATCATATTTCAGATCAGGTATGATCAAAGAAAGCTTTTTTGTGCATGATCTTAACCGTGCGCAATAAGTCTCTATCTCATTTCCTTCAAGAATCTTGCTATGTCGCATCTAGATATCCTCCACTCTTTTCAATTGGCGGTATTTTCTATGCATTTTTAAATATTATGTCTTGTGTTACTCATAAGTGGAGTCTTTTTGGCAGATTCACATAAGCTTTATATATGATGTGCTGATTTTCTTGATATTGATGATAATCACAATCTCTGGAACATCAGGATCTGGCAAAAGCACAGTCGCACGGCTTCTTGCTAAAAAGCTAGATTATGAACATTATTCTATGGGTGATCTAAGCAGAGAAATAGCCCAAAAAAAAGGCATGACTATCGAACAGTTCAATGAATGGGGCAAGACAAATAAAGAAAGAGATGATGCTGTCGATGATTACCAAAAAGAGCTTGGTGCAACAAAGGATGATTTCATAATCGATGGGCGTCTGTCTTTCTATTTCATACCGACATCTGTCAAGATCTATATCGATGCAAATACTACTGTGCGTGCCAAAAGGATATTTGATGATCCTCGCGGCACTGAGCATTATGCTGATCTTGAAGAAGCGCTCTTATCGATAATCCAACGTGATGAGACTGATCGGAAAAGATATCTTGAGCGTTATGGCGTGGACCCATATGATCATTCAAATTATGAACTTATCATCGATTCTACAGATATACTGCCAGAAAGGATCGTAGCCGACATATTGGGTTATCTTGATGATTTCAAATAGTTAAAAATATAAAATGCAACTTTTATGATGTCTATCATGATCATAACAATTTCTGGTACAGCTGGATCAGGGAAAAGCACTATTGGGAAGCTTCTTGCGAAAAAACTTGGATATAAGCACTATTCCATGGGTGACCTTAGACGCAAGATGGCTGATGAGATGGGCCTTAGTCTTGCTGAATTCAATCGTCTAGGTGAAACCGAGGCTTTCACCGATAAAGATGCTGATGAATATCAGAAAAAGCTTGGAAAAGCAGAAGACGATTTTGTGATCGATGGCAGATTATCATTCTATTTCATACCTCACTCAGTCAAGCTTTTTTTAGATGCGGATGAGAAGGTCAGGGTGAACCGTATATTTGGTGATTTCAGAGATACTGAAAAATTCAATTCTTTTGAAGAAGCGAGAGATGCTGTCGCGGAGAGACACGCAAGCGACAAGAAAAGATATTTTAAGTATTATCAGATAGATTGCTATGATAAGAAACATTATGATTTGGTTGTTGATACATCAATGAACCAACCGGATCATTCAGTCGATACAATAATAGAATTTCTGAAAGGAAGGGAACAAATATGATCGAATCAGTAAGGGAAGACATACTAAAGATCCTTGAAGGAATATTACGGATCATAAAAAGCAAGGATCTGAATGAGTTAAGACGTCTAAGTGATCATACGATACATGGCGCGAGCATCTTTCAGGATGAAGATTCAATAGCGATCGCCGTGATCACTTATGCGCTTTCAAAAGTCCTTGTGTCGTGTGATGAACGGATCTTGCAAGAGATAAATAATGAGATCGCGAATGCTAAAGATGAACTTTCTGATGGAAAGACTTCTGAATATAAATATGCTATCAAGAATCTGTTCAAGATAATCTCTGAGATCAATGAAAATTTTCGGAAATATATAGAAGAAGTCATTGAATATTCTGAGATAAAAAAAGGCGCACGAATATATGAACATGGGATATCTATGGCACGGGCAGCAGAGATCCTTGGTGTCTCAGAATGGGATCTGATGGGATATGTCGGTAAGACAACGCTTATCGATGCAGAAGAAGAAGATGAGAAAGAACGACTCAATTTCGCAAGAAAGCTTTTTGGGATAGAAAAATGAAATCGATAATATTTGATGCAGGACCTGTCATAAGCCTTACAACAAATAGTCTGCTTTGGTTGCTTGGGCCGCTTGGAAAGACTTTTGAAGGGGCATTCTATATCACGAAAGCAGTCAAGAAAGAGCTTGTAGATACGCCTATTTGCGGGAAAAAATTCAAATTTGAAGCTCTTCAGGTCATGGGCCTCATCTCGGATGATATCCTGCAGGTGATACATAACGATCAGATACTTGCGAAGACCAATCATCTGCTTGAGATCGCCAATACAATCTTCAAGGCCAGGGGAAATTGGATAAAATTAGTGCACTATGCTGAGATCGAAGTCATCGCAGCTGCTCTTTTCCTGAACGCAGGATGCATAGTCATCGATGAAAGGACGACCAGATCACTTATCGAGACTCCTGAAAAACTAAAGAGACATCTTGAGAAGAAACTTCATACCGCTATCCAGGTGAATGAAAAGAATCTCGCTGAATTCCAGAAACAGGTGCGTGGTATAGAGGTCATCCGTTCTGTGGAACTTGTCACCATCGCATTCGAGCTTGGGTTGCTCAATCATTATCTGGTCGACAAAGACGACAAATTAGTCCTCAATCCAAAGAAGACATTGCTTGAATCTGTCCTTTGGGGCATGAAACTCAATGGCTGCGCTGTGAGCGAACGCGAGATTGATAAGATTCTGCATATCGAAGGGTTCTAAAAGAGCGTATATTTTTATACTGGTTTTTTCTATATCTTTATATGGCGGTCGATCTTCATACTCATACAATCATGTCAGATGGCACTGATACTCCAGAAGAGATCGTGATGAAAGCAAAGAGTCTTGGTGTGACTGCTCTTGCGATCACTGATCATGACACAATCGAGGGTATCAAAAGAGCGATTGAAGCAGGGAAAAAAAGGGATGTTCGGATAATCCCTGGGATCGAATTCAGCCTTGAATTCAAGGGAGATGACCTACATATCCTGGGTCTTGGATTCGATCCGGATTCTTGTGAGATATCAAGATTGCTTCAACAGATGCAGAAGACGCGTACTGAAAGGGCTTTAAAGATACTTGAGAATCTACGGAAGATCGGCATTGATATCTGCATCGGATTTGTCCGTTCACTTGCGCATTGCAGCATTAATCGTGGACATATTGCTGAAGCACTTGTAAGAAAGGGTTTTGTGAAAAATCGTGAAGATGCCTTCCAGAAGTTTCTTATCAAAGGACGACCAGCTTATCATGAACGGATACATTCTAGCATAAAAAAAGTGATCGATGTGATCCATGGTTCCGGCGGGATAGCTGTTGTCGCACATCCTTGTTTATATAAGAATCTGACACCTGCGGATTTCGATGAAATGTTAAGATCGTATGCATTCGATGGAATAGAAGTCTATTACCCCGCTTCATCTGCTGATCAGACTTATTTTTTCCTTGATCTTGCTAAACGGTTCTCTCTTCTCGTCTCTTTAGGATCAGATTATCATGGAAAGAATAGGGATGTGGAACTTGGTTGTATAAGAGACTCAGAGAATCTTGCAGGTCCGATCTTGGAGCGGTTGGATTTCTAAATAAATACGTTTGATTGGTGTAGTACATGGTCTGATTAATCATCGATAGATTAAGGTGCTTGGTCAATAGATAGTTTGGTCCATTGATTGTCTTTGCCAGATGTCTTGAAATAGATGGTATTTCCTGTTTTTTTTGTGAATATAATATGTTCGACAAGATGTTTGATGGATACATCTGAATTTTCGTCATGCATGCCTTCTTCCATCAAGAAAAATATATTTGTCGCTGTGTCTTTGATCTTTCGTAATATCGCTTGGAGAAAGCGAGTGACGTCAGGAAGTGCGACATATAAAAGTATCGTTGATAAAGAATCAAAAACAATTACTAATGAATCGAAATCTTCATTTTTGATTGCATCTATCCTCTCAGAGATCGCGATGCTGATCTCACTAAGCGCTGCTGGGCCTGTGACCCTCCGTATGCGCTGCTTGTCATCTTCTGGGTCTGCTGTATGGTTCGAATAACAGTCGATATAATTTATCTGGGAACGGACAGAACTACCGTTCTTATTGAATAATAATTTGAAATGTTCATCTGGTGATAGGTCTGTGATGATGAACAACATGGCTGTTTTTTTAGTAAGTGATTCTTTTATCGATCTTGATAATATGTTATGCTTTCCTGAAAATGGCGGGCCAAACAGCAAGATGCACTTTCTTTTCTCAAAAAAGTCATGTATCACTATGTCTTTTGAGCCATGTTTTATGACTTTCTCCTGTGTGGTGAGAATTTTGCCCATCTTTGTCAATCAGTCTTATACAGCGTGGTATATTTTTCATTTCTGTGTCTGTTGATTTGGGATGATTCTGTTCACCTTTTATTTGAGAGAAAAGTTTTCCTTCTGTGGTGTTGGGTGAATAAAGGTTTATAGTTACAAGACATCATCATTCCTGACGATAGTGGTGCGTCTCTGGGTCATTTGGACCAAGAGTTGATGCAATTTGATTGTATGTTAATGCAAAACACCATCGTTGATTAATTTATCCCAGAAAAAAGAGAGAACTAGACTGACAAGAGGTGTACAAGAATGAAACTGATCGTTGTTGACGATGATAAAGATGTGACATATAGTATCTCCGAAGCATTAAAAGACTTAGATCCTAAAATCACTGTCCGTCAGGCTAATAGCGCCAAAGAATGTCTCTCTTTGCTTGAAAAATTTGATCCAGACCTGATTATCCTTGATGTGATGATGTCTGAGATGAATGGGTGGGAATTGAGTATAAAATTGAAAGGTAATCAGAAATCTAGTCTGATTCCAATTGTTTTTTTGACTTGTCTTGATGATCCTGCATGTAAACGGATGGGTCTTACATATGGTGTTGATTATATCCAAAAACCATTTGATTCAAAGACATTGTATAAAACAATAAAATCTAATATCCTAAGGAAAGGAAACGGAAATTGATGGTGATGAAAGATGAAACGAAAAATACTTGTTGTTGATGATAACGATGACATTATATTTTCAGTCAAGGCAGGATTAGAGGATATCCAGCCGGATTTTGAAGTTATTGGTATAAACAATGGCAAAAAATGCTTAAAGGAATTCAGTAAGATAAAACCTGATCTTGTCCTTCTTGATGTCATGATGCCAGAGATGAACGGCTGGGTCGTGAACAAGAATCTTAAGATGCTTCCTGAAGCAAAGAATGTGCCAGTGATATTTCTCACTGCATTGACAGATAACGTGAGCAAACAGATGGGTAAGCATGGCGCAGCTGACTTCATCGAGAAGCCATTTGATATAACTGATCTTGCAGCCAGGATAAATGCTGTTTTGGATCGTAAGTGATCACGGATGTCTGAAAATTAAGGGGCAGATGAGTGTTATATTTGTGACATCAAAACCACACTTTTTAATGCGGCCACTTCTATAGGTTATAATCTTGCATTTCCACTCGTCTATTGACGAGTGGTGATTTAGTGGAAATGCAAGTGTCCGAGAAAACGACCCGGAGCGAAGTTTGCTAAATTCTGCTTTAGCAGAATTTAGCAAACTTATAATTCGCTTTGCGAATTATGCCACTGGTCTGTGACCAGGGGTGGTCGTT